>Ga0187874_10002614_pt1 | contig 13598 bp, 13 predicted proteins | sample June2016WEW_16_1_3_FD_132993 | JGI IMG/M metagenome (GOLD analysis project Ga0187874, IMG submission 132993) | Peatland microbial communities from SPRUCE experiment site at the Marcell Experimental Forest, Minnesota, USA - June2016WEW_16_150 | ecosystem: Environmental > Terrestrial > Soil >... | reverse complement strand
GAAATCCGCGAACGCGAAGCTGCGGAACAAGAGCGGGCCTTGGAAGCTGAGCGTTCACGCATCGCTCGGGATCTGCACGACGACCTTGGCAGCAGCCTTACCGAAATTGGAGTGCTGGCCAGCAAGGGGCAACGGTTGGGCAGACTGGAGGAGTTGACAGCCCTGTTCCGCGCAATTGCCGCCAAGGCGCGCGGCTTGGTAACCGCTCTAGATATCATAGTGTGGGCGGTCGATCCTGAGCATAATTCCCTTGAATCCGCAGCAGATTATTTGAGCGACTTCGCCAGCGACTATTTGTCTGATTCCGGAATTGTATGTCGGTTCGATATCCCCGTCGCATTGCCGTCGATTGTATTGGATGGCCAGGTGCGGCATGATTTGCTATTGGCTGTCAAAGAGACATTGAACAATGTCGTACGCCATGCTCAGGCTACCGAGGTGGAGTTTCGAATGGCATTCGCCGAAGATCAGCTTCAAATGATCATAGCAGACAATGGAAAAGGCTTCGATGCCCAAAAAAAGCAGGGAGGCAACGGCTTAAAGAACCTCCCGCTTCGACTATCCAAACTCGGCGGGCGATATAGTTTCGAGTCCTCAGTGGGAAAGGGGACGACTGTTACAATCGGATTACGTCTTTCACCACGGACGAACACGACGCCTGCGAGTGGGCGTTCCCAATATGACGTTCGGCATATGCAATCTGAGGAGAAAGTGTTGTAGAATGCTGTCGGTTATCAGTTTTATCGTGAAGGCGACCAAACAGGAGTATGGATGCTCAATCTTCAGATGACGATTACGCAACAACGAAGGTAGCTATCGTTGAAGATAATCCGACGTTGCGTCAGTATCTCTCGGAGTTGATCGCTAATACGCCCGGGTACCGGTGCGTTTGCGCCTGTCCCTCTGCCGAGGAGGCGCTGGAAAGAATTCCCGCTCAACGGCCCGATGTAGTGCTGATGGATATCCATTTGCCGGGGGAATCGGGTATTGCATGCACGGCCCGTCTTCGGGAGAAGATGCCGGATATCCAAGTCATCATGCTGACGGTTTACAAAGACATCAAGATGATCTTCCAGGCGCTCAAGGCTGGCGCTTGTGGATATGTGCTCAAGCGCGCAGACGAAAAGGAAATCCTGGAAGCGATTGCTGAAGTCCGCGCCGGAGGTGCGCCGATGACTAGCCAGGTAGCCCGTATGGTTGTGCGATCATTCTTGGAGGACTCGTCTGGCCGTTCAGAGACGGAGCACCTTTCTCCCCGCGAAATGGAGATCCTGGCCCTCGTTGCGCAAGGGCGCTCAAACAAGGAAATCGGAAGTCAATTGCATATCAGTTCCGGGACTGTGCGTATCCACCTGTCGCACATCTACGAGAAGCTGCACGTGCGTTGCCGGACCGAAGCGGCGGCGAAATATTTGTCAGCGTAACGTCCCAGTCGGCGCGAGATTGCTGCCATTACCTTTTGACTGCAAACTCGGAAGGGGTTGCGGGTGGAAGCTTCCGTCCGCAAATCCCTCCATCTGCCGAATGTCATATTGGGCGCACAGCTTTGCATCCTGTATCTCTACTTCACGGGACAGGACGCATTTGAGACGATGGCTGTCACTCCCAGCCTGCGAGCCTGAATTGAAACAGTGAAAATATGAGATACTCAAATTCTTCTTCTTCGGTATTCCGGTCGGCATTCCGAAGCCTCTTCGCCGCCTCGGCGCTGCTCGCTGTTCCAATTAACGTTGTGGCAGCGCCGCCAACTTCGGAACCGTCTTATTGGAAGTGGGCGCCAACACCGCCGATGGGGTGGAACAGCTATGATGCGTGGGGCACGAGCATTACCGAGGAGGAGACACTGGCAAACGCCCGCTACATGCGGGAGCATCTTCTTCCTCACGGCTGGAAATATATCGTCATCGATGCGCGCTGGTATGATGCAGTCTCGTCGTATGACGACCGGAACTTCAATAGAGAACGCGCCGGCGCGCTGCTCTTTGCGGATGAGTTTGGCCGCCTGCTTCCAGCGACCAACCGGTTTCCGTCCGCTACCGAGGGCAAAGGCTTCAAGCCGCTCGCGGATCAGATTCACGCGATGGGATTGAAATTCGGCCTCCACATGATGCGCGGGATCCCGCGGCAGTCGGTCAATGCGAAGACGCCGATCGGCGGCAGCAGTTTCACCGCCGCAGACGCCGGCAATCCGGCGAATACCTGCACCTGGTGTCCGGACATGTTTGGCGTGCGCAACAACGAAGCTGGGCAGGCATGGTATGACTGGTCCGCCAAGTTGTGGGCTTCGTGGGGAATCGATTTTGTGAAGGTGGACGACCTTTCCGTGCCGTATAACGCGCAGGAAATTGAAATGATCCGCAAAGCCTTTGACAAATGTGGACGCCCAATCGTTTTCAGCACGTCGCCCGGACCAACGGAGCCTTCACATGCCGATCACATCAGCAGCCAGGCGAACATGTGGCGCATCTCCGGCGACTTTTGGGATCGTTGGGCGGACCTGGATCGCGCTTTCGATCTGCTTGGCAAATGGCAGCGCGCGGGCGGGCCTGGTCACTGGCCCGACGCGGATATGATTCCGTTCGGGCATATTGGCATTAAATGCACCATCGCTGGCAGAGATCGTCAGACGCGCTTTTCAAAAGACGAACAGGTCATGCTTATATCGCTTTGGGCTTTGGCGCCTTCGCCGCTCATGCTCGGCAACAATCTGCCCGACACCGATGAATGGACGTTGTCGTTGCTGACCAATGACGAAGTGCTCGCCGTCAATCAGGACGCGCTCGGAAGCCCGGGACGACGCGTAACGAAAACCAAAGGCACAGAAATCTGGGTGAAAGCGCTCAACGACGGCAGCAAGGCCATTGGTTTGTTCAACCGCACCTCGGCGGCAACGGAGGTCGAGTTGAGTTGGACTGATGCAGGGCTGACCGGCAGACACACATTGCGTGATCTTTGGGCACACAAAGACCTCGGCGCATTCAAAACAAAATATTCCGTCCAGGTCCCCGCGCACGGAGCCGTTCTTTTGCGCGCCCTCCGATGGAGGGCTGACCGGTTGCGCGCCATTTCGTTTTTTCGTCCTGTTTCGATTGCAACGCGCGCGAATTGCTCCTCAACTAATTGATGCCGGCCCTTTGAGTTGCGCGGAGCTTCAGTGACCTGACATGAACTCGTTGAAAAGCTTTCCAAGCAAGTGCGGCTGGTGTGCTGGTATTGTCTTTATTGCCGCCAACCTGGCGACGTTACCCGCGTCCGCCGCTCCCATTCCCGTCCAATCCGTTCAGACCGGTGCCGACGGTGTTACGCTCACGATGTCGCCCGGGCAGATGAGGCTGACGGTCTGCTCCGACAGGATTGTGCGCGTGAGGTATTCCCCTGCCGTGACCCTGTCTGTGGGACAAGACTTCGTGGTAACGAACCATTCATGGCCGGCCGCTTCATTTCAAGTGGGTGACTCCGGCGCGAAACTCGCGATCGCCACCCGCGAACTGAAGATTGCCGTGGATAAAGCGACCGGAGCGGTTGCGTTTTACGATGCGTCCGGCAAGTTGCTGCTCGCAGAACCCGCCAGCGGCGGAAAGGCGATGGCCGCCGTGACGGTGAACGGCGAATCCTCTTATCAACCGGAGCAGAGCTTCACCAGTCCTGCCGATGAATTTTTATACGGGCTTGGTCAGTTTCAGGAAGGCATTTGGAACTGGCGCGGAATGCCGCAGCAACTTCGGCAGGTGAACACTCAGATCGCCGTGCCGATGATTGTGTCAAGCCGCGGATACGGCTTGCTCTGGAACAACGCCTCGCTCACGGAATTCAATCCTGCCGACACGCAAGTGACGCTGACAAACGGATCGGGCATTTACACCACTGCCGACGCCGGCGATTGCGTCTTTTTCGTCAAAGACGGAGATCGCCGCAACCTTATCGGCGTGCAGATCAACGGCCAAACCGTCGCAGCCATCACGAACCTGTGGGTCCCTTACACCCTAAGCGGAAAGATTGCGTTGCCAGCCAACGCGGTTTGTTCCGTGAATCTTCTCGGCGGCGGGAACCGCGCGAAAGTTTATGCTCGTCCACTGGGCAACACGACGACGTTTCGTTCCGAAGTCGGCGACGCGATTGATTACTATTTTTTCTACGGCCCGACTGCCGACCAGATCATTGCCGGGTACCGTCTTGCCACTGGCGACGCGCCGTTGTTTCCCAAAGCGGCGTATGGTTTCTGGCAATGCCGCGAGCGCTATTCGAGCCAGTCACAGATGCTGGAGGCGGCTCGCCAATTTCGCTCGAACCAAATCCCCGTGGATTTCATTGTGCAAGACTGGCAATACTGGGGAAATCACGGCTGGGGCGCTTATGAATGGGACTTGGGCCATTATCCCGATCCTACGAACATGATCGCCCAGCTACACGCCGGGCATTTCAAGTACATGATCTCGGTGTGGTCTAATCCCGGCGGCCTGGTTGGCCGTGCGCTGGCGTCCATGTCCAATGGCGTGCTGCCGAAGACGACCTGGATGGACGTGTTCAATCCGGCGGTGCGCAGCATCCGCTGGAAATACATGAACCAGGCGTTTTACAGCCTCGGAACTGATGGTTTCTGGCAGGACGCGACCGAGCCGGGCGATGACGGGAATTCTGTCAGTGGCATCCAATGTTTCCTTGGCTCGGCGAATCGCGTGCGGAATTCCTATCCGCTGTTTGCCAGTCAGGCCACCTATGAAGGCCAGCGCGGCACGGATTCGAGGAAGCGAGTGGTGATCCTTGCGCGTAGCGCTTATCCTGGCGCGCAACGCTACGCCACAGCGGTCTGGTCGGGCGATATTCACGGCGACTGGATGACCTTCGCCCGGCAAATTCCCGCCGGCTTAAATTATTCCATCACCGGCTTGCCTTATTGGACTACCGACACCGGTGGTTTTTTTCATCCTCGAGACCAATACTCTTCGCCCGCCTACAACGAACTTCTCACCCGCTGGTTTCAATGGAGCACGTTCTGCCCGATCTTGCGCATCCACGGATTTGGGACCGCGACCGAAATTTGGAACTGGCTGCCGGAAACGCAGACCAATTTGATGGCGTTTGATCAATTGCGTTATCGGATGCTGCCCTACAATTATTCCGTGGCATGGAAGATCACCAGCGAACGCTACACTCCGATGCGCCCGTTGATGATGGACTTTTCAAAGGACACCAATGTTCTCGCGATTGCCGACGAATACATGTTTGGTCCGGCATTTCTGGTCTGTCCGATGACAACGCCGCAAGCAACGACTCGTCCGGTTTACCTGCCGTCCGGAGCAAACTGGGTGGATTTCTGGACCGGTGAAACTCTCACCGGCGGCAAGACGGCAACGGGAAATGCGCCGATCAACATCCTGCCGCTTTATATTCGCGCTGGTTCAATTGTGCCGTTCGGCCCGGTGTTGCAATACGCAACCGAGAAACAGGCCGATCCGATCGAACTTCGCATTTATCGGGGCGCGGACGGCGAGTTCAAGGTGTACGAGGATGAAGGCGATCACTATAATTATGAAAGCGGAATACACGCCACAATCCCCGTTTCCTGGGACGATGCCAGGCACACTTTGAAAATTGGAAAGCGCACGGGCACATTTGCCGGCATGTTGAAGAAACGCACTTTCCGTGTCGTCTTCGTGTCGCCCAATCACGGTGCGGGCATGGCGGCGGAAGAGAAGGCCGACGCGGTCGTTCATTACACTGGCAAAGCGGTCACGGTAAGCTATAGGAATTGAACTAGCCCCAAGGAGGCTGGGAGTGAAAGCGAGATTGTCTTATGACTATGAGATTGTTTAGCGTAATTGTCCTTGTTCCTTTGCTGAGTTTCGGCAAGAGCTCTTTTGGCCAGACGATTCCGGATGTGACTGTCACGGGTTCGGCGCTCGCCGCAAACGTTCATGGCAGCTACACGTCCGTAGCAACGCCATCATCGCCCACTGTCGTTAATGCTCCGGTGATTGGAAACGGCGACATGGCCGTGATGATCGGGGGGCCATCCACCTCTCTAAGTTTCTGCGTGGGCAAGTCGGATTTTTGGGGCGTGGAACATGGGGTCATCATGCCGGTGGGCTCGCTGGTGTTGAGCGCTCCGGCTTTAAGCGGCGGTTCCTATTCACTCGTCGAGAATGTGGGCGCGGCCACGGTCACCGGAAACTTCACGTCAGGCAGTTCAGGATTGAGTTTGACTTCGTGGATCGCGACGTCGCAGAACACGGCCTTTATCCAACTCACCAACACCGGTTCGCAGCCATTGACGTTTTCCAGCAAGTTGCTCGACGGCTTCGGAACGGCCGGCAATCCCGGCACTTTGGGTTGGTCAACGAATTCAACCTGGCTCAACGTTTCGCCGGATTCAGTGAACCTTGAAATTGGCAATCACATGAACATCGGCTCTTCCGCTCCGCTTAAAGGACGGATTGCCGACATGCAGATTTTCAACCAGGCGTTGTCGGGAGCCCAATTGAACGCGCTTGAAACGCCCGGCGCCGTCCCTTCCTTGCTGCAATGGACGGCAACCAACACCGGCGGCGCGACGCTCACAGGCACAGCCACCTTGAATACATCCGATCCGCATGGCGGTTCGGTTGTGCTGACCGGGGATGCCAGTTCCGAAGTGGCCGTCGGCGTCATGTGCATTCCGCAAACGCAATTTACCGTTTCCGCTTGGATCAAACTGGCCGCCATTAACACCACCAATGAAAGTTGTGTTTTTGCGGGATTAGTCAGCCACGGCACGACAGGTTATCCGTTTCTAAGAGGCCTGAAACTGGTCGTTTTGTCAAATGGCGCGCTTAGCGCCACTCTGAACACCAGCGGCGGGTTGGACACCACTCCCACCGGACTGTTTACCAACGCCTCGGTAAACGCTTACACGGCAACGGCAGGCAATTCCTTGCCTGTGAATCAATGGATACAGACGGCGGTAACTTACGATGGCAATGCGCTGACCATTTACACCAACGGAACGGCCATTGGCGTGACGACCAATTTTCCGTCGGCGGCGGACGTCATGGGTTGGAATAAAACCGCCATTTATCTTGGAGATACGAACGCCCCCTTCAATGGCTGCGCTCCCCAGGGAGTCTTGATGCAAAGCGTCTTTGGCGCCGCGGTCACGGGCAACAGCAACACCTTGACCTTCACCGTGCCGGCTGGAGGACAGGCGACAATTGCGTTGTCCGCCGTGACCGACCTTAATGCCAGCAATTACATGGCAGCCGCGCAGCAACAGACCCAGCAAGCCAATGCTTCCTCCATGAACAGCTTGTTTCAAGGACACAATCAATGGTGGAGCAATTTCTGGTCGAAGTCCTTCATTCAGATTGGCGATCAACAAATCCAAGACAACTGGTATGCGTCGCTGTATTTGTTGGCGTGCTGCAGCGCGTCGAATTGCCCGCCGCCGGGATTATGGGGAAACTTCATCAGTTCGACCGGCATGTATTGGGAAGGCGATTACACGCTGGACTACAATGTTCAGGCGACGTTCTGGGTCGCTTATGCGTGCAACCATCCGGAGCTGGCGGACAATTATGACCAACTGTTGCTCGACCACATCTCGCGCGGTCAGGCCACCGCCCAACACTACGGCTACCAGGGAATTTACCTATACACCCACTTGATTCCCGTGCCGGGCTGGAGCGATGACGGCTATACCTTTTGGTCGCAGAAGTCCGACGCCTTGTTTGCGGCGGTAAATTGCGCGATGCGCTGGCGTTATACGCAGGATACGAATTACGCGGCCGAGATTTACCCCTATCTGAAGGGAGTTTCGGATTTTTGGGACAACTATCTTGTTGTGAGCAACAATCAATACGTGGACTTCAACGACGCCGTGGCCGAAAGCTGGAGCACCAGTGATATGAATCCCGCTACGACCCTGGCTTTTATTCAATTGGTGTATCCGTCGCTGATCCAAATGAGCCAGATACTGAATGTGGATGCCAGCCGGCGCGCCAAGTGGAGCGACATTGTTGCGCGGCTGTCGCCACTGCCCATCGTTCCGGCCACCAGCATCAGCACCTTGAGCGCGTTGGGGACGAATTATGTGACGTCGGGGATGAATGTGATTCGCGACTCCACTTCCGGCACCGCTTTTCCGACCCCGGCGGTGAATCTTTATCAGGATCATCAAGTCCGAGGGACCAGCGCCGGCATGAACTCAACCCAGACGATCTTCCCAGGCTGGGACATTGGATTGGAAAGCGATCCGGTGACGCTTGCAGCGGCCCGGAACACTGTTTACCTGGCGGCGGAATGGTATGATGGCAATGATTGCTGCACGTTCTATCCTTCGGCCGCCGCCGTGGGTTATGATCCCGTCGCAATTCTGGCGAACCTCGACATTGCCATCGCCTACTATCAATACCCCAATTTCATGTTTTCGTTCGGCGGCGGCGGAACGGAGGATTATTCGATTGTGCCCTGCACCCTCGCCAACATGTTTCTCCAAAGTTACCAGACGAACCTTCACCTTTTCCCCAATTGGCCGGCGAACCAGAATGCTTGTTTCGGAAATTTGAACGCCTGCAACGGCTTTTTGGTTTCCAGCGCCATGACCAATGGTTTGATCCCCTATGTGCAAATCACCAGCGCGGCCGGCCAATTATTGAACCTGGTCAATCCCTGGCCGCAGACGACTGTCCAAGTAACTTCAACGGTCAATCCAACGACGCAGTTTACGGGGAATATTTTTAGTTGCCAGACGCAAGCCGGAGAAGTTCTGACACTGACACCCGTAGGCCCCGCCGTGGCTGCTCCGGCAACTCCGGGCTGGCTGGGGGCAACAGTCACCAACGGACAGGTAACGCTAAATTGGACCCCGTCCACAGCCGCCACGGGTTACAATGTGAAACGGTCAACCGATGGCGCCAGCTATGTTGTCATTGCCACGAATCTGGCATGGACAACCTACATCGACACCAATGTGGTTGACGGTCCGTTGTATGACTACGAAGTTTCAGCCCTAAACAGCTTTGGTGAGAGCGCCAATTCAGCGGCCGTCAGCGCGACAGTAACCGCACCTCCGACGCACATCCCGGCGGCAAACTACAGCAGCCAGTCGGCGGGAATACAGTTGGAAAGTTGCTCGGAGGGCGGTCAGGATGTGGGCTACATCACCAGCGGCGCCTGGGTTGTTTACAACGGCGTGAATTTCGGCGCAGGCACCTTGAGCCTGAAGGCGCGCGTGGCGAGCGATGCCTCCGGCGGCAATATCCAACTGCGCCTGGGCACGACCAACGGCCCGCTGATTGGCGTCCTCACGGTGGCAAACACCGGCGGGTGGCAAACCTGGACGACGGTGAGCACCGCGTTGACGAATGCCAGTGGCGTCCAGAACCTGGTGCTGCGGTTTGTCGGCGGGACTGGATATTTGTTGAACGTGGAATGGCTGGAGTTCACGCCCATCTCGACGGCACCGGTGCAACTGGACTGGCAGCTTGGCGCCCGGCAATTACAGTTCAACTGGCCCTCGGACCACACTGGATGGCGGTTGGAGGCCCAGACCAATGCGCCCGGCGCCGGCCTGGGCACGAACTGGGTGACGGTTTCAGGTTCGACCGCAACAAACGCTGCCTCCATTTTCATCAGCAATACCAATGGCAGCGCCTTCTTCCGCCTGGTTTTCCCATGAGTTCCAAAGCGAGAAAGGAAGGATGAAACAGGATTACACTGTCTTCGTTACTGGCCCTGCTTACTTGAAGATTACTTGGCCCATCTTTTTGAACATGACTGGCACATCCTTGGGAAGCGTGTCATATGGGTCTTTGCCTGCCGCAACCTCAGTTCTGCGGCGGTGGTATTTTTCCCTGGCACAACTTCAGGCTGGACTGGGGCGTGAAAAAGGGGGCCGGAAAATGGCGCGCCCGGCGGGAGTCGAACCCACGACCCACTGCTTAGAAGTCAGTCCCTGACTCAAAACTTCCCTCGTAAGATACCAGTCTCCCTCGTAAAGTCAATCCCTGCGGCGCCGTGCGGCCCGCTGCGGCCGGAAAGTGCTGGTATGATGGTGGTATGATGGCCGTCTATGAGTTGCTTCGTATCGACCGCAAAATTCCACCCGTGTCACCACACGGCAAATCACTGCGAATGTAGTTTGAAGCGTTGATCAAGGCGTTTAAGTGATTGTGGAAATTCGAGCATTGGCCTCCAGGAAATCTCGGTGTAGATCGATGACCAGAAGGGCGGTCTTGTTCATGGCGAATGCACCGTCAGGACAGCGCACGGAGCGTGCGAGATGATGTGCGCGACAACGCTCCCCCAAAAAGGCCGCGTTGCTTTCCGGTGACCGTGCGTGCCGATGACGATCAGATCAACGTCAAGTCGCTTCGCTGCGTCCACGATCGCGTCATCGGCAATTCCTTCGAGCGCCAGCATGTGCGCTTTCACATTTTCCTGGCGGGCTTTTTCAAGGAGCGCGCCCATGTTCTTTTCCGCCTCCGTGCGGCACTTTTTCTCCCATTCCCCGTAACAATCCGATGGCATGAAGCAGAGGTCATTGGGCAACGCGAAGGAATGCGCTATCAATAGCTCCGCATGGTTCTGTTTGGCTGACTTTAGTCCTTGTTCGAAGGCAGCAGTGGAAGAGGCTGAAAAATCCGTCGCCACAAGAATGCGCCTGTAAATCTGCCCCGGGCATATTGCCGGAGTGATTTGCTCGGCCCCGATGTCCTTTTCCCGGAGCGTTTTCAGATTTTTGTCTGGAGTATTCATGGAGTTAATATGCGGCGGCTCAACTGACTGCGATCAAAGAGACCACATCGCCCCCCTTGTTCCGCACCGTGCCCAAGGAGCGAGGATCGAGCGTGGGCTGTCCATCGATCAGGAAATAATACTGATGATGGCCGTGGTGAAGAGGCAGACTGAGAACCCAGCACCCATCGGGCATCCGGAGCATCGGATCGGCGAAGGGATTCCAATGATTGAAATCACCCGCCACGCTCACCTGGCTGGCGGAAGGCGCGACGCAGGAAAAAGTCACTTCGTGGAGGGTTCGCTCCGCTGAATAGCGATTCGCTGGCTCGACTTGATCGAATTCAACCAACATGCAGATCTCTCAATGGCAGATGCCGTGCCAAGCTGCAAAAGGGTTGCAAGTAATTGATGATGAGACGATTACGAAGGAGCGAACAGATGGGTGACACACAACGAAACTGTGCCGTTTACCAATTTTTGTAATCGAATTGCGAGTTTATATATAAATGTTGCCGCCCTTTCGCGAAGGAACACCGTTACGTTTGGACCATTATCTTGACGATCTGAACAATGGTCTCCGGTTTGACCACGGCTGTGTTGACGACGAGATGATAGTGAGTGGAATCCCGTATGTCCGCCTGAAAGTACTTTTTCACCAGCCGCCGGTGTTCGCCTTCCAGCCTGGAAATGTGCTTTCGTGCCTCTTTCTCAGAGACTCCAAGTTCTTTCATCGTATTCTTGATCCTCAGATCCAGGGGGGCTGTGAGGCACAGACCGATCTTTCTTTCCGGGGGAAGGAAGAAGTTGCTGCCCCTGCCCACAATCACCGCATTGCCATGCACAGCTATTGCGAATAACACCTTTTTGAGACTTTTAAGGTAAGCCTGCGTTGAGAGATTAAAGTCTCCTTCGAGCTCAGCCAGCCAATCCTCAAGTTCAGAACGCGGGTGCGCTTCGAGCGTCGAGACAAGCTGTGTGCTCACATCTGCGTCCCTGGCAATCTGTTCAACCAATTCCCAACTATACAGGTGGAAACCGAGTTCAGCACAAAGCCTTTCAGCGACGGACTCTCCTCCGCATCCTGGTTCTTCAGTGATGGCAACGACAGGCTTGGGCCGGTACTGCGGTTGTCCTTCGCACAGGCGCCATTCTTGAAGGCGCACTTGGAGCAGTCGCCTCATTTCTTCGATTGAATTATTGTTTGTCATATTGATTAATCCGATGGCCACACGCATGTGCGCCACAATTGAATCAGCGAAGGCGCAAGTCCCAACGCCCGCGATAAAAAACCGCCGCCCGCCCCGGAACGACGTATGCCCAGCGCAAGCGCCACGCCGGCCAGCGGGGCCAGCACAAGCGCCCACGGTGCGATTTGGCGCCGGGCCTCCCTGATGCGGCTCACCCAACCAACGGCTTCGCGCAAACGCTCACATTCGGCAAGCAGCCTCAGCCGGTTCAGATCGCTCTCCAGCAGCAGGATTTGTTTGCGCAGTTGGAGCGCTGTCATGTCTTGCTTCCCAAACATGCGCGGTCCTTTTTGAGTTCGGCCAGTGTGCCGGACAGAAATGGCCAGTTCTTCAAGCGCACACGCAGCCGCCAGTAAGCCAGCAGCGTGCTCACGAGGCTCAACCCACTGAGCGTAATCAATCCTATCACGCCGAATTCTTTCCAAACAACGACAACCAGCGCGAAGGCCGCCAGCGCCAAGGTAACCAAACCCAGCGCCACGATGGCCGCCGTCAGCAGCAGCGCGTGGAAAAGCCGGTGGCGCTCTTCCTGCAATTCGAGCACCAATAGTTCCAGCCGGTTTTGCAGGATGCCCAGAAAGGTGGCGCCCAGCCGATGCAGAATTTCCAACACACCGGGGCGGACTGTTTCGTTTTCGTCCATGGTTCAATGGCGGCGTCCCACAAGCACGCCAATAAGCAATCCGACGCCCAAGGCGATGCCAATGGACTCATAAGGATGCTCACGGATGACGTGATCCGTGGCTTTGGCCGCTTTCACGGTTTTGTCTTGCAGCCGTTCGCAAGTGGCTTCGGCAGACTCCAGGGCCGTCGCCAATCGACTGCGCACTTCCTTCACTTTTTCACTGCCCTCGCCCGCAGTGGACTTGAGCAGTTCCTCCACGTCGCGCATAACCAGTTTGAGGTCGCTGGCCAGCTTTTGATTTGCTTCGTATGTTGTCATATTGTTCGTTTCTTCGTTTGATGCGTAACTGTTCAGGTTTCAGGGGCCGTCGGCGACGCTCCCTTCATCCCTTTATCCCCCCAGTCCCTCCGCCCTGGCGCCAGCCCTCAAAACCTGAACACTTACTTTCATGCAATGTACGTGCCAGAGTTGCTCGGCGAATGTAATCCTCTTGGAATCAAGAAGTTCTGTGAAAGGGGGAATGTGATGCAGTGATCTGCGAGCACTCGCAGGTTACAAAATCTCGCAAATGAATTGCGATATTGTGCATCCCCCATAAGAAGCCCGCCGGTACTCGCAACAGTGAACGTACGAGTTTGGCGTGCCGCAAAAACGCGTTCAGCGACATCAGGCAAACTCGTGCTCCTGGCGGGAGGAACACACAGTCAGAACGGCGCACGAAGCACGCGCAACGACCTGCGCGGCAACCCTCCGAAAAAAGAGCCGCGATACTCCTCTGTGCTTGTCGGTGCCGATGACAATCAGGTCAACGCCCAATCGCTCCGCCGCCTCCACGATTGCGTCATCCGCGAGTCCTGAAAGCACCAGGATATGCGCTTTCACACCTTCCTTACGGGCCTTTTGAGTGAGCGGGCCGATGCATTCGTCCGCCTCTGAACGGCACTGTTTTTCCCATACGTCGTAAGAATCGGCCGTCATGACGCTGAGACTGCGGGGCACGGTGCAGGAATGAG
>Ga0187874_10002608_pt1 | contig 13609 bp, 11 predicted proteins | sample June2016WEW_16_1_3_FD_132993 | JGI IMG/M metagenome (GOLD analysis project Ga0187874, IMG submission 132993) | Peatland microbial communities from SPRUCE experiment site at the Marcell Experimental Forest, Minnesota, USA - June2016WEW_16_150 | ecosystem: Environmental > Terrestrial > Soil >... | reverse complement strand
CCGCAATTCCGCACGGCGCGACTATTGACCGCACGCACGAACCGCCGCCTGCCCCGCCCGCGCCGGAACCGGTCTTTGAGGAGGTCAAACCGCTCCCGGCCAGTGACGAGACCGACGCGCCCGACCAATTCAACGAACACGGCGTGCGCAAATACGATTTGCCGGCGCTTATCCATCGCCTGCGCCAGCGTTTCAGCCGGCCGGCGGCTTCCAACCCGCGGCTCGTCACGTATCTGGCGGCGGGCGGCGTGCACGGCCTGCGCCCGCTGCGGTACGAAAAACGCGTGGCGCGCAACCGGTTCATTTTTTTTGCCGGCGCTCTGTTTCTGCTGCTGCTCGGCATCATCCTGGTCTATCTGCGCAACCACTGAATGCACACGCCCATGAAAAATCAATTATTCCAACTGTCCATCGCCACCCGCGAAGGCCAATTTGTCGCACGCTATTCTGCCAAAGGATTGGCTGAATTAAATTTTCCGGTGGGGCGCCCGTCCTCCGCAGTGGCTCCGCTACGGAGGGTGGAAGCGTCCCCGCGAGCCGTCAAAACAAACGGAGTCCCTACCCGAATTCTCCGTTCGCATCGCAAAACCGTGGCTGCGCTCAAAAACGCGCTGGCTGGGTGTGCGGCGAAAAATCTGCCGCCGCTGGATTTGAGCGCCGGAACGGAATTTCAGCAGAAAGTCTGGAACGCGTTGCGGAAGATTTCCGCCGGCAAAACGAAGAGCTACGGCGAAATCGCGGAGGCGGTTGGCAAACCCAAAGCCGTTCGGGCCGTCGGCGGCGCGTGCGGCGCGAATCCGATCCCGATTTTTGTGCCCTGCCACCGCGTCCTCGCGGCGAACAATAAATTGGGCGGTTTCTCCGGCGGATTGAGTTGGAAGCGCACTTTGCTCGCGCGGGAAGGTGCCTCATTTCGGTAGGGCGCGTTACTCCCCCACGACCCGGCGTGTCGTGGTCTGTGCACACCAGCACGGTTATGATAGAGTTATTTTCTTCCGACAAAGCTATGGCGTACCGCCTTTGGGATGGTCCTTCACATGTTTGATGCTGCCATTCGCGGGCTTCTTCCTCTGCGCCAGAGTGCGAAACAGACTCGGAACGCGTAAAGTCATCGCCGGATTGATTTTAATTTTAGTCATCATCCCGGTGGTGCTGGCAGTCATTGCACCTTCATTGCTCAAGTCGTCCTATATTTATTTCACGGAGAAAGACCAACTGTATTACGCCGGGATTGCCAGAGCTTGTGACTCATGGCTGCGGCAGCACACGACTTTTTGCAGGCATTTGGAGCCACTTTCGCAACCGCACCCCAAAAACTAATCTTCCTTGGATGGATATCAACAGCGTTGTTCGGGATATGATTACCTTCTGAAAAGGTTGGACATTTTTTGTGCAGCGTCGTCCCAAGGCAGCTCGTGCCACGCAAACCTGGGTTGAGTGATGCAATCCATTTGAGATTGATTGTGCACCCGAACTCGACTTTCATTCAGCGTTCATTTGAAATTGCGCCGATGTCTATTCCGCAATCCGCAATCCGCAATCCGCAATCGCTGGTCCGCCCGCTGGTGCGTAAGTTGCACCCTTACGTTTATGGCGAGCAGCCAAAGGTCAAGGGGTTGATCAAGCTCAACACGAACGAGAATCCGTATCCGCCGTCGCCGAAGGTTTTGGCGGCAGTCAAGGCGGCGGTGGACGGACGGCTGCGGTTGTATCCGAGTCCGACGGCGCAGGCGTTGCGCGAAAAGCTGGCGCGGTTCCACGGTTGCCACGCCGACAACATCATCGTGGGCAACGGTTCGGATGAATTGCTGGCGCTGGCGACACGGTGCTTTGTCGAACCAGTGGTAGCACAGGCGTCCCGCCTGTCCCGAACCGGTGCAGGCGGGACGCCTGCGCTACGTTGCAGCACCGTCCAATACTTTACGCCGAGTTATTCGCTGTATCCGGTGCTGGCAGACATTCATGATGCGCGGAAAAATCCGGTGCCGCTCAAACCGGATTTCAGCCTGCCGAGTGTGACGGAGTTGAAGCGCGACGGCATCTGGGATTTCAATGCAGCGCTGACCTATGTAACCACGCCGAATGCGCCGAGCGGGCGCGGTTACAAAACGTCGGAGCTGGAGAAACTTTGCCGGGCGCACAAAGGCGTCGTCATCCTCGACGAGGCTTACGTGGATTTCGCAGAGGAAAATGCACTGAGACTGGCATTGAAATATCCGCGCGTCATCGTGGCGCGGACGTTTTCCAAGGCGTATTCGCTATGCTTCCAGCGCGTCGGTTATTTCGTCGGGCACCCGAAACTCATCGGTGCGCTGCACAAAATCCGTGACAGCTACAATGTCAACGGCCTCGGCCAGGCCGCCGCGGCGGCCACGCTGGGCGATTTGAAGCATTACCGGGCGAATTTCAGAAGAATCATCGCCACGCGCGAGTGGTTGAACTGCGAACTGACCAAGCTCGGCTTCCACGTTTTTCCGAGCCAGACGAATTTCATCCTCGCCCAACCGCCGCGATTCACCGCGCCCGAGTGGCAGCGCCAATTGCGCGAACGGAAAATCCTGGTGCGCTGGTTCAATTTTCCGGAAGTGAAAAATTATTTGCGAATCACCATCGGCACGCCACGGGAAGTGGAGGCGCTCGTAAAGGCGGCCCGGAAAATTTTGCGGTAGCGTCGAGCCTGCGGGTTAAATTCGGTGATCGGCCTATGCCACCCTTTTTGTTTCCCGCTGGCGTCAATTCTGCTAAGTAGCTGGCGTGTATCTGGAATACTATGGGTTGAAGCAGGCGCCGTTCGACCTCACGCCGAACCCACGTTTCCTGTTTCACAGCCAGAAGCATCGCGAGGCCTACAACCATCTGCTTTACGGCATCTGCGAGCGCAAGGGCTTCGTGCAGCTCACCGGTGAAGTCGGCGCGGGCAAGACGACGCTTTGCCGCGCGTTGCTGGAACAACTCAACGGCATTTTTTCGACCGCGCTCATCCTCAATCCGGCACTGGACGCCGACGGGCTGATGAAGGCCATTGCGACCGAATTCGGCCTAGATGTCAAGGGCCGCGACCGCCTGGAAACCATCACGGCCATCGGCGAATTTCTGCTCCGGCAGGTTCAGCAAGGCAAGGAAACCGTGCTCATCATTGACGAGGCGCAGGATTTGACCGAGGAATTGCTCGAACAAATCCGCCTGCTCTCGAACATCGAAACCGACGACCGCAAGCTGCTGCAAATCGTGCTGCTGGGACAGCCCGAATTGCGTGATCGCCTCGACAGTCCCCGGCTACAGCAGCTCCGCCAGCGCATCACCGTGCGCTATCATCTCACGCCGCTCTCGCGGGATGAAGTCAGCCAATACATTCGGTACCGGCTTGAACTCGCCGGTGCCCAGGGTGCACCGTATTTCACCCAGCCCGCCGTCCGGCGCGTTTTCGGTTACAGCCAGGGCATCCCACGACTTATCAACGCCGTCTGCGACAAGGCATTGCTCGCCGGTTTTGTCGAACAAAGCGGCGAAATCACCTACGCCATGGTAGGCCGCGCCATCCGCGAACTCGAAGGAAACATCCGCCTATGAGCCGCATCAACGACGCGCTCAAGCGCGCAAAACGGGCGCAACGGCAAACGCTGTCGGGCCTGACGCCCTTGCCGCCCATGGCACCCAAGCCCAGCCTGCCGAAATTGCCGCCGGGGGCGCCCCGGCCCGGCGGTATCATCAAATGGATATTGCCGGGGGTGATCGGGTTTCTGGTGGTCGCCGCGTGCCTCTTCATCGGGCTGGCGCTGGCTACACGCATGACGACCAAAGCCGTCGGCGAACCCAAGCCATTGGCCGTGCAACAATTGAAACCGGCGGCCATTCCCGCGCCCAATCCTGCGCCCAACACGCCGACGCCACCACCACCGTCACCGCCAGCCCCGCCGGAACCGAAGTTGCAGGGCATTGTCTACGCCCCGACGCAACCGTGGGCGATTGTGGATGGCCGGACCGTCCACGTCGGCGACCGGCTCGGCGAATTCCGCGTAAAGGCCATCTCGCAACGTGACGTCACGCTGGAAAAAACCGGCGGCTCGCAGAAAAAATTGGGATTGAGCAACTGAAAATCCGCATCATCATTCCGCGTGCGCCTCCTGAAAAACATTTTTGCCGCGCCGCCCGCCGCCGCTTCGTCCTGGCGTGGCCAGCCTGCGGTCGTTCGCGTTGCGCCGTTTGTCGTTTTCCTTGTGCTGACGTCTTGCCAGGGACAATTCGGAGAGGCGTCGCGCTACTGGTTTTACCTAGTGAAAACGCTCGTCGGCGCGTGGCTCATCTGGGAAATGCGCCCGTTCGTGGCGGAAATGCGCTGGTCGGTCAGTTGGGAGGCGGTGTTTGTCGGCGTCGGCGTGTTTGTCATGTGGGTCGGGCTTGATCCGTTCTATCCAAAGCTCGGCGAAGTCATTGCAAAATCAGGGCTGTCCAAATTTTTTGGCGCCAGTCAATCAATCTGGAATCCACATGAACAATTTGGCCAGAATTCGGTGCTCGCCTGGGTGATGATTCTCACGCGGATGCTGGGGTCAACGTTCGTGGTGCCGCCGCTGGAGGAGGTTTTTTACCGTTCGTTTTTGTATCGCTACGTGGCCAGGCCGGATTTCCTGTCCGTGCCGCTCAACCGATTTTTGCCGTGGCCGTTTCTTGCCACGGCCGCTTTCTTTGGGTTTACCCATTATCAATGGCTGGCAGGCATCTTGTGCGGCGCGGCGTTTCAATGGCTGGTGCTGCGGAAGAACCGCCTGGGCGACGCGATGACGGCGCACGCGATCACGAATTTTCTGCTGGGGTTGTGGATTGTCTGGAAGCACGCGTGGCAGTTCTGGTAATCAACTCCCGCTGCCTCCGATTTCTTCTCGTCCTCCGGTTCGTCCTCGAATCTCTGCAAAAATCGAGGACGAGGAAGAGAAGGAACGTTCTATTTCACCTGAATGTCAATCCGGTTGCGCTCGAGCGTGCTGCCTTCCTGCTGGGCGAGATTGGTGAGCGCCTCGTTGTAATTGGCCAGCGCACGGATCTCCTGCGAGCGCGCGGCGGTGAGGTTGTTTTGATATTGCAGCACTTCAAACGTGGTGGCCTTGCCGACGGCGTAAGTTTTCTCTTCGGCGTCCAGCGCAGCCTCGGCGTAAATGCGCGCCTGTCTCGTGGCCTCCACGCTTTGGTAGTTGGATTGGGCCTGCTTCACGGCGTTGTCAATTTCCACCAAAACGTTTTGCTCAAACTGTTTCAGTTTCAACACTACCTGCTGTAGCGTCGCTTTGTCGGATTTATAGGTGTTGCGCGCACCGACATTGCTGAACGGAACCGTCATTTGCGCGCCGTAGTAGTAATATGGCCGGTTGCCCTCATTGAACTGGTTGAACTCGTCGCTGAATTCCGTGCCTGAGCCGTTGTAACCGTAGGTACCGGTCAAATCGAGTTCGGGAAAAAGCTGGTTGCGGTCAAACTTTAACTGGATGCCCTGCTGCTCCACATTCAATCGCGCCTGCAAGAGATCCGGCCGCTCGGTCAGGCCCTTCCGCCAACTGTCCTGCAAATTGTAAGTTTGCACGGGCGCGGTGAGCGTCTCCAGCGGCTGAATGTCCGTATCGTGCCATTGGGTATAGTTTGTGTCCGCGAGCAAGTTCTTCAACGTGTTTTGATCCGTGACCAGCGTAAACTGGGCGGCAATCAGATTGGCCTGGCTCTGGGCCACCTGGGCCTCGTCCTGCTGGACGCTCAAGATGGCAAGCGTGCCGATTTGTACGCGCTGGTTGTCCTGGTCAAGCTGCGTTTGGGCAAGCTTCAACGCCTCCTGCTGCACTTTCACGTTTTCCAGCGCGTAAATCAGTTCGTAATAGGCATTCGCAACCGCGGTGACGGAGGTGATGATTTGCAGACGCAGGCCTTGTTCGGAGGATTTCAGCTTGCTCTTGTCGAGCTTGATGGTCAACCGTGTGTTGTCAATCCAGAAATTTTTCAACAAGGGTTGCGTCAATTGAACTTGAATTGAACCCGAGGAGTTTTTAAAGGGCGAGGCATTGGTGGTCCCCGGATTTTGCGTGCCATATTGCTGATCAACGTTGCCACTGAAATCATACTGCAACCCCATCGGCAATGTGCCGCCTATGTCGGATTTAAAACTGTTCTCGTCGAGGGTGGAACCGGGATATGCGACCCCGTTTTGAAAGCCACCGCCACTTACATCGTAATGGTGCTGGCCGGAAATGTTGAGCAATGGATCGTAACCACCATAAGCCGCGCGCAAATTGTAGCGCTGGATTTGCGGATTGTAGCGCTGGATTTGCACGTCGAGGTTGTGCTGCAGCGCTTCCTGAATGCAGTCCTGCAGCGACATTGCGCGCGCGCTGGCATTGGTATTCATCATCGTGGAAGCTGCGTTGGTCACCGCCGGCGCAGCCAAAGCGTTTGTGTCCATCTGCGCCCCGGCGGCCAGGACCGCCACGAAAACAGACAGGAAAATGCTGAAACGTTTCATGGTGCTGTGCATATTGCGGCTTTCTTCGTGATTCGTCAAACCTAAGACGTGCCGCCGCGCCTGGAGGTAACCATTTAGTTAGTTCCGGGTCAGCCGGGATTTGCGCCCGGAGCCAGCGACGCTGAAGGCGGGGCATTCTCGATGGCCGCGTTCTTTTCCAGCATATCAAGTACCTTTTCGTGCAGGATTTGTTCGTAAAGCTCGGGCAGCCCGTTGCGTTTCTGCAAATCCTTGAGGAACTTCTCGAACGGAATCTGATACAACGCCGCCAGCCCCTGCGCGTGCTTCAAAATTTCCTCCTGCGACACCTGCAGGTTCTCCTTTTCGGCGATGCGCTGGATCAGAAACGCCAGTTTCACGCGCTCTTTCGCGTTATACGTGGCCGCTGAATAGATTTCCTCCTTCTGCTGCTCAATCATCTCGCGGGTGACGCCGCGCTTGGTGTTCTGCCGCACAATGTCATAGACCGCGTTGCGCGTCTCTTGCGCCACCGCCGTTTCCGGCAAATCAAAATTTACGCGGGCGAGCAGCCCGCGGATGACCTGCGTGCGGATAGACCTGGCCTGGGAATACTTCAACTCGTTCTCCAGGTCCCGCCGCACGCCGGCGCGCAGTTTTTCCAGATTTTCCGCGTCGTATAGCCTGGCAAAGGCGTCGTCCACCGCGGGCAGGATTTTTTCCTTTATTTCCACAACCTCAATTTCAAAAATGCCCTTCCGGCCGGCAAGTTCTTTCGCCACGAAATCGGCGGGAAAATCCACGCTGACCGCGCGTTTGTCCCCGGCCTTCGCGCCGGTGAGCGCCTCGGCGAATCCGGGCAGGAACGCTTCCGGCCCGATGTCCACCCAGAAATTTTTCTGCTCCGCCAGCCTTTTCGCTGTCGGCGCGATGTCGGTGATAGGCTTGCCGTCACACGTGCCGGTGTAATTTACCACCGCGATGTCGCCCGGATGTACCTCGCGGGCGACAGTTTCGAATTTGGTGTGCTGTTTTCGGAGCAGTTCCACCGCGCGCTCCACGTCGGCGGCGGTGACGGATTTGGCTTCGCACTTGACCGGCAACCCTTTGTAATCGGGCATTTGAAATTCCGGCGCGGTTTCGATAGTAGCGGCGAATTGCAGCGGCCGGCCGCGGTCAAATTGAATTTCCTCGATATCCGGGTAGCCGACCACAGCGATTTTTTTCTCGTCTACCGCCTTGCGATACGAATCACTGATGAGCTTGCGCTTGGTTTCAGCCTTGATATCGGCCTCGAATTTCCTGGCCACGAGGTCACGCGGCGCCTTGCCTGGACGGAAGCCGGGCAGCGACGCCTGTTTCTGGAAATCCTTCGTGACGTCGGCAAAGGCCTCGTCCACGGCCTTGGCGTCCACCTCCACCCGCAACAATTTTTTGCACGGGGCCAGATTTTCAACGGCAATGTTCACAATAATTCCCGCCGGTCAGCGAGCCGCGCAGCTTATGTGAGTCAAACCGATTTCGTCAACGGTTTTGATGGCTTGCCGGCGGAGTTTCCGCTTTGATGTGGTCGAATTGCAGCAAACATTCTTCATCACCGGCACGGACACCAGTGTCGGCAAAACAGTGCTAACTGTGTTGCTGGCGCGGTTTCTGCGCAAGTGTGGCGTCAACGTGGCCGCGCTCAAACCCATTTGCTCGGGCAGTCGCGATGACGCCTGTGCCCTCCACGCCGCGTTGGACGGGGTGCTTACGCTCGACGAAATCAATCCATGGTGTTACCGCGCGCCCATCGCGCCTTTGCTCGCCGCCCGCCGCGAACGGAAGCGGGTCGGGTTTGCTGAAGTGCTTGCCCACGTCCAGGCGATGCAAAAAAAATTTGACATTGTGCTGGTTGAAGGCGCAGGCGGTTTGCTGAGCCCGCTCGGCATTTTTTGTAGCGGCGGCCTGCGACCGTCGCATAATTTGCCGGCGCTCACAGGGCGCCGCGACTGTATAAGTTTTGACTCACGCGATTTGATTGCGGCCTTGCACGCGATGCCGGTGATCGTCTGCCCGAACCATCTTGGCGCAGTGAATCAGGTTCTGCTTACGCGCGAAGCCCTGCCGAAATATTTCCAGGGCCGGGCGCGCATCGTTTTGATGTCGCCGTCGAAACCGGACGCCGCCACCGGCACGAACGCAAGGCTGCTGGCGGAATTTTTTGACGCGGAAAGAATTTTCCGGCTGCCGTGGCTGGGTGAAAAGTTTGAGGCGAAGCGGGTTCTCCGAAATCCGGCGGTGGGCTGGACGCTCCGAGCGTTGATGCGAATTTAATTTTTCGCCGGCGCGTTCGTGAACAGATACGATTCCCGCCACGGCTGGTGGTTTTGGTAAAGTTCCAGACGCTGGAGCATGGCGTTTGTTGCCTCCAAAGCCGCGGCTCGGGCAATCCGGATGGCGCGTTGCTCGATTTTCTGTGCATCTTGGAAGCGGCCTGCTTCCGCATAGGCCATGGCGAGCGTGTCGAGGACAAAGGGTTGCTGCCCTTCAGTTAACATGTTTGCGCGCTCCGCCAATGTCACGGCTTCGGCACCATTGCGAATTTGAGGATTTTCGTTCGAAGCCAGCACGCACGCCAGAGCAGCAAGTTTTTCAAAGTCCTTTGGATCCAAGCGCAACGCTTTGCGGAAATTATCGACAGCCTCCACGTAACGGCCTTGCTGGAGCAGCACAATGCCCATGGAATAATAGGGGTGGGGATCGTCTGGATTGAGTTGCACCGCTTGTTCGTATTGACTCATCGCTTCGTCAAATCGGCCCAGGATCACCAGCAATTCGCCCAAATTGACATGTAAAATCGGCGCTTGGGGGTTCAGTTTCACCGCCTCCTGATATTGCACCAGCGCCTCGTTGATTTTGCCTGTTTTGAGGAGGTAATAAGCGAGATGGACGTGATTCGGTAAATAGTTTGGATTGATGCGCAGCGCTTCCTGATAATTAGCAATCGCCTCTGTTTGATATCCCCGTTCTCCGAGCGCGTCGCCAAGAAAGCCGTAGGCGAGGCTGTTGTTTTTTGTGATCGCGATGGCATGACTAAAAAGCGTTTCGTCGTTGCGCCAATAGCTCAATTGGCGTTCCGAGAGAACCAGACAGCTTACCAGAACCAAACCGGCCGCGGCGGCGGTTGGGACAACTCCAATTTGAAAGCGCGCGATCAATCCTTGATTCCAAATGCGACGGCGATGAACACCCCGACGAGCGGAATGTAGGTGAAACGGTCCGAAAGCGCCTCACCGTAGTTTTGCACGAGGCCAATCACCGGCACGAGTGTCCCCAAAAACCAAAGCCAGCCCACGAGCAAATACGGACACCGCTGGCGCGCGCGCCAGGCAAGCCACGTAATAACCATCAAAAAGACGGCTGCCGCTGCCACTCCGGCCCATGGCAATTGGCTTTGCATTGGATAAACGACGGCAAGCTTGGCTGGCCAGACTACTTTTCCAAGATACAACGCGTAGGACAGGAGCGCGTTGCCTAGCCGTAAATCCAGTGGAACTTGTTGAAGCGTCGGGACAAATCCGCCGTTGTGTTGCGCTATAAAAGTGACGACACACGAGGCTGACGCCAGTAAAAAGAACGGCCATTTTTCCAGCGCCAAGCGAAGAAAAAGCGGAAATCTTTGCAAGGGCCAATAATCCAGAAGCAACATTACAAATGGCAGCGTTACCAGCATCGGCTTAGCCATAAGACCCAGCGCAAAGAAAAACAACGCGAGCCAGTAAAAGCCGGACACCGGCAGTCCGAGGACAGAGGTCGGAAGCCGTTTTCCTTCAGTTTCCAACGTCTGACTTCTGGATTCTGAATTCTGGACATAGCGCGTGTAGGCCAGCAAGGTCAGCAGTCCGAAGAATGTGCACAACACATTCTTGCGTTTGGCGATCCACGCGACGGATTCCACGTGCAGCGGATGCCACGCGAACAACGCGGCGACGAACGCCGCCGGCCACAAGGCGCCGGGTGGCGGGGATGAAGTCCCGGCCTTGGTGCCGGGGCGAAGGCCCGTGAGCCGGAGCAGCAGGAGGAAAAGTAAAACCGCATTGGCCGTGTGAAACAGGACACTGACGTAATGTTGAGCCCCGGCGTTCAGGCCGAACAACTCGCAATCGGTCATGTGCGAGAGCCACGTGAGCGGGTGCCAGTGGCTCGCGCGCCGCCACGACGTGAACGCCCATTTGATTCCAGCCCACGTCAAGCCGTTTTGGACGACGCGATTGTCTGTAACGTAAACGTCATCGTCAAAATTCGAAAAGCTGTCGCGAGCCACCGGCAGATACGCTACCAAAGTGATAAGCGCGAGCAGTAAAGCAATGAAGGGTGGACGACGCATGGGGTTCTTTTGTATCTCACTCTGCCTGTGAGGCAAGCGCGAAGATAAAATCTGTTCTTCGAAAAATCGTTGGATATCCCCCGGCACCGGATGGAAGTTTGTCCGGCGGGAGAAATGGCTCGCCCTCCTGCCGCTGGGACGCCACATCGGTTCCTCACGGCCAAGTTTGTTGTTTCTTGTCGTGGGAACCAATTCCAATCAAGCGTAACTCATCTGCGTTTGGAAACAGGCAACACCGGAAGGTAAGACGGTCAACGTCTGTCTGGTTGTCTTTTCGGCGATTGCCCGGTCCGTGATGACCTCCAAAGCCATTCAAATGCGCCGGGCGCTCCACCCGCTGATCCGAATTTAGGGCGTGTTTTGAAAATCCAAAAGCGCCCGAGGGCAGGCGCTGGCCAAGACGCTTCGCGCGCAACGGACACATCGCCAAACACGCCGGCGTCTTGGACTGCGGCGGCTCTCCGCCGTTTTTCAATACGGCTGCGATGCTGGCCGCACGCCTGCTCTCGGCCGGATTGGATTGCATAGAACTGATTTTGAAAACACGTCCTAATTCGGGGCCGGCGCATTGATGAACCGGAACGATTCCCGCCACGGATGTTGATTTTGGTAAAGCTTCAGCCGTTGTTGCATTCCTTCGAGGTGGTTCATTTTGGCGGCGATGGCAATGGCGAGAGCCTGCTGGGCGGCGATTTTCGCGTTGGTGAAATCACCGGTTTCCGCACACGCCATGCCCAGCACGTCGAGCACGAGCGGTTGTATGCCGCCGGTCAGGATGTTGGCCCTGGTGGCGAGCGCGACCGCGGTTTTACCGTTGCGAATTTCAGGATTTTCATCGGCCGCCAACACCCGGGCGGTGTAGGCGAGGATTTTGAAATTATCCGGGTCGAGGCGCAATGCCTGGTGGAAGCAGCCCATCGCCTCGGCGTCGCGGCCCTGCTTGAGCAGTGACTTGCCCATTTCCCAATATGTCCATGGATAGGTGGGATCGAGGTGCGCGGCCATGGTGAATTCGTTCATGGCTTCACTGAAACAGCCAAGCTCAACAAGCACGCTGCCAAGGCCGTCGTGCAAAACTGGAAGTTCCGGTTTCAGTCGGACGGCATGGCGATATTCGGTCAGCGCCTCGTCCGGTTTGCCCATTTTATCGAGCAGGTTGCCGAGGTTGTTGTAAATCTGGTAACGCTCCGGAGCGAGTTCTGCGGCTTTGCGATATTCGGCCAGCGCTTCGGCGTATCGGCCTTGCTGATCGAGGGCAACGCCGAGATTGACGTGCGCAATGTAATTGTCTTTGGTTACGGCGAGCGCGTGGCGGAAGAGGGTTTCGCTGTCGCGCCAGCAACGCAGTTGGTTTCCCGTGAGCAGCAAACAGCCCGCGAGCGTCAAACCGGCAACGGCCGTCCCGGGGACCTTGGAGATTGGAAACCGGCCCGCCAAATCGCGGAGGCCGAACGCGGCGGTGATGAACACGCCGATGGATGGAATGTAAGTGTAACGATCTGCCAGCGCCGCGCCACCGACTTGCACGAGGCCGATGACCGGCACGAGTGTGCCCAAAAACCAAAGCCAGCCGACCAGAAAATACGGACGGTGCCGGCGCGCGACCCAGGCGGCGGCGGAAATGAGCATCAAAGCGGCGACCGCCGCAGCGACGGCGAACACGGGTATTTTGTCCGGCATGGGATAAATGACGGCGAGGTCGGCCGGCCAGATCATTTTCAGCAGGTAGCGCACAACGGCGACGGGCGCGTTTTCCAGACGATAGCGCAACGAAACTTTCGCCAGCGAGACAATCGCTTCGCCGTGGCGTTGCGCCAGAAAAGTGACGATGCCGGAGACGATGGCGAGTAGAAAAAACGGCCATTTCTCCAACGCCAATCGCAGAACACCCGCCACCTGCCACCGGTCACTCGTTACTCTCTTGAGCGGCCAATAGTCCAACAACAGCATTACAAACGGCAGCGTGACGAGCATCGGTTTGGACATAAGGCCCAGCGCGAACGTTAGCAGCGCCAAAGCATAATAGACTTTGGACTTTGGACTTCCGGCTTTGGACTCTTCAACAAACCGCGTGTAGCTCAAAAGTGCCAACAGCGCAAAAAACGTGCTCAACACGTCCTTGCGTTCAGAAATCCATGCAACAGATTCCACATGCAGCGGATGCCACGCGAACAACGCGGCGACGAACACGCCGGGCCACAAAGCGCCCGTCAGTCGCAGCAGCAAGGCAAAAAGCAAAACCACATTGGCCGCATGAAACAAAACGTTGACCAGATGATGCGCCCCGGCTGGATAAACGCACAGCACCCATTCAGCACCCCGAAAGTGAAACGCCACATTACCGGTGCGATACACCCCGGCATTCGGGCCGAACATCTCGCAGTCCAGCATGTGCGAAAGCCAGGTCAGCGGATGCCAGTTGCTCGCGTGCCACGTCGTGAAGGCCCACTTGACCCCGGCCCATGTCAGGCCGTTTTGGACGACAGGATTCTCCGTAACGTAATCATCGTCGTCATAGACCACAAAGCTGTAACGGCACACAGGCTGATAAACCAGCAGCGTGATCAGCACGAGTAACAAACCGACGAGGCGCGGACGCAACATCGGCTTTCTTTGTAAGCCTTTTTACCCGTCCGGCAAGCGCAGAGAATTTTTCCCTGCAAAAAGCCTTGGCATTTGCGCCGTCGCGATTGATAATTCGGCCGGCAGGAAATGGCTCGACCACCTGTCACTTGGCTGCTACATCGGTTCCTCACGACCAAGTTGCGAGTCGTTATGAT
>Ga0187874_10002606_pt1 | contig 13611 bp, 14 predicted proteins | sample June2016WEW_16_1_3_FD_132993 | JGI IMG/M metagenome (GOLD analysis project Ga0187874, IMG submission 132993) | Peatland microbial communities from SPRUCE experiment site at the Marcell Experimental Forest, Minnesota, USA - June2016WEW_16_150 | ecosystem: Environmental > Terrestrial > Soil >... | reverse complement strand
TGCAGGAGAAGCCCTTGATGCGGTTGATGCGCTCGGCGAAGTAATCGCGGCGACGCTTGAACTCGGCGCACATCACGCCGACGGAACTCTGATCGCCCTGCAAGGCGGCGACTCCGGCGACCTGCGTGAAGCTGGCCGTGCAGGAATTCGCGTTGGTCTGCATCCGCGAAATGAGCTGCGCAAGGTCGGGACGCATGACGCCGTATCCCATGCGCCAGCCGGTCATGGCGTAGGTCTTCGAGAAGCCGTCGAGCAGAATGATGCGGTCGCGCAGCTCCGCGTGCTTGAGGATCGAGTGGTGCTTGCCTTCAAAGATCAGGCGGCAGTAGATCTCGTCGCTCAAAACCATGGTGTTGTAATTGCCGACGGCGCTGGCGATGTCGGCGATGTCCTGCTCGGTCAATACACCGCCCGTGGGGTTCTGCGGCGAGTTCAGAATGATGAGCTTGGTGCGCTCGTTGATCAGGCCGGCAAGCTCATTGACGTCGAGGCGGAAGTCCATCTCTTCGCGCAGACGGATGGGCACAGGCTTGGCGCCCACGAAGTTGATCATGGATTCGTAGATGGGAAAGCCGGGATTGGGGTAGATGACCTCATCGCCTTCCTCGGCCAGCGCCATAATGCTGAAGAACATGATGGGCTTGCCCCCCGGAACCACGACAACCTCGTCCGGCGAAACCTTGATGTTGCGGCTTGCCGCGACTTCGTCGGCAATCGCCTGGCGCAGCTCAGGCAGACCCGCCGAAGGCCCGTAATGCGTGTAGCCGTGATGAAGCGCGTCGCTGCCGGCCTCGATGATGTGGGCGGGAGTGTCGAAATCGGGCTCGCCGATTTCCAAGTGAACAATGTCTCTGCCCTGCTTTTCCAGGGCGCGCGCCTTTACCAAAACTTCAAAGGCGGTTTCCGTGCCAAGGCGAGACATGCGGCTCGCCAGGCGAAGCTCTGTTTGGGTTGCTGGAGTCATATATGCATCCCCGCTGGTTTCGGGGTCCCCGACGCGCGGTATTTTACGCAAGCTGGAGACGATAAAATTGCTGTTCACATTCTTTCACATGGAGCCGAAATCTCAGTTTGGCAAGAGGCTGCACAAGGGTACCGCCAATGGACGAGACAGGTGTCGTCACCAGGCCGATCGGATGATCCCCTCGATCGACACCTCATCGCATGGACGGGGATTGATGCGCAGGATTCTTTGAATCTTCAGCGTCGCCTTGGCGGCTCCGGAAATATCCTTCTCCGCGAGTCCAATGTCCTCGAGCTTCATTGGCAGACACGTATCTGCCATCAATTGTTTCACGGCGCTGACTGCCAAATGCGCTGCCTTCTGAGCTGGCATCCCCTCAACATCCTCGCCGAGGGCCGCAGCGATTGCCTTACATTTCTCCAGGTTAACTGGCAGGTTGAATTCTAGAACGTAGGGTAAGGGGATTCCAACCAGCAGCCCGTGTGGCGCGTGCGTGATAGCACCCAATGCAGTTCCAATTGCGTGCGCCGCACCTGTTCCCGAGTTGCTGAAGGCCAGTCCAGCCAAGAGGCTCGCGTACGCCATGTCGACGCGGGCATTGAGATTCAAGCCCTGATGGACTGCAATTCGCATGGATCTCCCGACCAGCCTGATCGCCTGAATCGCAAGCGCATCCGTTATTTCACTCGACCCGTGAAACTGCACCGGACCCGTAACCTCAAAACAGTGATAGGGCAATGCGGTAAATGCCTCGATGGCATGGCACAAGGCGTCAATGCCCGTTATTGCGGTAACTCGTGCCGGCAACCCCAGTGTTAGCACCGGATCTATTAGGGCTACTTCGGGTCGAAGATGATCATCCGAAGCGCCGATCTTCGTATTGTTTTCAGTGTCCAGGACCAAAGAGAGGTGTGACACTTCCGACCCCGTTCCCGCGGTGGTCGGAACTGCGATACAAGGGACAATCGGACCGGGTACCTTGTTTTCACCCAAGTAATCCCGTACTGAACCGCCATGCCGCAGCACACAGGCAACAAGCTTGGCCAGGTCGATGCTACTACCGCCGCCCACTCCAACGACGCAATCGATTCCACCCTGGGCCTTCGCAAAGCGAACGCATTCCTCGACATTTGCGAGCGGAAGCTCCGGGACCCCGTCGGCAAAGTCCTGGACCCCCAAGCCTGATGCGGTAATGTGCGCCTTCACCGTCTCCAGAATGCCCGCCTGCTTTATCCCCCGGTCACAGACGAGCAAGATATTTGAACCGCCGATCGATCGAGCAATGGTGCCAATATCTTTGATCGCATCGACGCCGAATACTATGCGGCCCGCTGAGCTGAAGTTGTGCGTGTTCTTTCGCATCAGGTCCTCTCTTATGCCTACCGTGCGCAAATGTGTTTCGATCCGCTTCAGTGGCTCGCAGCCTTAGTCCCATTCATGACCAATGCACCGCGCTCAAGTTGCAAGGTCATGGTTGGGATGTCCCGGAGGAGCGAGCGATTGGATTCCGTGATGGCAATGCAAAGGTCTGGGCGGACCTCGTGCATCCGGTTGAGCGACTCGGCGTAGCGAGCGGCCAGCACCGGCGCGAGCCCCTGAAACGGCTCGTCGAGCAGCACCAGACGGGTCCCGACCATCAGGGCACGGCCCAGCACCGCTATCTTTCCTTGCCCTCCAGAAAGCGCTGCACCCGATCGTTTCAGCATGGGCTCGAGCTCTGGCACAATCGCGAGTACTTCTTGCATGCGCCGATCGATGTCAGGTCGAGCCATGTGCATGACCCCACACGGAAATCGAAGGTTCTCCTCGACCGTGAAGGTCGGAAATAGGACCCGGTCTTCCGGTGCATAGCCGATCCCGAGGCTCGTCCGCTTATGCGGCGGAATGGAGGCGAGATCCTGACCAGCGAGCAGGGCTCGACCCCCTTGGAGTGGCACCAAGCCCATGATCGCTCGCAACAGCGTCGTCTTGCCGGCCCCGTTCCGTCCGATGATAGCCACGGTGGCTCCTGGCGCCAACCGGGTCGAAATGCCACGGAGGACCGATACCCCGGCAATGCCCGCCGATACCTGATCGAGTTGCAGCACTTCACCCTCCCATAACGTTCTTCACGACGATCGGATCCTTCAGAACCTCGGCCGGAGGTCCATCCGCGGCAATCTTGCCCCCCACCCATGCGGTGAGCCGTGTTGCGTACCGGGTGACGATGTCTATATCATGCTCAACGAACATGCTGGTCACGCGGCGTTCGCTCAACGCTCGCATCAGCGTATCCATCAATCCATGCTTCTCGTCGCTACAGACGCCACTGGTGGGCTCATCCATGATCAGCAGCCGCGGATTGAGCACCAGCGCCATGGCCACATCCAGGAGCTTGCGCTGACCTTCTGGGAGCATGCATGCCTGGTCATTGGCGCGCGATGCAAGGTTGACCAGTTCGAGCGTGTGTTCAACCTCGTCGAGATTTACCGACTTGCAGAGGGGTCGAAGCGGGTTCCATCGATGTTGCACGGCCGAAGCCGCCAGCTGCATGCATTCACGAACCGTATGCTCGGTGAAAATCTGCGGAATCTGGAACGAGCGCGCAATGCCCTTGCGGGTGATTGTGCGTGGCGGCAAGCCGGTAATATCTTCACCATCAAAGAATACTTTGCCCCGCGTCGCCGACAGATAGCCAGTGCAGATGTTGAGGAACGTGGTCTTGCCCGCACCGTTCTGGCCGATGACGGCGAGGCGTTCCCCTTCCGCGAGTTCGAAATCGATCTGATCTGCGGCAATCACTCCACCAAAGGCAAGGCAGATGTCAACCGTCTTCAGCAGTGGCGCACTCATGATGCATGTCCTCCCGCGCGGCCCCGCCCGAAGCGCGTGACCAGTCCGACGAGCCCAGAAGGCGCAGCGAAGATGATCACGATCAGTGCCGTACCTAGAACCAGTTGCCAGGCACCCGTGACATAGGCTGCGGCGTACAACCTCACAAATTCAAACACGACCGCACCCAGAAAAGCGCCAATCGCTTGACTGGATCCCCCGAGGATCGCAATAAACACCAATTCTCCCGACCGTACCCAGTATCCCGTCTCAGGCGTGACCAGTCCCTGGGCCAAGGCGGCAATGCTCCCGCCGAGGCCGCATAGGGCCGCCGAGGCCACATACCCGCCCCAGAAGACTCGTCGTGCAGAAATCCCGAGATACTCGAGCCGAGTCTCGTTGGTCTTTATGGCCGCAAGTGCTTGCCCGGAGGCCGAAGCGAAGTACCGCTGGACGATCAGTGCGGCGAGGACAGCGATGCAGATCGACACGTATAACAGCGTCGTTTCAAAGCCGCTGCGTTCAAACGTAAATCCCGCAAACGGTGGCCGGTCGACCCGCATGCCGTCCGAGCCTCCCGTGTATGTGCTGAACTTGACGAGGATCGAGTACAGGACCATGGAGAACGCCACATTCAACATCCCAAAGAAAATCGCGCGGTATCGGACGATGAATAGTCCGATCAGGGCGCCCAACACGATACTTGCCAACGTTCCGGCGAGGATGAGGACAACCCCGTCAAGATGGAAAAATCTCCCCGCATAGGCCACCGCATATCCGCTCGCACACACATACATTGCGTGTCCGAATGACACCTGCCCCGCTCGGATCAGGACGAGGACCCCAAGGACCGCCAAGCCATTGTTGATGGCGAGGATCACCGGCGTCTTGAGCCATGGTATGAAAATGGGGAGGGTAGCGCCCGCGGCGACGAGCAGGACCGTAAGTCCACGAGTTCTCATTACACTCTCCTCACTTCTGCAGCGGCGAACAATCCTTGCGGCCTCACGAGCAGGACCAGGACCATGATGAGATATGGGACGAGCACTTCGATCTCTGGCATGAGATACACGGCAAACGCGCGGGCGATGCCGATCACGAGCGCTGTGACGGCACTGCCCGCAAGTTGGCCCAGCCCAGCCGTCGCTATGACGGCGAACGAGAGCACGAGTACGTCCGCACCAATCCCGGGCACCAGCGAGGTCGTGGGCGACGCGAGTGCCCCGCCTAATGCCCCGAGCGATGCGCCGATGATGAACGTCAGGAGAGACACGTGCTTCGCATTGACGCCCAGCGCGGTCGCCACTTCTCGGTGATGGGTCACGGCCGTAATCTCGCGCCCGAGGCGAGTCCGCTTCAAAAAATACTGGATGCCGAGGAATGCCACGAGGGCCATCACAGGCAAAACGAACAGCTGATAATTGGTATAGGTGATCCCCAGCACTGTGGTCATCCCCAGCTGGTTCACAACGTCGGAAACGAAATACGGCTGGGAACCCCAGATCAGTCGCTGAACGTCCTCGAGGATCATAAAGACTGCGAACGTAATGATTAGCTGCAGAATGGGATCCTTGTCGAGAATGCGGCGGAGCAGGGTCACCTCAAGGGTCCCACCGACCAGCACCCCAACGATGATGGCGGCGACGACCAGAGCCGGCAACGCCAACGCCGGTGGGAGCCCGCGTTGTGCGATGACGATTCCGAACGTCGCCGCCAGGTACCCGCCGAAAGCATAGAGACTGCCGTGGGCCACGTTGAGAATCCGCATCACGCCGAAAATCAAGGTCAGGCCCAACGCGGTCAGGTACAGCAATGCCGCGCTGGACACGCCGTCGCATATGGCCGTCAGGCAGAGGTTTAGGTTCACGGATAGTCCTCGACTTTACTTCGTGTACTGATACGTTTTGAGCTGATTACTGTTCAACATGGCCGGCGTGATCTTCTTGACCCAGTCGAGCGACTGCTCCCCCACGGGCGGCGTCACCAGCTCGGCCGGGACGATCATCATCTGGTCCAGCACCTTGAAGGGATACTCGGGAACACTCTTGGTGATGCCAAATAGCTGCGCCTCAAGCCCCTGATCGTCCTGGCGCATGTGCAAGGTCCGTCCGAATCCTTTGTACGTCAGACTGCGCATCGCGTCGGCGACCTGCTCGGTTGTCGGCCACTTCCCGTTGTTGTTCTTAATTGCCTGTTCGTAGGCACCCTTGAGAGCAGCGAGGGCTTGGGCCATATGATACGACGGATAGATTGGATAGCTGCCGGTCTTGGCCCGGAACTTCTGGATAAAGGCCTTGTGGGCTGGGTCGTTCTTCGTTTCCGGATGCAGGAAGTAATGATCCCCGATTCCTCCGATGATCACACCCTCCGGCAGGGCCGCCCCGAGCCGCTCAAGGGAACTCTCGGCAAGAGGCAGCACGAATAAGGTGTTTCGCATGAGCCCCCGCTGGGACGCCTGCCGGATGAACGTATCAAGATCGCCGCCCCAGGAAGTGGACAAGATCACATCGGGCTTGAGCGCCTGCAAGCGGCTGATCTCGGTCGAGAAATCCGTGGCGCCAAACTTGGGAAACAGCTCCGCAAGCACCTTGACGTCCGGCTTGAGCACCTTGAGGCCCGCATTAAATAACTCCCACGAGTCTCGCCCCCAAGCGTAGTCCATATTCACAACGGCAATGGTCTTGAAGTCCGGCTTCATCTTCAGCACGTAAATGAGCGTCGCGATCATTTCCGTCGTGGCATTTGCGCCGGAGCGAAACACATACTTGTAGCGGTGGCTCTCGAGGATCTTTTCCGTACTGCAGTCCCACATGATATTGAGCACCTTCAGGTCTTCAGCTACGGGCGCTACGATGTTGCAACTGCCACTCGAGATGGAGGCCAGCATGACCTTCGCCCCTTGCTCTTGCACGACGCGGCGGTACTCCGAAAGCAGCTTATCTCCGCCAACTCCTTCATCGATGAAAATCGGAATTATTTTGACCCCGTTGATTCCCCCCTGGCGGTTCATGTCGTCGATCAGAATCTCCGCGGCGGCTTTCCCGGGAAGGCCAAATACTGACGCAGGCCCTGAGACAAACGTCGTGATGCCGACCTTGAGTTCAGAGGGTTTTTGTTGTCCATACCCCAGCGTAGCCATCAAGCTGCACAGGACGACTGCTACGATGACAAACACCTTTCGTTTCATGATGTATTCCTTTCGAAAAAGATGTAAACCATGTTCACCGCAGGAGTATATGTCAAGGGCTAAATTCTTTGCTCTCTAGCGAATTCTTTTCCCTCAACACACTCGCTGGTTAACTAGTTGTGACCGGTGCCGCTTGCCTCGTCTGCGCGTACAATCTATTGATGGTAATCGCCTGCGTCGGGCATCGGTCGAGACACAGGTCGCAAAGAATGCATTCGTCTTCGTTTTCACTGAGTACCGCAACGTGTTGGGCCTGCGCTCCGAACACCGACACGGGGCACACACTTACGCAAGCGGCACAGGGTTGGCCCTTCCGGCATAACTCTTCGTCGATGTTCGCTTTGATGAAAATGCTCATTTGATCAGTCCACCTACTCCCGATTGTTGGCCATTGTCCTCATTCGTCAATTCATATGACGGGTCAGAAGCGTCACAATATCCGCAAAGGTATCCGCCACCAAGATCCCAGCGGCTTTCAAGGCGGTTATCTTCCCGCGCGTACTACCACGATTCCCTTCGACCATCGCCGCCGCATGCCCAAATCGGACGCCGGGCATGTCATCGGCAAAACGTCCGGCGATGAACGCCACGATGGGTAATCGACTAGGATGAGTGGCCACGTAATCGGCCAACGCCTCCTCGGCACCACCCCCGGGCTCGCCAAAAAAGACAACCGCCTTTGTTTCAGGATCGGCCGCGTACAGCGGGAGAAGATCCACGAAAGTCGCCCCGACAACCGTATCCCCGCCGAGGCTGACGCAGGTAGACTGGCCCAACCCGTGGACAGTCAGCAAGTTGGCGATCTCGGTCGTCATGCCTCCGCTTCGGGACATCACTCCGACGGGGCCTCGACTAAATGCTTTGCGAACGTCCGGAGCACGTCCGCCGACCATCCCAACACGAGTCCGATCGGGACTGATGACCCCCAGGCAATTCGGTCCGACGATTCGGGCCCCTAACTCCCGCGCTCGCATCACCACCTCGAGAACATCCCGGCGTGGAATCCGTTCTGTGAGGATGACGAGGAACTTGATCTCGTTCTCCAAGGCTTCCAGCGCGCATCCTTTGCGAAGGCCGCGGGCACAGAAATGACCGAGGCCTCTGCCGGATGTGCGGAAAGGGCTTCCTGCATCGTGTCGAAAACAGGTACGCCGTAAATCTCCGTGCCGCCCTTTCCAGGCGTCACGCCGGCGACGATCTTCGCCCCGTAGTCGAGGCTATCCTTCGCCACCGCTGCTGCCTCTCGCCCGGTAATGCCTTGAATGATGATTCTGGTTGACTCGGTAGCTAAGATGGCCACGATTTACCTCTCCTCGATTACAGCGCGCCGGGCCGCCTCGTCGATAGAGACAGTTCGGTCGCAGTAGGGCACATGGTATCGCTGCAGGACAGCGACGCCTTCATCTTCCCAAGACCCCGGAACACGGAATACCGCAATGGTCAGTGCCGGGTCTTTTCCCATATCCAGAATGCCTTTGATTACGCCGCGCGCAAACAGGTCGACACGAGTATTACTCACTACGTTTGAAATAACCGCGACCCGGTCGACCTCGGGCCGGGAAAGAATCAACTTCGTGAGTTCGGCAACTTTTCGGACACTCGGGTTCCCGCCGATTTCGCAATAGTTCGCTGGATGACCACCATGCCGTTTGATCGCGTCAAACGCGGTGAGGCTTGCGCCGCCGCCGCCAATCAGCAAGCCGAGGTTACCGGCAAACTCAATCACGCGTCCTGCCACCCCTCGATGATCGAGCGCATCGACTGCTGCCGCTTTCCGCTCAAACTCAGTCGGCGTCCTGCCTGACGTTTCACGCCGAGGAATGTGCTCCAGCTGTGACTGGCGGAACAGAGCATCCTCGTCCACTTCCAGGTGAGCGTCGGCAAGGACACACCTTCCTTCCTCGGTGAGCGCGAGGGGGTTCACCTCCAACAGCGTGCAATCGAGCGCTAAGAACGCTTGCACGAGTTGACAAGCGGCAGCAGCGAACTCCAGCAGGTCGCGTCCGGACAGCCCCAATTGGCGCCCAATTTCTCGCGCCTCAAAATCATAGAGCGGCCGCCGCACATCTAAGGCACGACGAGTCAATGACCCGGGTGCTTTCTGGCTGAGCGCTTCGACGTCCATCCCTCCGGCGAGGCTTGCCAGCAGGACGACTTGCTTTGCCACCGTGTCATAGGTCACGGCCAAGAACAGTTCCTGCCGGATCGAAATCAGCTCTTCAACGAGAACTGCCTCGACGGCGTATCCCCGCACACGTCCGGCGAGCAGCCGATTCACGGCATCTACCGCCATGGTCTGATCAGTAACCCGAATGATCGCGCCGGCCTTCCCGCGACCACCGATGGGGACTTGCGCCTTGACCATTGCCGGGTAGGAAAACTCGGCCAGAACGGATTGGCTCTCGCTCGGTGTCCTCACCAGAACGCCTTTCGGGGAGGTCAACCTGAACGATCGCAGAACCTCTTTGGCTTCGCACTCAAGCAACCGCATATGACCTTCTCGCTTTCTACGCCTCAGCCCCTAGCGTGAGCAGCCTAGCACTGCGGCCTTGCGCTTCTCGACGGCGGCAATGGCCGCATTCACCGAAAGAATAAGAATTGACCGGCGAACAAGACTGATCATGGAGCGCCTCACCGCTTCGCCATCATCCGTTCTCAAGTTTTCGATATTGGTTTCGCCCTTGCCGATACAGGTCATTACCTCGAACGTCGTTGATGAGGATCACGGGGAAGTCCTCGACCTCGAGCAGTCGTACCGCTTCCGTTCCGAGGTCTCCGTAGACCACCACCTCCGCCCGCTTGATACGCTTCGCAAGCAACGCTCCAGCACCGCCCGTGCTGGCGAAATATACGGCCTTGTGTTGCTTCATGGCTTCGATCACTTCAGCGCTCCGGGCCCCCTTGCCGATCATGCCCTTTAACCCTTTCGCCAGGAGCGCAGGGGTATACGGATCCATGCGATAGCTGCTTGTCGGTCCGGCGGAACCGATGGGCTGTCCAGGTCGTGGCGGGGTGGGACCAACGTAATAGATGACCTGACCTTTCACATCCCAAGGGAGGTCTTGTCCTTGACGGATTAATTCCACGAGCCGTTTGTGCGCCGCATCCCGCGCCGTGTAGATTGCCCCAGTCAGCAGCACCCTGTCCCCAATCTGTAGACCTTCCAGCACTTCGTCGGTTAACGGGGTTTGCACCCGAACTTCACCAGACATACCCCCCACCTCTCTGCCACGCTAGATCATGGCTTCCTTATGACGATGGCTGTGGCACTGAATGTTGACAGCGACCGGAATACTGGCGATATGCGTCGGATACGTTTCAATGTGCACGTCCAGAGCGGTGATTCGACCGCCTAACCCCAACGGTCCGATTCCTAGACTGTTGATTTCTTCCAGGATCTCCGTTTCCAGACGCGCCACGTCGGGCAAAGGGTGGCGCTGGCCCAATGGGCGAAGCAATGACTTCTTCGCCAGGAACGCGGCGTATTCGAAGTTGCCACCGATCCCAACCCCGACGACCACGGGAGGACAAGCATTGGGCCCCGCCTCCTCAACCCTGTCGACGACAAACCTCTTGACACCTGGCAACCCGACTGAAGGGGGAAAGAGCATCACCCGGCTCATCATCTCGGCCCCGAATCCCTTGGGAAGTACAATCAGCTTGATCCGATCTCCCGGCACGATCTCCGTGTGGATGATTGCCCTCGGCCGGTCCCCCGAACTCTGTCGGCTGATGGGATCAACCGATGATGCGCGCAGGAACCCATCCGTATATCCCTGCCGCACGCCTTCGTGAATTGCCTCGTTCATGTCGCCATCGACGATGTGGACATCCTGTCCCAGCTCCATAAACACGATGGCAAGTCCTGTGTCCTGGCAGAGAGGAACGCCTTCCTCTCTGGCAATCCGAGCGTTCTCAAGCAACTGGAGGAAGCTTTCTTTTCCAGCTGGGGACTCTTCTTTTTGCAAACCGTGTTCGTAGGCTGCTACAACATCACTGCCCAACGTGGTGTTGGCCTCAATGCACAGCCGGCGAACAGTCGTGGTGATCTGCACCGCTAAAACGTCTCTCATCACCATCCTCCCTGGCACTGGGCTGCCGCTCTAGCTGGAGAAATCGACGCCGCGATTCGCTCCAGGCACGAATCTTCTCTGCTATCCTCCCGAGATCGCCGGGATGAGATCGACCTCATCACCGTCCTTCAGGGGCTGATTGATGTCCACTTGACGGCCATTCACGACCAAGAACACGGCATCTTCCTCGTAGGGGACGTGGAGCTGGTCCAGCAAATCTTTCAGGATCGTTCCCTGAGGAACCGAGAGCTCAAGGTTCTGCTGCGGCCCCGTAGGTGTCTGACGTTGCAGCCTCGTGTGGAGGTGGACGGTGATTACCAATTGAAGATCCCATCCAAGTCAGATTCCGCCACGTCGAAAACCGAATTATGCGGTGGCAGCGGTTCCGTCCGCATGTACTCCGGGATGCGATCGTCCGCCGCCGTGAAGCCGGCACGGCGGTTGAACTCCCGTTCCAGGGTGAGGGTCTCTTTCCCCAGAAGCTGTAGGATGTCCGGAGCTACCTGCCAGCCGTAGCGGGTATTCAATAGCTCGGCAATGACTTCTGGCTGAACCATGAAGCCAAATCCGGCGAAGATGCACGCACCCAAGGTGTCATACCCGGCCATGGTGATCTGCGCGCCCCGCGACGCCGCAACGTTCGCTTTGGGATCGAGGTGGTCGAGCTTCGCGCGGAGTGTGTTGCCTGCGGTATGATCGGCCCCTTGGGGGGAGGTCGCGTACGTCGTCCCCGTGCCCTTCATCGCGCGCGGTTCATAGGCAGCCATCGCCTGACCCTTGACGACAGGGACCCGGGTTACGCCAAACACTTTCCCGGTGGTTGCAGCGCCATGCCCCAAGATGCGGCCAAGCGGTGTCCCTCTCCGGATCTCAGCAAGTAACTCCAAGGCACGCTTGCCGTCCCCGAACTGCATCAGTCCGGCTTCGGCGGCGACCCCGAGTGCTGCTCCCGTGTCGATGGTGTCGAGGCCCAAGTCATTCGTCTCCCAGTTGAGGCGGGCGACCATGTCGAGGTTATCGATCCCCAAATTCGACCCCATCAGCCCCAGAGTCTCATACTCGATGGGCGACACAATCAACTTGCCGTTGCTATCCGCGAAGGCATTGGAGCACTTCACGACGCACCCGGGCATGCAGGCATGGGTCGTCTCGCCCTCACCACCACGGGCGAGCAACGTCTCGCGGAGTGTCTCTCCGCTGATGGCGTCGGCCCCCTCGAATCGTCCGCTCGAGAAGTTGCGCGTGGGCAAAGCGCCAAACGCATTGCACATCTTCACCGAGCCCGCAGTCCCGTATTCCTGGTAGGACTTTGTTTGCGGATGACCGAGCGTGTTCTGGGTGAAGAGCTTTTGGGCGCGCTTGAATGCCCCGCTATCAGCGAGGGCCGGGCGCGTGCCCCCCGTGTCGTCGATCACGATGGCCTTGAGCCGTTTCGAGCCCATGACGGCCCCGAGCCCGCCACGCCCAGCGATGCGCGACGGGACATTATCCTTGTCCAGATTCTGGATGCCCGCTGCCGAAAGCCGCATCTCGCCGGCGGGGCCGATGACCGCGATCGCCACCTTGTCTCCGTACCGCGAAAGCAACCGAGCGGATGCTTCATAGACACCGAGCCCCTCCAGATCCTTGGCGTCTTCACAGCGAGCCCCGTCCGCACCTAATCGGAGGACCCACCAACCCCCGGTTCGATCCCCGCCGTCAGGCTGCCCTTCGATGACCAAGGCCTTCATTCCCAGGTTGGTCATGTAGAGCCCGGTGCTGCCTCCCGCATTCGACTCCTTGATCCCGCGGGTCAATGGACTCTTCCCGCCGAACGAAATCCGGTCGCAGCTGGTCAGCATGTGTCCCACGAGGAGACCCGGTGCCACGACGAGCTTGTTATAAGGCCCGAGTGGCTCGCAGTCCGCGGGCACCTCGTCTAGGAGGATGCGCGCGGAGAGGGCCCTTCCACCCAAGCGGTCCCAGGTTTCAGGCACGGGTTCACGCCGCAGGGATTGATCTTGCATATTAATGCGCCATATTTCCATTGGCATCCTCCGACGGCCACCCATAATCGGTGAATCCAAGAGGCCGTTTTGCGCGTTCACCCCAATGGCGCCAGTCGGCAGCAGCTCACAGTTCGATGAACGTGTGCAGGAACTTTAGCAAAATGCCAGCAAAACACAATTAATATCTCGCTAAGACCCCGTTCGTCTTCCGCGAACTTACGCTGCTGCTGTGAGACAAGGGCACACAGGCAAGATTCTCTGCGTTTAGGAACGCTAGTCGTTCTTACGGCGCTTTTTTTCAGCGACTCGATTTCAATCATTTTCAAGATATTTCCTAACGCCGTACTGGGCGTCATCCTCTTTTTTGCCGGGTCGGAACTTGCGCTCACGGTGAGAGACATAGGCGACAGAAAAACGGACTTTTACACGATGCTGATAGTCGCCGGGTTTGCCATGTGGCACATGGGGGTAGCGTTTCTAGTGGGGGTTGCCCTCGACACGGCACTACGCAAAGAATGGATAAGAATTTAGACGAAAGCGTCGGTCTACGCTTGGACTTGAAACTCGGTCGTATGCGCTGGGCTTTTG
>Ga0187874_10002604_pt1 | contig 13625 bp, 14 predicted proteins | sample June2016WEW_16_1_3_FD_132993 | JGI IMG/M metagenome (GOLD analysis project Ga0187874, IMG submission 132993) | Peatland microbial communities from SPRUCE experiment site at the Marcell Experimental Forest, Minnesota, USA - June2016WEW_16_150 | ecosystem: Environmental > Terrestrial > Soil >... | reverse complement strand
GCGAAGGCATTCCCTCGCTGCTTGCGGAAATCAGCACGCAGTTGCGGCCCAAGCGGGAATTTCTGGTACTGCGCGTGCCGCATGAGCAGTCCGCCGTCATTGCGCGGCTGCACCAGGTCGGGCAGATCATCGAGAGCAGCTATCGCGGGCCGAAGGCGCGGTTCAAGGTCCGCATCCCGCCGCATTATCACGACGAGTTCGCGCCGTTCATCGCGCGTGATGGGCAGACGGCGCCGTAAAATAATTCGGCATCCGCGGCTTGCCCTGCGGTTGCGGTTGGCAATATATTGCCGGTGCAATCCGGTTTATGTTGCACAGCGGACACCAGTCCATCAATGTCAGCAACGTTCTCTCCGTCATCATGGGCGGAGGCCAGGGCACGCGGCTGTTCCCGCTGACCAAGGAGCGCGCGAAGCCCGCCGTGCCGCTGGCCGGCAAATACCGGCTGGTGGACATTCCGATTTCCAACTGCATCAACTCCGGGTTCCGGCGCATTTACATTTTGACGCAGTTCAATTCCACCTCGTTGCACAGCCACATTTCGGGAACGTACAAATTCGACCTCTTTTCGAGCAGCTTCGTGGAAATCCTCGCGGCGCGGCAGACGCTCACCGACACGTCATGGTATGAAGGCACCGCCGACGCCGTGCGGAAAAATCTCACGCACTTCCTCAATCACGATTTCGATTACCTGCTCATCCTCAGCGGCGACCAGTTGTATCGGATGGATCTTCGTCGGATCATCGGTCAGCATGCCGGAACCAGCGCCGACATTACCATCGCCGCGATTCCCGTCAACCGGCAGGACGCGCAATCGTTTGGCATCCTGCAAATCGGTGAGGACCGGCGCGTCGCGCGGTTCGCCGAAAAACCGTCCGACCCCGCCGCGCTCGACTCGCTCCGGCTGCCATCCGAATGGCACGCAAAATTTGGCATCAAAGGCGGCGGCGAACTGTACCTCGCCTCGATGGGCATTTACGTTTTCAACCGCAGTCTGATCTGCGAATTGCTTAACAACCCGCTGACGGATTTTGGCAAGCACATCATTCCGCACGCCATCAGTTCGCGCCGGGTGTTCTCCTACATTTTTCAAGGCTACTGGGAGGACATCGGCACCATCCGCACGTTTTTCGAGGCGAATCTCGACCTCGTGGCCGAACTGCCGCGGTTCAACTTCTTCGACATGAGCGCGCCGATTTTCAGCCGCCCGCGGTATCTGCCCAGCTCCAAGATCAACGGCGCGCACATTGATCACGTGCTCGTTTCCGACGGCTGCATCATCAACCCTTCGCGCATCACCAACAGCATTGTCGGACTGCGCACCGTCATTGGGGCCGGCAGCGAGTTGAACCGTGTCGTCATCCTCGGCAGCGACTATTACGAATCGCAGGAATCCGTTGAAGCGCATGAACGCGATGGCCAACCGCGCCTCGGCATCGGCGCGAACTGCAAAATCGAAAACGCCATCATTGATAAAAACGCACGCATCGGGAGCAACGTGGTGATTTCGCCCGCCGGCAAACCGGATAAAGTGGATCACGCGCTTTATTACATTCGCGACGGCATCGTCATCATTCCCAAAAACGCCGTCATCCCGCACGGGACGGTGATTTGAAACTTGGCTCCGGTCTGATGAACAAACAATTGCAGCTATGCTTGCAAGGAACTGTAATTGTTTTACTGGTAATCATCGCGTTTTTTCCAGCAGTGAGTGGCGGCTTTATCTGGGATGACGAAACCTACGTTAAGAACAATGCTTTGTTGACTGTGCCTGACGGTTTAAAGCGGATTTGGTTTTCGCTGGACGCGCCCTCACAATATTTCCCGCTGACTTATACAACATTTTTCATTGAGCGCAAATTTTGGGGGCTAAATCCTTCGGGCTACCACTGGGTTAATCTCCTGTTGCACGCGGCAAATGCTCTGTTGGTCTGGCAGTTGTTGAAACGTTTGTCTGTTCCCGGCGCTTGGCTGGCGGCAGCGATTTTTGCCTTGCATCCTGTCCAAGTGGAATCGGTCGCCTGGATTTCCGAACGGAAAAACGTCCTTTCGTTGTTTTTCTATTTGCTGGCCCTGATGTCCTGGACTGAATTTATCGAAGAGCGGCCTCGGCCATTATGGCGTTTCTATCTGCTGTCGTTGATTTACTGTTGCATGGCTCTTTGCAGCAAAACCACCGCTTGCACTATTCCGGTAGCGCTGGCTTTGATCTTATGGCTGAAGGAAAAGCCGATTGATGGATACCGGTTGATGCAGATCATCCCGTTCATTGGGCTGGGCGCAGGCATGGGGGTTTTGACAATGTGGTGGGAGCGCTACCACCAAGGCACCCAAGGAAAGCTGTTTGCGCTAGATCTGCCGGAGCGAATCCTGGTGGCCAGCCATGCTGTTTGGTTTTATGCAGGCAAACTGGTGTGGCCGGTTAATCTAAAACCTTCAGTTATCCGCGTTGGCCGATAAATGCATCCGATCCCTTTGCTTATAGCTGGCTGTGCCTGGGAATGATATGCGTGACCGCAATTTTTTTTATCAGGCGGTTTATTGGTCGCAGCGCTGAGGTTGCGTTGGCGTTTTACGTGGTTTCTTTAAGCCCATTACTGGGCTTTATCATGCTTTACACATTTCGATACACGTTTGTGGCTGACCATTATCAATGCGTCGCCAGTATCGGCCCTATCGCCTTGGCGGCGGCCGGAATTACCATGGCGTTCAAATCCCGGCATAAATTGATCAAGTCAGGTGTTTGCGGAGCGTTGCTGCTGACGTTGGGGGTGCTGACCTGGCGGCAATGCGGGGCTTATCACGATTTGGAAACACTGTGGCGCGATACGCTGGCCAAGAATCCAGATTCTGGAATGGCTCATAGCAATTTAGGCGCTTTGCTTTTATACAAAAAGCAAAACATCGGAGAGGCGGTGGAACATTTCCGGCGGGCGGTTCAGATTAATCCCGATCTTGCCGATACCTATTTTCATTTGGGAGTTGCCCTTATCAGCCAAGGGCAAAATGCTGAAGCTCTGGAGAACTTTGAAAAATCAATCCAGATTGATCCAAGTTCGGCGGACGCTCACTTTTATTCCGGAGTAGTCCTTGAACAATTAGGCAGCGCTGAGGAAGCTGCCATCCAATACCGATGCGCGTTGCTGCTAAATCCCAAACAGGATGCCGCAATGAACAATTTAAGCTCGTTGCTGGCCACCAGTTCAAACGATGGACTCCGCAACGGCGCCGAAGCGGCTCAACTGGGCGAGCAAGCTTGTGCGCTGACCCAATACCGCAAGCCGATATACATCGGAACGCTCGCCGCCGCCTATGCTGAATGCGGTCGCTTTTCCGGAGCGGTAACCACTGCTGAAAAAGCTGAAAAGCTCGCCGCCGCCGGATTAAACGATTTGGCCGAGAAAAATCGAAAATTGTTGGAGCTATACCGTGCCGCCAAACCTTATCACGAGACACCGCCGCCCAATTGATGCGAATTCTTTGCTGCGGCCGGTGTTGGTGACCGAAAATTAACCGCGATTTACTTTCTTTCGTTTCGCTGCTAAAACTTCCGTGTGCTCAATGACGCTGCCATCTGGAAAGCCCTCAATTCGCCGCGCCAATTGTTTCTGATCGCCGGGCCGTGCGTGATTGAAAATGAAAAGTTGTGCCTGCAAGTTGCCGCTTCGCTGAAAAAAACCTGCGCGCAACTCGGCATCTTTTGCGTCTTCAAGGCCAGCTTCGACAAAGCCAACCGCACCTCCGCCAAATCCTTCCGCGGGCCGGGCCTCGACGAGGGCTTGCGCGTGCTCGCCAAAGTCCGCGAGCAACTCGGCGTGCCGGTGCTCACAGACGTTCACACCGAAAACCAGGCCGCCATTGCGGGAGAAGTCGCGGACATTCTGCAAATCCCGGCGTTCCTGTGCCGCCAGACGGATTTGATTGAGGCCGCCGTCGCGACGGGCCAAATCGTGAACCTGAAGAAAGGCCAGTTTCTTTCGCCAGCCGAAATGGGGCAGGTCGTGGAGAAGGCCCGGCGCGCGGGTGCAAAAAAAATCCTGCTCACCGAGCGCGGCACGACGTTTGGCTATAACAATCTGGTGGCTGACATGCGCTCGATCCCGGTGATGAAGCGATTTGGCTGCCCGGTGGTGTTCGATGCGACGCATTCGGTGCAACTGCCGGGGGGCGGCGGCGACAAATCCAGCGGCCAGCGCGAGTTCGCGCCGGTGCTGGCCCGCGCGGCGCTCGCCGCCGGGGCGAGCGGACTGTTCATTGAAACTCACCCGAACCCCAACCGCGCTTTGAGCGACGGGCCGAACATGATTCCGCTGGCTGAAATGCCGGCGTTGTTGCGCGGGCTGTTGAAAGTATTCAAAGCCGTTGCAAGGTGACAGGTGACGTGTGACAAGTGACAAGAAAACTGGAGCCGCACGACGCGCGAAAAATCCTGTCACTCGTCACGTGTCACTTGTCACCAGGCTCAAGCGCATAAAACTGTTCCTGTGCGACGTGGACGGGGTGATGACCGACGGCACGGTATTCATCGGCGGCGAGCGGGAAGTCAAACGCTTCAACATCCGCGACGGTCTCGGCCTCGTGTTTCTGCGCCGGGCCGGCTTCAAAGTCGGCTGGGTTTCGGCGCGGCCATCGACGGTGACGGAAGCGCGCGCCGCCGAGTTGAAAATTGATTTTCTCATCCAGCAGGGCGACCGAGTGGGCAAAACCGGCGCCGTCGAAAAGCTTTTGCGGCGGACAAAGCTGGATTGGGACGCTTTGTGTTTTGTGGGCGATGACGTGGTGGATTTGGGGCCTTTGCGGCGCGCCGGTTTTGCGGTGGCGGTGGCGGATGCGCGGCCGGAGGTGAAGGCGGCGGCGCATTACGTCACGCACGCTCCGGGCGGCCACGGCGCGGTTCGCGAAGTGGCGGAAATGATTTTGCAGACGCAGGGGAAATGGAATTTAATCGTCACGCATTACCAAGCGTGACAGGTGACGTGTGACACGTGACAGGAAAAAAGCAAACGCGCGATTCACGACGGTTTTCGTCACCTGTCACCCGTCACTCGCCACCCGGCTTTTGGCTGTTGTTGCAGTTTTGTTTTTTGCCGTTCCGAACGGGCGTGCGCAACCGAACGGCGTCCAACATGCGAGCGACTTCACGTCGGTCGAATACTTCGAGCCGCCGCATCAACAGCAAATGAAATCGCGGTTGTCGGGCGCGGAAGCACAGCCCCAGGCCGGCGGACTGGTGGTCATCAAACAGCTCAAACTCGAAACGTTCAACCTGGACGGCAAACCGGAAATAATCGTGACTGCGCCGGAATGCGTTTATGACACGTTCAACCACGTGGCGAATTCGCCCGGGCATTTGCAGTTGCAGACGGGCGACGGGAAATTCCATGTCGAGGGCGACGGTTTTTTGTGGCGGCAAAACGATTCCTTCCTCACCATCTCAAACCATGTGCACACGGTGATTGAAAATACGATGAAATGAAAGACCGGCTTGCGAGAAATTTTTGCCTCATCGGGTTGTTGGCCCTGGCGAGCGGTCGGACGCTGCTCGCGCAAACGGACACAAATGCCGTCGTGGAAAAAGCAACAAACGCCGCTGCGGTCGTTTTCCTGCCGGCGGCTACGAACGCCAATGTCGTCCTGCCGCCGAAGCCGCGCCCGCCGACGCAGATCAAGGCGGACCGGGGAGATTTTGATTGGGAGCTGCGGCAGGCTACCTACCACGGTCGCGTGCAAGTGGACGACCCGGAAATGAAATTGGCCAGCGAATGGCTTAAGGCTGATGTGCCGCAGGCCGGCGAGCGTGTGAATCACATTGTTGCCGAGACAAACGTGGTCATTGATTTTGTGGACGGCAAAGGCCAGACCAACCATGCAACCGGCGCCAAGGCGGTTTATGTTTACGAAGTGAAGGGGGGAACGACCAATGAAACGATCACCCTTTCGGGCAATCCGCAAATAGATAATTCGGATGGCACGCTCACCGGCGATGTGATTGTTTGCGATCGCGCGAACAACCATCTAAGCGCCACGAATCCCAGGATGGTTTTCCGTCAAAGACTTAACGGGCCAACCGCCGGTACCAATCTGCTGTCGGCCAGCATGACTAATTCACCTGCCCCAAAATAGTTTTGAATTTCTTGTGAGCGAAACTCAACCCAGACCCGAATGGAAGAAAGTGGTAATCAGCCCTCCGGCCACGACGGCGGTTACAGATGCTTTGCTCGCCACGGAAAAGCTGGTGAAGGCGTATCACCACCGCCGGGTGGTGGACGACGTTTCGTTGAGCGTGAGCGCGGGGGAAATCGTCGGGCTGCTCGGCCCGAACGGCGCGGGCAAGACAACGACGTTCAACATGGTCGTCGGTATCGTGAAGCCGGACGCCGGCATGGTGAAATTCGCCGCGCGCAACATCACGCGGCTGCCGATGCACCGGCGCGCGCGGCTGGGCATTGGTTATTTGACCCAGGAACCGTCGGTGTTCCGCAAGCTCTCGGTCGAGGAAAACATCCTGGCCATCCTTGAAACATGCAAACTGTCGCGCGACGAGCGCGCGGTGCGTTTGAAGTATTTGCTCGAGGAGCTGGACCTGACGCCGGTGGCCCGGAACAAGGCCTACACGTTGAGCGGGGGCGAGAAACGGCGGCTGGAAATCACCCGCGCCCTGGTGACGAGTCCGAAACTGATGCTGCTGGACGAACCGTTCAGCGGCATTGATCCCATCGCGGTTTATGAGGTGCAAAAGATCATCCGGCGTTTGAAGGAGCGCGGGCTGGGTATTTTGGTGACCGACCACAACGTGCGTGAAACCTTGAAATTGATTGACCGCGGCTACATCATCCACAAGGGACAGGTGCTCGTGGAAGGCACGTCCGAATTTTTGGCGAACGACCCGCAGGCGCGCGAGATTTACCTGGGGCCGGAGTTCAATTTATGAAAAACCGGGTACTGGAGTTTTGGAGTAGTGGCGTGCGGAAATGGTTCGCATGGCCCGACCCCATTACTCCAATGCTCTATTAACCGCATTCTGCACATGCAACACGAAACGGTCACCGTCGAACAATTTTTCAAGGAACACGCCGACGCGCTGCAGATGAAGCTCCTCGCCGGCGCGGCCAATTTGAAGCGCATCATCCGCGAGCCGACCGTCAACCGGCCCGGTCTGGCGCTGAGCGGGCTCACGCAATACTTCGCCTTCAAACGCGTCCAGGTGATGGGCAACGCGGAGGTGTATTATCTGCGTTCCCTCGTGAAAAAAGAGCGGGAGGCGCGTTATGTCCGTTTGTTCGCCTACAAAATCCCCTGCTTCATCTTCAGCCGCGGGTTCCGTCCGGACCCGGAGTTTCTGAAGGCCGCCGAGCGGGCCAACGTGCCGACATTCCAAAGCCCGTTGGTGACCATGAAATTCATCAATGCCGCGACGCTGAAGCTGGAAAGCATGTTCGCGCCGCGCGGCACCGAGTTGGGCAGCATGGTGGACATCCTCGGTGTGGGCGTCCTCATCCGTGGCGAGAGCGGCATTGGCAAAAGCGAGGCCGTCCTCGCCCTCATTGAGCGTGGTTACAGCCTCGTCGCCGACGACGTTATCAAAGTGATGCTGGTGGACGGTCGGGATGTGGCTTGCACCAGTGCGGAACTCACGCGCAATCACATGGAAGTGCGCGGCATCGGCATTATCAACGTTGCCGCCATGTTCGGCGTCAAGAGCATTCGCAAGGAAAAAGACCTCAACCTGATCGTCACCCTCAAACCGTGGGAAGAAGTCCAGGAGGTGGACCGCGTCGGCATGGAACAGGAATTCGTGAAGATTTTGGGCGTGGACATTCCACACGTCGTCATTCCCGTTCGGCCCGGACGTGACCTCGCGCGGCTCATTGAGGTTGCGGCGTTCCAGGTCAAATTAAAAATGTCCGGCCAGAATGCCGCGCGGGAATTGAACCAGCGCCTCATTTCGCAAATGTCGCCCGGCGCGCCGCCGCCACAGGAATGGTAAATTTCAGTGGCACAATCCCGTAGCGGCAATTAGACTCGTCTCGAGCAGACCGATGAGCGCGAAAAAACCACCGGATGACGGGGTCATCACCAAAGAACTGACCATCGTGAACAAGCTGGGCATTCATGCCCGGCCCGCCGCGCTTTTCGTCAAGACCGCCAACCGGTTTGCCTGCGATATCTTTGTCGAAAAGGACGGCGAAAAAATCAACGGCAAGAGCATCATGGGCCTGATGATGCTGGCCGCCGGTCCCGGCAGCAAATTGATCCTCCACGCCCACGGCGCCGACGCGCTGCAAGCTCTCGCCGAACTCGAAGCCCTCGTCAAACGCAAGTTTGATGAGGAATGAGCAGTTTGCCTCATGCTGCAAAAGTGGAACTCGTTGAGCCTTGCGAGGCGTGGGAGGCAACTTATCGTTCTTTCGTTAATGAATTCCTTGAAAGGAAGGAGCCGTTGATTCCCGCCATTTTGCAGTATGACGCGCGTGATTTTGGAGCCCTGATTCGTCGTCTTCACGAGGAAGCGGCCGGAATTGGCTTGCCAGAAGGACATGTGCCAGCCTCGTGTTTCTGGCTGATTGACAAGGACAAAACCTTGGTGGGAGTTGCACACTTCAGGCATTCACTGAATGCGGCGCTCTCCTATGAAGGCGGACACATTGGTTATAGTGTTCGCCCTGCGGAGAGAAATAAAGGTTATGGCAAAATCATGCTGAAACTGTTGCTGGAACGCGTGAAGGCGCGAGGCTTAACCAGGATTTTGTTGACGTGCGACAAGGCAAATGTGGCATCGGTGCGGGTGATACAAAGCAACGGCGGCAGACTTGACTCCGAATCTCCTCGGAAGGATGGGAAAGGCATAACGCAGAGATATTGGATCGACATCGGGTAATCGAAAGCCTTTCAACTTTGGACTTTGAACTTTGGACTTTGGTCTTTCGAGATGGCATCCGTTGAAATTGGCGTGAAATACGTCGCGCATCTGGCGCGGCTTGCATTCACGCTTAACCATATCCGGACTCACCACCCGGCCTGCCAAACGCAAAGTCTCCGGGTTGGTATCACGCGCACTCCGCAAGACCCGGCGCGCCCGGAGCCCTCGTCGAACGCAGGTTTGATCGGCATGAAGTCGCAGGCGGTGATTGTGGCCGGGAAGTTTACGCTTTGGATTCTCGCCAGCGCAGGCAGAGGAAAAGCAAGCAGCCAATCAAGGTTGTCAGCGAAATGATCGCGCCGGCGCGGAATTGCGGGTCCTTGTAAACCAGCACCACGCGGTGTGTGCCGGCTGGGACCTCCAGGGCCTGAAAGGCATGATTGGCGCGCCACAACCGTGTGGGTTTGCCATCCACGTAAGCCCGCCACGGATGATAATACGTTTGCGAAAGCACCAATAAAGCCGCTGTGCCGGCTTCAACTTCAAAAGTCAGGCGTTGAGCCGTGTATTGGACGGTTCGGACCGTCCCCTGGGTTGGGTTGGTGACGGTCAGCCAGGTTTTCGTTTCCGGGGAAAGATAAACGATCTTTCGCGGATCGAAATCAGGTTTCAAAAGCAAGGCAGGAATTTGTGAAGGTTCCGCGAACACGGGCCTTTGGCCAAGGGTACAGACCGGCAGAGACGAGGGGCGAAATTGCCAGTCGGACAGCCGTGACGGATTGGACAGGTAGGCGATGCCCAGAAAGTCCGCCAGCCCGTTTGGGAAATTGTTGGTGGTTGAGTCAAACAGGTTCCCCCAAATGGTCCGTTGTTCCCGTACATAAAGCGGGAAAAAGCCAGCCGGTGTGGCGATACCATCCAAAAGGTTACAGTCTCCGAGCAAGGCGGTCCGGCGGCCAAGGTAGTCCTTGTACGTGTCCGACAGCATCCATCCGTAAACCCAATCGTGGGTCTGCCTTTCCAGGAATGCGCGGGCGTTGCCCGGCTGGGGGTTGATTTTCAATTGCTGCGGCAGCAGGCCTGGCTGATAGACCGAAGCAGCGACGGTGGGATTTTGTCGCGGCGCATGGGTGGCGACATCAAGCCAGACCAGCACGAGCAGCAACAAGCCGGTGATGATTTGCAGGCTGAATTTTTGAATCCGGACATAGACCAATGACACGGTGAGGATCAACATGAGAAAAACGACCCGGGTCAGGCCATTGAGGCCTGCCGTTTCCCAAGGTTCGTTGGGCAGGGGATAAACGTGCGAATACCAGACTAATGCGCCGATCATGGCGGCCAGGAAAAGCGCAAGGCTCAACGTCCAGCGCATCGCCGTTGACCAGGCCACCGTCGCCGCCTTTCTAAACCCGGCGATGGCAAACGCCGCCAGCAGGGGCACGGCAAAGGTCGTCAGGAATTCAAACTTGATGGGGTACCGCATGAAGGCAAGCGGCGGCAAAATTTTCAGCAGCCAGGGGTAAAGCCAGCCATTGTCACCCATGGCCACAATAAATCCGAGGACAGCGGTCCCGGACAGCAGCCAGACTCGCGGTGTTCGCACCCGGACCATAGCCGCCAGTCCAAGCGCCAGGGTGCCAACGCCAGGATAATACGAGGAAGTCCAATCCTGCCCTGGCTGGAAATAGACTCCCAAGGGTGAGCGGTAACAGTGGAAGAGCGGCACCAGCAAATTGGCCCAGCCCGAAACTGGAACAGCCCAAAGGCTTGCGCCCGGCGCGCCGTTGCGGTCTGAACGGGAAAGCAAATCCAGAAAGGGCAAAAGTTGGGCCGCACTGAACAGGCTCACCAGGAGCACCACCCTGGACAAACGCGCCAAAAGCAAGAAACGCCGTGTTTTTTCCTGCATCACCCGCCCCGTCCATAGCGCCATCAAAAAAAGCCAGGTGAGAAAGGTTATCTCCGGTCCGCCGGCAAGCATTTGGACGGCGCCTGCCAGCGCAGCGAGCGTGACCCGTTTCGCCCCTCCGTTTTGCCACGCTTGTTCAGTCGCGAGAATGACCCACGGCATCCATGCCAGCGCCGCTACGTTGCCCACCCACATCAGGCTGTTCAGCGTCATGCCATTAAACGTGAAGGCAATGCCTGCAACGGCGGCCGCCAGGCGGTTTCCCGACCACCGCGAAGCCAGTAAAAACATGCCCAACCCCGCCAGAAAGAGGTGTGTCAGAAAATAGACGTTCAACCCACCGGTCAACGGCAGCAAAATGTAAATCAGTGAAAAGGGATAGAGCACGGCCGTGTTCCACTGGGCCAGGAACGGGATCCCGCAGTTGTTCAGCGGATCCCAAAGCGGAATTTCGCCGTGCCAGAAACTTTCGCGCTGGTAGTAGGCGAGGGGGTACGTAAAAATGCCGTAATCGCGGAAAACAAAGGTCTTTCCGGCGAACAACACATCCGGGAAAAATGCCGCAATCAATCCCGCGAGGACAAACGCGAAACGGATCGGCGTCAGCCACGCGTCGGCGGGCAATTCTGATGGGTTGTCAATGTGGGCGCGTACTTCCTTCATCTCGCCACACGAAGTAAAGCATATCTGTTTTGAAAAGGAACCAACTTTGAACCTTGAATTTTGCGCCTTGAACTCTAGGCTGCATGCATGGCATCCGTTGAAATTGACGTGAAATACGTCGCGCATCTGGCGCGGCTGGCGCTCACGCCCGCCGAAGAGAAAAAACTCGCCGCCCAGCTCGGCAACATCCTCGGCTACATCGAAAAGTTGAAGGAGCTTGATGTCAGCCGGGTCGAGCCGACCGCTCATGCCGTGCCGATGGTCAATGTGACACGTGCCGACGAAGTCCGCCCGTCGCTGCCGCCCGACGACGCTCTGCGCAACGCGCCCGCCACGGCCAACGGCCTGTTCATCGTGCCGAAGATTGTCGAATAGAAACGGAAAATACCGGCTGCCATGGAAAACATTCAACATTCAACACTCAACATTCAACATCGAACCTCGGATAATTGTTCCGGTAGCCGTCCGTTGAATGTTGGGCGTTGGATGTTGGGCGTTGGATGTTTATGTTGTTAAACCAACTGACCATTTCCGAACTGACCGCCAAGCTCGCCAAACGCGAAGTCTCCGCGCGCGAGGCGATGCAGTCATGTCTCGACCAAATTGCCCGGGTGGACGGCAAAATTCACGCCTTCATCAGTCACAACGCCGCCGACGCTCTTGCGCAAGCCGAGACGGCTGACAAATTGCTGGCGCAAGGCGGCCACGAACCCCATCGCCCACTCCTCGGCGTGCCGGTGGCCATCAAGGACGTCATCGCCGTCAAAAACCAGCCGCTCAACTGCGGCTCGAAAATCCTCGGCCGGTTCATTTCGCCTTACGACGCAACCGTCATCGAGAAATTGAAGGCGGCGGGCGCAATCGTTTTCGGCCGGCTGAACATGGACGAATTTGCGATGGGCAGCTCGACGGAAAATTCCGCGTTCGGCATCACGCGCAATCCGTGGGACACGACGCGCATTCCGGGCGGCTCGTCCGGCGGCTCGGCGGCAGCCGTCGCCGCAGACGAGACAATTGCCGCGCTGGGTTCGGACACCGGCGGTTCGATTCGCCAACCGGCGGCGCTCTGCGGTTGCGTCGGCTTGAAACCAACTTACGGTCGCGTGTCGCGTTATGGCCTCGTCGCCTTCGCGTCTTCGCTCGATCAAATCGGGACGTTCACCAAAAATATCCGCGACGCGGCGACGATGCTCGGGGTGATTGGCGGGCACGATGCGCGCGACTCGACCAGCGTGCCGCAGCCGGTGCTGGATTACTCCGCTGCACTGACCGGCGACATCAGAGGGTTGAAACTCGGTTTGCCGAAGGAATACATGGTCGGCGGCCTTGACGCGGAGGTAAAAACGGCGGTGGACGCAGCGGTGAAGCAACTCGAGAAATTGGGCGCGGAGATTGTGGAGATTTCCCTGCCGCACACGGATTACGCCGTGGCGACTTATTACATCATCGCCACCGCCGAGGCGTCGGCCAACCTGGCGCGCTTCGACGGCATCCGCTACGGCGCGCGAGTGGACGGCGCCGACCCGATTGAGCTCTACGGCCGGACGCGGGGGGCGGGTTTCGGTGCGGAAGTGAAGCGGCGCATCATCCTGGGCACCTACGTTTTGAGCAGCGGCTACTACGACGCCTATTATTTGCGCGCCCAAAAAGTCCGCACGCTCATCCGCAACGATTTTTTGCAGGCATTTGAAAAGGTGGACGCCATCGTCACGCCGACTTCGCCGACGGCGGCATTCAAAATCGGCGAGAAATCGGACGACCCGTTGCAGATGTATTTGAGCGACATTTTCACCATTTCCTGCAATCTGGCCGGTATCTGCGGCGTCAGCCTCCCTTGCGGCTTCACCAGAAATCCGAGGCTGCCCGTTGGTTTGCAGTTGCTCGGCCAGCCGTTCGGCGAGGAAATCATTTTGCGCCTCGCGCACGCTTACGAACAAAGCACGCCCTGGCACAAGGAGAAGCCGCCGCTCTGATCCGCAAATTATCGGGCTTGCTTTTTAAGTAACTCGATGGTTACTTATACAACGTATGTTAAAATCCGCACGGTCGAACGACGGCACGGCGGGGCGAAATCCCGAACGCACGCGCGAACGCATCCTGTCCGCCGCGCTCAAGGAATTCGCCGCCAACGGTTTTGCCGGCGCGCGCGTGGACGCGATTGCGCGGCGCGCGGCTATCAACAAACGGATG
>Ga0187874_10002602_pt1 | contig 13643 bp, 13 predicted proteins | sample June2016WEW_16_1_3_FD_132993 | JGI IMG/M metagenome (GOLD analysis project Ga0187874, IMG submission 132993) | Peatland microbial communities from SPRUCE experiment site at the Marcell Experimental Forest, Minnesota, USA - June2016WEW_16_150 | ecosystem: Environmental > Terrestrial > Soil >... | reverse complement strand
CTTTCAAGGTCTAGTCAATTCTTGGGAAGCGTCATAGAGAATGCGTACGTTTGGCTTGACGTGCTCGATAACGAACAGAACGTCCTAGTCTGGAACAAAGCTGCGGAAACTATGAGCGGCTATTCCCGAGAAGAAGTCCTGGGACACGACAAAGTATGGGAGTGGCTCTACCCCGATCGGGAATACCGAAAGAAAATCACGGAAACCGTCACGGACGTACTGCAAAGCGGCAGGACCGACGTTGATACTGAGACAAGGATCAAGCGAAAAGACGGACAGACTAAGACCATATCCTGGAACGAACGCGCCCTGACTGACCAGGATGGCAAAGCGATCGGGACCATCGCAATCGGACACGACATCACTGAACGCAAGCAGGTGGAACGATTGAAGGACGAATTTGTTTCGGTGGTAAGTCACGAATTGCGTACGCCGCTGACGTCCATTCGGGCTTCACTAGGCCTATTGACCAGCGGTGTATTTGGCACGTTGCCTGAAAAAGGTGAACGCATACTCGATATCGCCGTCACTAACACCGATAGATTGGTACGGCTCATAAACGATATTCTCGACAGTGAAAGATTGGCCTCTGGCAAGACCCCGATGGAGAAGAAACAATGCAGTACTGCACAGCTAGTTAGGCAGGCTTCGGATGTTATGAAGCCAATGGCTGAGAAGGCAGGGATCTCCTTGTCTGTTGAGAGCCAGGATGCTGAGCTGTGGGTTGATCCAGATCGAATCGTTCAGGCGCTCACGAATCTCATAAGCAACGCCATCAAGTTCTCACCGAAGGGCGGCACGATATGGGTGACCGCTGAACGTAAAGAGAACCAAATGCTTTTCAAAGTCCAAGACGAAGGACGGGGGATCCCCCCTGACAAACTCGGATTGCTCTTTGCACGTTTCCAGCAACTCGATAGCTCAGACGCAAGAGAGAAAGGCGGTTCAGGACTAGGCCTCTCAATTTCGCGAAGCATCATCGAACAGCACAATGGCAAGATTTGGGTTGATAGCAGCGTCGGGAAAGGAAGCACGTTCCTTATCACAATTCCACTACCTCTAGAAGAAGCCCCGCTTCAGCATGAAGCAACCGCCGGAGCACCAAGCACACGTAAGGTCTTGATCATAGAAGACGATTCTGACCTAGCCAACATACTAGCAGCGATGCTGGAACGACACGACATTCAGCCTCACATTGCACTAACAGGGGGAAGGGGCATAGCGCTCAGCAAACAGGTTCAACCCGACCTGATAGTATTGGACTTGATTCTCCCGGATATGGATGGCTCAATGGTGGTTGAAGGTCTACGCAAAGACAACATTCTCCGCTCGGTCCCTTTGGTCGTCTATACTGTGAAAGAACTCGACAAGCGGCAGCGGGAGAACCTGAGGCTGGGCGAAACTCTCTTCTTCACGAAGAGCCGTATTCCACCAGAACAATTCGAAGAGAAGGTCGTCCAATTCATGAAGCATGTTTTCGAAAACAGGGGTGAGATCAGTGTCAGCTAAGAGAATCCTGATAATCGATGATGAATCGGACATTCGAGAAGTTGCGCAGATGAGTCTCGAGATGGTTTCGGGCTGGCAGGTTCTCACTGCCGAATCCGGTGACGACGGCATTGTAAAGGCTAGGCAAGAGAGACCTGACGCAATTCTTCTGGATGCAATGATGCCGGGAATGGACGGAGCGGCAACATTCCAGAAACTGCAGACCGACCCATCGACCAAGCAAATCCCCGTGATTATGTTCACAGCGAAGGTGCAGGCGGCCGACAGAAAGAGATATGCAGACTTAGGTGTGAGGGGCGTCATTGCAAAGCCATTCGATCCCCTGACGCTGGGAAGCCAAATCGCAGCAATTCTGTGACAAAAGGCTTGTTGACGAAAGCGTGTCAGTGGGTCTCTGAACCATCATCGTGAGCAGTAGGTCCGCGAGTCAGCTGAGAACGCAGGGCAGTAACCAGTTCGGAAAGACGCAGGAGCTGCCCGGGAGCAAAAGTGCTTCCAGGCTGAAGAAGTGCCTCTATCTCACTTGCTATCCTTGAGCCTTCTGGAAGGCCGATAGTGCCCAGAACACCCGCGAGCTTATGCGCTGCTGATTCTGCCTTGCCTCGGACCTCATCATCTAAGGCGGTTGATGTGGCAGCTGTACGTGCCTCTTCGATTACGCTCAGGCGTTCCATGCAGAGCTGCTTGTATCGTTCCCAGAACTTCAAGATCCTTTGCGTTAGTTCATTTTTCCTGTCTTCTGACGGAGTGGAACTTTCCATCTGCGGGTTCCAACCGAGTAATTGCTGGTCGTCTCGTATCATCTATGCTTTGTGTCGAGAATCTGGTTTGTGCGTGCCCCGAACAGAAACTGCGAGGAGTTCGAGTGAGGGGTTTCTGAAAAGCTCGTCTGCTTAATCACCTGATTCACAGCCGCTAGAATGTTTTCAGCTTCTGTAACCTCGTGTGAATCCATTTTGCAACTTCGTCCTCGCTCATCGATTCAGCCACATATTGTTCCCTAACCTTCTCTTCCACCGTTTTGATTAGCTCTTTCTCGTTGATTGGTTTCAGAAGGTATGCGTCTGCGCCAAAGTTCAGGGAATCCATCGCGTTCTTCAGCGTACCGTGGGATGTCATCATGACTTTCATCATTTTGGGTGTGACGGTGTGCATCTTCTTCAAGAGTTCTGTGCCTTCCATATCAGGGAGCTTGATATCTAACAGGGCGAGGTTGAACGTTCTGGTCCTCGATTTCTCCATTGCTTCTTTCGCCGTCTCAGCTGTTTCAATCAAGTAGCCTTTGGACCCCAAGACTTCTCCAAGAGTTTCCCGGATGATCTCATCGTCGTCTACGATCAGAATGGTTGCTTGCTCCACGCCAGCAACACCCCGGGACGACGAAGACAGAGCCTCTTTTCCAGTTAGTATGGTTGAGTCCGCATCTGTTCCAGATGCGATTGCGTCCGGTCGACCTAGCGGCACCGCAGAGGTCCTTGTTTCGAGACTTATCGTTCGTACCGTGAGAGAGGTATCAATCTTTTTTTGTTCGTTGGAGGGCGTTTGGTGGGCAGGCTTTCGAAGTAATGACTTGTTTTCCAGAAATTTGAAGGTTCTCCAGAAATTCGAGAGATCTTTTCCGCATTTATCACATACTCTGGTGTCTAGCTGTATGGGCCCTTTTCCGCAAAATGGGCAGAGCACTGACTCAGTCGAAACTACCCCGCTCCTACAGAATCGATTAATTACCGGATTACGCGCGCTAAAGCTTTTTCCTACCACTGGACCTCACCAATTTGCGCGGTGTATCAGGAGTACTTTATCTCCGTTAAGTTGGAGAAAGCAAGCCACTTGGTCAGGGTGTTAGATGGGCTGTCCCGGAGCAGGTAGCACTCCTGCGTTAGTGCTCAAGATTGCTTTGTTTACTCCGGCATTGATACGAGTCCGGCGGAATCTTGAATCTAGTCGGGAAAAATCAAGTTTTTCAAGCGCGCCTCTTCTTCTTGGAATGGTTTCAATGGGCAAAGTGGCCAAAGGGCAGAAGTGTGCTGTCGTTGGTTGTGCTGACCAAGCTATGCGATCAATATCTACCGAGAAGGTTTCGCATAGTGGACTTAACATTGGAAGTGCGCGTAGGGCTTATCTGTGCAAGACCCATTATCGGGAATTTAAGAAGCTCACACGCAAAGACCGTCAACTCGATAAGTGGCGATTCTCAACCTAATGCAACTTTATCAAACAGACTGAATGCATCATATTTTGATGAGTGTGGGATCCCATGAGACTCTTACTGCTTCACTGCGATTCATTTGAGTACGAAGTCCGCCAAACCGCCGTCAAAACCCCTGAACCTCTAGAGGACAACCAAGCTGGCAAGTTTGAGAACGTTCTTGTGGCCTTTTCAACCATCGAGAAGGAAGATGAACAGAATCCCGCTGAGGTTGTCAGGAAAGCAACCGAATCAATCGCTGAAGTGGCAAGGTCCGTAAAGACGAACCGCATCCTAGTTTACCCTTACGCCCACCTCTCAAGCAGTCTCGCTTCCGCTACCGTCGCGATCTCAATTCTGCAACAATGCAGCGAATCCCTGAAGGAAATGAACTTCGAGGTTCACCGCAGTCCCTTCGGATACTACAAGAGCTTTAGCCTTCACTGTCTAGGCCATCCTCTATCCGAATTGTCCCGAACAATAAGGTCTGACCAGGCTAAGGCAGAGCCTGCACCTATTCGGACTTACTATAAGGTTCTGGCACTGGACGGCAACCTCTACGAACCCGAGGAGTACACCTACAAGCCCGGCGAAGAGGAGTTCCGGATCCTTGTCGAAAAAGAAGCCCTCAAGAGAGGGTTGCCCGGCGGAGAACCCCACTTCCTCGAATACTGCAAAAAGTTTGGAATCGAGTGGGAGAACCTCTCCGATGTAGGCCACATGCGTTACAGCCCTGACGGGGTAATGCTCTTCGACCTCGTCAGTGAGTATTCTTGGACCGCAGTCAATTCTGTTGGACTACCGATTCTCCAAGTCAAAGGCACGAACATGTTCGACCTCGCTGTCCCGGCGGTTAAAGAGCACGCAGATTTGTTCGGCTCTAGGCTCTACAGGCTTGAGGTGGAGAACAAGAGTCTCGTAATGAGGTACGCTGCATGCCATCAGCAATTTGCAGCCGTCAGGAATTGGACCCTTAGCTACAGACACTTACCGTTCGGCACGTTCGAGGTGGCAGACTCATACCGCCTCGAGCAAAGCGGAGAATTGCTCCTTATGTTCAGGCTCAGAAAACTGCACATGCCCGACTGCCACATTTACTGTAAGGATATCGAGGACGCAAAGAGCGTCACGCTCAAGTTACACGATAAAATCTACCAAGAAATCGGAAAAGTAGGCAGGGACTACGTATCGGTGTATAACATAACCCAAAGCTTCCTTGACGCACACAAAGATTACGTAATGAAGCTGGTGAAGCGTGAAGGAAAGGCAGTCCTCCTCAACTTTGTTCCTGAGGGCATATACTACTGGGTTCTCAACATCGAGTACCATATAATCGACGAGCTTGAGAGGCCCAGGGAGATAGCGACCTTTCAAATAGACATAGGCAATGCAAAGCGTTTTGGCATCTCGTATGTCGATGAGAATGGTGTCAAAGAATTTCCGCCCATAATTCACACTGCAATTATTGGCTCGATTGAGCGCTACCTTTTCACAGTCTTGGACCAATGTGCGAGAATCGAAAGACAAGGTGGCAAACCGAGCCTGCCACTGTGGTTGTCGCCAACCCAAGTCCGCCTCATTCCCGTCAAACCTGAGTTCGTTGATTATGCCATCAAACTCATCGACCAATTGGCATCATCGAACATCAGAGCCGACGTGGATGACCGAGACGAAAGTATGGATAAACGTGTGCGCGATGCGGAACTGAGCTGGGTCCCCTACATCGGAGTAGTAGGCAAGCGTGAGGTCGACGGAGGTACCGTTGCAATTCGCCGCCGTGCGGATGGAAAACAATACAATACTCAACTCCCTGACCTGCAGAAGGAAATTGCCTCTTCAACCGCAGGGTACCCCGCGATTCCGTTGAAGCTTCCGGTTAGGGTGACTCAAAGGCCAGGTTACAAGCAACTCAACTGAAGCGTGGATTTATCAAAGCTTATATTTGGTTCGGCGAGTAGTTGCGACTTGCATGTGAATCTCGATGAGTAAGGATCAGGGCTACGGCTTCGTGATCTTCATAATATCAGTTGTTGTGGCCATTGGTTACTTGGCAGCCTTCTTCGCTCCATACATTGGACTTCCGGCCGCCTGGCAGCAATGGACCATCGGAATACCAGTGCTACTATTCGTCCTCCTAGTTCTGGTCATATCTGCCTGGATTGGATGGACAATGCTGACTACGCCTCCACCAGCCCCACTTGAGACTGAACCTACCCCAATCGCAAAAGAGACGCCCAGTAGAAGTACGCCCAGTAGAAGTCGAAGCAGGAAAAAGAAAGACTAGACTACGGTAAGCCATCCGTTTTCTTTTCTAGCCGACCGTCTGACGCTAGGTTACAACATATTTCCAACTACCTAGAAGCACGGAGAGGCGTCAATTGGAAACTATCCCACGACGAAACTTCAACCTTCACACCATTCTCAGTGAATTACGAACTCGCGAATTTGGTCGGACAATACAAATCTTAGACTCGTGCACTTCAACAAATGACATAGCAGCTCAACTGGCTAGCTTTGGGGCCCCTCACGGCTACGTGGTATTAGCGGAAGAGCAAACGCAAGGGCGGGGGCGCTTGGGCAGAACTTGGGCATCACCGAGGGGCGGAATCTGGATGACCCTCGTTCTCCGGCCACCGATTCGCGTTGACCTCTTAGACGGGCTCCCTCTAATCGGTGCCATAGCCGTTGCCAAAGCTATCAACTCAAGCCTCAACACACAAGCGAACGTTCGGTGGCCTAATGATGTTGTCATAGCTCAGCGCAAGATTGCAGGAATCCTAGCTCAAACGAAATTCAAGGGGAATGAAATGCTGTATGCACTTCTAGGCCTTGGGATTGACGCAAATTTCCATTCAAATGCTCTCAACGTAGTGACTCTTACTTTGACAACGCTTCTTGATCAACTGGGTTCACCTGTAGACAGGGAGGAATTGGTTTGCTCGCTGCTTCTGGAACTCGAATATATTTACGAGATGGCGAACAGCAACCGTGAAGATGAGTTGATGGAATCATTGCGCAAACTAGATTGCTCGCGTGGAAGGAAAATGAAAATCGAAACTGAGAATCAAAAGGTTCTTGGAGTATTCCAGGATTACGATTCATTGACAAGCGTTCGTGTCGCAACACCAGAGGGAAAGCTTGTTCATCTCGAAACCGGTTCAGTAGTATTCGTGGAATACCTAGGCGCTTAAGTTCGCGCATAAGCCATTCAGGGTAGTTCGGCGTGGACTCTGCCACAGGCTAATAAGCGATGACCCGGCTGAATAAAGACTCCTTAACCAACCTGGTCGACAGAGATTGAAAGAACCCGAATCGAACATTAAGAAAAAAATTGACCACCTGCACGAACTCAGGGAAAAGGCAGCACTCGGAGGTGGGAAGGAGCGGGTGGATGATCAACATGCGAAGGGCAAACTCACTGCTCGCGAAAGAATAGGCTTACTGCTAGATTCAGAAAGTTTCGTTGAACTGGACCGATTCGCCATGACACCAAACGTCACCCCTGGAGGAGAGGACCGTCGGATTCTAGGCGACGGCGTTGTTACGGGTCATGGTACAATAGACGGCCGTCCCGTCTACGTGTTTGCTCATGACTTCACGGTATTTGGAGGTTCCCTCGGAGAAACTTTTGCAATGAAAGTTTGCAAGGTCATGGACAGCGCGATGAAGGTCGGTGTTCCTATAATCGGATTGAACGATTCTGGCGGAGCGCGGATTCAGGAGGGTGTGGTAAGTCTTGGGGGGTATGCAGAGATATTCTACCGAAATGTTCTGGCCAGCGGCGTCGTTCCCCAAATCTCGGCCATAATGGGTCCATGCGCGGGAGGGGCTGTGTATTCTCCAGCACTTACCGACTTTGTGATCATGGTCGACAAAAGCAGCTACATGTTTGTCACAGGACCCGATGTTGTCAAGTCTGTACTCAACGAAGATGTTACTTTCGAGGCCCTCGGAGGAGCATCTGCCCACAGTCAAATCTCCGGCGTTTCACATTTCTTTGCCGCAGATGAATCTGCCGCAATACAAATGATCAAAGCAGTGCTCTCCTACCTACCACAAAATAACCTCGAAGACCCACCTATCATTAAGACAGGCGATGACCCGAACAGGATGGACCGCGAACTCACCTCTATTGTCCCATCAGACCGGGACCGCCCATACGACATAAAAGAGGTTGTTCAGAGGGTGATCGATCTAGGAACATTCTTAGAAGTGCAAGCTTTGTGGGCACAGAACATCGTGGTAGGGTTCGGTCGCTTGGACGGCCGGAGCGTTGGCGTGGTTGCGAACCAGCCTAAGCACTATGCCGGAGCGTTAGATAACAAATCCTCCATGAAGGCAGCTCGATTCATCCGGTTCTGTGACTCATTCAACATTCCAATTCTTACTTTTGTTGATGTCCCAGGCTTCCTTCCGGGCATCGATCAAGAACACTCAGGCGTCATCAAGAACGGGGCTAAACTACTCTTCGCCTACTGTGAAGCCACAGTTCCTAAACTCACGGTCATAATACGCAAAGCCTATGGAGGTGCGTATGACGTTCTCGGAAGCAAACACATTCGAGCAGACTTCAACTTCGCTTGGCCGACTGCAGAGATAGCGGTCATGGGTCCTGAAGGTGCCATCAAAATTATCTACAGAAAGAAGATTGCGGATGACGCAGACCCAAGGCTGATCAACAGGTTGCTCGAGGATTATCGTGACAGGTTTGCGAATCCATACATCGCCGCGGAACGTGGTTACATAGATGACGTAATTGAACCGCAAGAAACACGCCCCCGGCTCATTCGAGCATTAGAAGCGTCCCTGAACAAGCGTGAGCTTAGACCCCCCAAGAAACACGGTAACCCTCCGCTTTAGTTCAAAAAACCTTGGTGTGATTACATACTAGCCTATAGACTCCGTCAGGTGGCCTGACCATTGAAGATGAAATTACTCATTGCCAATCGGGGCGAGATAGCCCTCAGAATCATCAGAACGTGCCGCAAGCTCGGCGTTCGCACTGTTCAGGTGTACTCAGACCCGGACCGAGACTCACTACCTCTTCGTTACGCTGATGAGAGGTATGCTCTGGGAGGGGCGACACCTGCGGAGAGCTACTTGAATATCGAAAAGCTTGTGCAGGCTGCCATCAAAACGGGTTGCGATGCCGTTCACCCAGGGTATGGCTTCTTGTCTGAAGAGAGTTCTTTCGTCAAAGCCTGCGAAGAGAACAACATCAACTTCATCGGTCCATCAAGCAACTCGCTGGAAAAACTTGGAAACAAATTATCAGCGAGAGACACTATGCACCAAGCCGGAGTCCCCATAATCCCCGGTTCCGACAGAATAGTGAACGACGAGGAAGAGGCGGCAAGCGTCGCCGAGAGGATCGGGTATCCCGTCATTTTGAAAGCAGTCTACGGCGGCGGTGGCAGGGGTATGAGAATTGCAAAAAACAATGATGAAACCCGACGATTCTTTAGAGTGACAAGACTTGAATCGCTCTCAGCTTTTGGAAGGGGAGATATCTACATTGAGAAAAGGCTTGTCAGCCCCCGCCATGTTGAGATCCAAGCAGTATGCGATAAACATGGGAAAGTCGTCAGCCTAGGCGAACGCGAATGCAGCATACAGCGTAGGCACCAGAAACTCCTAGAAGAGGCGCCTTCTGTTGCAGTAAACGAAGACCTCAGGCACCAGTTAAACGAGGCGACTAAGAAGGGATTATCAGCTGCCGGATACACAAATGCAGGTACTGTGGAGTTTCTACTTGACAAGTCCGGAAGATTCTATTTCCTTGAGGTCAACAAACGACTTCAAGTCGAACATCTCGTAACCGAGATGACGACTAACATCGACCTCGTAGAAGAGCAATTGAAGCTTGCAACTACGTCAACACTCGAACTCTCCCAGAATGAAATTCACATTGACGGGTGGGCGATTAATTGCCGAATAAACGCTGAGGATCCACGAAATTTCGCTCCCTCACCGGGCACCGTAATTCACTATCAGCCGCCTGGGGGGCCGGGTGTTCGTGTTGATTCAGCCCTATTCTCAGGTTACACGATTCCCGAATACTATGATTCAATGGTTGCGAAACTGGCCACTCGTGGTAGAGATCGCGAAGAAGCAATCCAACGCATGAAAGTCGCTCTAGACGAAATTGAGATCGCTGGGGTGCCGACCACGATACCAATGCACAGGCTTCTGATGCGCGATAGGGGTTTCATCCAGGGAGACTTCGACACAACTTATCTTAACAGCATCCTGCCGCAATTGAAATTGAACCTACTAAGGTTAGAGAAATTCGCGGTTGTAGCTGCAGCCATGAGCAGAATAGGAATGAGAGCACGTGCCCCCGCGCATGAAGCGAATGAGAAATCAAAATGGCGCACTTGGGCGCGGGTGCACCATATGCTCGGCCACAGCGGGTGAGATTGCTAAAATGCACGCATACAGGATCCAACTCAACGAAAAGGCATACACTGTTGCAGTCGAGCAAACTGGAGAGCACGACTTCAAGGTAACAATTGACGACGAGACTTTCAACGTCGAATCGTTGGCCAACCAAGAGATTTCAACTTGGCTAGTCCAATCAGGCGATGATTCAATCCGTGCCAGAACCAGAGTTCTGCCCGCCGACACAGTAGATGTCTGGCTTGGCGGAGCAGCATTCCAAGCTGCGGTTCGCGTCATTGGGGCTGGCGGTTATACGTTTGCATCACATGACCTAGGCGAAGGACGCGTAAGTGGGAGCATTAGGGCGCCCATGCCTGGCCGAATAACAAGCATTCTAGTCAAGGAAGGGGAGGCTGTAGAGACTGGAACACCACTCTTGCTCTTGGAGGCCATGAAAATGCAGAACGAGTTAACCTCTCCAATGGGTGGGCTGGTCAAAACGATTCACGTTCGAGAAGGAGACGCGGTCAAGAAGGACTCGCTGTTATTGGTTGTGGGTTGAGACGCAAACACTTGGCCGCTGATGCTAGCCTCTTAAACTTCTGATTATTTCCCCGGTGGCCTTGGACTTATTCAATGTGTAAAAGTGGATTCCCGGGACTCCATGATCAAGAAGCTCTCTGCACTGCTGAATGGCATGCTTAACGCCATAGCGGTGGACCGCGTCTAGGTTGTTCTGAATTGGTTCAAGGTCGTTTATCAGCTCGTCGGGAATCGTTGCTCCACATATGCGGGTGAAGCGTAGAATTTGATTGTAATTTGTAATCGGCATGATGCCGGGGATTATAGGCACCTTTACGTTTTTTTCTCGCATCCTACTCTCAAAATCAAAGAAATGGCCGTTATCAAAGAATAGCTGCGTAATGATGAAATCTGCTCCAGCTTCCACTTTCTCTCGGAGATGGTTCCAATCCGTTTCTTTGTCCGTCGATTCGATATGACCTTCAGGATAACCAGCAACAGCGATGCATAGGGGGTACGAACGACGGATGAACGCAGTCAATTCGCTCGCGTATCTAAATCCAAACGGGTTGGCCACGAACCTTGCTTCACCTTTTGGGGGATCTCCACGAAGCGCAACCACGTTATCAATCCCTGAGCTTGTTATTTCGTCGAGGAGTCCTTTGATTTCCTGCTTTGAGTGGCCAACGCAGGTTAGATGTGCCATACTCTCCAAACCAATTTCTCTCTTCGCCCTTTTGACTATCTCAATTGTCTTGTCCCGCGTCTCGCCGCCGGCTCCGTAAGTGACAGAGATGAATCCGGGCCGTAGTTTCCTGGCTTCCTTCAATGTTTCAAAAAGCTCAGTCATTCCTTCCTCTGTTTTAGGTGGAAAAAACTCTAGCGAGAACATAGGCCAATTGTTTTTCAGAATTTCAATTATCCTCGTGGACCTCACCCTTGTGCGAACCTGGTCTTGATCGGCGTTTTGGAAGGACAGTTGTGCTGCAAATCGGTTCGTTACCTCGCGTTGGAACCTTTCATTCCTAAACAGTTCGAATATTCCTTGGTCAGGAGACCGTTTGCCTGGCCAAAGCGGCTCCTTTTACAATGTTGGAGAGCTTTGCAAATGCCACATCCCACGACCGTGTGCGTAAGCCACAATCAGGATTTACATAGATTTTCTCCGCGTCTCCAAGAATCTTCGTGGCATATTCAATCCGCTCTTTAACAAGCTCTGGGCTCTCAATCTCATCCACGTGCACGTCCGCAACACCCAATCCGACTTCACGTTTATCGCCATACTCGGGGAGAAGTTTGAGTTGTTCATACGCAACACCATGCTCATCGTTACGGTTTGCGAATTCCAAAGCGAGTTGACTACAGTTTTTCATTCCCATGATGTGAGGGTATAGTAAGCTGTAATCACTGAAGCATACATGCAGGCTGAATTTACATTCAATTCCCTGCGTACAGACATTGAATGATTCAACGAAGAATGGGACCTCTGCCGGTTTAGTTGTCAGAGCAGGTTCGTCTACTTGAATCCATTCCGCGCCCGCATCGACAAGCGCTTGGAGATTCGGCCGAATGATCTCCTTAGCTACGTCGAGGACAAAATCTCTCTTCGCCTCGATCTTGAGTTTCCGTAAATCAGAATACTTTCCTGCGTAATGCCTTTGATAATACTCGTTGAACGACCACTCTGCTATCGTGTAAGGCCCGGTGACGGGGACTTTGATTTTGCGTTTCGCGTGCTGCTTCACAAAAAGGAATTCTTTCAGGTGATAAGGTTCACGGAATCCCAGCTTGCGCACGCATGCGGCTTTCCTATAATACCTATTGTCAAAGGATCTTACGTGTCCATAGAATTCGAACCCTTCAGAGTTTCGAACTGGATGCTCGTACATTTCGATTCGATTTGCTTCACCATCATAAATGTATTCCAGCCCAGCTGACTCAAGAAATCTGACACCGAATAATGAAGCAAGCGCTCGGATACGTTCCTCCGCTTCAACTGTCTTGGCATGGGACAAGAGATCTCTCACCTGCGCTTCACCTTCAAAGCCTGTGGCTTTTGACCACTTTGATAGTTGATCCGAGTCAGATTGGTCGATTTTCCTTCCGCGAAGGTATGAAATTAACCACGGAGCCTTTGGTAGGCTCCCAATTTCCTGCGCGGGAAATATTGTGCTTGCCATTCATGTTGCCAGCTCTCTCTTGGTTTCCGCTAACAGGTGGACTTTTCGTTCCGCCACTTTTTGGGGGAGAAAATCCAAGTCGCAGTTTGGGCCAAGAATTATACTCTTTGGGCTGAGGCGTTCATTCACGTCAGCGACAAACTTACTCAATGCGTTTGCTGTTTCAAGTAATGAGTTTCTTCCATCAATGCACCCGCAGGCTAATTCCAAGTTGAAATCATGTTTATCCAGGGATTCAAGTGAGGTGGCGTAGAAGTCCAACCCGATACAATTCACTGGATAATCCAACAACTCATCAATCACGGGTCCTGCATCACCAAAGTATGTTTGTAGGGTCGTGTGGGCGGCTAGGCCTTTCGCGCAAACTTCAAAGGCGTGCTTTGCGACTTCAAGGTCTCGTTTGCTTCTTCCGTCTGCGGTTAGTGCTGGCTCATTGAATTGAAAGTCTGTGTAACCTAGCTTCTGTAATTCATTTGCAGCTTCTCTCAGAGAATGCGCAAGGTCGTCAGCGAGGTCGGCGAGTGACTTGTAAGCAGAGTTCTGCGCAAATGCTGCGAATGTAAATGGGCCGGGAAGGATGGCTTTCTTACGGGAATTTCGTGGTAGCAGTTCATGCCTGAAGTATCGTTCGAGATCCGTCCCCTTGTAAATTACCCTCTGAATTACATTGGGTTTTCGGTAGAATGTGTTGTTGTCGAACCATCTGGTTAGGCCCCCCAATTCGACGCCCGCGAACACCCCAGAAAAGGGTCTAAACAAATCTTGCCAGTTCAACTGGCCGTCGACTAAAATATCCAAAGAAGAGCTGCGTTGCAGGTCGACGAGAGAAGCAAGGTCTTCGTCGAAGATCGCATCTACTTCGG
>Ga0187874_10002599_pt1 | contig 13646 bp, 20 predicted proteins | sample June2016WEW_16_1_3_FD_132993 | JGI IMG/M metagenome (GOLD analysis project Ga0187874, IMG submission 132993) | Peatland microbial communities from SPRUCE experiment site at the Marcell Experimental Forest, Minnesota, USA - June2016WEW_16_150 | ecosystem: Environmental > Terrestrial > Soil >... | reverse complement strand
TGCTGGCCGCCAAGCCACTCCCGACTCTCATGCTGGCCGATCCCCCGTATGGCGTTGCTCTCGACCCGGAGTGGCGCGAGCAGGCTGGCCTCAACCCGCGGACCCGCCAAGGCGGCAAGTTCGCCAACGATGATCGCATCGACTGGTCGGCGGCTTGGGCGCTGTTTCCCGGCGCCGTCGTCTACATCTGGCATGCGGGCATTTGCGCCGCCGAAGTAGCGCGGGGCCTGCAGTCCTGCGGATTCCAAATCCGGTCGCAGATCATTTGGGTGAAGCAACACTTCGCCATCTCGCGCGGCGCCTACCACTGGCGGCATGAACCCTGCTGGTATGCGGTGCGGAAAGGCCAGCCCGCTCACTGGCGCGGTGATCGCACACAGACGACCGTCTGGGAGGTTGCGAACCTGAATCCGTTCGGCGGGGAGGGTGCCGCGGAAAACGAAGCTACCGGCCACGGCACGCAGAAGCCCGTCGAGATCATGCGCCGGCCGATTCTCAACCATACGCGTCCGGGGGAGCCTTGCTACGACCCGTTCCTGGGAAGTGGCAGCACGCTGATCGCAGCCGAGAGCACAGGGCGAATCTGCTACGGCATGGATCTCGATGCGAAGTATGTCGACGTGGCGGTGCTGAGGTGGCAACGGTTCAGCGGAAAACAAGCAGTGCTGGACGGCGACGGGAGGACGTTTGTGGCGATCGCGCGGGTACGCCGGAGGGAGGTTGCATGAGGCACCGAGTCAAATGGGATTCTCGTTCCGCTCCGCGGCGGGCATTCCGATCGACAAGGCTTGTGCCACACGTCGGCAGAAGCGGCGGGAGGAGGAAGGCTGCTGTTCGGGGAACGGACAAAGGAAAGCCGCCGGGGGGAAGTCCCGGCGGCCAGGGGGAACCGAATGGTTGGACTTCAGCCTTTGACCGAGTAGCGGCGCTCTTCGCCCTCGCCCTTGGTGGACCTGACCGTCAGCCCCATCTTCTTGCTCAGGACGCCGGACAGGAAACCACGCACCGAGTGTGCCTGCCAGCCGGTGGCTTTCATGAGTTCCTTCCCGGTGGCGCCGCCGGAGCGTTTCAGCAGGTCGAGGACCTTGGCGGTTTTGCTGGCCTGGCGGGCCCGGGGAGCCTTCTTGGCCGACTTGGCCGACTTCGCGCCCGTGTGGGCCTTCTTCGGCGGGGTGGCCTTCTTGCCCGACCTGGCCTGGGACGGCGAAACGTGGGCCCTGTGTGCGGCAACGTGCGGCTTTTTGGCGGGCTTGGGCTGCTCGGCCGGGGCACTGGCCTGGGTGTTCGCCGTTTCTTCTGGAATGCCGTTCATGCTTCGTTCTCCTTGGGCGGTGATTACCGCGATCCCATCGATCACTCCAGTTCGCAGGAATTGCAAGCTGATTCTGCGGGGAATTCAAAGTGGCGACGGAGCGGCAAGGGAGGCGAATGCGGCCTCCCGACTGAGGGTGGCACATGGTAGGACACGGCGCAAAATTCGGCCAGAAGATGGAGCAAGCGATTGCCGCGCTGCTGTCTCACGGAAACCTGGAAGCGGCGGCCCGCGCAATAGGGATCAATGCGAAGACACTGCAGCGGTGGACCAAGGAGCCGGAGTTCGAGGCCGCGTGCCGGGAGGCACGTCGCACGGTGTTTTCGCAGTCCATCGCGCGGCTACAGGATGCTTCGGGCGCAGCCGTGACGACCGTGTTGAAGATCATGCTGGACTCAAATGCGCCGGCAAGAGCTCGGCTGCAGGCCGCCGAGATTGTCCTGGAACGGGGGGCCATGGCCATTGTGATGGAAGACTTCGAAGCGCGCGTGGCGGAGTTGGAGCGGGCGGCAGGCTCGGCCAAGCGGTCGCGCAAGCGCTCCGCGATTCTGACCTTGTCGAGCACCAGGGCTCTACCCGGCCCGGCGACAATGCCGGCGCAGATATCCGCCCCGCTCGGCAGTTCGGAGACTGATGGCGATGAGGTCGGGTAACGCAATGGCGGAGAGAGCACAGTCAAGCGCGGATGGGTTGGCGGATTCGCCCAGCGGCCGCATATCCGTGCTGGAGATCGCGCGCCGGTTAAGCATCGGTCGCCTGGCGGTCTACTCGATGCTGGAGCAGGGGATCATTCCCGGGATCCGCTTGGGACGGCGGTGGATCATCACACGGCACGCGTATCTGGCCTGGGAGCGCACTTGCGGCCGTCGCTCGGGCGCTCGACTTCGACGCCCACCAGAGGTAGTGGTGGTGAACTGATGCCGATCTTCAAACGCAAGTACGAATCCGGGAAAACGGTTTGGCGATACATCTTCAGCTCGCCTGGCGCCACCCGGCAGGAACGCCGCTTGATCTGCGAGGTAGGCTTCGCGAGTAAACAGGAGGCGGTGGACGCCGAGGCCAAGCGCCGCGCTGAGGAACTGCAGAAGTACGAGCTGACGAAGGCCGGCGCCACCACCATTGCCACGACGCTCCCCACCACATTCGCCATGCTGCTCCAGGAGTTCTTTCGCCAGCATGCCGAGGAGAAACTGGCTCCCAAGACCATCGAACGGTACCGGGAACTGGCCGCCTATCTCTCGCCCGAGTTGCGGGCCATGCCGCTAGGCGACATTACACCACTCCATCTCAATCGCGAATGGAACCGGCTCTTGAAGAGTGGGGGGCATCACCGCAAGACCAAGCAGGCTCGGCCGCTGAGCGCGAAGACCGTCCGGCACATTGCCGGTCTGGTCTCCAGTGCGTTCGCCCGTGCGGAGCGGTGGGGGCTGGTCACCAGCAACCCTGTCACCCATAGTGAGCCGCCGGTTCCCAAGAAGCACAGGGGTATAGCGCTCACCCCGGCACAGCAGGCTTTGGTCTTCGAGTCGGCCAGCGGGCCGTGGTGTATGGCAGCGATCCTGGAAGTGGCCGCGGCCACCGGCGCGCGCCGAGGTGAGGTGCTGGCACTGCGCTGGTCGGACATGCAAGATGGCTGCGCCATCATCACGCGGTCGCTCACCCAGACGCGGCAGGTATTGGAATTCAAGGAGACGAAAACGGAGAGGCCCAGGGACGTGAAAGTGCCGGCGTCGGCACTCGCCGCGCTGGAAAAACATCGGAAACGCCAGAATGAGTTCCGCCAGAAGTTCGGGTCTGAATACCGGGCGGACCTGGACTTGATCTTCGCCAACCCGGACGGAACACCGCTGCGGCCGAATTCGGTTTCGTCGGTGGTATCGCTGCTGTTCCGCAGGCTGGGACTTCCCAAGGGGGCGAGCCTGCACTCGCTGCGCCACAGCCACGGGTCGCATCTGCTGGCGGATGGGGTACCGCTGCCCGTAGTGTCGGAGCGCCTGGGGCACTCCTCGGTGCGGACGACGGCGGAGGTTTACGCGCACGCCCTGCGCGGTCAAGACGATGACGCGGCGCGGCGGTGGGATGAGTTTCAGCGCCGGGGAACCGGAGACCGCCCGGAACGAAAACTCCAGTAGGCGAGGAGCGTCATCCGGTTTCCCCCAGAATAATTTCATCTATCCGATGGCGGTCGGTGGCCGTAACGAAGCGCGTTCGCTGGCTTCTGCCCTTCATTTCGGTACGAGTGGACCTGCTGAGCCACCACAACGAAGCCTAACGCTGGCGCGTAGGAGCGGACGGTGCGGTGTCCCGCCGGAAAGTAAACGTAATATTTATATATATAATTACCGTTTTCGCATGACCTTAATATCGCTTTTGCGCCTCGGTTCCACTTACCAGGACGGGAAAGCTCTTCCACAAAACGCCACCGGCTGGCCTTCTGTTTCCTGAGAGGAATCCAACAGGGCCAGGCGCTTAGCTACCGGCTTGACCCAAGGAGGTGCCGGCCCTTGGTGATTTCGTGCCAACGCTTGCTGTGCGCCGTTGCTCGGGTGAGGGCCCGTCGATGCCTGGCCCTCAATTGGCGAGCCCGCGCCTTCATGACAGCGGCCCAGACCTGTGGGTGCCTACGCCGAATGCGGCGGAGATGCCCGTGTACGGTTCCCAGGCGGACTCCCAACTTGGCCGCCACTTCCGGATAGGTCCGGCCGCGGTTATCAGCGATGAGGGCCATAGCCACGCGGCGCCGGCCAGGTGGCAGTGTGGCCAGGAGGCGGGTCAGTTGCTTCGAAACCCCTCGTTCCGGCGCCAGCGGGCCATTGTTGGCTGCCTCGACCGCCGCGACCCGGTTTGCCCGCGTTAACTCGCTCATTTCAGTCCTCATATTGGGCCATATCGGTAGTCATGTGGACATTACCTCGGCAGCGGCCCGCGCAGCAAGCGCAAGGCGGGAACTTTCACGGCATCGCCGATCGCCGGCTGGCGCCGAGGTTTTTTCCCATCTGACGGTGTGCCCGCGGAGATCGGCGCTATCCGGTCGCCAGAGGATGTCCATCGCCAGCCGTTCGTAAATTCCTCCTGGTCGCCTCCTGCTTGCAGGAGCGATGAGTTCGGGATTGGTGTAAACATCCTATAGTTTTGTTTAGGCCTTCCCAAGAGAGGCCGCTAGGAGTACACTTCCAGGTGGTCGGGAGCCAAAATGGGAAATCCCGGAGTAATAGAGGTGAAAGCCAATGAGCGAACACACTACGGAAGAACAGCAGGGCTGCGGTGTCTGCAGCACAGTCCTATCGGCTCCCGATGGATATCTTCGGCTGGAAACCGATGACACGGTGTTCGGCCAGGTCTGCTCATGGTTGTGTGCGATACAGTTCTGTGGCCTGAAGGCAGCAGAGCAGAGGAAGCGCTTGCTGTCACAGATCGAGGAACTGCGGAAAAGGAATAAAAACCTCGAATTTGACAGCCACCTGGTCGATCTTTACCGTGCCGGTGTGCTTGGACATCACCGTTGATGCTGCTTCCCACGCGGGCAGCGGCGGCGTCACCGGTCTCTCGGCCGACGTTAGTGGATGGCGGCCAGCGCGGACTGAATCTTAGACTTGTGCTTGCTGTTGGCGCAATCTGCGACCCCGGCCTTGGACTACCCTGAAGAGGAGGACGCAGTGAAGAACAGATTACTCATAGAGGCCATCGCAGTCGTCGTTGCCTTCTTGGTCGGCTTCCTTCCGCAGTACATCAAAATCCGGCGCCTGGAGGGTGAACTGCAAGCGCTCCAGCAAGCCAAGGCCAATGCCGAGCTTCGCGATCTCGCCGGGCTGTCCTACGTTCAGGCCAGCCAGAAAAACTACGGCCTCGCGGCCGCCGCGTCCGCCCGATTCTTCAATCGCGCTCGGGAACTCGCCAACCAGGCCGCCGACCCGCCCGCCCGCAAAGCCCTGGAGGATCTCATCCCTCCGCGCGACAAGATCACGGCGGAACTGGCGAAAGGTGACCCCGGCGTGATCGGCGACTTGCAGGACGTTTTCGCCAGGACGCGGCGCGCCACCCTCCCGGCCGGCGAGCAATAAGTGGGCTGCCGCCACCAGCACCACGTCCTTGGGGTCGCCCGATGCGGGTTGCGGGGAGTTTCTACACAACCTTGAAATTCCCCCGCTCCCCCGGCCCGCCCAACGACAAGGGCCGCCTTTGTGACCTGGCGCACGACGTCCACCCCGAAAGCCGCGTGCAGAATCCGCCACAACGACTGCAATCCCTGCTCCGCCAGCCCAGTCGTCAAACCCGCATTCCACGACAACCTTCGCCAGATCCTCAGATCCCACCTGCGTCACCGTTTTCACCTGAACGGTACCGCGCGTGCTCTAACGCTCCCGCTATGCCTTGCTTCCTCCTGCTCATTCTCCTGCTCTTTCCCCGCGTTGCGCTGGTGCTGATGTGGATCTACTCGACCTACTTACAGCGCGCATTCCACGGTGGTCTGGTGCTGCCCGTACTCGGCTTCATTTTCCTGCCACTCACCACGATCGTATACGCATGGGAACTGAACAGCGGCATGCCGACCTCGGGAATCAATCTTCTGTGGCTGCTGATCGCGGTGATCATCGATCTGGGCGGCCTGGGCGGCGGCGCGCATCGCCAATCGCGGCGCTGAGTCGGCAGTCGCTGGTATTGCTACCCGATGCCAAGGGTCCGTGGCGGCATCCCTTCATTTTGTGCGCAGTGAAGCGAAACTCACGCTGGGCGAGGACATTCGGGAAGTGAAGGCGGCCAGTAGCGGCTTGGGAACGGCCCGCAAAGTGCCCATTGTTCGGTATGCGCCTAAGTTATCTACTAGCGTTCACTGCCTCGATTCTGGCGCTGACGGGCGCGGGCGCAGCTAGGCAGGCGAAACAGCGCGCTAATGCGCCGGCCGCCGGAAGTCTTGCTGCGGACGAAATAGAGGACTCCACGAAGACCGGCGTGGCGGACCCGGGAGCGACGGGGCCAAGGGTGGTGCGGGCGCAGATTCTTCTGGACCGTGCCAAGTTCTCGCCGGGCGAAATTGACGGTGTCTATGGCGACGATCTCGGGATTGCAGTCAAGGGATATCAGGGAAACCACGGCCTGAAGCCGACCGGCACAATTGATGCGGAGATGTGGCGGCTGCTCAATAGTGATGCCGGCCCTCTTCTGTTGACCTACACGATTACCAAAGCCGATGAGAAAGGCCCGTTCCTACCAATACCGGCCGACACCCAGGAAAAGGCGAAGATGAAGTGGCTCGGTTTCGAAACGCCGCAAGAGGAACTGGGCGAGAGGTTCCATAGCTCGCCGACGCTGCTGGCTGAGTTGAATCCCGAGAAGAAACTGGATGCGGTGGGGGAACGGATCACCGTACCGAATGTGCGGCGCGCCGCTGTGCGCCTGGCATTACGCGTGGTGGTCTCGAAGTCAAAACGCACGGTAATCGCGTACGGCGCCGGCGACAAGGAACTGGCGCAGTATCCGGCCACGATTGGCGACACGCACGATCCGCTGCCGATTGGTCAATGGACCATCACGAGCGTTCTGCACTATCCCTGGTTCAATTATGACCCGGAGCACTTCTGGAACGCGGACCCGAAACAAGCGAAAGCCGTACTGCCGCCGGGCCCGAACAGTCCCGCCGGCGTAGCGTGGATCGGGCTCTCGAAAGAACATTATGGAATCCATGGGACGCCGGATCCAGGACATATCCGGCACGGCGAATCGGCTGGGTGCATCCGAATGACGAACTGGGATGTGGATGAGCTGTCGCACATGGTGCGACGGGGCACACCGGTCGTCCTGGAGGAATAGCTTTGAGGCTCTGCGTTTGCATCGCCGGGCTTTTGCCAGTGCTTCTTGCCGTTGGCGCGACATCTTCCATTCTCGAGATGACTCCGCCCATCCGCGGACTCGCCCTCGCGAATCTGCGGGATACGTTCGAAGAAGTTCACGACGGACATAAGCATGAGGCGATCGACATTGTGGAGCCGAAAGGGACACCCGTGCGTGCGGTGGTATCCGGAACCATCCGCAAACTGTTCCTCAGCAAACCGGGCGGCAACACGATATACGAGTTCGACGAAATGGAAGTGTATTGCTACTACTACGCGCACCTGGACGGGTACGTGAAAGGGTTGCGTGAGGGAATGCGGGTGGCGCGTGGGGACGTCATCGGTTTTGTGGGATCGACGGGAAATGCGGATGCGCGCACGCCGCACTTGCATTTTGCGATCTTCGAGTTGGGGCCGGAAAGGCTGTGGTGGAAGGGGAAGGCCGTTGACCCATACCCGGGCTTGGTAGCCGCGGTGAAGCGGGCGAAATAGGGGACGATTTTTCCCTGTTGGCGGTCAAAACGAGGTCCACCTGACGGGGTCATCGAGGGGCTGCGGTTGATGTGATCGGAAGGAACGCGATGCTATCCTCTGTTAGAACTCGGGGTGCGTCCACGGCTGGCAAGCAACACCGCTGGTAGTGGGCTCGGCCCCTGGTATCTCGTGAAGGCCAAGGCCATGTCTGTGGGGCTTTCTAATGCGCACTTCAAATCGCTTTGACTTCCGTCATTGTTCGAGGAAGTGTCGGCGTAACCATCTCGAACCGGCGTGTACGGACCCGTACGCAGGGTGGTGTGGCAGGGGTCGGCGGATGACCGCCTCCCCTATGCCGATCAAACAGGCTTTCTGGAAACTGGACCGGGCGGAGTCCGCAATAGAAAGCCCAATGGAAGGAAACCACTAACCGTCCCCAATCGGTTTATGCGGGCTGCTAAGCGATTTGAACTGGGATCTTTCTAGGGACCTGTCGCGGCTGATTGCAACGCTGGTAAAATTGTGGCGCAGCAGCCAGAATTGTCTATCTAAATTGCGCATGGATTCCGCCAGAACAGACTTGGCGCGACGCGTCCTCGAAGCACTTGCCGACGGTCATCCTGTGCCTACGCATGATGCCCTTCGGCTCCGCAACTGGGCAGTCCGTCCCGAAGACATCCTGCTTCCGCTTGAAGAGATCGCCCGTGGCATCTTGAGCCAGGAAGACAGCCCAAGCACGAAGGCGGCAGAGCAGCGATAGCCGAATTGCCATGCCTTGCGTAGAAAAAGCCAGACTTGTCGAGGAACACCATCGGGCCGTTCTTCGTATACTCGCGCGCAATCCGAGAGCTTAACCGCAAACGGACGACATCCGCGCTGTCAGAGCATAAACGGTTGCGAGAGATGGCGAATAACGCATCCATCAAATGCCAGGAAGCACATCTCGCGGTCGAGCGCCACGTGGCCGAGCACGGCTGCTGATTTGAGTTGAAAGGTGTATAGAGCGGTGGCGGAATCTCACGCCAGGAGGGTTGTCATGAAAACCGTTGCTCGGAGTGTGCTGGCGGGTCTCCCGCAGGGGCGTCTGGCAGGGCCAGAGCGAAACTTCACCGGAGCCGAGATGCAAAGGCTGCACCTGAAATGCGGGATTTGCCGGCCCGTACGGCTGCAGGGCGGAACCCGGAGGACGATGTCGCGTGCGGCCGCCAGAAGTGGCGGTTGCCTGGCCCTGCCGTTCGCTACACTCTCTCGTCCAGGATGGCAAGTCCCACGGCAACAATTAGTTACAATTGAAACCCATAGACTGCCGCGTTCGCCGCGAACGCCAGCGACTCACGGCTAACGGCTCTATCGAAACTGCTTCAGCCTCGCCTTCTCGCCAACTCCGGAGAACCATCCTGCCGGAGCACTTCCGATAGACTTCTAGCGTTAGACGGCCAAGTGGTGCTGTCGGCCTCAAAAATGCTGTACTTGGCGCGTCCCGCGAAATGCGGTGAACAGATTGGAGGCGCTCACATGCGCATTGACCTTTACACAAAGACGATCCTCACGCTCATCGCTCTGCTTCTCGCGGTGTTCACGTTGAAACCAATTCTTCAACCCCAGGCCGCAATGGCGCAGGGAAACTACGCCGGTATCCAATTCTCGTACAGCGGGGGTAACCACGCGTTCTTTAATACCAACACTGGCGACGTTTGGGAATATGGCGACCATGGCAACTTTCGCAACCACTACAAAGTCCGTGAACTAGGTAAGGATCACGGGCGTTAAAAGGAATCGGGCCGGGAACCCCAGTGACCGGTTCGTAATTGTTCCGTTGCGAGACGAACGGCATCGCAACCTCTTCGCAAAGAGAGTCAACCGGAACGAACGCAGATGGAAATCGGCCAGCATTAAGCGATTCCTCCAGATTGCGGCGCTAATCCACTGATCCAAGGCGATTCCGCGGAGACATGGCCCCTCCAGAAGAGAGTGGCCCTTCTCGTGCGTAACAGGACGAGAGTTGAACTCGGCGATTGCCGACGGCCGATGGATAATCGGCGAAAGGAGACGTAATGCGCATTCCCGTTATTTGTTCGCTGTTGTTGGCCGTAGGCATGGTATTCCTGTCGACCCCGTCTTTCGCGCAAGTGGGCGCGCCCACTGTCGCGCCCCCTGAGCTACCCGCCTACGAGCAGCCCATCTGCCCCGGCGACGGTTATATCTGGACGCCAGGATATTGGGCTTGGGATGGTGAGTATTACTGGGTACCGGGCACATGGGTGATGGCTCCCGAAGCCGGGTACCTGTGGACTCCAGGCTACTGGGGTTGGGGCGGCGCCGGATTTATGTTCAATGAAGGCTACTGGGGCATGTCGGTTGGTTTCTATGGTGGGATCGACTATGGCTTCGGATACTTCGGTAATGGTTATGAAGGCGGCCGCTGGGAGAACGGGCATTTCTTCTACAACACGGCGGTGAACCGCGTAGACGCCAACGCCATCCACAACGTTTACAACACAAGGGTGAACGAGAGGGTTAACCGCGTCAGCTACAATGGCGGCAACGGCGGGATCAACGCGCGCGCCACTTCTGAAGAAGAGGCTGCTGCTCGTGGCAAACGTATTGGGCCTGTATCCGCTCAGACTCAACATGCGTGGTCTGCCCACAATAACCCCCAGCAACGGCTTTCTGCGAACCACGGCGCGCCGCCAGTTACGGCGACTGCTCGCCCCAACACCGCAGTCCATCCTAAGGATCTGCCGCCCGTCGGACGCCCGGCTGCTCCCAGGACGGGCAACGCGAAGCTGGACCAGCAATACCAGAAGGAGCAGGAAAAGACCGTCGCGAAGCAGAACCAGGATCGGCAGAAACTCCAGCAGAAGCAGGACCAGGAACATCAGCAGCTCACGAAACAGAAGGCTGCTCCAGCGAGAATGCAGCAGGTAGAACAACAACACCAGCAACAGACTCAGCAAATGCATCAAGGGCACACGCAGCAGATGCAGCAGATGCAGCAGAGACAGTCAGCTGGCGGCGGAGGAGCCCGCGGCGGCGGCGGGCGTCGGTAAGCGCTCGCTGGCAAGTTGAATTCTCGTTGCACCAGAAGAGCGACCTCGATCACGCAGGATGATGCCCCACTCTGCGAGATGTGATCGAGCACTACGTTACCTTCAGGCGGCTGGGCTAGGCCGAAGAGCAGAAGAGCGACTTCACCAACACCGGAAACAGCTTTAGTGGAAAGTTCTCGAAAGAAAAGAGGAGAAACTAGATGAAACCGAGCACGAAGGATCAGATTAAAGGCAAGTTACACGAGGAGAAAGGCAAAGTCAAAGAAAAGGTAGGCCAGGTCATCAACAATCCTGACTTGGAATCTGAAGGCAAATCCGAGGAACTCACCGGCAAAGTTGAAAAGAAAGTCGGCCAGATTGAAAAGGTACTCGAGAAGTAAGTGAACCGGTTCTCTACGCAGTGCACATAGCTCCGCTTGAAGATAGTGGTTCAGATTGCTCCGTCACTGCTTCTAGCCACCGCCGCCAAAGGAGGCCGCCGTGAACAAAGCGCTTGGGATGATCCTGGTTGTACTTGGTCTATTCGGTCTTGCGTGGGGCGGCTTTACATACACAACCAGGGAAAAGATCGTCGACATCGGACCGATTCACGCTACACGCGAAAAGACACACGCCGTTCCGCTGCCTCCCATCTTTGGCGCGGTGGCGCTCATTGGCGGCGTTGTACTCCTTGTAGCAGGCAGAAAGGCATAACATCTGCCCAACCGTCCCTGACTGGAAAGTCTAAAGAAAGGAAGATCGACAATGCTGGTCCTGATCATCATTTTGGTGTTGGTGTTTGGCCTCGGCGGAGGGTATTACGGCCATAGCCGCTGGGGTCCCAGCGGAGAGGACCCTGACCATGTTGGCTGGTATCTCGCATAGAAACCCGCGCTTAGGTACGTACGCTCACGTCGAGTACCTGGGAGGTTGACCTCAATCGGCCAACTGCGTGCACCTCCATACTGGATTACGGAGAACAGCATGGTATCAAGTACAGGCCGGGGTACGGCCTCTGGAATGACCATTGCGGTGCTGATTCTGCACTCGCGATGGAAGATTCTGCACACACCCTCCCGGCTTGGGATGCCAATCAAGGGTGCAAACCCGGATTGCGACGGCGGCGAACAAGTGCCGTTGCGTGCATGTGTTCGGGTTTTTAGGGGAGGAGCATGACCGCCCGTATGGATTTAGAAACTTGGGCTTCTTAGGAAGCTGGAAAGGAGGAAAACATGGATCCGAAACAGCCAGACAAGCCAGACGAGCCGAAACAGCCGGACAAGCCGGACAAGCCGGACAAGCCGGAGAAGCCGGAGAAGCCGGACAAACCGGAGAAGCCAGACAAGCCGAAATAGGCGAATTTGAATGGCGGCCGGGGAGGGAAGCCCCGGCCGCTTCAGGGGAGGAACCGAAGGGCAGCGTCACTTCCTGGAGTTTCATCGGAACGCGGTGCTACTGAAGGCGGCGCGGTGATGGCAGACGGGTCTCACCAATTCGCGAGTGGGTCGGCGGGCGCGGCAGTCTATGGGTTTTCAATTGTAACTAATTGTTGCCGTGGGACTTGCCGTCCTGGACGAGAGAGTGTAGCGAACGGCAGGGCCAGGCAACCGCCACTTCTGGCCGGCCGCACGCGACATCGTCCTCCGGGTTCCGCCCTGCGGCCGTACGGATCGCCAAATCCTGCATTTCAGATGAAGCCTCTGCATCTCGGCTCGGTTGAAGTTCTGCTCTAGCCCCACGTTGCCTTACAGCCTCGGCCTTCAAGTAGCAGGGCACGGTGACGCTTCGTGGCAACGTCCGTTCCTGGGTGGAGCGGGAGGAGGCCGAACACAAGCAGCTTGGGCGGCTCCGGGCGTCACCAAAATCGAAAACCGTCTCACGATGGTCCCGTTTCGCTCTAATGTTCGATTCCCTTGACGCCTTCCACGGGATGCGAAACCGCCATGTGCTCCGATGGCCGGTAATGGCCGGTATCAGGTGCACCGGCCCCAGCGGGAGCGCGCCAAGGACGTTGAAGGCCGAACGCTGACCGTCAACGAAACCCGTCCCAAGACGGATCGTCCGGGCGAAGGCGGTTTTGGGCGCAAACGCTGGTAGCGAAATTCTATGTAACGGCCCCGATCTGCACAAGATCTGGATCGGGGCTGATCAGTGGAGAACGCCGAAGCACCCCGGCATCATCATCGCCAATCGCCGCTCCTAAGCACTTGACTTCCGGGTGGCTTTGTCCGAAACTTCGGCTATGCAAGGCAAACCAAAAGTCATCGCTCTATTGAATGAAGCACTGCAGAAAGAGTTGACGGCCATCACCCAATACTTCCTCCACGCCGAGATGTGCGGGAACTGGCACTATGACAAATTGGACGGCCACATCAAGAAGCTGTCCATTGTTGAAATGAAGCACGTCGAAGCACTTATCGAACACATCCTGTTTCTCGACGGCACGCCCAACCTCACCGAGTTGTTGAAGATCTCCGTGGGGCAGAACGTCAAGGAACAGGTTGAAAGCGATCTCAAGCTGGAAATTGAGGCCGTGGCGCTGTACAATCGGGCAATCCAGATCGCTCGTGACGAAGGCGACAATGCCTCAAGGGAGTTGTTCGAGCGTCTTTTGAAGGCCGAAGAAGGTCACGTCGATTGGCTGGAAGCGCAACTCCATCAAATTGGCGAGATCGGCTACGAACGCTACCTGAGTCAGCAAATCCGGGAAGAGAAGTAGGGACACCCACGAATTTCAGTTCCGCTCTTTGCGGAGCGGACGGCGAGAGACAGGATCGGCTTAGGGCGGCGTGCACAGTCCAGGTGTTACGGTGGTGGCCGGCAAGGAAACTCGCAGTTCACCGCCCCTCCGTTGCCATCAGCGCTGCTGTATCCGCCCTCATCGCCAGCTATTCCGCAGGCAAGCCGATTTGGCGAGCGGTCGCGCTAGCGGCGCACCGGTGTCGTATCAAACTATACCTGTTGGGGATCTCAAAATGGAAATCCCGGATTATAATACACTCA
>Ga0187874_10002592_pt1 | contig 13671 bp, 12 predicted proteins | sample June2016WEW_16_1_3_FD_132993 | JGI IMG/M metagenome (GOLD analysis project Ga0187874, IMG submission 132993) | Peatland microbial communities from SPRUCE experiment site at the Marcell Experimental Forest, Minnesota, USA - June2016WEW_16_150 | ecosystem: Environmental > Terrestrial > Soil >... | reverse complement strand
TCAGGCAAAGCAGCACCACCGTTCCGAGTGTGATCCAAGACGTCTTTTCCAAAGCTTGAACTCCTTCAGGAATTTCTTCCTGGCAAAGTCCAGGCTATCGGCGGGCGTACTCAGGAAATATAGAGCGTGTACCTAAGTGTTTCCCTGTATTTTGTCGTAACTCAAAGTGAGGGATTGCCTCTAGGTCTTAACCTTAGAGGGGCTGATGATTCGATAAATGGCGGGAGGCCCAGGTTTGGAGTGAGAAGCACTGGGGTTACTCCAGGCCGAAAGTGGGTACAATGAACAGCGTCGGCAAAGAGGAAGCGCACCATGGGCAACAGCGTGAACACGGAATTATCCGGGATGGCCCCCAACCTGGGGAGCGAGGCGCGCGAGAAGCAGGTCTTCAGCAAGATCGCGTGGCGGATTCTTCCGCTCATCACGATTGCTTATATCGTGAACTTTCTGGATCGCACGAATGTCGCCTTCGCCGCGCTGACGATGAACCATGATATCGGGTTGAGCGCGACCGCATTCGGCTACGGCTCGGGAATCCTGTTCCTCGGCTATTGTTTCTTCGAGGTGCCCAGCAACGTCGCTCTTTATCGTTTCGGCGCGCGACTCTGGCTGTCGCGGATCATGATCAGCTGGGGAATCATCTCCATGGCGACGATGCTCGTCTCCGGGCCAAAAAGTTTCTACCTGCTGCGCTTCCTGCTGGGCGTGGCGGAGGCTGGCTTCTTTCCAGGGGCCGCATATTACCTGGCGCAATGGTTCCCGGCGCAATATCGTGCACAGATCTATGCCTGGTTCTTGATCGGCATACCTGCGTCGTCGCTAGTTGGCGGCCCGCTGGCAAGCCTGTTGCTGGAGTTGAATGGCGTCGCGGGTCTCGCCGGCTGGAAGTGGCTCCTGCTCTCGGAAGGGTTCCCGGCCGTAGTCCTCGGCATCGTCTTTCTGCTTGTCCTTGTCGAGACGCCCGAGCAAGCCCCCTGGCTCACCGCGGAGGAGAAGGAGATTGTAAGGCAGCGCCTGCAAGGAGAGAAGAAAGAGCGCGAGCGCCGGCATCTGTGGGCGAGCCTCAAAGACAGCCGCGTACTGCTGCTGGCACTCGTGCAATTCACCTTCACGGTGGGTGCGTATGGCGTCGCCATTTTCCTTCCGTTGATCATCAAATCGCACCATTTCTCGAATTTCACGGTGGGATTTCTGACCGCCATTCCGAGCCTCATTGCCTGCATTGTCATGGTATTGTGGGCGGGCGTTGTCGACCGAAGTGGTCGCAAGATATTCAATCTTGCAATGACCTGCCTGCTCTCCGCGTTGGGATTGGTGCTGGCAATCTGGTCGCACTCGTTCGTCATCTCGCTTGCCGGCCTGACGGCTGCCGTGGTCGGGACCAATACAGCCCGCGCCATACTCTGGACAATTCCGACACGTTTCCTCTCGGGTATCGGTGCCGCTGGCGGCCTCGCCCTAATTAATTCCGTGGGCACGATCGGCGGATTTGTCGGCCCCTCGATTATGGGTCTCTTGAAGGATGCGACCGGGTCATTCAATACCGGATTGCTGGCGCTGTCCGGCTTCCTCTTTGTTTCGACCGTGCTTGCTTTCATGCTGAAGCTTGTCATCAAGACTGAGTGATGGAGTAGATAAGGGAATCCAGTTTGGCCTGACCGATAGCGATGTCAAGACGGTCGCGGGCGGCTCGGAAGCTGACCCACTACTCGTTTTTCCGTATCTGACGCTCCCGGCCACAAGTGGGTACAATGAATAACGGGGCGAAGCGGAACCCTCCTGGCCCGACTCGTGTCCGTTCGCCTGAAAAGGAGACCAGATTATGCATCTTGGCATGCCGGAGCTGCTGTTGATCTTCGCGATCGCTCTGTTGTTGTTTGGGCCGAAAAAACTAGGCGAGTTGGGTAAGGGACTGGGAGAGGGGATTCGCAACTTCAAAAGTGGGTTGGGTGGCTCCCCGGAGCCCGAGGCGAAGCCTCCCAGCGCTGCTCCGCCGAGCGCCCCGGCGGAGACAAAGGTCATCGTCGTCGAAGAGACAAAGCCCGCGGTGGAAGAGAAGAAGTAGGCGTTCACTATCGACCGGAGCGCACGTCGAGGCGTCGAGTTCGGGACATCCCTCCCGCTCGAAAAACTACCCCACGTTAGCCCAATCACCCCAGCGAGCAGGCTCACCGGGGACCCGACGGGCAAACGTGGGGCACCCTCATTAATTCTTTCTCTTTCTTCGGGCGACTACTCCCGCACCAATTCCGTTTCCAGCTCCTCTAATTTCAAAGCGCCGGCCTGGAGGTGTTCGAGCCCATAATCAAAGCCTCGGTCGTAGGCTTTGAGGTTCAGTTCACGGAACGCGCTCGGAACGGAGGTTTCAATGGCCTTGCGCAGCGATTCCCGCGTCAGCACGCCAGTAACGGCGCCGAAAAAGCCTGTCATGACGATGTTCGAGACCATCCGCTTGCCGATTTCCTCGGCGATGCGAGTTGCCGGGATGCCGTAAATACGCGTGCCCACGGGAATGTTGGAGACACGCACCAGATCCTGCTCGATCAGCATGAGGCCGCCAGGCCGAAGCTCGGGCGAGAACTTCACGTAGGCTTCCTGCGACATGACCACCAGGATGTCCGGCTTGGTCAGGTAGGGATAGAGCACCGGCTGATCGGAGAGAACGAGCTGAGCGCTGCAGGCGCCGCCACGCGCCTCAGGACCAAAGTTCTGGGTCATGGTGGCATGGTTGCCATCGACGATCGATGCGGCCTTGCCGATTACGATTGCCGAAAGAATCACGCCCTGTCCGCCGAAGCCGGCGATACGGATTTCGGTTAGCTGCATACCGGTTCCTCCATCTCGATGTAACGGTCGCCCAGCTCTTCGTGGAAGTGCGCGTTCATCATCTGCTGATAATCGGGGCGCTCGCGATCGACAAACTTGCCGAGAATAATCTCGCCCGCCTTGGTGAGCCCGACTTCGTTGGTCGGCGCGCCGTGCTTGATCTTGCTGTGCTCCTTGTAGAACTTCATGGCGTCAAGCCCGTCGCCCATCTTGTTGCGGCGCTGATAAAGCGTCGGGCAGGGCGAGAGAACCTCGATGAACGAGAAGCCTTTTTTCTTGAACATTTCCTTCATCGACAGGGCCAACTGGCGCACGTGATAGGTAGTCCAGCGCGCCACGTAGCAGGCGCCGGCGGCTTCCACCAAGTACGGCAGGTTGAAGGCCGGATCGTAGGTTCCGTAAGGCGCGGTCGAGGTCGTGACGTCATTGGGCGTGGTCGGCGCCGTTTGGCCGCCGGTCATGGCGTAAATCATGTTGTTCACGCAGATGACCTTGAGATTGATGTTGCGGCGGGCGGCGTGAATCAGGTGGTTGCCGCCGATGGCGAACAGGTCGCCATCGCCGCTGTAGACCACCACGTCGAGCTTCGGGTTGGCCATCTTGAGCCCGGTGGCGAAGGGAATGGCGCGGCCGTGGGTGGTGTGGAAGGAGTCCAAATCCACGTAGCCGGCAACGCGCCCAGTGCAGCCGATACCGGAGACAACAACGGTCTTGGTGAGATCGATCTTGGCTTCCACCAGCGCGCGGGTGAAACAGTTTACGGTGGTGCCGATGCCGCAACCCGGACACCAGATGTGCGGGATTCGCTCGGAGCGCAGAAACTGCTCAGAAGGGTTCGCCGGACAAGTTAATTGACAATCGCTCATCGCGCCACCTCCATGATCGCCTTCAGAATGTCTTCCGGACGGTGAACGCTGCCCCCGGCGTGCCCCACCAGGACAGTCTTGGCCTGACCGGCGGCCGCGCGCTCGACTTCGCGCACCATTTGTCCGAGGTTCAGCTCGGGCACGACAAACGCCTTGATCTTGGAAGCCAGTTGACGAATTGGCTTATCGGGGAACGGCCATGCGGTGATCAGCCGGAACTTGCCGACCTTGACACCCTGGGCGCGAGCCATATCGATCGCGCGTTGCGCGATCCGCGCCGTAATGCCGTAGCAGACCACCACAACATCGGCGTCGCCGGTGTTCTGCTCGTCGTACATCCAGATCTTCTCAGCGTTGTTCAAAATCTTCGTTTGCAGACGTCTTACCAGCGTGTCCTGCATGGCGGGAGACATGTTCGGGTAGCCGCGCTCGTCGTGGGTCAGACCGGTGACGTGGATGTTATAGCCCTCGCCGGCCTTCGTCATCTCAGGGATGCCGTCGGCGTCGGGTTCGAACAACTTGAACTCGCCGGGCTTTTTCGTGGTGAAGCGGCGGGGCTCAATCTCGATCTGGTCCGCCGGAGGGATCACAACCTTTTCCGTCATGTGGCCGACGACTTCGTCCAACATCAGGAAGGTGGGAACGCGATATTTTTCCGCCAGGTTAAAGGCCTTGATCGCCAGGTCGAAGCACTCCTGCGGCGAACTCGGGCAAAGGGCGATAGTTTCGTAATCGCCGTGCGATCCCCACTTGACCTGCATCATGTCAGCTTGCGCCGGCAGAGTCGGCAGGCCAGTGGACGGTCCGCCGCGCTGCACGTCCATGAAAACGCAGGGTGTCTCAGTCATCGCTGCCAGGCCGATATGCTCCATCATGAGCGAAAAGCCCGGTCCCGAGGTCACCGTAAAGGCTTTGGACCCGGCCCAGACCGCGCCCTGAATGCAAATGGAAGCGGCCAGTTCATCTTCCAACTGGATGAACGTCCCGCCCACCATGGGCACACGCGAGGCGAAGCGTTCCACGATTTCCGTGGAGGGGGTAATCGGGTAACCGGCGGCAAAGCGCGCCCCGGCGGCCAGCGCGCCTTCGCAGGCGGCATGATCGCCGTCGAGAAAATGTGAACCAGTCAGCACTCCGCGAGGATCAGCGTGCATCGGGAGCCTCCTTCTTGTCTTCCTTATCTTCCGCTGCGGCGGCTTCCTTGGGCAGCCGGTAACCGTGAATGGCAAAATCCGGGCAGTACATGCCGCAGAGATCGCACCCGCTGCACTTATCGGCAGCAACCATGTGCGGTGGATGATATCCCTTGGAGTTGAACGCGGAAGAGAGTGCCAGAACCTTGGTTGGACAAAACTCCACGCAGAAACCGCAGGCCTTACATCGCTCGACCACAATTGACACGGAACCACGTGCCATGATGCCTCTTTTCAGGCGCCTACCCTCTGCCGTGATTGGTCCGCTGAGAATTCAGGGGAGTGCAACAGAGCGCCAGCGATTGGTGAAATCGGTCACAGAGATGTACAGACCACACCCCCGTGTATATGCATTCTCAGGCGCTCATGCCCATACGGGAAGTGATTATTGTCACAGCCAGATGTGAGCGGTGACCAAAGCCGTGCCGGTGTCGCGAGACATGACCGGCAAACTCCACTTTCGTGATTGGCAGTGCGCAGCTTACTTCTGGCGCGCCACCACAAACTGGGGAACCCAAAGCAGAGCGCGCTTGAACTCGTTATCGGGGAAGCTTTGCAACTCGCGAGTCGCCGCCTGTGCGTATTCGGTTGCCTGCGAGGTAGCGTACTCCAGCGACCGATAGCGGCTGAGCACCTCGAGAACGTCGGTGTGGTTCACGCCGTTGAACGCGCGTTCCTGCAATACCTTCTCGATCAACTGCCGTTCGGCCGGAATGCACCGTTCCATGGAATGAATGACGGCCATAGTGGCTTTGCCTTCGCGCAGGTCGCTGGCCACGGGTTTGCCAAGCACCTCTTCGGAGGCGGTGAGATCGAGCACGTCGTCGACGATTTGAAAAGCCATGCCGACGTTCCTGCCGTATGAGCCGAGGGCGCGTGATTGCGCTTCGGTTGCGCCGCCGAGAACTCCGCCCAACTCGGTGCAGGTGGCAAACAGGCAGGCGGTTTTGCGGTAGATGAGATCGAGATGCTCGTCCATGGTGATGGGCCGGCCGAGCTTTTCCATCTGGAGCAGTTCGCCTTCCACCATTTGCTGGGTCAGGGCGATGAGCAGGTCGAGCACGCGGAAGTTGCGCTCCTGCACGGCGATTTTGAAGGCCTGCATGTAAAGCCAGTCGCCGGCGAGCACACACTTGGAGTTGCCCCATCGCGTGTTGGCCGAAGGACGCCCGCGGCGGGTTCGCGCGTCGTCAATGATGTCGTCGTGGACGAGCGTGGCGGTGTGAATGATCTCCACGACGGCGCCCAGCCGCACGGCCCCGGTTCCACGGTATTCCATGAGTTTGGCGGCCAGCAGCAGCAGGGCGGGGCGCAGACGCTTGCCGCCACCTTCGCGCAGATACTCGCCGATCTCGGTGATGACACTGACGCTGGAGACCGTGTCGCGGCCGAACTCCTGCTCGATGGCCGCCAGATCGTCGCGCAGCAGCTCGAAAATTCCTCTCGTGTTCACCGTGGCGGAGCTGTTCAAAGGGTTCCTGGTGTTCGTGGTGAAGCTCAAAGTGAGCGATAGTTGGTGAACTGCATGTCGATTCCGAAGTCCTTTTGCCGGAGCAAGGCCATGACCTCCTGCAAGATATCGCGATCGCGTCCGCTGACCCGCACAAAATCACCCTGGATCGATGCCTGGACCTTCTTCTTTGAATCCTTGATCGTTTTGACGATCTCGCGCGCCTTCTCCGTGGGGATGCCCTGCTGCATGGTCACCTTCTGGCGAACGGTTGAGCCTGCCGCCGGCTCGATTTTGCCGTAAGAAAGCGCCTTGAGCGGAACCCCGCGCTTGACCAACTTCGCCTGCAGGATGTCGTTGACCGCCTTGAGCTTATAGTCATCCTGCGAGGCCAGAATGAGAGCTTCCTTGCCCTCGATCGTGATCTCGGAGTGCGAGTTCTTCAAGTCGAAGCGCTGGTGAATCTCTTTCAACGCCTGTTGGATGGCGTTCGAAACTTCCTGCAAATCAACCTTGCTGACGATATCAAATGTATTCTCGGCTGCCATTGCCACTAGTGTATGACAAAGCTGATAAACCGCACAGCCCTATGTCGCCGTGATGCCTTCCCCAGGCTGCGATAGCCCGAAGAAGCGGAAAAAATTCTCCGCCGTCGTGCGTGCGACCTCTGGTTGCGTGCTGCCGCGCAACTCGGCAATTTGCCGTGCGACCTCGACCACGAACGCCGGTTCGTTGCGCTTGCCGCGATGAGGAATTGGCGCCAAATAGGGCGAATCGGTCTCGATGAAGAAGCGGTCAAGTGGCACTTTAGCGGCGGTTTCACGAATATTCTGCGCCTTTGGGTAGGTAATGTTGCCGGCAAAGCTGAGCATGAATCCCAGATCAAGCGCCGCGCGTGCGTGCTCCGGTTGCCCGGTGAAGCAATGCAGGATGCCGCCCAGTCCGCTGCCCAGCCAATGCTGCCGCAACAGGAGCAGCAGATCATCCCAGGCGTTCTGGCTGTTGTCAGACGGCCGGCAGTGAATGATGATCGGCTTGCGGGCCGCGGCCGCCAGTTCCATCTGCTCGACAAAAACCCGCCGCTGCACATCGCGCGGAGAGTGATCGTAGTGATAGTCAAGCCCGATCTCGCCCCAGGCAATAACGCGCGGGTGCCGGGCAAGGGCCGACATTTTTTCGTAGGCGTCACGGTCGGCCAGACGCGCCTCGTGCGGATGGATGCCGATGCTGGCCCAGATCCAATCATGCTGCTCGGCGTAGGGGATGGCGCAATCCACCTCCGCCGGGCTGTCGCCATTGCCAATCGCCAGCATGGCGGCCACGCCGGCCTGGCGTGCCCGAGCGAGCATTTCCGGGCGGTCACGGTCGAACTGACGGCCCTCGATGTGAGCGTGAGAATCTACGTACAAGGTGCAATCCTAGAGCGCTTCCCTGGTAGGTATAGCCGCGATGAACTCAAACTGTCATGGCGAGCGAAGTCGAGCCACCTTTTGTTTCTGCGGCCGAAAAACAAAGGGCGGCTCCACTCTTTAGTCCTTCCGTAACAGGCAATAAAACCAACAACTTGAGGGATTGCCTTGACGAACTGTGCTAAAACTGTGCTACGGTATCCCATCTAATCCGGGGGTGCCAAGTGAGCACAGTACCGCTAATTACGATCTTCGTCCGGCATCTTCCACGCTGCAAATATAGCTCAGATGAGTTCGCTAAGCGTTGCACATGCCGGAAGCATCTCCGCTGGACTCACCACGGTACACAATACCGCCGCGCCGCTAATACGCGGGATTGGGGCGAAGCCGAACAAGAGAAGCGGAAGCTAGAAGACCAGCTTTCTGGGAAGCTCTCAGACGCCCGGGAAACCGCTTCTTCGGTTAAGTCTTTGGAAGAGTGCATCTCGCTCTTCGCGCAAGACAAGACCGTCCAAGGAATCGACCCACGCACCATCCGCCAGCACAAGCTAGAACTCGGACGGCTCAAGACATACTGCGAGCAGCAAGGCGTCTTCGTGATCCACGGCATAACGCGCGAACTGCTAACCGGCTTCTGCGGAACATGGGAGACGTTCTATCCGTCCAGCTTCACGAGAATGCGCGTGCGCGAGCGGCTGAGCGGCTTCCTCAATTACTGCTTTGAGACGCAATGGCTCTCACGGAAGCCGCCGCTCCCGCGAATCAAGCTGGATTATCAGCCCACGATGCCGTTGACGGCAAACGAATACGCGCGGCTTCTGGTTGCTGCTCTCAAGATGCCGGACGCGCGAGACGCCGCCAGACTACACGCGCTCTTTCAGCTCATGCGATGGAGCGGACTTGCAATCTTCGACGCTCTGACGTTGAAGCGCGCCGGTCTGGTCTTGGATGAAGACGGCATCTATAGCGTGGTAACGCGCCGAGAGAAGACGGGAACGGATGTACGTGTTCCACTGCCGCCCGCCGTGGCTCGAGAGCTGCTCGCCGTTCCTAACGAGCACGCGGAGCACATCTTCTGGAATGGCAAGGGCGAGAAAGCATCGTTCACCGGGCGCTTCGGTTCGCACCAAGTTTATCCAGCTTTTGAAGCGGCGGAGATTCCGGACGTTTGCAAGATGAAGTCTCACAGACTGCGGGATACGTTCGCCGTGGACTTGCTCACTAAGGGAGTGCCGCTGGAAGAAGTCAGTAAACTGCTCGGACATAACAGCATCCGGACTACAGAGAAGCACTATGCAAAGTGGGTAGCCGGGCGCCAAGCGAGATTGAAGTCTCTTGTCGTGGGAACGTGGACTCCGGCTCTGGAGGCGCAAGCGTGAGCATCCGGGGCGCTAGTTTCCCGCCATCTCTCGACATCGCAACGCGCACACGAAGAAGCTCGCATCCGGCAAGCGGCGGCGCGGAACGGCTGGATTCTCTAGTTGGCGCAACATAGAAGGCGTAAACAGATAGAGCGCACATTTCCGGATGACAATACAGACTTTCAATCTGCATGAGAACATAATTCCAACAACTTACAGCGCAGCAGATGGCACGTAATAGCGCGTTTTCGATGTAAAGCAGTGCGAACGGCACGGAAATGGCAAGGAACGGAGAACGGAGTTCCGTGTGGGTTTTGCCTTCTCTCGCGTCGGTCTAAGTCAGCGGATGACACCTAAGACCACAAAAAGCGTGATAATCCAACAAACAGAGCGCGGATAGAGCGCAGTTTCGCGGCCGGTGTGCTGTAGGTTCCTCCGCACCAGTTCCGCCTACGGCACACGGCCACCCAACCTTGCGAGCGCGTAAAATCACCCTCCAAGGCCCGGCAAACGCGGGACGTTTGCACGTGTGGATCTCGTCATGGCGGGGCCGGGTTACTTCCGGTTAGCCGACCACTCACCCAGAACTACACCCCCGACTTGCCAGAACGCGGTTTCCAGACCGTGACTCAAGGCGTTAGCAATTGCGTAGGGTTTCTGTGTAGTCACGACGGCATTGTGCCGACTTAGACTCAAGACCCTGCCGATTGGCTTGCCGCCGCAGCGTTTATTGGAAGAACAACGGAGAATACGGTGCCCCTGCGCGCTCCGTTATTGCTGGATACCCTGCAAGCACACGCAAAGCCAACTATCGAGAACAGGCGATTAGACCAAAAACTTGCCAAAACGGGACTGCTGGCAGAGTCGTTAGTGTAACGGCGATATTTCGTCAACTACGCCGGAGATGTTAGCAAAGCCGACTTTTCGTCGACTTGGAGGAGTTTTCGATGGTGCACCGGTGCGAGCGTTACTGAAAATGCATGCTCCGCTCGGGCAAAGTCGCGCTTATGGTGTCGACGCTTATTGCGTTTGCACTGCAATCACGTAAGGAGCCAGTATGGAATTCTCATCCGGTCCGCGCTGCGTGTTGGGAAAGATGTAATCGCGCAAAGAAAGCATAAGCCGATCAGCGTTGGGATCACTTGGGTCATAGTCCGGGAGTTGGTCCGCGGTTATTGTACGGCAGTGTTGGCTGGCCCAAGACGGGAGCGTAGTGCAGTCCCGAGCGAGATAGTAGACGAAGAACTTGCCACAGTCCGGCACCGTTGAGCAATAGGAGTTGGCAGAGCCTGCAAGGTCGGCGTCAGACACGTTATCAATACCCACCAGACGTTTGCTGGCGTTGATTCCCAGCCCGACATAGGTTGCATTGCCAGTCGCAGTGCTCAGAGCCCCAACGGCGGCGTAGACTCGCTGGCCGCCGAACGGGAGCCTCGGGCTGAAGCTGTAGGTGGTGTCCTGCGTGTCGGCCAGGCAGTTCATTCCGACCGGTATGCACTGCGGCCCGACCTCTAAGATCGGCGACATCTGCGGGATGATCGTCTGCAGGACGGGCTGGCTGAAAACGCCGTTCTGATAGGGGCAAGACAGTCCCCAGCTCTGACAAACGGCTTGTACGAGAGTAGTGAGCTCGCTCCCTAGCGCGGTTTTTTCAGTCGGATTTGTGCTGTACCTTGGGTCGAGCTGGACGAGTGGGTAAGACACGGGCTGTTGCAATCCCTGGTGATCCCGGACGCGCAGTACCACGAGCGGTAGATCTTGCCGCCAGGTGTCTCCAGCGTTCTCATCGTCCGGCATGGCATAGCGAATCAGCGTATAAAAGTCATCCGCTCCTTTTCCAAGCCCGACTTGTAAGAGCGGCGAAGAGATAGGCTCGGTGAAAATGTCTGTACTTTCGACCCCAAGATTGCTGAACGCTTCCCGGACGGCCGCATCCATCGTTTGGTCGGGGGTGATGATGAAGTATCGCTGCTGATTAAAAGCCGCACCTGATGCCGTTTGGATTACCACGTTGTTGATGCTGTTGCCGAGGCTGGCAAGGAGCTGAATGCGCGAGGCGTCAATGGGATCATAGCCGAAAAACAGGTCGAGCATGGGGTTTAAGATTGGACTTTGACTAATAGACAGGTACTGGCTGCTGCTCCGGCTGTAGTCGCCCTGCCGGGTGAAGACATTGGTTTGCAGTCCAAAGTATTTCGCCGGTGGAGGCAGTTGACCCAGGATGACGATTGCCTCCCGTGGATCAAAGCGAAACGTGGTGCTGTAGCCGTTATACGTTAGCCCGAACACGCCGTTTAAGTTAGGATCCAGCCACTCGTCTTCCCAGGTAGGCAATACAGGCATGACATACGGGGCGGCCGGGTTATTGGCGTAGCAGCACTTCATTACGGCATAGGAATAGTCACAGTCCCCTTTCTGGTAAAGCTTGAAATAGCCGCGGCTGACCTCGAAGCCTTGCGTTTGCAGCGCACTCGTGAGCTGCTGAGCGGCACTCTCGATTGCTGGGGGAACGTTGTTCACCGGTCCGCTATTTTGTGAGCAGCAAGACAGCAAGCCGAGCGAAATAATGAGAGCGACACAAGATTTGATCCGCATTGCAGTTCTCCTACTGCGTCGTTGTCCACTCTGCATAGCAAAGCCTGCCTGCAGGCACGTGGTGAAATTCCGCTACTCAGAACGAATCGTCATGCCGAGGGCCTTCGCCGTACTGCTGGGGTATCGGTTTCTGTGGCGCCAAACAGCACTGAATTTCTTTTTACGGGGGAACGCACCGTTAGCCGCGTGGGGCCGGGGCCGCTTGGAGCCGGGTGCCTGATGTATGTGAGAACAGAGAAAGGATACAACGGACTATGCGGAAGTCAACTGGCGTATAGTATTCGTGTTCTGTCCGTGAACTGGAGCCAAACTCAGGCAAAATGAAGCCCAAAACGCAAGACCTAAGCTGCAGACCACCCCTCTTGCTCTCTTTCAATCGGACGGCGCACCGGCAGCTTGCTCTCGCGGGTGTTCGTTCTTAGTGTTGCCGGGTGTTCGAAATCGTTCCCATAGTGTCGTCCCTGGAGAGGCGCCCGTTGCCGGTCTCGGATCCGGCGCTTGACGAAGCTTTACGCTGGCTCCTGCTGGAAGCCTCTGCGGAATTTGTGGCGGCATGAAGGAGGGTTTCGCTGCTAGACTTCGCGGCCAGATTCCACAGTGACGAGTGTAAACAGGCAATTGCACTAAGAACTTCCCAAATCGGCACCGCTGGCCGAGTCGTTAGCGTAATGGGGATTTTGCAACAATTACTCGCTATGCTCGGCCTTGGGACAGCGGTGTACCTACTTGGCTATGTTCCCCATAAATTCCGGATAGAAGCTGATCCAAGCGCCGGGAATTTTAACCGCTCCCGTCCCTAGGTCTTTTCCAGTTCCAGTCATGGGTGGCCAAGGCCTAACTTTGCCGCTTTGCGAATCAACCGTAATCCCGAGGAGAGGCAATCCCCTGTTGTCTGGAGGTAGGATCAGAATCTGGTAAATGAATCCCGTGTAGTACGTTTTGCCGGAGATGAGAGATTTATATCGTACACATCCGATCAATGCCGGCGGCAACAGGAAGCTTCCATTATCCTGTTGAAGCGCCATAGCCTTGCCTTGAACCCTATAAGCCATCTGGGGAAGCGAATCGTTTGAAAATACAACGTGGCCAAACGTCGGAATTCCTATGTTGTCTCTTTCACAGAGCTTCTTGAGAGTTTCCCATTCGGGATCCGGAAGCTCTCTCAGAGCGAGGTCGATCCATACTTCTTTAGCTGGGGATTTGCCAACATTTCTTGCGGGAATCTGGAACGATGCATAAACTTGGCCGTCTTTTTCAACTATCATGGGTGCTGCAACAATAGGACTGGACACTGCGATCCATGGTCTTTCGGATAATTCTGTCTGTTCTTGAGTCGCTTGTATCTGTCTGTTGACGAGCGCGTTCTGGCTCTCCGCTATTCTGATACTTGCATCCAAAGCAGCTTTGCTTTGTGTGAGGGTTTTATCCAAGGAGTCTTTAGCCCGAGAGTTGCCGACTCTCATTTCTGTGACAGCCTGCTGAATGGAGGTGGAGATGGTCTCGGCTTTATCCGCTTGCTTTTTGGCAGCTTCAGCCAGAATGCGGGTGTCGGCGCTCCCAGATTTCATCTCCCGTAGTTGACCGCTCATTGTTCGCCACTGAAGGTATCCGACGATGACGGCACACAAACCGAAAAAGGCTATAGCGCCAGTCAGGCCAATCATCCATCGTTCTGCACGATTAACGCGATCCGTTATCGCACTTACGTCGGACTGCAGGTCGCTGTTATTCATGTATTTCGCCGAAGACGACCAGTTGAGGGGCGCACCGCGATGACTGTTTCTTGCTGGTTCATGATGGCCAGCACTTTACGCTGAAACGGCGGGACTTGCCACTATGATTTCCGCAAACAGGCGTTTGCGTGAATTACCCCAAAACGCGAACCGCCGCCGGGCAAACTGGTGATATGACGGCATACGGGATTTTTCTCATCCAGGCCGTCCCGCAATCGCGTTTAGAAGCTCGCTGACG
>Ga0187874_10002589_pt1 | contig 13684 bp, 18 predicted proteins | sample June2016WEW_16_1_3_FD_132993 | JGI IMG/M metagenome (GOLD analysis project Ga0187874, IMG submission 132993) | Peatland microbial communities from SPRUCE experiment site at the Marcell Experimental Forest, Minnesota, USA - June2016WEW_16_150 | ecosystem: Environmental > Terrestrial > Soil >... | reverse complement strand
GTTGCGGAGGGCCTTCACGGCCGGCTGCTCGCCGTACTCGTTGCGGGCCTTCTCCCAGTCCGTCTCGCCGTTCTCGGTGTGCTTCTTCTGCACCTCTTCCCACGCAAGGGGCTTCGGGCATCCGGCCGTCAGGGCGGAGTACTTGTCGTACTCCTTGGCGGCCCTCTGCCCGGCCTCGCCCTTCATCCCCTCGATGTCGATGTCCCCCTTGAGGCACTGGTCTGCCCGGTCACGGGCTGGCGGCCTGTAGTCCTGGTTGAGGCGCTGTAGTCCCGGCTCGCCCCGCCCCACCGCCCCCTTCGGGTTCGGCTTGAGCTTGAAGAAGCCGTTCCACCTGCCGCCGACCTGATGCCAGTCCCAATGGCTGTTAGGGTTGGTACGGTCGATGACCTTGGCGACGTTCCCGGCCCCGTCCACCAGGATGTAGCCGTACTTGTGCTTCTTCAAAAGGTCCGGCACCTCCCCGAACGGCACGGGCGGGCCTCCATACCAGTCCTCGGCGAACTTGGCGAAGCTCTCCACGAGGCTGGTCTTGGCCTCGACCTCCCTCCAGCCCTCCGGCAGGCACTTGACCTTCGCCCGGTACCCCCTGCCGTCCTTCCAGTCCGTCGTGTACCACTCGGTGCCGTCCCTGCTCCCGCTCCTCTGGTCGAGGACGCCTGCCTTCCCCAGCCTGTACTTCTCCTCCTCCTCGGGGGTGGGGTCACGCCAGAACCGCTGGTCCCACTCGCCCTCAGGGGTGAACTGGGGATGCAGGACGCCCTCCGGGTCCTGGTAGTAGGTGGACTCGTGGGCGTCGTACTCCGCCCTTGCCTTCTCCGTGACATCGACCTCCTGCACGAACCTGTCGTCCTTCCCGGTACACTCGAACTCATGGTACGGGGCAAGCTGCTCCTCGACACTGCTGCCTATCACCAGCACGGAGAAATGCGACATTTTAGCCCTCCATTAGTATGCTCTTGCACTGCCAAGGTTCAGCTCGTAGCTGACCTTGTAGGCCTTCGCACGGGCAGACGCCTGGACGATGGCGAAGGTGGTCATCGCCCCGCCCAGGACGGCCAGGGCGACCAGGAGGATGACCAGCCAGTTCTTGCCCTTGTCCCCCTTGTCGAACAGCCCTCCGAGGTCCCTGAGCACCATCGGGACCGCCCGGCTGGCGTTGTAGATGTTGTAGACGTTGGCGAGGGTATTATACCCCGCCACCCCCCCGTTGAGCAGGCTGCGGCTCCGCATGAAGTTCTGCCAGCTAGCTATGAGTATCCCGATGCCCGAGCCGATTACGGGCAGGATGACGACGAGGTACCCCAGCTCCAGCACCGCCATGGCATACCTGGGCGGCAGGAGCATGTGCCCCCTGTACGGCAGGTTGGCGGCCCCGAGGGCCAGGAGGATGCTGTAGCACCATGTGAAGCCGGAGGCGGACATCACCGCCCCGCACCACGTGACAAAGTGGACGAACCCCCCTGCCGCCTTCGACTCCAGCCACGACCTGCCGACCGACCAGGCGTTGAACCACGAGATTGCAAAGTTGAGCACGAAGAGAAAGACTACCAGCGTTATGTTCATAGTACCTCTATTGGCTTGATACTATCGGGCCGCCTACTCCCCCTTCCCGTCCGCATAGAATGTGTCCTGCCTGCCGTGCGGGCGGACGCTCTCCCACAGCTCTTCGTAGGCCTCGGCCACCTTCCCTGTATGCAGCTTGACCGCCGCCTTGCGGACCTCGGCAGGGTACTCCCCAAGCCTCTCGGCCCAGAAGCGGGAGCCTTCGGCGTCGCTGAGCATCCTCTCTGCCCCGATGGCCCTGCGGAGCTTCAGGTGGAACGCCTCCGCAAGCTTCTCCTGCCACCGCCTGACCCATGCCGTGAAGTCCTTGGGCAGGAGCATGTCGTGCTTTATCTCGCCCTTCTCCCAGTCCCTCCGGCTGTTGTGGTGCGTCCACTGGGCCATGGGGTAGGCAAGCTCCGCCCATATCTTCTGCGGCGTCACGTGCGTGAGTATCCGGTGCAGGCGGCAGTACTCCGCCAGCTTGACCTTGGCCCGTATAGGCGGCAGGCCCTTGCGGTAGACGGCGGCGACATAGCCCTCCTGCTCCATGTCGTCGTCCACCATGCACTCCTCGACCGTCTTGTCGAACCTCTCCACCAGCCTGCACCAGGGGTGGTCCACGGCGTACTGGTTCAGCCTGCGGTAAAGGGCCTGGAGGTCGTCGTAAGGGTACTCCTCCCCCGTGCCGTTGTCCACTGCGGCGAGCATGACCAGCCCCTCGAAGGCATAGGGGACCACCACCTTGGTCTCCCTGGAGATTATCTCGAAGAGCAGGGTGATGCCGGGCGGTATGTCGTCCACCGCCGTGTACTTGACAAACTTCTGGAACTTCTGCGTGGCATAGGCTGCGCCGGGGGACTCGAAGGACCCACGGCTGGCGACGCCCCACTGGCCGCCGTAGTGCCACAGGACGCCCAGCCAGCCGTCCAGCTTCCTGGTTATGGTGATGGGCGACTTCCATGCCTCGGACTTCCTGAGCAGGAAGGCGGCGTCGAAGACCTCGTCCCTTACGGCAAGCCCCTGGTCGTCCCCCCGGTGGATATACGGCCCCCTCTGCCCGATGTTGAAGAACTTGGGGAACGGCCGGGACACGACGTTTCCGTCCGTGTCCACGACAAGCCCCCGGCAGACGCACGCCTCGTAGGGCCACTTGTTCTCGAACATGCACTTGTGGCTGTAGTTGAGGATGCGCAGGGGGAGGGTGGGGTGGGGGTTCTGGACGATATACCCTTCCTCCAGCAGGCGGGCCAGCCTGTCCGTGTCCAGGAGGTTCTCGATTCTCATGCCGTCTACCATACCTTCCTGATGAAGTGGGCTACTACCCATACGGCCACGGCGGCCAGGCCGATGCCCAGTACAGCCGTGGCAATAACCATGGATACTATCCCCTTCCTTGTCAGCAGCTTCTCTATCATTCCTTATCCTCCTGCCTGATGTCGTTCTTCACGGCGTCGAGCAGCACGTCAATCTCGTCCCTGAGGGCCTTCAGGTCCGTGCGGGTGGCGCTGAGGCTCTGGCCGGTGTCACTGAACACCGCCCTGATGGCCTCCATCGCCGCCTCGTACCTGCCTTTCCTGGCCACTATGCCTTCTCCCCGTCCGGCCCGGCGGCCTTCTTCATCTCCGTCTCGATGGCAGCCTTGAGGCGATAGAGGGAGTCCCTCAGGGCCTTCTCCAGGTCTGTCTGGAGGAATCTCGTAATCCTGGCGAGGACCTCCTCGTTGTACTTCACTATCCCCCTGAGGCGCTCGTTCTCCCTTACCGCCTCGTCCTGCCTCCACTTCCCCTGGAGCACCTCGTTTATCTCCAGGCAGTTGGTGCGGACCAGCAGGTTCCTGGCCCCGCAGCCGTCCTCATAGGTGCAGCCGGTCGGCCTGAGCAGCGTATCATAGGTGGTCTTCCCCCTGCCGCACTGGACTACTATCCCTGCTGTCCTGAACATGCGGGTGGAGTGCTCCTTGCCGCACCTCCCGCACTCCCAGGTCAGGAAGCCGTCGCACATGTACTCGTAGGGGGCAAGGCAGTCTATGCCCTCCGGCCTGAGCCTCTCCGGGCCCCTGCTTTCGAGCCTGGAGTCGTAGTCGTAGTTCTCATAGTCCTTGTCCTGCAACCGCTTCATGGCGTTGGCTTCCCCACGTTCTCGTCCATCTCCAGCACCATGGCCTGGGAATAGAGGGGCATAGGGTAGCCGGAGGGCATGGCGGACACGCATAGCCCGCCCTGCGGCATCCAGCCCATCGCCATGTCCTGGTTGACCACGTCCATCAGCTCCAGGATGGTGGTGCCCTGCCTTATGCTGTATATCTGCTTCATGCCGTAACCCTCCTGAGGCCGTTGTTCAGGTACCTCTCTATCGCCTTGGAGTCAGGGCCGGACTCTAGGATATGCCCGACGACAGTCTCGGCGTATGCCCTTCCCCCGATAAGCCTTGTCCTGTACCTCTTGCCCCTCCAGTCGAACCTGAGGGCCTCGGGATGGAGGCTGTCCCCGACCTGGAGGTTTTCCACCAGGTCCGGCAGCCCGTGCATCAGGGCCTCCAGCAGCGCCGACGTCGCTGTCCTGAATTTAGTCATCGTTGCCCTCCCAGCGTCAGGTAGTAGCCAGCGAGCGTCGGGAAGTTCCCGGCCATCCAGAGGCACTGGAACAGGAGGCGGCTGCGCATCCAGAGCCACTGGCTGACCCATGGCCATGTTTTCCCGTTCACGATCATCAGAAGTCCTCCGGGCCCCCCCCGATAAGCCTTGTCCTGTACCTCTTTCAGAACAGAACATCGCCTGGCAGAAGACGATATAGGGGGAGGAGACCCCCTGGCTGACAGTGGCCAGGCCTCCCTGGAGATTCCATCCCTCCTTGAGGAACCCCCTGACCTTGTACTCCAGGTCCTCTACCTCAGTGGTCTTGACTACCATGTAGTCCATCAGAAGTCCTCCAGGGCACCGCACTGCGGGCAGTGCCTCCAGCCCCTCTTGTCGGGCCTGAACGTGCAGCCCTCCCCGTGGACGGGGGTACCGCCTACTGGGTACACCTTGACGCCGTTCGCCCTCCATACCTGCTCCACTATCTTCCAGCGGTCGTCGATGGCGAAGGCGATGCGCTCCCTGGGGAACACCCTGAGCAGGGCGTCCAGCATCCGCTGCTTCACGATGTGGTCGCTGGCGGACGACCCCTCGGGGCGCATGAGTATATGGTCGAAAGGTATCCCGTAGGCCTCGAACCAGTCGCAGGTGTCCTTGCAGACGTTGACCTCCTGCTCCTGCCCGTCGGCCTTCACGTAAACCGAGCTGTGCCGGCCGCTGAACAGGAGTATATTGTAGGATGGGTACAGCCCCCTCAGCCACCTTGCCACGCCCTCACGAGGCCTGTCCAGCAGCACCCTCGTCTCGTCGAAGGGGTCCCTGATGCCCTCGGCGTCCGCCGCCGTCCCGTCAATGTCGCAGACAACAATGCCAGCGTCCGGGAGGCGCAGCAGCAGGGTGCCCTCCAGGAGGTCCTCCCAGTCGTCCGCCGCCCGGTTCTCGCTCCCCAGGGCATAGCCTGCCGGGACCACGGGTGCTCCTGCCGCCAGCCTCTTGAAGTGCTGCTCCACGGCCTCGTCGGGGACCCTCTCCCCACCCCCCCGCAGGGCGTTCCGCCTTAGGCACTCCTTCTTGTCCGTGTTCATTATCTCCAGGTGGAACCTTGCCCTGGAGGCCCTGGCTATCTGCTCCAGCTTGTGCCGTGTGCGGGCGGAGCAGTTGGTGTCGTCCACGATGACGTCCACGCCCATGCTGAGCAGCAGGCGGACGGACTCCTCCTCCAGACGACGTATCACCTGCTCCTTGGCGTTGTTCCAGGGGGAGCCGCAGTACAGCATGGCACGGAGGGTGTCCCGGTTCACACGGACGGTCCCCCCCGCATGCCAGTTCACCACGCTTCTGGCGACGGTGGACTTCCCCGAGCCTGCCGGCCCGACCATCACGGTGAGGGTGGGGGCGTTCTCCCTCCCCCCCGAGTAGTCGAAGTATAGGTTCGTCACGGACTCGTCTGTCATGCCCCTCATGCCTTTAGTATACCCCAGGTTGCTTGGCTGTCCTACGGTTTAATTCTCCTGGACCGCACCCGCCTTAGGGCAACCTCCCCCCTGTAGGTGGTAAAGGCCCAGCCCCCGCCGACATACCCCGCCAGTACCCTGTCAATCTGCGACCTAAGCTCCTTTAGCCCCCTGCGGGTCATCGGGAACCCACAGGTCGGGGGGCCGGAGGGGGTTGAGACGTTCAGCCAGTAAAGCCTTCTTGTGTTATGCACGACCCCGGTCCTTGCATAGTCCACGGTCCTTTCCTCCTACTGGTAGCTTTCGTCCTGGATAACCCCGTACTTGCTAAAGTAGCGCAGTGGACGCCACCTGTGCCCGTTGACATAGAAGCCCCACTTGTGGTAGGGCCTGCCGCAGAGGAGCAGCGTCCAGGCCCCCTCCCTCGGGATGTCCAGGTAGTGCCGCCTGAGGGCATCCGACCTCCACACCGACCCTGCCTGGGCCTCGAAGGTGCCGTTCGGCGTGACGTTGCGGTACCTGCCCTTCAGGATGATGGAGACGAAGTCGCTGGCGTGGTCGTGGAAGAACCTGCGGTCGTCGGACCTTACCCAGTGGTGGAGCCGTACGGAGAAGCCGAGGAGGATGAGCATCCAGCGGTAGAGGTAGGGGCACTCGGGCCTGCCGAGGGCCTCCCTCCAGCGCACCTGGAATATCCTGCCGAAGGGCTTCTCCTTCCCTGGAGGGCCAGCCCCAGGCTCCCAAGCCCTGCCGGACAGGACCCTCTGCCAGTAGGGCCTCGCCGTGTCTGTCTCCAGGTCGGTCAGGCTCATAAAAGATTGGTCAGCGGGGGGGGACTCGAACCGCCCGGCCTCACCCATGTAAATGGATGCGCTCTCCCTCCGGGCCGGAGCAGAAGACGGCCGTCCCCTGCCCTATTCCAGAGGTTCCCACAGGCAGGGGGCGTTGGCCTTCCGCCCCACCGCCCAGGGATTCCGACTGAGCTACCCGCCGATACTATAGCTCCTTGATTTTGGCCACCATGGCCAGGATAATGCCTAGGTCGCACTCCTCGATGAAGTTCCCGCCGCCGTGGCTGCCTTCGGACGAGAAGAGGATATAGACGCTGTTGTCGTTGGGGCCGCTTCCTGGGTCATCCCGCCTGTTCACTGTCACTGTGGTCTGCCCCAGCCTCTTGGTTATGCTTGTCATCCCTTTTCTTCCTCCCTACAATCCTCGGCACCCGGTAGGAGCCGTCCATGCCCAGGCCGAAAAGGCTCTTGAGGTCCCTAAGCTCCGTGAAGTCCGGCATGCTCTTCCACTTCCGGTCGTCGGCATGCCTGCCGCAGCATGGCGTGATATAGCACGTGCAGTCGGCGTACCTGGCCGTTACTTCTACGCCACAGGCATCGTATATGGCCCCGCAATAGCTGCATACCACCGGGACGAGCATGCTGGACAGTACCTTGATGTCCTTCTCTGTCATATTGTGTCTAGCTCGACCTCCTCTGCCTCGGGGTTGTACTTGACCCTGGCGACAGGGTCGTTGTGCCCGAAGTCGTAGTCCGGGACCACCACAACCGTGTCCTTGGGGAGGTCCTTCCACGCCTCTTCGACCTGCCCGATAGTCATCACCATGATACTCCTCCTGGCTGCCCTAAGAGGCGGCCCCGTCCGAGTCGAACGGACGCCGGGGGCTTATGGGGCCCTCCGGCTCCCCTGGAAGGGCCGCCCCTTGGCATCCCGCCGTGAAGTCAGGCCCCGGACTTGGGACGGGGCCCTATAAGACGGCAGGGTGCCGGGCAACTCGTCTACCTGCGCTTTTCCCACTGCTTGAGCAGCTTCTTGCGCCACCCGTTTTTCATACGCCGCCTGTCGAAGAACATGATGCCGTCCAGGTGGTCGATCTCGTGCTGCACGCAGGCGGCGTCCAGGCCGTCGAAGTGGCGCTCCCTCTCCTCCCCGGTCAGGGGGTCCTGCCAGAGCAGGTCCACCGCCTCGTACCGGGTCACTGGCCCGTAGAGGCAGTTGCCGTCCCTGGTCTTGAAGGACAGGCACCCCTCGTCCGCCGTGGCCGTCCTGCCGCTGCATATGGTCGCCACGGGGTTGGCAAGTATGATCTCCTTCAAGACCTTGTCGTCCTTGCCCCGTATCGCCATGACGAAGAGGCGCATGGATATCCCCACCTGCGGGGCGGCAAGCCCTATGCCGTCGCTGCCGAAGCTGGCGAGCATCCTATTGCCAAGCTCCAGCAGGCCTTCGCCGAACTTTTCGGGGGGGATAGAGGGGCTCTCCCTGGAGAGTATGGGGTCGTCCCACAGGACGATGCCCAGCCTTGCCGCCTTCGGCCCTTTCGGCTTCCCCTTGGCAGCGTCCTTGGCCGCCAGCAGGGCCGTGGCTGTCAGCAGGGTTCCTGAGGCAGGAATAAGGGCTGTCTTATCCAAGGGGGCCTCCTATGAGTCGCTCGATTTGCTCCTTCTCCACAGGAATCCAGTCGGGACTGCCGTAGTAGCGAACAGAGCTGCCCTTCTCCTCTCGGAAGGACATGATGGAGTAGTCATCCTCCCCGTCCCTCCCCTCGTAGCTGCTGGGAGAGTAATGCTCTACCAGGAAGTAGGACCCCTTCTTCTCATCGCTATTGCCGAAGACATGCCCTAGACCGAACATCCCTTCTGCCGCCTGGGCCACTTTCTCGATGCCGTTAGTTATACTGAGACCCTTATTGTCGGGGACCTCAGTAGCAATGAATACCCATGTCTGGGGCTCGGCGGGAGGGTCGGAAAGCTGGGGGCCGTTATAGACGTCCAGATGGCAGACGGCCGTCTGCCTGAAATACCCCACGTACTCAAGAGGACCGGAGTAGATAAGGGTCAAGGGCTCCTTGGCGGAGGCAACCCTGTGGAGGTTGGCATGCACCGCACTGTTCTTCAGGTCCTCCAGGACAATGGGGGATTTCATCGCTCCTCCTCAGGGGTACTATACCTCGGGGAGGAAGCCTCCCCTGGGGATTTACCAGTGGGGGAGCCTCTGCGGCCTGAGGAGCTTATGGGAAGACAGGCGGTTGTGCAGGTACCTCTCTTCGGGATTGGCCTTCTCCCGGAAGTCCTCTACCTCGTTGAGGAGGGCGGCCCCGTCCGGCCAGTCGTTGCCGTGCTTGCGCAGGAACAGGATGTACTCCCTTATCTGCTTCCCGGCGTGCCAGAGGTCCGTGTCGCTCACGCTGTGGTAGGGGAGGCCCTTCCTCTCCTCCTCCGGCAGCCCCCTCCTCCTCTCCTGCTCGGCCTTGCTCTGGGCGTGCTTCTCGTAGCCGTTCTTCACATTCTCTCGGAGGTACTCCTCGTGGGAGGGGCTGCGCTGCCCCAGCACTGCCTCCCCCTCGGGCCATATGCCCTTCCTGGGCCCGGTTCTATGGGAGTAGTATGGGGGGGTCGGCTCTTCTTTGGTCTCGGTCTGCTTCGTCACCTCGGCGATGAGGTTGATGTAGGAAGTGACGAGGGCCTGGTTGGTCTTCCAGGTGTCGGGGTAGTCCTGGTACCTCCGGAGGAGGGCCTGCTCGAACTCCGGCCACCTGCCCTTGACGGTGGCCTCGATGTAGCCGTGGAAGGGCTGCGGGAGGTCGCCTCCGCCGTAGCTATCCTCGTCCAGACCCTTGAAATCCTTGGGGAGGATGCTGCTCTCCTTGTCCATAGCCTCCCGCAGCATCCTCTCCTCGAACCCCGGCCACCTCTGCCCGAGGACCTGGAAGGCGTACTTGTTCGCCAGCTCGTCCTTGGGCACCCTGACGTCTGACCACCTGGACTCCGGCATCTCCTCCTCCGGGTGCCTCCAGTGCCACTGCCTCCTCTCCCACTTGTCCAGCGGCACCAGCGTCCTGTAGGTCTCCTCGCCGGGGGCCAGCAGCCTTGCCTCCAGGCGTGGGTCCCTCCTCTTGCCCTCCACCTTGTCCAGGTAGTCAATGTAGGAGTCCAGGTCGTTGTTGGCCATGAGCACCTGGGCGAACTCCGGCCAGCTCCCGAACTTGAAGTGCTGGGCGTACCTTATCGCCACGTCCGGGGAGTTCAGGCACATCAGCGCCTCGGGCCTCGCCATCCCCCACTGGAAGGAGGTCTGGGGGAGGACGTCACGCCACGGCTGCTTCAGGACGTCGATGGCGTAGCTCGCCGCCAGGGAGGGGGCCACCTGCTTGCTCTTGGTCTTCCAGAACTTGGCCTCCAGCTCCGGCCACCTGCCCTTCACCGCCTGGGTGGCGTACTGGAGGGCGTCGCTGGCGTGCGAGTCATTGGTCATCGCAAACCTGAGGAGGTAAGGCTCCAGCTCCGGCCACCTCCCCCCTATCCTCGTGGCGGCGTAGGTTATCGCCTTCCTCGTCCCGTCGTAGGTGTCCTTGAGGTGGGCGAGGAGCGCCTTCTCCATGGGTGCCCACCTGCCCTGGGGGTGGAACTTGTTGGCATATGCCTCTATCTGGCTCGGCAGCATGTTGCCGAGGGTCTCCTCCTCCTGCGGGGCGAGCGGCACGCCCTCCATCACGGCGGCGTCCAGCCAGTGCTTGGTGCCCTTGAGGCGCTTCGCCAGCACGGAGGGGTCGGCGACGACGTTCTGCGCCCTTGCCCACTCCTCCACCTCGGGTGCCTTCGCCCGCATCAGGGCCAGGGCCTCGTTGGCCACTGGGTCAGCTATAGCAGTGCCCAGGAACTCCCCCTCGCCCCGAGTGGTGCGGTAGTGCCCCCACCCCCTGTACTCCCGCTTCAGCTCCCCCTCGGCATGGTAGCTCTTCACCAGGCTGGAGTCGCTGCGGTCCATGAACTGGTTGCTCTTGGGGTGTAGCTGGGCGTAGGGCTGCCCCCTGTAGAAGACCACGAAGCTCGGCCCCTGCTTGAGGTAGGTGCTGGCGTACTCGTGCCTCGTACACCACTCCGTGGAGTCGGAGAGCACTTGGAGGGCCCGTACGTTGTCCGGAGTCGGGGTCTTCGGGAGTCCTTCCTCGGTAACGGCCTCGTTCAGCTCCTCCGGGGTGGCGTCACGTATTCCCCCATCCACCTTGAAGATGGTCAGGTCGCCCTTCTGGGCCAGCACCGAGACGCCCTTCAGCCCCCGTATCCTGTCCAGGTCCTTGGGCCTCACTACCGTGAGGGCGTTCTGCTGGATGACCTCGGCAAGCTGGGCGGGGTTGTAGGCGTTCACGTCCTTGTTGCCCTGGAACCCCGGCTGGCGCTTCTGGGTGGTGAAGGTGGCCAGGTTGTTCCTGATGCCCTCGGCGTCCTCGGGTAGCCTTATCAGCCCCTTGGAGAGCCATCTGGCAAGCCAGGTGATGTAGTCCGTCTGGTTGGGGGACGGGTCGGCCTGAATGCACATCTCGACCTGCTCCGGGGTGAGCCTCATCTGCTTGACCAGCAGGTCTATCTTGGCCTGCGTGGGCCTTGCCGTGACCAGGAACTCCGCCGTGAACCGTATAGCCATCCTATTGTCCTTCCCCCAGGGGCAGCAGCCGCCTCCGCCTCAGGAGGGCGGCCTTCTTCTCCTCCATCCTCCAGGACAGCCCCTCCCCGTAGGGCTGCCCCTTCCGCTTCTTCTCTATCCAGTTCAGGAGCTTGACCCCTTCTCTCCAGTCCCCCCCGTGGCTGCGTATGAAGGCGATGTAGTCGTGAATCTTCTCTGCGAAGCCGTACACCCCCTCCCAGGGGTTGTACATGCGCTCGGCTGCGGCACCGAGCGTCAGCTCACGCCCGTGCTGGAAGAGGTACTCCTCCCAGGCCGGCGCACGCTGCCCGAACCTCTCCTCCCCCTCGGGCCAGGTGACCTGTACGGACTGGGGGGCCTGGTCGTGGCTGATGACCCGGCCGACCTCTTCCAGGACCTTGAGGTAGCTCAGGAGCAGCTCCTGGTTCTTCTCCCACTGCATGGGGTAGTCCTGGTACCTCCGGAGGAGGGCCTGCTCCAGCTCCGGCCACCTGTCCTTGAGGACCCTGGTAATGTAATGGTGGGGGCCCTCCTCCATCCGGGTATAGTAGAAGTTGTCCCGGTTGTAGAACTGGGGCTTCGGCTCCCTCCCGCCATAATGCTCGGAGAGGAGGGGGGTGTCCTTCTCCTCTGCCTGCTTCAGCAGCTTTGCCTCTAGCTCTGGCCAGCGCCCGTGGATGACCTCGGTGGCATATATCGCTGCCAAGTCGTCCTTGTCCACGGTGTGCTTGTTGGGCCCGTAGCGGGTGCGGACGGTCTGCACCTCCTCCTCCGAGGACAGCAGCCTGGTCTCCAGCTCGGGGTCCCGCCTCTTCTCCACCTTGCTGAGGTAGTGGATGTACCAGCGGTGCTTGTCCTGCCCCTTCAGGCGGTCACGCAGGGACGGCCACTCTGTCCAGCCCCACTTCTCGGCGTAGTCTATGGCATGCTCCGGGTCGGTGCTGCACATGTTGTACTCGGGCATGGGCATGCCCGTCCAGTTGGCCCTCGACACGCCCTCCACCGACGACCAGGGGGCCTTCAGGATGACCACGGCGTAATTGTACGCCGCATGCCCGGCATGCGCCCCCTTCCCTGTGTTTAGCTTCTTCTCCAGCTCGGGCCACCTGCCCTTGACCACCTCTTCGGCATACTTTACCGCCAGCTCCGCCCCGTACTCGGACAGGAGGGTCCGCCGCAGCAGCTTCTTCTCCAGCTCCGGACACCTGCCCTGCACCCTCTCCTTGGCGTAGTCGATGCCCTGGGATATCCCGTACCTGCTGTGCAGGATGGACTCCTCCATGGGCTTCCACCTGCCCTGGGGGTGGAACTTGTCCATGTACCTTCCCAGCGCCCAGGGCTCGACCTCCCACAGCCTGCTGTCCTCCCTGTCCACGGGGGCGGGGGTGCCGGTCACCAGGGCCAGCTTCGCCTCGTTATCCGGGCTAATCCACCAGCCTGCCCCGATGTCCCTCTTGAGCTTCTCTACCCCTTCCGGGGTGCTGAGCGTGGAGGCATGCGTGGCCCTCCACTTCTCCACCTGGGGGTCCTTGACGCCGATGAGGTCCAGCATCTCCACGGCCACCGGGTCCCATATGCCCCTCCCCAGCACCCGGTAGGACGCCCTCCCCCATCCGCTCCTGCTCTTCTGCCTGAACTCCTCGTAGAGGGGGCGGTCGTGCTTGTCCATGAACTGGTTGGAGGAGGAGTGTAGCTGGGCGTAGGGCTGCCCCCTCCAGAAGGCGACATAGCTGGGGCCCGACTTCAGGTAGTGGGCGGCGGTGGCCTCGTGCCTGGTACACCAGCTAGTCGAGTCGGAGAGCGTGGCCAGCGCCTTGGGGTCGGTCGTCCTGAAGACGGTGAGGTAGCCCTTCTGCCCCACCAGCTCCACGCCGGGCATCGCCCTGAGCTTGTCGAGGTCCCTGCCCCGCACCACCGTCATGGCGTTCTGCTCCAGCGCCTCGGATAGCTGGGCGGGGTCGTAGGCGTTGATGTCCTTGTTCCCCTGGAAGGTGGGCTGCCGCTTCTGGACGGTGAAGGTGGACAGCATCTCCTTGAGGCGGGGGGAGTCCTCGGGGAGGCGTATGCGCCCCTTCCTGAGCCACCTGGCGAGCCAGGTGACGTAGTCCGTCTGGTTGGGGGAGGGGTCTGCGTCGATGCACAGCTCCACCTGCTCCCTGGTGAGCTGCATCTGCCTCACCAGGAAGTCAATCTTCTGCTCCGTGGGCCGGGCAGTGACAAGGAACTCCGCTACTAGCCTCAGCAGCATGCAAGGCCTTCCGTGCCTATATGATGGCGGCTATGACCTTGTGTACCTTGGCAGCCGCACTGGGGAACCTGAGGGTGAACTCGATGCCGCCGACGAAGAGCGCCAGGGCGAGGGCAAGCTCCAGCCCCATCTTGAACAGTGTAATCATCTCTAAGCCTCCTACTTTGGGGCTGGATAATTGGTTTTCTAGGGGACAAGGTCCACGAACGGCACCGCCCTGTACTCGATGAGGGGGATTATGAAGCTGTCGGCGAGGATGCCCTCCCCGAAACTCTCCCTCAGCCTGCCGCAGAACTCGCCGTAGCGGGACATGTCGGGGTTCGTAAAGGTAAGGTAGAACGGGACTTCCGCCGTTACCATGCGGTCCAGGTTGGCCCAGAGCAGCTCCTCCTGGTAGGGCTTGCGGGTGTTCCTCTCGAAGTC
>Ga0187874_10002586_pt1 | contig 13695 bp, 9 predicted proteins | sample June2016WEW_16_1_3_FD_132993 | JGI IMG/M metagenome (GOLD analysis project Ga0187874, IMG submission 132993) | Peatland microbial communities from SPRUCE experiment site at the Marcell Experimental Forest, Minnesota, USA - June2016WEW_16_150 | ecosystem: Environmental > Terrestrial > Soil >... | reverse complement strand
TTCTGCTTTGGATGGGCCAGGGACTCCAGGCTGCGCCCGATCTCCTCCTCCTGGCGGCCCAGGTCGCGCGCCTGGCTGCGCAACTGGCGCATTTGCTCGGCGAACTGGCTGGAGGTCTGGCGCCTCATGTCCTCGCGCAAATCCCGCAGGCCCTGCTGCGCCCGCGTGCCGGCGGCCAGCGCCTGCGAAACCGATTCGTTGCCGATTTCCTCGGCGGCGCGCCGGGTGTCCGAGCGGGCCTGTTCCAATTGCCGGCCGGCTTTGGACAGGGAGCTGGCGTTGGGGGATCGCTCCAGTTGCTGGCGCAATTCGTCCACGTCGGCCAGCATTTGCCGCTCCTCATCCTGGAGGCGCTTGAGCTGGCGCCGAATGTCTTCGCGCTGCGCGTCGGTACGGGCTTCCTGCAAGGCCGTCTGCAATTCGCGCAAACGGTCGTTCAAGTCCTGTTGCCGTTGCGCCAGGGCCTTGAGGCGGTCGGCGATCTGCAATTGCTCGCGTTGCTGCTCGGTCGGCGCGGCGGCGGCCTGTCGTTCGGTTTCGTAACGGTTCTCGTCGCTCGTCATTTCAAGCTGGTCGAGTTGGCCGCGGCCCGGCTGGCCGGCGTGGCCGCCGGAGCTGCGATTGCGCGAGCGGGAAACCTGAAAATCGTGCGGGATCATTTTCAAAAGCGCCTGGTAAGCCGCCTGCTCGGCGGCCACGGCGGCGGGCAATTCCGCCGGCGTTTTTTTCGCCCGTTCCAGCGCGGCCTTCGCGCGTTCCATGTCTTTGACGGCTGTTTCCAGCGCGCCCCGGACCTGTGGATTGCCGGCGCGCTCCAGCGCCTGGCGCGCCTGCTGCAGCACCTGCTCCTGGGCCTCTCCGACGGTGGCGAGGTCGGAGCCGTCATCGGCGGCCAGCAGCGCGACCGGGCAAACGAAGGCGGCGAGAGCGAGCGTGACAAGATGAATTTTCATGGAAACGTGGTCTGGGCGGGCGGTGATTTTTCCTGTTGCAGTTTCCAGGTGGCGATGACGATTTCCTTTTGCATCCCGGCCAGCGCGACGCCGGGGTCGTCCTGTCCCTGGCCCTGTCCCTGGCTGTCATCGCCCGCCGCGCCGGACTGCCCGGCGCGGAAGGTTTCCTCGAAGGGACGGACCTCGGCAAAATAAATGTCGCTGACGGTGCGGCGGGCTTTTCCATCCGGCCCGTAATCGTCGGCCCAGACAAAGTAAGCCAGCACCTGATCGTCGCCGACGTCGAGGTCTTCGAGCGCGATAAGATAATTGAACTGGCGTTTCTGGCCGCCCGGGGCCGCCCGGCCCAGTTCGATCAGCTTCGGCTCCTGGCCCGCCAAACCGAATCCGACGCCGTATTTCAACAAGCCGAAATCGTCCGTCGCTTCCGCTTCCAATTGCAGTTCCTCGAGCCGGGAAACGCGCGGGTCGCCGCGGGGAAAGAGCAGCTTCAATTCCGGGCGTTTGTTGGGCAGGACTTGCAGGACGAAATCGGCGGGGAATTTGTTGGTGCGGCCGGCGGCATCCTCCAGGGCCAGCGAATAACGGGCGCTGCGGGTCAGCGGGAAATCGGCCAGCACGGCCATGGCGTTGCTTTGCAGGGTCAGGGGCAGCGATTGTTCCCGGCCCACCCATCGCGCGCGGGCCACCGGCTTGTTGAATTGCAGCGTGTAAGTCAGGCGCGTGCCCTCGACCGCGCTGACGCGGCGTGTGTCAATAATGGTTTTATTCGTCAGGCCGGTGTAATCGGGAAAACGCAGCAGCGCGTCCGCGCGCACCAATGACGGGTAATCGAAAACGGCGATCTTGAAGTCGCGCGTCTTTCCGCGGCCATATTCAATATGGTAAAGCCCCTCCTCCGCGACCTCGCCCAGGCTGGCGCCGAAAACAGGATCGGCCAAATGCCTCTCCAGCGGGATGCGCCTGATCCGGCCCGAAGCGCCGGTCACGACCAGCGTGGCTTCCGCCGGCGGCGCGCCCCCAAAGCGGGCGGCCACCACCAGACTGGTCCCGCGTTCGACCTCGGTGTCCCCCGGCGTGACGGCAATGTCCGCCGGCGTCCACGAACCGAAGACGGGGCGCGCGCGGGTCGCGCCGTAGCCGAGAGCGAGCAGGACGATGAGCATCCCGGCCAGCGCGGCCAGGAGCGCGGTTTTGGCGGCGCGGAGTTTTTGTTCCAGGCTGCGCCACCAGAACGCGCGCCGCGGATGCGCGAGCACCTCCTCGATCACCCGCAACTGGAGGTATCCGAATTGACCGGAAGCCGGGTTCGGCTCCTGCTCCGCCGCGGCGGAGAGCCAATGGCGGAGCTGCGGAAATTCCCGCTCGATGACCGAGACGACGGCGCGGAGATCCGCCTTGCGCCGGCGGTGCCGCCGCCATGCCACCAAGGCCCCCGCCAACCCGCCCAGCAACGGAACCAGCCAGACAACGGGTGAATTCCAGCCGGTGAAACTTTGCAGCAAAAGAAAGAGAACCCCCACCGCAGCCGCGACGAGCCAGCCGAAGGCCAATTCCCGGCAAAACCGCGCCTGCCGGAGCGATTTCTCCAGGCCGGCGAGTTCATGGTCAAGACGCGGTTCCATCATGGGATTGCTTTGGTGGTTGTGACGCGGCGGGCCAGGCCGCCGCTCAAAAGAATCTCCCCCAATGTAACCGTCAGCGCGGCGACAATCAACCAGCGCCAGATTTTTTGCCGGTTTTCCAATTCCGCCCGCTGCAATTGGCGCTGGCGTTGGAGCTTGGGCGCGGCGGTTGGGTCCGCCGCCGTGCCCAGCGGCACGCCCAACCGGGCCAATTCATCCGCGGGCAACGGAGCGACGCGGCTTTCCTCCAGGCGCAGGTTCACCGCGAAACGCCGCTCCTTGCCCGCCGCCACGGCGCGATAAATCCCCGGCGTATCCGTTTCCAGAAAAGGCGCTCCTGCCGACAAGACCGCTTGTGTCCCGTCCGGCTTTTGCCACTGCACGGCCGGGCCGGACGAAACGGGCGAGGGAATCGGCTCGCCGGTCCGAAACTGGCAGCGGGCCGGGGCGCCGCCGCCGCTCCATTCGAGCATCGTTTCCATCAACGGCGGAAATTTGCTCGAAACCGCCAGTTGGCTGTCCGCCGGGTTCCAGCCCGCGGCGAGCACCAGGAGGCTCCCGGATCCGGCGGCGATTTGCGCCAGCGCGGGCGAGCCGTCGTCGAATTTCGCCAGCACGCGCGCCGCGACGCCCGGCGGGATTTCCCAGCGCCGATGTTTCCAGAAATGAATGTGCGTGAAATCATTGAAACGCGGGTCGTCAAACGGCGCGAACAGCGGATGCCGGAAGTCAATCTCGCCGAGCAGCGCGTAATCCCCGCCGGCTTCGGTCACCGCCACCTCCGGCACGCCGAGCAGCGCGGCCAGGGTCGGCCCGGATTGCGCGCCGGTCAGGACCAGCAGCGCGGTTTTGCCGGCCCGCAGCCAGCCGCGCACCGCCGCGATTTCCTCCGGGGCGAGCCGGCCCGGAAGGACGGCGAAGGCGGCCGGTGTCAATAATTCGGAAGCGAGGGCGGCATTTGTTCCGCGCGAGACGAATTGCACCCGCCGCCGGGGCGTCGGCGGAAAGACGCGTTCCAAATAGTAGAGCAATCCGGTGGAATCCCCGGCCGCCTCCGAGCCGGCGTAGGCGATGGTCACGTCTTCCACTTCCGGCGCGGCGAAATAAGAGCGGTTGTCGAAATCCGCGTCGTCGCCCGACAATTGCAGGACGCCGGTCATCGCGCCGGCGGGCGGCTTGGGCGCCGGGAAAGTCCGGGTCTGCCCGGCGGTCAAGTAGATTTCCACGGAGAGGCCGCCGGTCCAGCCCAGGCGCAGGTTCTCCTTGCGCGAATCGCGGGAATTGGTCACGCGCACGCGCACGTCATTCTCCGGGCTGGCGGTCGCGGCGGGTTCGAGGATTTCCAGGCCGGCGTTGGATTGCGCCTTTCCTTCCACCCGCTCGAGGATGACCCGCGTGGCGGCGGGCCAGTCGTGTCCCTGCAATCCGTCCAGTTGGGCGCCTTCCTGCAAATCGGAGATCAAGACCAGTTCGCGGCGGTCAGCGGGCGGGCCGGCGGCGGGACTGTTGCGGAATGAATCGGCGGCGGTGGTCAGGGCCAGGCCGAGATCGGTCTCCATCCATCCCGGGGAAACGGAGGCCAGGCGCGCCCGCGCCAGCGCCGCGCGTTGATCTGGGGCCGGGGAGGACCATTCGGAAAAACTAAGCAGCGTGCGGGGCTGACGGTCAAAGGTCATCACCGCCACAATATCGGCGGGCGAAGTCCTGGCAAGGTATCCGTCCGCCACCGCGCGTGCTTTGTCCCACAGTCCCTCCCGGCGCATGCTGGCGCTGGTATCGACCAGCAAGACCAGTTGGCGGCCGGCGCCGGCGGCCGCGGGGAGCGTGTTGTCCCTGGCGAAAAACGGGCGCGCAAACCCGGCCGCCAGGAGCGCCAAACAAAGGCAGCGCAAGAACAGCAACAGGAGATGTTCCAGCTTCCGGCGGCGCACCGTGCGCGGCGGCGTGGGAGCCAGGAACATGAGCGAACTGAACGGCATCCGCTCGCGGGCCGAGCGGCGGATGAGATGAAACAAGACCGGCCCCGCCACCGCCAGCGCGCCCCACAGGAACCATGGCGTGAGAAAACTCATGGTCCCCGCAGTTCGAGGTTCCGGCTGGCCATCAGCGCCTTGGGATCGACAAATCCCGTCTCGATGGATGAATTCACCCGGAATAAATACCCCTGTTTCAGGCCTGAATCAACGGGCAATCCGGCCCGCGGCGTTATTGAGGGACGCTCTTTGGGAGTTGTGTTCACTGAATGCAGGGATATCTTGAGACGTTTGAATTTCTTTTCGACAGAAAAGCAGAATGTTTGGATGTGACCCCGATGGCCCTTGGCGTCGAAATGGACCGGTTAAGTTTCAAGGGCACCGTCGATGCGGTGCGCCAATACACGCCGGCTATCCACAAGGCTCGTTCCAAGGCCCAGCGCCAGCAAATCTGCAATGAATTGCTGCGGACGATCGTGCGAGACCTGGTGCCCTTGCGGCCCCATCGCCAGGAGCCACGCGCCGTCAAACGCCGTCCTAAAGCCTACCAACTGCTCAATAAACCGCGGCACAAATTCAAAGAGGTTTCCCATCGCTGCCGCTACTACAATAAAAACAAGCTCAAAAACCATGACCTTATCTAAGCGCCATTCAGGACTGACATTTGCAACGCGCACGTGATCCCGACCGCCACCGCCAGCGCCATCCAAGCGCAAGCCGTTCTCATGTTCTTCTTCGTAGAGCGATGACGCATCAAGGTTCAAACGGTCTACTGCTTGACGCGGAAGAACGCCGCCGTTGCCGTGGTATTTGTGGTGTAGGGACTGGTGGCTCCCAAAACATCAATCCATGGTCCAGTGACATCCGGGGCGGTTTGCAACGTGGCTGAGCCACTCCATTGCAAGGTGAGGCTGCCCGGACTTGTCTGGGTCAAGGCCAGAGTCGGAAACGTGAACGGGAAGATATTGGCAGCCGACACCAGCACATTGGAAAGGCCGGCGGCCTCGATTAATACGTAGCTCACCTGGAAGGCGCAGGTCCCGCCGCTGTCGGATATCTCCAAACCGGCGTATCCTTGGACGCTGAAGCCGAACTCATTCCCACTCGAAGTGTAATCCCACGTCACTTGCCAATCCGCAGGCTCCGGTGTCGCCCCGTCCGCCGGCCAGACTTTGGCGAATGCCGTATTGTCCACTTGGCTCAGGCGCAGCCAATACCATGTGTTCAACGCCCACTCATAAGGCTCAGCAGGCCCCCAAGCGATATCGTCCTCCAGTAACGCCAGACCCGCTCCCGAGAGGCCTGGGAGCCCGTTGCCCAACATCCAGTCAATAGCCCACGCGTCGCTGTCTTGCGCCGCGACGCAAACTCCCGGCCGAGCGTAGTCGTTGTCCGGATACGAAGTCACCATGATGCGCGCCAGCACTTCCTGATTGGTGCTGTTGTAGGGCGTAGGTGGAGCGTAAACCAAATGCACGGGATCATAGCCGTCGGCAGCCGGCGGCGAGCCAATATAAAGATTGTCATTGGATTGCACGACAAGCGACGACAGATCGCCGGGGGGAGGAGAGATCAAGACCCCGCCGCTGCCAGCGTAGATGACCCAATTGGTGTTCATTGTTGCTTCCGTGAAGCTGTCCTGGAAGCCGCTCACAACCTGGCCGTATTCGTATGGAACCTGCACCGTGAAGTCAATGGCGGCCTGGGTGTTGGCAGCCAGGGGCGCTCCGAAAGTGCTTTGCACCCCGTTGATGGTAAGGGTGTAAGAACCCCCCAGCGTCAGACCCGTCGTGGTCAGAATAAGGGCGCTGGTATTGACGCCTTGAGTCACGGCCGTTACCGACGCGCCGCTGTTAATGGCAAAACCGGAAACGCCGGAGGGGACCGACACGGGTTCGGAGAATAGCAGAGTGACCTGATTGGTCTGGCCGAGAGTTTTCGCATAGATCATCAGCGTCGGCGAAGCCTGAACCGTCAAGACGGCGTTTGTGCTGATGACTTGCGCGCTCGGGGACGTGATCGAAACGACCACACGATAGGAAGTTCCATTGTCGCCACTGGTAAGAGTGGGTGTGGTGTAGGTGCTGGAGGTTGCTCCTGAGATATCGGTGAAATTGGAAGATCCCGAAGAGGCGATTTGCCACTGATAGTTCGGCGCGCTACCCAGACTTACGGCGGTGACGGAGAAACTGGCGGTCACACCAAGCCAACCGAGGGTGCTCACGGGCTGCTCGTTCAAATAGAGAGGATCCAAAACGGGATTGACGGTGATACTGGGCAAGCCGGCGGCCTTCAAAAGGAAATAGTTCACTTCAAAATCGTCCACCCCGCCGCCTCCGCCGGCGGTGATTCCGGCCAAGCCGTTGGTGACACCTGTGCCTGTTGCCGCCGAAAGGTCATAGGCATCCATGTATTGCCAGTTTGTCGGTTCAGCCTCGGAGCCGTCGCCCAGCCAGACTTTGCCCCACATGTTGTCGTAGGTTCCGCCTTGGGTGCTTAACCCGTCCAAGTGCAGCCGCATCCAATACCAAGTGTAGGGCTGCCAGGGAATGTCGGCGTTGGTATAGCCGGGGCCCCAGGCGATGCCGTCATAAAGGCTGCGAGCCTGTGGGCCATTGAGGTCATCTTCACGAATCGCCGCCGCATCATTAAGATTCATGAGCATCCAATTCACCCCGCAACCTGTATTCGTTATGCCATAAATAAGGCCTTCCCCGGGCGGCTCCGCTCCCACGACCTCTCCGGCGCGGCAGTAATTCGCGTCCTCGAGTGGCATGTCCAGGATTCTGATGCGAATGAGGACTTCCTGCGTGCTGCTGTCATAGCCGCCGCCGGGAATGTAAAGCAAATGGTTCTGCCCCGACCCGGGCAGTGAGGATGCAGCAAATGTTCCGACGGAGAGCACGTCATTGGTTTCAGAATATTGATAACCGCCGAAGCCGACCGCCACCCAGGCGGGATTAAGCGTGCTGTTGGTGAAGTTGTCTTGAAAGCCGTTGACCACGGTGCCGAAGTCAGACGGCATGTTCGTGTTTTGGGCCGCACCGTTGAATGGGATCAATCCGGCGGTGAGCAGCAACAGGAGCGTTAATTTGAATGCATAAGTGCGCATAGGGTATTCCTTATATTTATGATGAGCAAGTTCATTTTCGTACGTTTTCACGTCGCCACGTCAAAATCGCCCAAAAGATGAGTGAATATTATTCCGTTAAATACACCATTTCTGACTTTTATGTCAACAGAAAAATCATTTTTTGGGTAATGCCTCAGTGATGGCGGGAAAAACGGACTTGGAAAGATTTTCCATTTTTTTGCTTGGGTCATTGGGGTCACATCTAAACATTCGACATTTGACATATCTCGCGGCTGGGTGCCGCGTCGGACGGCACGAATAGGGTGCAGGACACAGTGAAAGGTCTCCTCGGATTGGTTTTTGCGGTTGACTATGGAGCCATTGACATTCGGGCCGGGCGGCGGATGAGATGAAACAAGACCGGTCCCGCCACCGCGAGCGCGCCCCACAGGAACCGTGGCGTGAGAAAGTTCATGGCGAAGGCGCGCGTTGGGAACGGCGGCGCACCAGCCGGCCGCGGCGGCCACGGGCGCGGAGAAAGTCCAGCAACGCCAGGTCCAGGGGCCGGCCGGTCGTCACGCGGTAAAAGGCGAAGCCGAGCTTGCGGCAGACGGCATCGACGGCCTGGGTGTGGCTTTCGAGTTGGCGGCGGTATCCGGCCCGCGCGGCGTCCGGGTCGATGTAAAAATCCTGTTGACTTTCAACGTCGCGAAAGAGCATGGCGCGATGGAAGCCGAAGTCCAGTTCACTGGGATCGAGCACCTGGAAGACGACCACTTCGTGTCCGGCGGCGGCCAGCCGGGCCAGGGGCTGCTCCAAGGCATCGACGGGCGCGAGCAGATCGGAGAGCAGCACGATCAGCCCCCGTTTGCGGGCCAGTTCCGCCACGCGGCGGAGCGGTTCGGCCAGATCGGTGCGCGTTCCCGCCGCCTCGCGTTCCAGCGCCAGCATGATCTGGCGCAGATGCCCCTTCCGATGGCGCGGGGGAAAATAGTCGCGCACCCGTTCATCGAAGGTGAACAGGCCGACGGCGTCGCCCTGCTCATGGAGGAACCACGCCAGGGTGGCGGCGAAGGTGCGGGCGTAGTCCGATTTGGAGTAAGCCAGGGAGCGGTAGGACATCGAGCGGCTTTGATCGACCAGCAAATGGCAGCGGAGATTGGTTTCGTCCTCGAACTTCTTGAGGTAAAAGCGGTCCGACCGCGCCAGCAAACGCCAGTCCAGATAGCGGGTGTCTTCGCCCGGCGAGTAAGGGCGGTACTCGGTGAATTCGACCGAAAACCCGTGATAGGGACTGCGATGCAACCCATGCCAGAAACCTTCGACCACGACCCGCGCCCGCAGTTCGAGGTTGCGGATGGCCATCAGCGCCTTGGGATCGACAAATCCCGTGTCGATGGATGAATTCAACACCTCACGACGCTCCCGGTTCGGCCACCGTTTCCAGCAGCCGGCGGATGACCGCCTCGACGTTCGTCCCCTCGGCCTCGGCCCGGTAATTGACCAGGATGCGGTGGCGCAAGACCGGGGCGGCCAGCGCGCGGATGTCCTCCGCCCCGGCATGGGTGCGGCCTTGCAGCAGGGCGCGGGCTTTGGCGCCCAGGACCAGGAATTGGCCGGCGCGCGTGCCGGCGCCCCAGCTTACCCAGTCGTTGACGAAGGCCGCCGCGCCCGGCTGCTGCGGGCGGGAAGCGGCTGTCAAACGAACGGCGTAGCGGAGGAGGTTTTGCGCGATCGGCACCTGCCGGACCAAATCGTTGAAGCGCAACACGTCGTCCCCGGTGAAGATCGGGGCAATCGGCGCGGGCCGCCGCTCGGTCGTTTGCTGGAGCACGGCCACTTCGTCGTTTTCCGAGAGGTAGTTGATGATGACATTGAACATGAAACGGTCCAACTGGGCTTCGGGCAGCGGATAAGTGCCCTCCATCTCGATGGGGTTTTGGGTGGCGAGCACATAGAAAGGCTCCTCCAAAACGTGGCGGACGCCGCCGGCGGTGACTTGATGTTCCTGCATCGCCTCGAGCAACGCCGCCTGCGTCTTGGGCGGCGTGCGGTTGATTTCGTCGGCCAAAATCATGTTGGCGAAAACCGGGCCGCGCACGAAGACCATTTTCCTGCCCTCGCCGGTTTCCTGGAGGATTTCCGTGCCGGTGATGTCCGCCGGCATGAGGTCGGGGGTGAACTGGATGCGTTGGAATTTGAGGTGGAAAATCTGGGCGATGGATTTGACCAGCAGCGTTTTGGCCAGGCCGGGCGCGCCGGTGATCAGGCAATGTCCGCCAGCGAAGAGCGCGATGAGAATCTGCTCGATGACTTCCTTCTGGCCGACGATGGCCTTGCCCAATTCGGTTTGGATTCGGGCGCGGCTGGCGGCCAGTCGCTCGACGGCCTGGCGTTCTTCACGGAGGGTGGGGGAAACGGATGCCGGGGAATTGGTGCCGATGGGCGCGTTCATTTCGTATGTCGTTATTCTTTTTATCAATACGCCTGATTGAAGCCTGAATCAATGCGCAATGCGGCTGCGGGCGGAGGCGCATCTCAATATGCGGACACCGGTCAGCGCGACTGGAGGGCCAGCCGCTATTGCGCAGTGCTCAGGAGGTTTTTCGTCACTGGTCGCCGTCGCCGGTTCCGGGTATTTTTTCGATTTTCATTTTTTGGCCCGATTTAGCCGGATTTACCCGGATTTGGCCGGATTTTTCCGAATTTGTCCGGGTTTTTCGATTCGTTTTCCGGGTTGAATCCGGCATTTTTTGCCGCTTTTAGGGGTAGTTCCCGGTGCGGGCGACGCATGGCGTCCGCGTTTGGACTCGTCCGGGACTGAGCTTTTGTGTCAAGTTTGTCACCTGCAAATGAGGGCGAATGGTGCATACGAGGGCGAACGTCCAAGGTTTGACTGGCTTGATCGGGGAGCCAATGGGACCAAGGCGACGAATGGGACGAATGGCTGATACGATGGGAGAGGTCTCCGAGCCACGGGCCGGTGTTGACCGGGCCGCACTGAGCACTTTGCCTGTTGCATGTATCATTCATGCTGGCTCGATTTAAGCACAGGTCTATCAAGACGAAAAACCTACGGAAGGAAAATTTTTACAAAAAAAAGAGGGTTTGACCGCATCCTGCTTCGCTGAAGCCATGGAGGACGGGACAACTGGCAAACAGTGAGATGCGCCTTGCGGGCGGGATCGCCTAAATTGCTCATTGCGGGCGAGGACTTGAAAGGTCATTCTGCGGTATGGTTATCATTCACTTTGAAGATGCCGAAATGGAGAAAAGGGCGATGGATTTTCTGGCGGGCCGATATTCTTTCAAGACGTGGGCCAATGGTGACCTGATGTTGCCGGCGCCGGCGCTTGGGGAATTGGCCGCCCAAGGCATCGCTTTTTTCGGGGGCTCAAAGAACGGTTAAAGCAACGATTCCGCCAGCTTGAGGTCTGGATGACCAGCCATCCGATCGATGTCCTATAAATGACGAGATTTCGAGCTTTGGTCATGCGGGGCGATGTTGACCACGAAAGGCACGGAATACGCGAAAACGGGGTGGGAAATCGCAGCGAAAAGGCACAATTGTTTGAATTCGAGGGCTGATGCTCGGTCCCTATGATGGCTGCGGATTTTTTTGCCCGCGGAATGACGCCGAATCACGCAGAAAAAAATCCTTCATTTAGGGGCAGCCGGAGCAGGGAAACACATGACGAAACGAGAAAGAGGGACAAAGCTATTCACATAGACAGTCATTCTCATGTCTTTGAGGCCCGCAGATCACATGGAATGACGCAGAAGATTGTCGGGGCTATTAGGCAGATGCAAAGAAAAGCTCGTATTCCTTGTCGGCCACTTTCATGCGCGTAATGTATTTTGCACGCTGGTCTTCCCAGCGGCGGTCAATCCTGCGGCGCCTCAGCAGTTCTACGTAAAGCTCGCGCGCTAATAGGAAGACGATGCTAGCGACACTGAGCATGAGGTCGGTGTGTTGAAGGAATTCATGGCGGTTGGCACCGCACCGGCTTAGACATGTTTGGAGTATCTGGTGGAGGTCTGAGGCAGAGGCACCACGCCAAACCTCGAAAAGCTTCGAAAAGTTGAACGGTGGGTTGTGTAGTTGATACATGAAACCAGGACGGTAGTTTGCCCGGTTGCGGACCATGGAGGGCCACTGAAAACTGTCGTAGTAGGGGAAGAGGATCTGGCTGCAGACGGAATCGTAAAGGAGTGCTTCGGCGGCGGACTTGGTGAGCTGAGGATCCCGATTGAGTTGGTCGAGGGTACTAAGGGCCGATTTCCAGGTAGCTTCGTGGACTCTGTCAGTGTGGCTGATGGCGATCTCAGTGCGGGTCAGGGAAAGTTGCTTGGTGATTTCAAAACGGAACGCACCCTGGCCGGGCCGGGCCGTGGCTGAGGCTAATGTTTGGAGACGCTTGAGCTGCTCGGCTGTGAGGAAGACGATGGGCTGGCCGATCAGGCGCAGGAAAGCAGAAGCAGCGAAGAAGCCAAAGTAATAGGCAGTGACGATGGCCCAAGCTTGGCTGCGGAGGCGGGTGTCGTTGCGCAAGCAGACCATTTCCTGGAGGTGCTCCAGGCAGTGGTTCAAGAGGTTCTCGCACTCCGTCAGGACGACAGAGCCATAGTCGATGGGGTTGGTTTCGAGGGAAATCTCTCTTCGTGTGCAGGCAGTGACGAAGAAAACACCATTCTGAAGCCAGTCTCCTACGGTCCGACCGTCGCGGAACGACGCAACCGCCGAGTCCGGGATGGCGGTGAGCATCCGTGTCCTGAGGTTCGCAAAGATTGCGCCCTGGGCAATCATACCATGTTCGGGTCAACATTCACTTGGCCAATTATGAGATCTTTCAGAATCGGGGCGATTGTCGTCCTGCTGAGACGCGCTCGGCCACCGGCGGACACATGAGAGAGATCAATGTTGTTGAGTGGCTGGAGGACCTTGCTCAAGGAATCTAGTTTGTAGTTGGAGTATCTTTCGCGGCTGAGGCGCAAAACTTCGTCGAAAACAGAGCAGAAGGATTCAAAGAATGCCGCGACTCTGAGCAATTTGGGAGTGGCTAAGGTCTGGTCTAAGGCCCGGAGATAGTTCTTGAAAAGCTCAAACCGTTTCTCGCGCGGCAGTTGTTCCATAATGGGAATCCGGAGGAGGGGTTGGACAGCCTTATTGAAGGTCGGGCGTGCGATTCGACCGTGGGCGGATTGGGATGCACTCATGAGGCCGTGTAGTGGCGAGTCGGTCTGTGAACCCAGGGCATCAAACATTTCGCGCAACTGAGCTTCCTCAGCGTTTTCGCGTTGCGCAAGTTGCTTAATGTCCAGCAATAGGGCGGCAGGAACTCCGCGTTGCGTGGTATTGATGTCGATGAAGAGAGCCACTTCTTCCTGTTTGCCAAGTCCTTCGTAGATCGAGACGGGCACGCGATGATCCTTTTGCGTGAGGCCGTAGCCATAGAGCCGATGTTGGCCGTCAAGCACAAGGAATGATTTCGGCAAGCGCTTGAATTTTAGGGTTTTTGTCTTCCCATCGTACCGAAGTTCAGCTTCCGGCTGAGCAGATAGAACGACGTTAGTTGGAATGGATCCCCGCGACTCATCCAGGTACTTGGAGATGTCCTTCGCTCGGTTAATGTCTAGGACTCGCTGGAAGCCCTTGACGGGGTCTTCATTGCGATCTGCCACATAGCAAAACGGAAATATGTCTGCTTTGGGGATGGTGGTGAAATAGAATCTCTGGTTGTTTTGCTCCATGCGCAGAGCGGGGTAGGAGGCGGTGGAACCCTCCGGATGGTTGGATGCGAGAATTTGGTTAGGCTGAGGACGTGGATGTGGCATAGGCACTAGGATGTGGATTCGTGATATGGAAACGCAACGGCAACAAACTTCAGCAACGGCATCGCCTCCGCGAATTGGCGGGACTCGAACAAGCTCTGACCTGTCATTCTTAGCCTAAGTTCCTTTTGATTTTGCGTAAGTGCTTGCAAATCAAAGCAACGGCCAGAAAATGTAGCAAGTAATAATTGATTAAATCTCTTGACATACCTATGGTCCCGCTTTATTCTGTAGCCCGT
>Ga0187874_10002585_pt1 | contig 13696 bp, 10 predicted proteins | sample June2016WEW_16_1_3_FD_132993 | JGI IMG/M metagenome (GOLD analysis project Ga0187874, IMG submission 132993) | Peatland microbial communities from SPRUCE experiment site at the Marcell Experimental Forest, Minnesota, USA - June2016WEW_16_150 | ecosystem: Environmental > Terrestrial > Soil >... | reverse complement strand
TGCGATACCACCAGCCGCAGCGATAGGGACTGTCTGGTGACATAGGCAGGTTCTCGAAATTTGCGCCGATGGGATAAGTAGTGCCCGGAATTTTGCGGAGGTTATCGCCGAAATATGGATCGGGATAGACTCCTGCCGCGACCTGAGCGGCCAGTACGGTTGTGGGTACGGTGGCACTGATCCAGCCTTCGGTAGGAAAACCTGGCGCGGCGATCGAGTCGCCCGAGGCGTTAAGCTTGCAGGCTGATTGCAGCCGCCAGCCATCACGAAGATGCGTCACGATTCCCGCGTGCAGAGCCATCGGCAGCGACACTAGGGCCAGCAGACAACGAAAAGTCCTTCTATTCATGAGATACATCCTTTCCGCGGGCGATGATATTCGCGGCCTCAGGATTTCGTTTCGTTTTCGTTATAGATGCGCACTTCATAAATCCGTGCCTCTTTGGAACCGTTGGTTTCGTGAATGTTAATTCGTAAACGATCGGATATCGTGGCGTCTACCAGATGAACCCGGCGTCGGGCGTAGTTGTTGTCTTCTCTCACAATGGCTTTCCACCCGAGCCCCTGGGGGATCGCAATCTCGTATTGCTTCACGCACTCGGGATAGCAGAATCTCGGCAGGATAATACGGCGGTTTACATTCGTGTCAAACGTTATCTGAATCTGATTGAATCGGACAGGACGTGGCCAACGAAGTTCCAGCCAGGCAGGTAACTCCTGTGCTGGATCGGACACAAAAATGTTTGACCAAAGGTCTGGGCGGCTTGTGCCGCGGACTACGTTCTGTGCTGCATACGGATGCTGTTCAGGATCCACCCGCATGCAAAATGATTTCCCATTCGTAAGCGGGCGCCATGTGACACTGTCGGGGGGACGATCGGCAGCAGTGGCTCCGACTGGAGTTCTCGACGGCTCTTTATCCTTTTCGTTGTAGATTGGCCATTCAATATCGGAATGATCTTGGCTAAAAAGGGCCCAAGAAATTTCGGGTTGAGCAGCGATATGAACGAAGTAAAGGCTACCTGGTTGAGTTCTTGCGTTCAGGGAAAAGGAAACATATCCCTTGTGGCCGGGAAGGACGGTCGTGGTTGCTGTGGCCACGTCGCGCGTAGGGCGAAAATCCCAGACATGCTGCGCCTTCCGCAGGCCAAGAGAAACTTGAAGCGGCACGCTCGATTTCGATTCCAAAAGAAGTTGGACACTCTCAACCGCACTCGTCGAAACGGGGAAGAGTTGGCCCAAGGGAAAGTTGGCCGGGCGAAACGTCTCGGACTCAGGGAATTGTAATGCCGCTTCACTGCTTGAAAGCACCTGCGCTTTCCGAGCCAAGTCCCCGGGGTCCGTATTCTCCACGCCTGGAATAAAACAGTCCTGACGAAGCAATAACTGCTGCAGTTCATCTGCATGATTGGCCGCAACATTCCGTGGATCGCACTGATATTTCTTGCCCAGAGCCGCAGCGACCCCTACCCCCTGTCCCACGATCGCTCCAGTGGCGAGCACTCGGGAAGAGGCAAAAGCAACGTAGCTGGCACCGATCGGCCTACCGGCAGTGAGCAGATTCCGCACGTTGCGCGAGTAGCACGAGCGCAGGGGAATTCCATAGGGAATCGTACTCCGATCTTTGAAATTCGCATCCGTCATCGGATCCAGATATGGCGGTTCATGTCTTCTGAGAAGACCACCCGGAATGTGGATGTCGATGCCCCATGCACCATAAGCAATATCGTCGGTGTGAACTGAAGGGTTTCTGACATCCTTCTCAGTCAACGTGTAATCCCCAAGCACCCTGCGGGATTCTCGTTTGTAAGGCCAAAAACCGACGAACTCCAAAGCATAGTTTTTGGCCCGGTTGCGCACTTCATCGTCAGTACATCGGTTCTTGATATGATCCCAAACGCCAAGCAGCTGACTCAGAGCCTCATCCCTAATTGCCTCGTTATCCCTGATCGGATTTAGAGGATACCCGAGTTCGATCCACCAAAAGCCACAAACGATCTGTCCGTGATCCCGGTCGGTTAGTTCCTGCTCAGTATTAAACTCGGCAGCCCAGTCTGGTTTTGTGAACGGGATCGGCTGGCCCGTATCGCGAGCGCGAAAGTAAATGGTGTTTCCCATTAGGGCATCGGTAGGTTCCACCGGAGCGAGGGGCTCCTGATACTCGGAACGTATCTCCCGCCCCCAACGGAATGCGGCACCAGAACGATACGCCAGAACGCCGTCCCCGGAGGCGTCTATAAAAAGTGGCGCCTGCAGAATGAACTCCTTCTCGGTTCCCAGTTGTGCAGCATGGATTGCCAGAATATGAGATTCGTCGACCATCTCCACTTCGCGCATGGTTGTGTTGAGAAAGAGCGTGAGATTCTTTTCTCTCCTCGCCCACTCATACAGCACGAGGTCCCATTGAGAATTAGTCAAACCCTCGATGTACGGCTCCCAGTTGCGCACCCGTTCCTCGGTCGAGATCTCTTCAAGGATGCCGGCCTCTTTAATCCAGGGGCTAAACGCGCAGGTATCTTCGGGATAAAGCCGCACCTCGCTTGCAGAATTCCCGCCCAGCATCGAGCGCTCGTGAACCAGCGCAACCCTTGTATTATTGCGGGCTGCGCTGATTGCCGAACAAGTGCCGGACATCCCGCCGCCTACCACTATCAGATCAAATGATCGATGGATGGTCTCAATCGTTCCAGGCCGGATATAACCACTCACCTTGGCGCCTCTGGCAACGTGTTCCGGGGCAGGAGTTGACGGATCTTGGAGTGGCGATGGGCCAGCGGCCAAGAGTTGAGATGACCTCGCTGATCCAAATGAGCTCAAGGCTGCTGCCAAACGTCCAACAAAACTCCTACGGTTTATCGGCATCGATTTCTCCCTCTTCTTGAACTTTATTTTCCATCGCACGTCTCGTAATAGCGCTGAGCCCACCAAACCCGGCGGTCAATGTCCACCCCGGCCACCTAAGCTTCGCCATTTCAGCCGCGTGGCGAGGATGCTATGGCGGAAGCATTGCTCTCGAGTGGTGGTTGACGGCGATGAAAGTCCGTCACTTCCTGATAGCGCTGTGCGATTCGGAGAATTGTTACTTCATCGAAACCTCGCCCGATCAATTGAAGCCCGATCGGTAGACCTTCTGGAGTAAATCCGCAACAGATAGAAAGCGCTGGTGTTCCCGTGAGGTCGAACGGCGCGAGGTACGAAATTTCATCTTTCGCGACTTTCTGTTCTAAAGGGGGCTTCAGATGATAGGTTCCTCCAGATGCGCTCGCAGGGGTAGAAGGCATCAGGAGAACATTGATTCCCTGAAGTGCCCGAGACAATTCGTCCGCAAGCAATGTACGCGCCTGTTGTGCCCTAAGATAGTCGCTTGCGGAGAGAAGCCCGCCAACCGCAATCTCGTGGAACGCGCTCACGCCGTACTTCTCTCTATGTTGCTTCAGATTCCTAAAATGAACCTGGAACCCTTCGATACGGAGGATAGTAAAGTCCGCAGCCGGACCGTAGCTGAAGCTTGGGAGTTCAATCTCCGAGATGGCCATGCCCAGCGATCTGAATTCATCCAGCGCATGTTGAAACGCTACCCATACTCGGTCCTCGACTCCGACTTCTTGCATGTACTGTGGGCAAATGCCGAGTCGCATGCCGCGAATCTCACCCGTCAGGAGCTTGTTGTAGTGTGGAATAGCCTGTCTGCTGCTTGCGAGGTCTCCCGAATCATAGCCGGCGATCACTTCGAGCAACAGGGCTGTGTCTTCAACTGTCCGCGCGATGGTGCCTACATGATCCAGCGAGTAACTCAATGGTATGACGCCGGTTCGGCCGACCAATCCATAGCTTGGCTTTAAACCCGTGACGCCGCAATAGGAAGCAGGAATGCGGATCGAGCCTCCCGAGTCCGTGGCAATTGATGCCGCGGCAAGGCCTGCAGCTACCCCGACAGCGGAACCATTACTCGAGAGTCCGGCTTGATACTGCTGGTTCCATGGGTTCCGGGCTTCCTTGAATAAGTCATCTTCGGAGGTGTCGCTAAACGCAAATTCACAGAGATTTGCCTTACCCAGGGTCACTGCTCCGGCTTCTCTCAACCGAGTAACCACGTTGGCATTCTTTTCTGGAAGATAATCTGCATAGACGCGGGAGTTTGCCGTCGTACGAATTTCAGCTGTTTCTATAAGATCTTTGTAACTAAGTGGAATTCCATGCAGTGGACCACGATATTTCCTCTGCGCAATCTCCTCACCAGCTTGGTGAGCTTGAGCAAGAGCTATGTCTGCGGACACTGTGATGAAGCTTCGCAACTTGGGGTTGAGGAGTTCGATTCGATCGAGATAGGCCTGGGTTAATTCAACGGGAGAAAGAGATCTTTCCCGAATCAGCTCAGACGCCTTCGCTATTGTGAGATAACAAAGCTCATCGGATTTCATTTTGGAGTATACCTGAAACAGAGAGGGATGCCATCTAGAGGTAATTCCTTCAGCCAATCGGCCTGCTTTAACGGAAACTGCGAGAATCGGACCAAGTCGGCAGATATATCGGCAGGCAAGTCCAGTTCTCCCCGAAGAATGCAAGATTGAGGTTCGCTAGCCCGCGCAGCTACACCGAAGGCACTCAGCAATCCCAAAAACTCGCGACGCATCATAGGTCAATCTCCAGTCGTCCGCAGGCAGGCATAAAATCAACAATCTGCGAATCCGGCGCAACCATCGAGTCAGCTAAATCTTGTGACGGCACACCACGGATTCCGGCACGTCGGTTCATCATGTCTGCCCACACGCCAAACTTATTGAGTTTACATAATCGCCTCACTGCCCTAATTGCATCAGGAACGAGGCCGTTTCGAGGGCCGAGGATTGCGCATGAGCTCATCAGGCGCTGACCAGGTAAGCGCGAAGCGCGCGCGCCATATCACCTCCGAGGGCTCTAGCCGAATCCGGCGCCACCGTTTTTCCTCCAGCACTGGCATAAGGAATTTCCACTGTGGTTGCGAACCAGATCCCTGCCAGTTCAGATGCCCAGGTGCTGAACCCTTTACCTCCGCTCCCAGATCGCTGAGCATGGTTGCTGGTCGGCTTCGGCTTATTCTTGTCAGCAGTCCAGGTCATCCCAGGTAGCATGTTATTTTTGGAATTGAACGGCAGCGCGCCGGACTGAACCGACTCCAGGATGCCGCAATAGCGCTCCACCTGCTTCCGCATTTGCTCATTGCCCCATTCGAGGAAGGAGATCTGTTGATCCTCCGGGTTGCGAAGGTCGGGATCATGCATATCAAGTGCAAAACGGAGCAGTCGACCTGACCAACGCGGAACCAGCTCCTCCAGCGCACGCACCGAAGGATAGATGCTCTGGCTACCGTAATCAAAAACGTGATCGTGGGGACGACGATTCTTGCCCTGGTCACCGTCTTCCACGCCGTCCGTGTCCATGAATGGAGCTACAAGGAACTCTACGTGAGTGCGAAACCAGTCTCCTTCTTCAGTGTCGGCAAGAGCGGCCGCCATTATTCCCTCTAGCGCATAATTCGCCATAGCTTCGCAGCAGTGGTTACGCGCAGTAAAAAGAACCCTGTAATTGGGTTGCCCATCGAGTCTGCCAAGGTGCAGTAGTTCCACCTGCCTGCCTTTCTTAGATTGGCAGAGCATATCCCTCTGCAAGTTACGGTTGCCTTTATACTTGTCCAAGAAGCTATCGAGATTGCTTTGCACATAAGGTATGCCTACAGAGAAACGGACGTCTTCGGCAGCGAATGGGAAGACAAAACGAAAACTCCCGTCCTGGAGTTCATTCATTCCTTCCACAAGATTGTTTCCCAGCCATCGCCATGTCTGACCGCCATCTACGCTTACAGCCGGGCCATGCACACCGATTACGTCTCTCGCTCCCCAGTCCACGCTTGTCTGCGGCTCTGCAGGATTGCGCTCTCCATTTCCCTCTACCCTGGTGAAATGGAAATCGAGGTAACGTCCGCCCGCGCCGCGGACACGGAAATACCAATAAAACCAGTTACCCTCGGTATCGCGCAGATCCTGATGGAGCCAAACCTTATCCCCTTTAATCGAGTCCACGATAACGTTCCCGCCGGGGAATTCACAATCGATATCGAACGGTCCACTGGTTGGAGCATCGGGCGAAATGAGACCGGCACCATCCGCTGCGCTTACTGCCGCGCCTAAACCCGATTTTCCTTCCGCACGAGAAAGTCCGCAGCTGATAGCGACGGCACCCATTAATGTTCGTGTCGCAAAATGGCGTCGATTCATTTCCTTAACTCCTTCCTTGAGGCTCATTCCCCGAACTCGCTTTTTCTGAGGTGGTCCCGGTTGTTTGAACAGATTTCGTCGAGTTTTAAGTGGAAGTTCTGTTCTTGGGTTCAGGCTGCCAGGGACGCTGGCAGGCGGTTGCAGTATACCTGATCGGGTGTGAGCGCTTTCAGGCTGGAGTGGGGGCGCATCGAGTTGTAGAACCCGATGTATTTTGCGATTCGAACGCGTACGTATCGCGATTATTCGCCTGTTGGGACCGATTTTTAGTCAAAGCAGGAAATCCAGGAACATTGACGGGAGTGTTGGCACCTGCAAAGGGATTCAAGATTTTGGCATCGTCAAAGTTGTAGTAGAAGGGCAAACGGTCACTCTGCGTTCTGTTCAGATCAATGCGCTCGCCCCATTTATCATCGCGAAGCGTCTCGTTCTGAGAACCGCTGCTCCAATTAAATCCGCTCGGACTGTTTGCCTGAGGAATGAATTGAAGTGTTCCGGTCGCCGCGGGGGACCACGCTGATTTAGGAATGACCTCGCCAGGAAATACACATTGTGTCGTACTATTGCAGCCTGAAAACCAATAGGGCTCTCCGGCGCTGACGGCATAGCCGAGTCGAGAACTTAAAGTGCTGGCGAAATCGTCTGGAGCATTTAGTCCCTCCACGTCTCCCGTCAGCGATGGCAGGCCCAGGCTGCTGACGTCGGAGAAATTCCCTGTGCGTTCGGATGTGGATGGAACGACAACAGTTCCACTCGACTCGCCGAAGACTAGACGTGTTCCTTGGTAGTCGTTAAAGAAAAAGAGCCGATTCCTGAGGATGGGTCCTTCCACCGTCCCTCCGAATTGGTTTTGCTTGAAACTACCCCGAGTCGGATCAAAGTAGTTTCTTGCATCCAGGTCGTCGTTCCGCAGGAACTCAAAGACGTTTCCGTTTACATGATTGGTTCCCGATTTCGTGACCACGTTAATGATCCCGCCAGCGAATTTTCTGTACTCCGCGTCGTAATTGTTGGTCAGGATCTTGAATTCCGCGATCGCATCTAAGGTGGGTATGATGCTGGTCCCATTGTCCCTGCTCTCGTTGACATCTCCCCCGTTGACCAAGAAGGCGTTCCCGTTCTCGCGTGCGCCATTAACCGAAAGGATCCCTGGATCCAAGTCGCCCGAAGGAGACTCGGTTGCTATTGCGGAAGAGGACGCTACCGGTATAACTCCGGCCTGGAGACTCAACAAATCAGTGTAAGACCTGCCATTCAATGGCATGGCGACGATGGAGCTGCCGACAATGACGTTCCCCAACTGTGTACTGCTAGTTTCGACCTGGGTCACGTCGCTTGATACTTGAATTTCTTGTGTGACATTCCCTATCGCCAGGTGCAGGTCGTCGAGAAATTGTTGATTTACGGTCAGAGTAATTCCCGACTGATGCACTTTCTGAAATCCGCTAGCCGTTGCATTGATGGAATAACTTGAGCCGATCGGGACTTCCAAAAATTCATAGCGGCCGTTACTGTCGGTGATGGCCTCGCGACGCAAACCGGTCGTCTCATTTACCAGCGTGATTCGGGCACCCACCACGAGCCCTCCGCTTGGGTCAGTGACAATACCGTGAATGCTCGCGGTGACGTGAGCAAAGGCTATAGTTGACCAACTAAGGCAGCAGACTAGGAATGCCAGTAACGATCGTAGAACTCTTGCACCCACAATTCCAGTTTTCACAAAGAGCCTCCATTTCGAAAGCAGTCTGGATTGAAAGAAATTTAACATCAAAAGCAATAATGCGCAAACAAATTGTTTCAAAACAAAGGCTATAAATATGGCAAAATCAGTGCCTTCAATTTCCATTATTGCTGATTTAGTTGCTAACAGGAGCCGAGATCTGCCTCCGGCCGAGCCCTGGGCAAAAAGCTCGAATCATTCATGTAATTACAATACTTTCAATAATATACTTGACTTCTCATCGCAGCGCCTTCGGGAAAACTACGAGGTCGAACCGGGATCTCCAGCCACCTTCTGTTCGCTGCATTGGAGGGAGACCCGAGAAAGACCTAAGATTTTACGTTTTCTTGCGAATCCTCATCCGGGCGCCTGTGATTACATGCTGCCACACGGGCGTGCCCCTGGGCCCTGCATGGTTCAGATTTGGACACACGGTGGATACGATCCTCCTCAGGCTGTTTAAGTCGGCGCTGTCATGTACGTGAGAGTGCGGCGCATCCGCCTGCGGTCCAACCCTACCATCAGGCTGGCGCGTCTAGGTGCGACTCGCTTCAATCCGCTCCAGCTTTACACCTCAAACAACAGTGTCCCTGGGCAAACAAGGTCCCTCCGCCACCGATGAAGCGTTGGTGAAAATGCGCGATAGGGACGTGCGGTATTGCTGGGATGTCTTCCCTGGTGATCCCGCGCTTGCCATCCTCTTGCTTTACGATTAGCATCATTTTGGCTTCTTAATTGTAAGGATCGCAAGGTGGAGAATGGCAAAGGGTAGCTCGATATTGAACGCTTCCAAAGGGGCAATTCCCCGTGAACTCGCCACGGCTAGTTCTCTGCCAGAGCAGCCGCTGGATGGAATGATGGCCGAGGAGAGGCGGACACAGATTCTGCAGACGGTGCGCAGCGCGGGGCGGGTGAGAGTCAACGAACTAGCCATCCGCTTCAACACGTCGACAGTCACCATTCGCAACGATTTGAATGAATTGCATCAGCGCGGCCTAGTGCTGCGCTCGCATGGGGGTGCCGTGCTCCCAGACACAATTCTCCGCGAATCGCCCGTCAACGAGCGCCTGAGAACACACTCTGACGAGAAGCGGCGCATCGGCGCGATGGCGGCTACGCTGATCAACGATGGCGAAATCATCATTCTCGATTCGGGTACGACCACGCAGGAAATTGCCCGACAGATCAAGATGAAGCACGGACTTCAGATCATCACGAACGGGGTCAACATCGCCGCCGAACTGTTGGACGCGCGCGACGTGCAAGTTTTCATCGTCGGAGGTACGGTGCGCGGAGAATCGGCGTCGATCAGCGGACACTACACCGAAGAAATGTTCGATCAATTCTCCGCCGACAAACTATTTCTCAGCGGAGCCGGATGCGATCTGGACTTTGGGGTTAGCGGCGCAAACCTACAAGAAACGATGGTGAACAAGGCCATGCTGCGGATCTCGCGCGAAATCATTCTGGTCGCCGACGCCAGCAAGTTTTCCAAACGCAGCATGTCGCGCATTGCTCCATTTGCGGAGATCGACATCGTCATCAGCGACACCAGTCTTAGCGAAGAGATCCAGACGAAGATCCGTGCGCAAGGTTGCGATCTGATTCTTGTCTAGCGGGCGCTGTCGAGATCGACATCCGGCGCAGTAATTTGGCACTTACTCGTTAGAAAACGCAGGATCGATCAGGCCTCGTCCGGGGGAATCTCGAAAGTGACCAATTCCGAGCGGAAGCCGCGCGTGCGAAACGCTCCGTAAGTGATTCCAGCAGCCATCCATACAGTGCCTAGCAGCAATGCCGGACGGCTGAGGTGGAACCAGATGAATCCGCATATCAGGAAACCTAGCGCGGGTACGACCAGGGCACCCAGATTGCTTCTCCTCTCATGCTTCCAATGGTGGATGAATGACGCACCGTTGACACCCATAAAAGCGATGAAGGCCCCAAAATTGAGCGCCTGCGCGCCGACTTCATAGGCGCCTCCGCCGAGTCTTCCAGCAAAGAATTCCAGAATTGCGGCTCCGGCAAATGCAAAAGCCCCAACTACCAGAATGTTGTTGCGGGGAACTCGATGTCTGGGTTCGATTGCGCCGAAGAACCCCCTGGGTAATGCGTTTCCCCGCCCCATCCCATACAGAAGTCGTCCGGCGGCGAGCTGCGACCCCATGCCCGAACCCATGTTTGCAACTAGCAACGCGAAATTGACGACCTGAAAGAGGATGGCGCCACCGGCCTGACGCGAGACCAAGGCAAAGGCCGACTCGACCTGATCGCTCAGGAACGGTTTTGATCCCCAGACGAGTTGTGCGGCATAGACTTCGAGTCCGGACAAAAGACCTGTAATCAGGCACACCAATACGGTGGCAAGAAGAATGTTGCGGCGCGGATTCTCAACTTCCTCCGATAGCGTGGACACTGCATCGAACCCAATATAGGTCAGCACTGCCACGGAGGTGCCGGCAAAGATATTTGATGTATGGAATGTGTCTGGCTGATAGAACGGATGGGTAAAGAATCCTGGATCATGGTGAACGCCCCATAGCGTGCGGATCACACTGGCAAGAAACAGGAGCACAACGATCACCATGCCGCCGCACAGGGCCTCATTTAACTGGGCCGACGTCTTAATACCACGCAGATTCATCCAGGTAAAGAAGCCGGCAAAAACCAGAATCCAGAGATAGTAGGACAAGCCTGGAAGAATGTTCATGGCGGCCTTTGCGCAAAAGGCCGTACAGATCAAAGGATTCAACAGATAATCCATGACCATGCCCCAACCGACAATATAGCCGAGGGAAGCATGCATCTCTTGGCCCACATAGGTGTAAGCAGAGCCTGCGCTGGGATAGACCCGCGCCATTCGCCCATAGCTGATAGCAGTGAACAGCATGGCCACCATTGCAATGAGAATGGTGGTGACTACGTGACCTTGGGCCTTGTTACTGATGACGCCGTAGATCCCCATGGGCGCCGTCGGCTGGATGATCACCATGCCGATGATGATAAGGTTCCACAACCCCAGCGTCCGATTGAGCCGAACTGCCCCATCGGCAGCGGGCGCGGATGAAGCAATCACTCCATTTTGCTGCGTCATGGCGGACCTTCGAGAAGATTATCCAACAATTGCATGATGGCAATGCTGATAGCGAGACTGCAAACCCGACGAGTGCGAGGATGCGGGAAAAAACATCTTCCGCCCTCCATCCGCGGACATGGCTTTATTGGTGTGAAGATGCGGTTTCACGTGGATTAGGCGGGTGAATCCTGACGCCCTGAACCACACGGTTGATTACGCCGCCAGGGCTGGGATTATCGGGGTTCAATCCGATACGCAAGCTCAAATAATATCCGAGCAACTGCGGGCCCAAGATCTCATACGGTGTACGCAGAGTGTCGTTTGTCTGCGGGACTATCGCGGGGATGACGTCGTCAAATAAGTCTTTCGAATCGGCTGGATCTGCGATTCCAATTAAGTATCCAATCTTCTTCGCACGAAGCTCATCGATCAGATCTGCCTCGTACGAACGGCGCCTCGGATCGCTGGATAACAAGCACAGGACATGCGTATCGGGTTTGATGAACGACATGGGGCCATGCCGAAGACCTAGATACGTCTCCGTGAGAACGGGGAAGTATCCGGCCGTCATTTCGAGCGTCTTAAGTCCGGCCTCGCGCGCCCAGCCGCGCAAGGGCGATGATGACAGAAAGACGATCCGGTCATGGATGCGACCCGCCGTTCGGTGGCATACCCGATCGATCTCGGGAATCAATGCGTCTGCACGCTTGCTGCAATCATCCACGATAGCCGCTACCGCATCCGGCTGAGCCAGAACAAGTCCGGCCAGCACGAGATTGGAAAATGCGCTGGTCATTACAAGACTTTGGTCATTGGTACGGGGGTCAAGGACAATCAGCCCGGCAAGGCCCAGTTGAGACAACGCACCGTCTTCATTGCAGACAATTGCCAATTGCGGAATGTCTGGCCGGAGGGCGCGAATACGCTCGACAACAGCGGCGCTCTCCGGACTATCGCCAGAACGGGCCAAAGAAATTACAGCGTTCACATCGAGCAGGTACCGTTCGGTATCGACCAGTAGGTCGGTCGTAGGAACGGCAACTGCCCCGGGCCACGCCATTGCGACCGCGCTCGCCGCGTAGGCTGAGCTTCCCGCTCCGGTCAGCAAGACGCGCGCATATCGAAGCTTCAACGGCAATTTCAGCCGTTCCGATGCCGAACGAACATTTTCCGCTGTGGTCGGCCAAAGAAGAGGCTGCTGGAAGATTTCCTGTAAGGTGTAGTAGTTGGGGGTGGCGGGGCGGCCACCGGGCGAATTCGGAACTTGTGACATGCAAACTCCATTCCCCGTCGGGCAGCTTCAGAGCAGCGCTAAAATAATTCCTGCAAATGCACATCAAGTACGAAAAGCTAAAACAAGATTATATTAGCATTACGCAACTATCATAACCTTTCATTTTACAAATATCGAAAATAGTTGAATGTGAATTGTAGGCGAACAGATGGCAAAACCGCAGCGTTCACCTGTTCGTTCACAAGGAGAGTGCAGGTATATGGAAGCCGCCGTATCGCCGAATCCTGACGGACTCTCTGTCAGAACACAGACGTCCAGTAATTGGCAATCCGTTTGCTCGATGGAGCGCGGACCGCAACATTAGGTACCTTTGATAAGTAGACGGAGCTAAAGCTGAATTCAGGGAGTTTTGAAGTCCAAAGCTGCGCCCAACGCCCATTGCCAAATCGCAATCCAATATGAAATACTACGAAGGTAAACATCTGATTCCGAAATCAAGACGACTTGTGCGGATAAGATTCTGAAGGTTCAAATGGGAGCACCATTCAGAAGCCAAGAATCGGCACTGGCTTAACAAAGCCAATAATGGAGGGTATGGACTCAACCGCAACGATAGATGTCAAGACGCAAGAAGGTACTCTGCTGCGGCCACAGGTCGCGATTGTGGGAGAGATCAATCCTGATTTGATTTTCTATGGGCTGCCACGCGAACTGCCGGAAGAGCGTGAAATCCTTGCCAGCGGCTTCGAGCTCACATTGGGCAGCTCGTCCGCCATTCTCGCACACAATTTGGCGCTTCTCGGCAGCAAGGTGAGCTTCTGTTCGCGCATTGGCACCGATGTGTTGGGAGAAATGTGTTGCCAGAAGTTGAGGGAGGCAGGCGTCGAAGTCGGTCACGTGGTCCGCTCGGACTCAGGCAGTAACACTGGAATCACTTTGATCCTTCCACTTCCTACGAGCCGCCGAATCCTTACTTATCCTGGTGCGATGTTTGAAATGGGGCTTGACGATCTGGACCTCGACTACCTCGCGACCGCCCACCACTTCCATTTGTCCTCGCTCTTCTTGCATCGCAAGCTTTCTCCGGATATCCCCTGGCTCTTCAGAGAAATGAAGCGCCGTGGGCTGACGACATCCCTCGACACCAACGACGATCCAGAGAATAAGTGGAATGGAGTACTGGAAGATGTTTTGCAAACCGTGGACCTCCTGCTCTGCACCGAGGAGGAGTTGGCAAAGATCGCTAAGGTAGAAGCCGCAGTGGAATATGTTTCGACGAGAGTTCCCCTGCTGGTTGTCAAGCGCGGGGCACGCGGCGCTTGTGCATATTCTGAGGGGCGGAAGATCGACGTGCCGCCTCTTCGGGTTGAGGTGATCGACTCAGTAGGCGCGGGCGACAGCTTCGACGCCGG
>Ga0187874_10002581_pt1 | contig 13705 bp, 9 predicted proteins | sample June2016WEW_16_1_3_FD_132993 | JGI IMG/M metagenome (GOLD analysis project Ga0187874, IMG submission 132993) | Peatland microbial communities from SPRUCE experiment site at the Marcell Experimental Forest, Minnesota, USA - June2016WEW_16_150 | ecosystem: Environmental > Terrestrial > Soil >... | reverse complement strand
CTGCTCGCTCAATCCCATTGTTCACATTGACCCGATTGGGACGGTCGTGCTGCCGTTGCTGATGATTTTTCTCTCGCCGGGCATCAGCCGGTTCATGATTGGCTGGGCGAAACCAGTGCCGGTCAATCCTTACAACCTGCGAAATCCGCGGTTGGATGACATCCTGGTTTCCATGGCCGGCCCGGCGATGAACCTGTTGCTGGCCGTCGGGCTGGTGGCCCTGGCACGCGTCGGCCTGATTAGCCATTGGGAGCAATTCACTGGTTTGTGCGTGCAGATGGCGGCATTGAGTTTGCTGCTGTGCTTTTTCAATCTCATCCCGATTCCGCCGCTGGATGGCTCGCACGTCCTGCGGAACCTGACCGGCATGAGCTACGAAACCTATTACCAGTTCGCGCGGTTCGGGTTCATCGCGGTGATTCTCGTGCTGCAAATCCAGCTCGTGCGCGAGCTGCTTTGGGGCACCACCTATGGCACACTGAAACTGCTCGTCCTTTGCTTCGGATTCCCGACGTGAGAACGGAACGTTTCAGCGCCTGAAAAGTGTTCCGGCGAAAGCGTGTTTTTCATTTCCCAATCGCGCGTTTTGACTATGCTCGCCAGCCAAAACAGACACTCATGACGGACCATTCGACGATTTCCACCGGCCGCCGGCGTTTCCTGCCTCCGATTGGCTCACCGGCCTACCACGTCATGCTGGCCGTCGTGGCGCTTTTCATTCTGGGTCCGCTGGGCGGCATTTCGGCGGCGTTCATGAATTTTTCCATCGGCTTTTTCGTCGGCGGCCAGGTGCTCGCCGGTATTCTGGGCAGCACGGTTACGTTGCCCTACGGGCCGGAAGGCAGGCACGGCGCGAATTATCTGCAGACCATGGCGGCCTCGGTGGCCGGGATGTGCGGCATGGCGGTGCTGATGCAGGCGATGGTCTGGCTCGGATTGCCCGAGCCGCCCGCGTGGAAGCTCGTTCTTTATTTCATGTGCCTCGGCATGTTCGGCGTCGGCGTCGGCATGCTCTACACGCCCATCCTCGTGGATCGAATGCGGCTGACGTATCCGTCCGGCTACGCCGTCGCCAACATTCTTCGCGCGCTCACGGACAAGAACCTGCTCAAACGCTCCATTGCCAAGCTCGGCGGCGGCCTGTTCAGCGGCTATGGCATCGGAATTTTCAGCTTGAAGACCGCATCGTTCGGTTTGTCCAAAGGAATCGTGGCGGGCTTCGAGGGATTGAACATCTCCGCTTCAACCTTTGGCGCGGGCATGATCTGCGGCGCGCGCATCACAATTCCCGCCCTGGTGGTCGGCCTCATCGGAATCTGGCAACGCCCGCACCTGGTCCAGATGGGCTGGCTGGAACCAAACGCGCCGTTCCGGAAGATTGGTTTCATCATTTCACTGGGCACAATTCTCGGCGCCGCCATCATCGACATCGCGCTGATTCTCATCGAGGCGGTGAAACGTTTCCGCGCACAAGGCACGACCGCAGAGCAGCCCGCCGAGGACTGGAAACGGGTCAACCTGGCCGGACTCATTCTGTGGGTCGTGTTCTGGGCGGCCGGCACGGTGGTGGTCGGCAGCCAGGTCATGCATCAGCCGGTCTTTTTTCTGATCGTCGCGGTCGGTTTGTCGTTTTTGTTCGTGCTCATCAATGGCATTTCGCAGGGCATATCGGATTGGAACCCGGTTTCAAGCGCGTTCGTGTTGACGGTGTTCATTCTCGCCGCGGTCGGGCTGAAGGATCCCAGCATCGGGCTGATGTGCGCGGCGATTGTGTTGATCGCGTGCAGCGAAGGCGGCGACATGCAGCAGGACCGTTCGACCGGCTGGCGCCTGGGCACCAACCGCGTCGTGCAATTCCGGTATCAGGTCATCGGCATCGCCATGGGCGCCGTGCTGGCGGTGGTGCTGGCGAAAACGTTCATGAACTCCTACCCGGTGCTGCGCGAGAACCAGTTCAGCAACCCTCACATTCCCGGCGCGGAACAATGGCAGTCGGCCATGACCTACAAATTCGTCGGCGCGCTCAAAGGCATCACCACCCATCAGCCGCACGTGATGAAAGCGCTGCAATTGGGCATCGCGCTCGGCTTGCTGATCGAAATCGCGCGGAAATTGATCAAGCACAACCAGCGGTACAAACAGTTCGTCCAAAATTCGGGCCGGGGCCGCGCGGCCGATTTCATTCTCGACGCGTTTTTGTTGTCGAGCCCTTATGCCTCGTCTTTCGGCGGCTTCGTTGAATTGCCGACGGTGCTTTGGTGGACGGCGGGGGGCGTGGCGGGATCGCTGTATGAAGTTGTGCCGGGCAGGTTCAAGCGGCGCGACATCAAACCGGGTGAAGCCGAAGTCCCGACGGACATGAGCACCACCTCGCTTGTGGGCGGCGGGTTGATTGCCGGCGATTCGCTGGCGGCGCTGAGCGTGGGCATTTACGGGCTGCTTAAGACAGTGTTGTGAAGAGGAAGGTTTAAATTGGTACAATTTTTGTAATAGCTATTTCAAAAATTGTTCCAACCAGAAAAGGCCGATGGGAGCAATTCCATGTCAAGCGCCGCTGGCCCGGACCAGAGGCACCTTCGCCAAGTCAGGTGGGGTCGGTTCGGTTTCGTCCTGAATGTAATTCTTGCCACGATAGAAACCCGCCACAAACAGGAACAAAACCGCGGTGGCCAGCATGATTCCCGCGAAGAAGAAGTAATAGTTGGCGCCTGCCAACTTCACCGAACCGTCCGGGTTCTGGATGAAGAAATTGACGCTGGCGGTGAACACATTGCCGAGGGCGATTGAGCAGAGATAGGTGCACATCACCAGCGATTTCATCGCCTTCGGCGCCTGGGTGTAGGCGAATTCGAGATGAGTCACCGACACCATCACCTCCGCCGCCGTGAGCACGAGAAACCCGACAATCTGCCAGACGATGTTGGGATGCCCGCCGGCATCAATCCGCATCTGGATCCACGCCGCGATCAAAAACGCAATCACTACCGTGAACAAACCCATGCCGAATTTGCGCAGTGGGGTCAGCCGCCAGACCCGGTTGATGGCCGGGTAAATGACGTAGGAAAACAGCGGCAGCATCACGAGGATGAAGATGGGATTGACGGTTTGAATCTGCGACGCGAGCCATTCGTGGCCTAGAAAATGCCGGTCCATGCGATCCGCTTGTATCACCCAGGAGGAAAAGTTTTGCTGCCAGAGCGCCCAAAACATGGCGGCGAAAGGCATGAGGAGCAGCAGATTGCCCAGCGCCTTGAGGTTTTCGCGCCGGGAAATCAGTCGGAAGTAATTGCCCACGCCGGCAGGCGGGATATGGACGAACCGTTTGCGTCCGAGCCAAAAAATGATCGTGGCCAGGACCATAAAAACGCCCGGCGTGCCAAACGCCAGTGCCGGGCCGGAACGCTCGAGCATTTCCGGAATCAGGATCGTGGAAAAGGCTGAGCCGGCGTTGATGGAAAAGTAGAACCAGTTGTAAACGCGGGGCAGCAGGTGTTTGTTCAGCGTGCCAAACTGATCGCCCACGATGGCGCTGACGCAGGGTTTGATGCCGCCCGCGCCCAGCGCAATCAGCCCCAGGCCGATGGCCAGCCCGAGCCGGGTGTCATTGATGGCCAGCGTGAAGTGGCCGAAACAATAGACGATGGACAGGAAAAGCACGGTGCGATACTTGCCCAGGATGGCGTCGGCCAGAAACGCGCCCAGCACGGGCAGGAAGTAAGCGAGCGAGACATACGTGTGATACCACGCCTCGGCCTGAGCATCGGTCATGTGAGCCGCCTGGCCTTGGGCATCGAGCAAATACTTCGTCATGAAGACCACGAGAATGCTGTTGTTCCCGTAGTAGCTGAAGCGCTCGGCGGCCTCGTTGCCGATAATGAACGGAATGCCTGGCGGCGTTTTGTCGGTTTTCAAAGGCGCCGTAAGATATTCGGATTGGGCCGGTGAATTCATTTGGAACCGGCGGGGCTTTTCTCCACTCCAATCTTCTTCAGGAACGGCTCATTGGAACGCGGCCGGCCGAGGAATTTCTCAATGGAGACATTGATGTCGCGCGAATCACCGACCTGGTAGATTTCCCGGCGCAGCCGCATTCCGGCCTGCTGGTCAAAATAACCGTCCGGCGAATTTTCAAACACCGTCGCCATGTCCGCCGCGATGGCATCCGCCCAGGCATAACCGTAATAACCCGCGCCGTAGCCGATGATGTGGCCGAAATAAGCCACGAACGCCGTGTCCGGCGGCACCGGCATTAACACTTCACTCAAAATTTCGTTCGACAACGGCAGCACCTCGTCGGCATTGGTTGCGTGAATCTGCGTGTGCAGTGCCAAATCCATCAGACCGAACGAAAGCTGGCGGCGATACCACGTGCCTTCCGTCGCCAGCCGCGAGGCTTGGAGTTGGTTCAAAACCGCCTGCGGGATTTTTTTGTTCGGGTCGCGGTAATCCGCCGCAAAACTGTCCAAAACCTTCTTGTCCCACGGCCAGTTTTCCAGCATCTGCGACGGCGCCTCGACGAAGTCCTGCGGCACGCTGGTGCCGGAAAAGCGCGAATATTTCGCCTGCGTCAGTATTGTGTGCATTGCGTGGCCGAATTCATGGAAGATCGTCTCGACCTCGTCGTGCGACATGAGCGACGGTTTGTCCGGCTGGGGCGGCGGGAAATTGCAGATCAGCGCGCAGACGGGGCGCTGATATTTCCCGTCCGGCAGCAGCTTCCCCTCGGTGATGCCGAACTCCGCGAAGTGATTGTATTTCCCCTCGCGCGGAAACATGTCGAGATAGAACAGCCCCAGCGGCTGGCCGGTCTTCGCGTCGGACACGGTGTAAAGCTGCAGGTCGCCGATCCATTTGTAAGGCGGTTCGACCTGTTCGAATTTCAAATCAAAAATACACTGATAAATCGCGAACAAACCCTCCAGCACGCGTTCGTACGGGAAATAGACCCGCAACTGCTCGGCATCGACGTTATACCTGGTCTTTTTCAATTCGTTCGCATAATAACGCCAGTCCCAGGCGTAAATTTTGGCGTTAGGGTCGCCGGTCTCCTTGATTTTCAATTGGCGGAACTCTTCCAGTTCCGCGTTGAATTTCGGTTGCAAGCCCTTTTCCAGCTTCTGCAAAAATTCGATTGCCGTTGCGGCATTCTTCACCATGCGCGTTTCCGTCGCATAATCCGCAAAACTCGCGTAACCGAGCCGGTGGGCCATGTTATCCCGCAGCACCAGGATCTTTTGCAGCAACGGAATGTTCTCGTCGCGCGCCAGATTGCACTGCGCGACCATCATGCGCTTGCGCGTGTCCTCGCGCTTCGCGTTGTCTTCGACCATTAGACAATGAAACGTGATGTTCGCCATCAAGGTGTATTCGTCCGGACCGGTCTTGATGCCTGCCTGCGTGAGAAAGGCGTCCGGCACGCCGTCAAGTTCGGCCTTCGTAAACTTGAGCGGCTGTTTCGCCTTGGTGACATTGTTCTGAAAATCCGTTTCCAACGCGGTCAGTTGTTTGCGCAATTTCTCAACCTCATCGCGCTGATCCTTCGGCAATTCCAACCCGGCCCGGCGATAATCACGCAATGTCTCGTCCAAAAGTTTTTTATCCTCGCCGGCCAGTTGCGGCTTCATGTCCGCGTAGGCCTTCACGGCCGCGTAAACATCCTCGCGGTAATCAATGCCGACTGACCACTCGTCGAGTTTTTTAATGGCGTCCGTCGCCGCGTCACGCACGGCGGCGTTCGTACTTGTCTGCTGGATCAATTCGAGCCGGTTTTCGGGCGTTTGAATCGAATAGCCAATGTCATCGAGCGCCCGAATCGGATTGGTGAAATCGACTGCACCGGGCTTGAGCCGGCCGATACGGTCGAGCGCGGCATTGCCGGCGGCAATGACATTGGTGGCTGTGGTTGCTACTTCGTCGGGCGTCGTCTCAAACGTCGGCACGGTGACAACCTCGTTGAACGCCTCCGCTTTTTTCTGAAACGCCGCCAGCGAACCCGTCGGGATCGGTTTGGGTTTCGGAACGCTGTGACAGGCGGTCAGGACCGCGGCCAGTGCGGCCAGGAGAAATATTTTCCAGTTCATACGCCGTGCAGGCTAATCGCAAAGGCGCGACATTCAAGCGGTTTTGTGGCCGCCGGCGCGTGGAGTGGATGATTTTTGATCTCCGATTCCAGACATTGATTGAAGCCTCAGCTCCAGCCACCCGTGTTTTCAATCCGGATAGGACAAATTCTTTGTCAACGCGCCGGAAGGCTGCTACAAACAACCGCTGCCTTCAGTGGCGCATGCCATGGCTGACATCGTCATCGATCATCCTGGCGTTGATTTCGCGCGCGCCGGGCGCGGGGGAACCGGCCCGGCGGTTTTCCGGCACCGGCTCGTCCGGGTCGGCGCCGCCATCGTACTCTTCCTGGGCCTGCTCGCACTGGCCGCGCCAGGGCTCACCCGCTTCCACATCCTGAAGGAGCCGATCCAGCAGGACCAGAAGGGTCTCGACGCGGATGGCATGCCCCTGCCGCATAGCAGCGGTTATCTGCTGGGTACGGACAATCTCGGGCGCGATGTGCTTTCCCGGGTCATCTACGGCGCGCGCGTCTCGTTGACCATCGGCACCGCGGCCATGCTCCTGGCGGTGTTCCTCGGCCTGGCAGTGGGATTGATGGCCGGGTTTTATGGCGGGAAGCTGGACCTCGCGCTGATGCGGTTTACCGAAATCAACCTGAGCATTCCGGCGATCCTGCTGGCGATTGCGTTTGCCGGGTTGATGGATGGCCGGCAACTCCACCCGTATCCGGCAGCCTGGCACTGGCATTTTCTCGACCTGCAGCTCAAACGCGGCATGGTGAGCCTGTTTCTGATCATCGGCTTTGTTTGCTGGCCGGGGATGGTGCGGGTGATTCGCGCGCAGGTGCTGGCGCTCCGGGAACGCGAGTTCGTGCAGGCGGCCCGGGCGCTCGGGGCTTCGGATGCGCGGGTCATCTGGCGGCACATCCTGCCCAACATCCTGCCTACGGTGCTGGTGCTGGCCGCCGTGAACACGGCCAACACGATCCTGCTGGAGGCGGGGCTGAGTTACCTGGGGATTGGCGTGCCACCGCCGACCCCGACTTGGGGAGGCATGATTGCCGATGGCCAGCCCTACTTCGTTTCCGCGCCGCTCATTGTCATTGCACCGGGCGTGGCCATTGTGCTGACGGTGCTGGCCTTCAATCTGATCGGGCGCGGGTTGCAGGAAACACTCGATCCACACCGGACCCGATGAAACGATGGCTCTCATTTCCGGCTGCCGGCCTGTTGCTGGGGATTGCAGTCGCGTCGACAACGCACGGCGGAGAGGCAGCCACCATGACACCCAAACGCGGTGGCGTCCTGCATCTGGCGCAGCCAAGCGAAATCCGTTCGCTCGACCCGGCGATTGCCTTCGACAGTTTTTCCATCCCGGTCGTCCATCTGCTGTTTCGCGGGTTGCTGGATTATGACGACGCCACCGGCCTGGTACTGGACCAGGCGAAGGACTGGAACATTTCATCGGACGGCAAAATCTACACTTTTCACCTGCGTTCCGGCGTCCGGTTCGCCAACGGCCGGGAGGTCGAGGCGGAGGATTACGTGTTCGCGTTCGAGCGGATTCTCAATCCCCAGACCGGTTCTCCCGGCGAGACCTATTTCCTCGGCATCCTGGGCGCGCGGGAATTTGTGGATGGCAAGGCGCCGCACGTGATCGGCCTGCGCGCGCCCGACAAAACGACGCTGGTGATCGAACTCAAGGAACCGCAATTCACGTTCCGATACGAACTGGCGATGACATTTGCCTGCCCGGTGCCGCGCGAAGTCGTCCAGCAGTACGGAACGGAGTTTCAATCGCATCTGGTCGGCACGGGTCCTTACCGGCTTGCCGAATGGCGGCGCGGCATTTCCTGCCGGTTACAGCGGAATACGTATTACCAGGGACCGGACGGATTTGTGGACGGTGTCGAAATCATGATCGGTTGCGACGATACGGTGATGACGATGATGTTGGAGCGGGGAGAAATCGATCAAGTGCCGTTGGCCAGTCCGGCACAGGCTGCCCGGTTCAAACGCGATCCCGGCCTGCGCTCATGGTTGACGCTGGTGGATGCGGCCGAAACGGATTATTTCTTCATGAACACTGAAATGAAACCGTTTGACGACGCACAGGTCCGGCAGGCGGTCAATTTTGCCATTGACCGGGAACGGCTGCTCAAGCTGGCCGGCGGCTTCGCCACGGTGGCACACGGTCCCGTACCGCCGGTCATTCCTTGGAGCAACCCGGGTTTGCCGCGCTACGATTTTAATCCTGAAAAAGCGCGCGCACTGCTACGTGAGGCCGGCTTTCCCTCCGGATTCAAGACCGAACTATGGTATTCCGGAGACCAGCCCATTTTCGCCCGCCTGGCTGAAGGCGTTCAACAGGACCTGCGCCAGGTCGGAATCCAGGCGGAATTGCGGCCGGCGAATTTCACGGCGTTCGATGCAAAAGTCACCACCCGCCATCAGGTTCCTTGCGGCATCTGGGGTTGGTTCCAAGATTATCCCGACCCGAGTGATTTTTTGGATGTGCTGTTGAACGGCGAGCGCATCACGGAAAACGAATGCAACAACACCGCCTTCTACAATAACCTGGAGGTGAACCGATATCTGGATGCAGCCGCAAAAAATCTGGACCCCGGCGAACGGACGCGGCTGTTCCGGCAGGCGGAAAATCTGATCATGCAGGACGCGCCCTGGGCGCCATTGATCCATGAACAGATCCCCGTCCTGTATCATCCGCGGGTGCACGGCACCGAGCCGCATCCGGTCTGGCTCTGGCGTTACGAACACATGTGGCTCGACCCCTGAACCGATATGCTCAACCGACTCCTCACCCGCCTGTTCTGGTCCGCCGTGACCCTGCTGGCCACATCGGTGCTCACGTTCTTCCTCGTCAACGCCGTGCCCGGCGACGTCGCCCGGAGCATCGCCGGCTCCAAGGCTTCGCCGGAAGTGCTCCAGCAGGTCCGCGAAAAATATCATTTGAACGATCCCATGCTGGTGCGGCTCGGCCATTACCTCGTCCAGCTGGCCCGGGGCGACCTCGGCCACTCCTTTGTCACCGACCAATCCGTGTCGGAGGCCATCCTCACGCGGTTCCCGACGACGGCGGCGCTGTGCGTCACCGGTTTGATCTTGTGGATGCTGGCCGCCGTGCCGCTGGGCGTGCTGATGGCGAAGTTTCGCGGCTCATGGTTCGATCGGACGATGCTGGTGGCCGCCACTCTCAGTCTGTCGTTACCAGCGTTCTGGCTCGCGCGGATGCTCCAATACTGGCTGGCCTTCCGGCTGGGCTGGTTCCCGGTGGCTGGCTTTCGCAGCTTCGCCCATCTGCTGCTGCCCGCCGCCACGCTGGCAATCATTTCAGGCGGTTATTACGCCCTGCTCATCCAGGCGAACATGATGGAAGTCCTGAATGCTCCCTGCATCGCCGCCGCGCGGGCGAAAGGCCTTTCGGAAACCGCGATCCTGTTCCGGCATGCCCTCCGTAACGCCCTCATCCCCGTGGTCACGGTTCTCGGCACCGACGTCGCCGCGCTGCTGGGCGGGGTCATTTTCACGGAGAACGTCTTCGCGCTGCCCGGCATCGGCACGCTGGCCGTGCAAAGCGTCTTCAACCTCGACGTGCCCATGATCATGGGCACGGTCCTATTCAGCGCCACCCTGGTGGTCAGCGTGAACCTCGTCGTTGATCTCCTGTATCAGTGGATTGACCCGCGCATCAAAGCCGATTACTGATGTCCCCGACAGAATGCACCAGCAACCGAAAATCCCGCGCGTCACCTGATATGCCGTTGCTCGAAATCAAAAATCTCAAAATGGATTTCGGTTCCGGCACCGATGCCCTGCGCGCCGTGGACGGCGTGTCGCTCACCATCGGAGCGGGTGAAACCGTCTGCTTGGTCGGCGAAAGCGGCTGCGGCAAGAGCGTGACCGCGCTTTCCATCGCGCAGCTCGTGCCGACGCCGCCGGCCAATTATGTCGGCGGGGAAATTTTGTTGAATGGCCGTGACGTGCTGAAGATGTCGAACGGCGAACTGCGGAACATCCGCGGCGGCGTGGTGAGTTACGTCTTCCAGGAACCGGGCGCGTCGCTGAACCCGGTCTTCCGCATCGGCAACCAGATCAAGGAATCGCTCAAGCTGCATCGGCCGGAAAGAGCGACCGACGAAGAGGTCATCCGCCTGCTGAAACTGGTCGGCATTCCCGCGCCGGAATCGCGCATCAAAAATTATCCGTTCGAGATGTCCGGCGGCATGCAGCAACGCGTGATGATTGCGATGGCGCTGGCGAGCGAGCCGAAACTGCTCGTGGCCGACGAGCCGACCACCGCACTCGATGTGACCATCCAGGCGCAGATTCTTGAACTGCTCCACGACCTCAAGCAGCGGCTGGGCATGGCGATTCTGCTCATCACGCACAACCTCGGCATCGTCGGCGACATGGCCGACCGTGTGGCCGTGATGTATGCCGGGCAGATTGTCGAGCTGTCACCGGCGAAGGAATTGTTGCGCCGCCCGCTGCATCCTTACACAAGGGCGCTGATGAATTCCGTTCCCAAATTGGCCGGCGGTGCAAACCGCCTTTCGGCCATCCCCGGCAATGTGCCGCGCATCGGAAATTTCCCGCCCGGCTGCCGTTTCGCGCCGCGCTGTCCGATTGCCAGGCCGGAATGTTCGGAAAAAATTCCTGAACTGCTCGAAGTCGAACCCGGACGCTGGGTGCGCTGTCCGTTTTGGAAGACCGGATGAAAAATTATGTTTGCGACGTCAAAACAAATTCAAGCTGGTGGTCGGGAGCTTCAAGACCGGGCGGAATTTTTTTGGTACGGCTCAAACCTAGTCCTGGTTGTGGCCGATGATGCAGGTGGAATGAGCGGTGGGGCTGAAGCCGCAGAATTCGTGGTTGAGGGCGTCAGGCAACGAATCGGCTCTGTAGCAATGAATCGACGGGGATTGGAAGAGCTTCTCGCCTTTCTTGACCGGGAGATGGCGGCCAAGGGGACTTTCGGAGAAACGACCTGTGTCCTTGTCGTCCTGTCCGATGATGGTGTCATCGGCGCGAGCGTCGGGGATTCCGGCGCATTCATTTTCTCAAAAAACGGAACGGAAAACCTGACTGCCGAGCAAATCCGCAAACCTTTTCTCGGCAGTGGTCGCGCCACGCCGGTTGGTTTCTCCCGCAGACTGATGTATGGAACACTACTCGCAGCAAGCGACGGTCTGCTGAAATACACAAGCTTGGAAACAATCGCGCCGACAGTTCTTGGGGCCGACCTTGATGAGGCAGCCAAAAAACTCATGGAGCTTGTTCGATATCAATCAGGGGGTTTGCCAGATGACGTGTCCATTTTGCTTGCACGACAAATATGAGCCTGCTCGAAGTCAAAAATCTGAAGGTCCATTTCCCGGTGAAGCATGGGATGTTCAGCCGCGTCCGTGAATTCGTGAAGGCGGTGGACGACGTGAGCTTTTCCATCGAACCGGGTGAAACCCTCGGCCTCGTTGGCGAAAGCGGTTGCGGCAAGACGACGCTCGGCCGCGCCATCGTGCGGCTGGTCGAACCGACGGCTGGCAGTGTTCTGCTCAGCGGCGAGGACATCACGCAGATGAACGGCTCGGAATTGCGAGCACGGCGGCGCAAGTTCCAGATGATTTTCCAGGACCCCTACGGCTCGCTCAATCCGCGCATGACGGTCGAGCAAATCGTCGGCGAGGCGCTGGATATTCACCAATTGACCGACAGCAAATCCGCGCGGCAAAAGCGCATCCTTGAGCTGCTTCAGGACGTGGGGCTCGACCCGGTCTATGCGCAGCGTTATCCGCACGAATTCAGCGGCGGCCAGCGGCAGCGCATCGGCATCGCCCGGGCGCTGGCGGTCGAGCCGGAACTGATCATTTGTGATGAACCCGTGAGCGCCCTGGACGTTTCGGTGCAGGCGCAAATCATCAATTTACTCCAGGATTTGCAGCAGCAGCGCGGCATCGCGTATCTCTTCATCGCGCACGACCTCGCAGTGATCGAACACATCAGCCGTCGCGTGATGGTGATGTATCTCGGCAAAATCGTCGAAATGGCCGAAGCGAAAGCACTTATTCGTACGCCGCAACATCCCTACACCCAGGCACTGATTTCCGCCGTGCCGGAGGTGGATCCCGAGACGAAACGGCAGCGTATCGTTTTGCCGGGTGACGTACCGTCGCCGATTCATCCGCCGCTGGGTTGTCCGTTTCATCCGCGTTGTCCTGTTGCCGAGGCGCGCTGCAAAACGGATGTTCCGCCGTTTCGCGAAATTTCATCCAGCCATTGGGCTGCGTGTCATCTGGCAAAGCAGAGTTAGTGTTCCAGCCACCCTTTTCGGCTCTTACACACGTCTCTGTAAAATATTTAGACACAAAAATCAGAAAATTCCCATGATTGTCGTGTGTAAAACCGGTTTTATCTCATAATGTAACAATATGAGACACTAATTGGGACAATTTTGTACATTATTTAGACAAATATTTGGATTTCTTCCATATTACGTGCCGAGACATGACGATAAGATACAACTGCATAAGTTTCGTGTCGGACTATGCCGTTGCCCGTTTTACCCTGCAAAAAGATGCAATTTTCGGCCATTTTGCATGGCCTGCAATAAGATTTGGTACGTAATACGTTTTTGTAAAGGCAGTTATCTATTGTTCTACCATGCCAACCCTGTTTAATTCGCCTCGAGTTTAACGAATTTACTTCCACATCAACGAGTTCCGAAGGAATCGTTTTCCGCGGATAACAATGATTGCATACCATAACAATGGTGGCATACGAGGTGCTGGGAGACACTCAGTGTATCAGTCTAAGACAGCTAACAGGAAATATCTGAAATCAATAAGTGGTTAGCAAGGAGGCTGGTGAAGCATAAGACTAAAGGCCAAAACTCAAACGGTTAAATTGAGTACAAAATCTATGTTAAACGAAATCAACAAGGCAGTGTTGGGGGTGCTGGTGGCAGGCAGCCTGGTTCTGTCGGCGCGCGCTCAGAACGATGTCTACGGCGTTGAGTTCAACACGGGCAACAACGGTTTCGGCATCATCAACCTGATGAACGGCAACTTCACCGAAATTTCCTCTCTGGGCGGAGCAACTTACAACGACATCGCCTATGCTCCGGATGGAACACTGTACGGTCTCTACAATAATGGTCAATCCCTGGTGACGTTCGATAAAACGACCGGGGCCGTCACTCCGGTGGCACCCCTGAGCGTGCCAGGTATTGAATCCATAGCTTTCCGACCGAGTGACGGGGTACTATTCGGGGTTGGACTGAGTGTTATCGGCGCTCCTCAGGACGGCCTTTACACGATTGATCCCACCACCGGGCAGACAACTTTTGTTGGGAGTTTTGGCAATGCTTACAACCTCTTCAACCCGTACCCGCAGAATATCCGTTTTGACTCCGATGGCAACCTCTATTTGAGCAATACCAGCGACAACACCGATATTTACCAGGTAAACACCGACACCGGCAGTGCGACATTCGTCGGAGAAGTGACCGGCTACGCGGACCTGATACTTGAGAACGGAAGCCAGTACATGTATGGGGTCAGCATTCCCTCGATCAACGGAGCCGACGCACAGCCGGTGTTGGTTTCCTTCGACCTGAGCAGCTTTGT
>Ga0187874_10002578_pt1 | contig 13719 bp, 11 predicted proteins | sample June2016WEW_16_1_3_FD_132993 | JGI IMG/M metagenome (GOLD analysis project Ga0187874, IMG submission 132993) | Peatland microbial communities from SPRUCE experiment site at the Marcell Experimental Forest, Minnesota, USA - June2016WEW_16_150 | ecosystem: Environmental > Terrestrial > Soil >... | reverse complement strand
TCCCGGAGACCATTTTCCCCGCTATCGAGACATTGGCCTGGACGATCAAAGCAATGGTCTTCCTCGTCCAGACCACAGTGGGTGTGACCCAGACACTTTTCTCAGAAACGGAACCCATTTTCTACGCCTCTGAGACTGGTTTCTCCATCAAGCAGAAGACCGCCCACAAATCACCTAAAGAATTGCTATATCTTATCGCGTCCGTCTCGCAGGAAAAGGTCCGCTGAACAGCTCGTTACCATGCTATCGGGTTGGCGCTTCCTTACAAAACAAGGCGGCAGATCTTGGCGTGGAGCGCCCAGCCAAGCTGCCGCATTCCAAAGCGCCTTGCGGGCGCCGATCTGGCAGAAACTTTGCAGTATTCGAGGTCTTAGTGATTCAGTTTTGTCGGTTTTAATATTGTTTGATTCATGAAATATTAGATGATAGATTTGCCCCATAAAATAATTTTCTCCTTGCATTGATAGAGGAAGGGGCGCTATTGAGTAAGTTAGGTTGGCGCCTCTCCAATTGTGGGCCTAAGTTAAGTTAAAGCCGGCGGCAATCATTCGGCGCGCGCTTCCTGGCCTCGGCGTGTTGCATCCCTAAGCAACAATATGAAAAGTGGACGTAATCCCTTCTCGACCAGCATTCCAATATCGAAAGGCCGGAAAATCCCTATGCACACCCAATGGTCTGTATTCGATTTAGGTTTCATTGCCGGAACTCTGAAAAGAATGGCCTCGGTTCTGATAGTTCCTATCGCCCTCTTTGCGCTGGCAACAACTCTATACGCCCAGAGTGGCTTGGCGATCGATTCCCAATCGGCACAACCCGCAAGCATACAACGGGCACAAAACAACTCAGCACCGTCAATCAAGTTGGCCAAAACATACAGAAATTTGCCTTTGATTATGGAGCCGAACCAGGGACAGACCAGCAACGAGGTGAAATTCCTGTCGCGAGGTCCCGGTTACGTTTTTTTCTTAACCTCTGATGAGGCAGTGCTGGCGCTTCACAGCGGGAAATCGTCAATCATCGGTCGTCAGTCGTCGAAAACTGACATTTTGCGCATGAAGCTTGTAGGAAGCAATCCTGAGCCCGAGCTGATCGGGCTGGACGAGCTTCCGGGCAGGAGCAACTACTTCATCGGCAAAGATCCGGCAAATTGGCGGACAAACGTACCGAATTTTGGCAGAGTCGCTGAACGCGGGGTCTATCCAGGCATTGATTTGGTCTATTACGGCAACCAGCAGCAGCTTGAATATGACTTTGTGGTGGCGCCAGGGGCCGACCCAAGGGCAATTCGGCTTGCGATTGACGGGGCGCGCAGACTGCGCCTTGACTCGACCGGCGACTTAATCGTCTCTCTTGAAGGCGGGGATTTGCGGTTGCATAAACCAGCGATTTACCAGACTTCAGGAGGCGCTAAACAACCGGTGAGCGGACGGTTCATCGTTCAAGGCAATAGCGAAGTGTCCTTTAAGGTGGGCCAGTATGATCCAAGTCGTGCGCTGGTGATTGATCCGATCCTATCTTATTCCACATATCTCGGTGGCAGTGGCATTGATGCTGCAAATGCCATCGCTGTGGCGCCGGACAACACAGCATTTATCGCGGGCGGGACCTTCTCGATCGATTTTCCCACCGCCCATCCCTTGCAGCCGAATATGGGGGGGGCAGTCGATTTTCCGCAAGACGCCTTTGTCGCCAAGATCAGCGCCGACGGATCGACACTACTGTATTCCACATATCTTGGAGGTTCTGGCACAGATGTCGCTAACGGCATTGCAGTAGATAGTTTTGGGAACGCCTATGTTACGGGCACAACCTTCTGTGACTTTCCAGTAACACCAGGTTCCATCAACTCATTGTGCGGCGGTGATGGTAAAGGCGGTGCCTCATATAACCCGGATGGAAACATCGTTTCCAGTGCTTTTGTAACTAAACTGAATGCTGCGGGTTCCGGATTGGTTTATTCAAGTTTTCTTGGGTACTACGAGAACGTCACGGGTCTGGCAATCGCCCTTGATAGTGCGGATAATGCCTACGTTACTGGCCAGACGGGACCGAATCTACCAGTAACAGTAACCACTGTGCCACCCCCCCTCCCCCCCCCTCCATTTCCGATTGTTGGGGCTTTCCAGCCGGTATTCGGTGGTGGCACAGACTGTTTTTTAACCAAAGTTAGCGCTTCTGGCTCCACAATCCCCTACTCGACCTATATCGGTGGAAGTGCCGGAGATACATGCTATGGTGTCGCAGCGGATAGCAATGGAAACGCCTATGTGACGGGACTAACATATTCTGGAGATTTTCCCATAAGCATCACGGCACCTCAAACGACCTATAGCGGAATGGGTGATGCTTTCTTAACCAAGATAAATTCAAATTGGAGCGGAGCGCTTTCCTTGGTTTATTCAAGTTATTTGGGTGGGAATGGGCTTGACCAAGGCAATGGCGTAGCGGTAGACAAAGCAGGAAATGCTTATGTGGTCGGCGTCACCAACTCAACCAGCCCTTCATTCCCAGTCACGGCGAGCGCCCTGCAACCCACATGCGCCCTTGATGCACTTGGCAATTGTGAAGGGGACGCCTTTGTAACCAAAATGAACCCCGCAGGCACGGCATTGGTATACTCAACTTACTTGGGCGGGACGAAAGCAGAGGCCGGAATGGGCATCGCTCTTGACGCAAGCGGAGATGCCTATGTGACCGGATCGACGGTTTCGTCCGACTTTCCCATAGCTGGGGTTGTGTTTCAGCCAGCGTTTGGTGGCGGCAATGCCGATGCCTTCGTGACCGCATTAAACCCCGGGGGCACGGCATTGATATACTCAACTTACTTGGGGGGCACTAACACGGACATTGGAACGAGCATCGCCGTGGATTCAAGCGGTTCAGCCTATGTGAGCGGCCAAACATGTTCAGTGGATTTTCCGTTGGCCAATTCACTTCAAGACTTTCCGAACGGCAACTGCGATGCGTTCATTTCCAAGGTCAGTATTCTGACGGGCATTGCTCTTAATCCGAGCGGCCTCGTTTTTCCCAACCAAAGCCTTGGGACTACGAGCAAACCACTCACCATATCACTAACCAACGGCAATGCGCCGCTGAGCATCGCAAGCATAGTGGCCACTGGAGATTTTGCCCAGACCAATACTTGCGGCGGGAGTGTTCCCGCAAACAGCAAGTGCACAATCAGCGTAACCTTCACACCCACGGGGACAGGAGTTCGCAAGGGCGCAATCACGATTACTGATAGCGCTCCTGGAAGCCCACATATAGCGAACCTTAGCGGAAGCACCTCGGCGGTCACCTTATCTGCCTCAAGCCTCTCTTTTGGAAATCAGACGGTGGGAGTCGCCAGCGCAGCCAAAACGATTGTGATCACCAATGTCGGCTTAACCGCATTGAAAATTTCGAACATTGCAGCCAGCGGGGATTTCGCCGCAACAGACAATTGTTCTGTGCCTCTTCAGCCAACGACCAATTGCGTCATCAACGTCACGTTTACTCCAAGCATCCTTGGGACGAGTATTGGGGCAGTTACAATCACTGATAACGCCCTAGATAGCCCACAGGTAGTCGTGCTGACCGGCACAGGAGTCGTGGCAAACTTTGCGATTTCCGCATCGCCAACATCCGCGAGCGTCTTCGCTGGCAACTCCAGTGGCTTTACACTGGCTATCTCACCCATCGCCGGGTCTAACGCTACGGTATCTTTGAGTTGCACAGGTGCTCCAGAGCGTTCAACATGCTCGATTGTGCCAGCTACGGTAACAATGGACGGGGTTAATCCCAAATCAGCGATAGTGACGGTAACCACGACAGTTCGTGCACTGGCGCCAATGCCGGCGCTGGGGCCGAATTACAGTGTGCCTAACTTACACGGTCTAATATCCCTTCTCTGGCTGGCGGCGATGTTCACAATGGGAATGCTGGCTTTTCTCAACGCAAAACGACGGTGGGTTTGGGTTCAATTTGGCATCGTGGCGCTCTTCGTTCTGGTATGGGCAGGCTGCAGTCGCTCCACCACGACAGTCGGAACACCTGCTGGAGATTATACGGTTACGATTACGGGAACATCGGGTACCATAACGCATAGTACTGATTTTGCCCTGACGGTAAAATAGGGCCGGATGATTGTTGGTGGCTCTCTATTGAATCCGGCGAGGAAGAAAATCTAAGCCCAATAGCCAAGCCTGACCGGCAGCGATCTGGAGGAGATTAAATGCGAAAATTTATTGGGCTCTTAGCAATAGTTTTATTCTTGGGAGTCAAGGCAATGGCCCAAAATGCTCCCAAAGTTGAGATATTTGGCGGTTACTCGCATGTCGTGGCAGACTTAAGCAACACGAGCTTTAACCTCGATGGCGGCGAAGTGGCTGTAACGGAAAATCTGAACAAGTGGTTCGGTGGCACGCTCGACGTAGGTGCTCAATGGGGTACTCAAAACGGTTTTAATGTTAACACTCAGCAGATTATGTATGGGCCGGTGTTTGCTTGTCGCAAGTCCTCATCAATAACGCCTTTCGGCCACGTCCTCCTGGGTGCGATAAGGGGAAGCCAGGAATTCGCGGGCATCTCACAATCGGCCTTCAGATTCGCTGCGGTTTTGGGCGGCGGTGTGGACGTAAAACTGAGTGAAAGGGCTTCCATTCGTGTGATTCAGGCCGACTACTTAATAAGCCGGTTCATGGGTACGAACCAGAACAATATCCGCCTTTCGGCTGGCATCGTCTTGACATTCGGAAGAGCAAGATAATCGGAGAGGTATATCCCTCTCAGCCCAGATCGAATGACCTCTCAGCCCGGCCTATCAAGCACGCCAAGACGGCGCAGGGCTAACCTGGCTCGGTGATTTGTTAGCGTTGCTATACCACATGTAACACTCTAATATGTTGATTGTATTAGCGTTGTCGCCACATTAACAATGTTTATTTCGACTTGCCGCAGTACAGACATAAACCGGCGCCATGCATCAAGCACAGATTGGGCGATCGAGCCGATGTGTGCAAAAATTCATGATTCTATTGTCCCAACCTGAGGTAAAATCGCCCGCAGCGCGGGAATGAACGGCCTAATGGAAGGTGACATAAGGCGCAATTATCGGAAGTCCATGCGGCATCCGCTTGAGAGGATTCATGACCGAAAAGGCAGCTTGTCCTACCTATCCTTCTAAAGATGAAAGCCCCGTCAGCGGATTCATCAAGAAATGAGGGGATTTCTAGTCCCTATTCCTTGCCCTCTTCTTGCCGTTGAAGCAACATTTTTGCGATCAGGTCGGGCAGGTCACGAGCTCTGACGGGCTTCGACAAGTACGCATTGCAGCCGGCATCAAGAGCTTTCTCTTTGTCTCCCTTCATAGCATAGGCAGTGAGCGCAATGATGGGCGTTCGACTGAACTCCGGGATTCCCCTGAGTTTCCTGGTCACCTCAAGACCGCTCATTTTGGGAAGCTGGACATCCATGATGATAAGGTCGGGACGTTCTTTCTTGGCTTTTTCCAATGCTTCTTCCCCATTAGTCGCTTCGAGCAGGAAGTAACTCTCGGCATTGAGGGCCATCTCAATCAGTCTCATATTCTGAGGGTTGTCTTCCACTATCAGTATCTTCTTGCTCATTGGCTATTCCTTAGACGCCGCATCCTTTTCTGCAAGCGGTATTGTAAAGCTAAACTGGCTTCCCTTACCATATTCACTCTCCACCCATATCTTGCCTCCGAGCAGTTCGACAAGTTGCTTGGTAAGTGCCAGCCCCAGTCCTGTGCCTTGTTTCCTCTCTCCAGGCTGCCTATCCAGTTGTGTGAAAGGTTCGAATATGCAGGTCTGATCCTCCTTCCTGATACCGATACCATTGTCGACCATGCTAACCCTACAAAAATCATCTTTCCTGCTGGTCTCAAGAGATATCTTTCCGCCGTCAGCAGTAAACTTTATGGCGTTACTTAATAGATTGAGAAGTATCTGCTTTAGTCGATTCCTATCACCGTAAACTGGAGGTAAATCTTCGGCAATGCTGATAGCCAACTCGTGTTTGCTTTCATCGATCATAGGTTTCACCGTAGTTACCGCATCATCGACAACATCAGCCAGCCTCAGACTTTCTGGCCTGATATCAATCTTTCCCGCTTCCACCTTGGACAGATCAAGGATATCATTGATGAGGCTTAGCAGATGCTTACCGCTGCTCAAAATGTCTTCAAGACACTGCCTTTGTTTATTATTGATTTTGCCGCCGATACCACCTATCAACAAGTCAGAGAAGCCGATGATGGCATTGAGCGGCGTGCGCAGCTCATGAGACATATGAGCCAGAAAAATAGATTTTGCCTCAGTGGCTGCTCTCAATTGTCTATTGGCTTCAAACAGCAACTTGTTGGATCGCTGCAGGTCATCCACAAGCCTTTTGTTCTCGCGAGAAAGCCTCTGCTGCCTAAGAGCATTGACAATGGCGGTCTTCATTTCATCCATGTTAACGGGTTTAACAAAATAGGCATAGGCTCCCTCATTCACCGCATTGACCGCAGTTTCGACACTGGCATAGCCGGTCATTATTACCACTGCTACGTCAGGGTTTATCTCTTTTGCTAACTCCAGAACCGACATTCCTCCGACATCGGGCAATCTTATATCAGCAATGATGACATTAAAGTTGCCGTCCTTTATCACTTCCAGAGCTTCGGTTCCCTTTTCCACTCCGGTGACTTCATATCCGGCATCTTCCAGTATTCCACACAGGGTTAAGCGTGAGCCAGCTTCATCTTCGACCACCAGAATCTTAGCAGCCTCTTGCATCATTTTTTCTTTTCCTTGGATATACCCTCCACAAGCTCTATCAACTTCTCCATATTAAAAGGCTTATAGATGCAGGTATACGCGCCCTCGCTTACTGCTTTCCTTACCAAATCCTCTTCAGTATAGCCAGTCATCATAATCACTGTTGCTACGGGGTCTATCACTTTAACACGCTCAAAGGTCTCAACGCCATCTATGCCAGGAAGTACCACATCCAAAAAGATGATATCATAGTGCTTGCTCTTGACCATCTCAATGGCCTCCGTGCCATCCTTTGCCGTGGCTACCCTGTATCCCTTGTCCTCGAGTATTGTTTTCAGCGTTTCCCTGTCGCTAAACTTGTCATCCACCACCAGGATAAGAGTTTTCTCATGAAGGGCTTCTTCAATGACGGCTATGATTTTATCAACATCAAAAGGTTTATAGACCGTCGCATAGGCTCCTTCCTCCAACGCCTCTTTCAACAAATCCTCCACTGAATAGGCAGTCATCATAATCACGACCGCTTTGCCATCTATTTTCTTTATTTCTCTGAAGGTTTGAACTCCGTTTATCCCGGGCATCTTTATATCAATAAAAATGACATCAAAGAGAGTGTTCTTCACTGCCTCGATCGCTTGATAACCGTTCTCCACGGTAACTACATGATGCCCTTTGTCTTCCAGGATACCTCCCAAAGTCACGCGCATACTCCGAAGGTCATCGACCACTAAAATGTTTGTTTTCCTCATGAGTTACCTCCCTATCACTGTTTGATTGGCTTTCAAGGGTAGCTTTACGGCAAATGTGGCTCCTTCTCCCACCTTACTCTCAACCTCAATAGCTCCCTTATGTCTCTCGATGATTGACTTGCATACCGCCAGTCCGAAGCCAATCCCCTTAGCTCGAGTGGTAAAGAGCGGGTCAAAGATTTTTCCTATCACATCCTCGGAAATTCCATCACCGGTATCAGAGATTGCAACTTCCAGGAATTTGTCTCCCTTCCTGGCATCTATCGTTAGCTTACCTCCTTCAGGCATAGCCTGTATAGCATTTGTAGCTATATTAACAAATACTTGGCGGACTTGGTCAGCGTCAATCTCAACCTCAGGCAGATTGTCATCCAACTTATTGATGACCTCTATGTTCTCGGGGACGGTCAAGTAAGAGAGGGCGTCCTCCATGACCTTCCGTATCTTAGCAGGTGACACAACAAGCTTGCTAACACGCGAAAAATTTAAAAGGTCATTGATGATTTTGTTAGAAGAGCTTATCTCATCGTCCATGATACCGAGAAATTCTATAATCCTCGGCTCTCTCTTGGCCAATTCACTATTTGTTAGCTTCCCTTTAATATAATAGACTGCGTTCTTAATGGCTCCCAGGGGGTTTCTGAGCTCATGTCCGACTCCTCCAGCCAACTTGCCTATGGCTGCCAGCTTTTCGGAGCGAATGAGCTGCTCTTGTGTCTCTTTTAGCTCTTCATTGGCTGTCTGCAGCTCTTCGTTAGTTGCCCTTAACTCTTCCTCAGTAGCCCGGAGCTCCTCATTGGACGCCCTGAGCTCCTCATTAGACGCGCTGAGCTCTTCCTCACTGAACTGAAGCTTTTCATTGGCTATCTGGAGTTCAGCCGCATAGCGACGGACGTTATCGAGAGCCCGAGTTAACCGACTTGAAGCAAACCAGCTGAGAAAAGCTATCAAATAAAAAAATACAACCTGAAGACTGACAGTCAGGAAAGGGATAATATTTCCTCCAGCTTCGGGCTTGATTAGCTGAGGAAGCCAACCGGCACGTTCTACGCCTATCATGGCCAGATAAACGACAGTGGAAAGGACAGCGGCAAAGAAGCAGGCATTGACACTAATGACCATGCCGGCAGCAAGAATTGTAAAAAAATAAATGCTACCAAATGGACCGGTGAAACCACCGAAAAGAGGGACATAGAAAGCGTCTACCAAAATAAGCGACACAACAAAAATGTATCCGGCAGCTCGAACTTTGCCAGTTCGGGCAAGCCAGTAAGTTATCGAGCAGATGAGCAACCCTGTCCCAATCAATAAAGTCATGGGAATAATGGCAAACTCAGGGTTAAATAGCCAAACGATGATAGATATGATCACCCCTGCTCCCCCCGCAGCGATCACGCCCAGGGAAAATAGTTTAGTTGCTTCTTTCTTTAGCGCTAAATCATCCTCAAGCAAAACTGATTGCTGTGTCATCGTCTTTAGCCCTCCTCGGTTTATAAGTGAATTCCAACCTTTTTATATATTTTCGCCTTTCTATCTAAACACACCAGTTTCTCATGGAGATTACTAGCTAATGACTCTGACTCTCCAAGGATAAGGTAGCCTCGGGAGTTGAGGGAATGGTAGAGCATATTAAGCACCCTTTCCTGGAGCTGCTTCTGCAAATATATCAGGATATTGCAACAGAAAATTAAATCGAGATTCATAAAAGGCGGCCGAGCTATTGAGGTCAGGTCAAAATAAGAGAAGTCGAGCATTTGTTTAATATCAGCCATCACCTCGTAGTCCCCATCGGTATGGTTAAAATAATTTTCAAGGATCGTGTCAGAAAGGCCCTCGACATTTTTCGGAGAGTATATCCCTGCTTGGGCTTCTTTTAAAGCCTGGCGACTGATATCAGTCGTATAGATTGAGATATTAAAGCCCTGCCGCTCGCGTCCTAAAAATTCGGCAAATAGGATAGCAATAGAGTAGGGTTCCTCGCCTCGGGCGCAGGCCGTGCTCCACACCCTCAGGCTCTGGTCTTGTCGCTTTTTCTTTTCTGATACCAGATCAGGAAGCACCATTCGAGCAACCTGCTGAAAAGCATATGAGTTTCTGAAGAAGCCACTTACTTTTATGGTGAGGCACTCAACAAATTTTTCATACTCTTCAGGATGGGTGTCCAGAAATTGCATATAGTCTCGGTATGTTCTTGTCTCAGTGGCGTGAAGTCTCTTCTCCAGGCGTCGAATGACCGTTCCGTGCCTGTAGTCCCGAAAATCGTATCCTCCCTCTTTATATACCTTCTCTAAGAGTAAATCAAGCTCTTGGTAGTGTCCTAATTTGAAGTTAAGGAAATTATTAGAGTGCTGCATTGAGCGTGTTCCGAATCCATTCTGAGAGGGTTTGATTGCTTGCCTTGGCCGCTGCTTCCATGGGCTTCAAAACATCATCCGCAAAACGCACAGGAACAATTTTCCCTTTTGCCTTTCCTTTTGGCAGCTTTGGGCGTCCTACCGATCTAGGTTTCTTCTGCCTGCTCATGACTTCTAAACTCCTGAACAATTGCGGCGCGTACCGCTGTTATTGCCGACGTTACGGGTCCGAGATGTAAAACGGTTACATGCCGTCTTGGATGATCTGGATCATCCGTGTCATGTGCCCATGCGTAAACTTTTGGCGCTTTTGGGTGATCGATCAAATCGAACACTTCAACTATGCCTTCCCAAACAGTTTTGCCCTGGAACGTCTCTTTGACAGGAACGCTCTTAATGTGACTAGACTCCACTCCATGGAGCTTGCGAATCACATCCTTGGCCGACTTTGACGCCAAGCCGCATGATAGTATCGCGGTGAATTCCCGTCATTCTTTCAATAGACCGAATGCTGGAGTCTTCGGCTAATGCGCTTATCACTGCGATCTGCTTATCTTTTTCCAGTACGTTTGCCATAGCGTCCCCACTTGATGGAATAATTGTAATACAACAATTATTATTTGTCAATATCTTTGTTGATATTTCTTGTGTTACAATATTACTATTCTCGGGAGGAGTATCATGGATACCGAAGTCCCAGATGGTCAAGAACCAGAATACTCCAAAGGCACCGAGGATGAAGCCCGCCACAACAATCCAAAATCCCCCCTCAAGACTCCATTGCCTGCTGCCCCACCAAACATGCCATGCTCCCAACCAAGTGAGGCCAATTCCTATCAAGAAAAGAGTTACCGACTCAATCAAAGACAGCTTGTTGTATCGAAATGGACTCTGGTCTTTCTTATTATTTATACAGGAATTAATGCCTACCAAGCCTGTCAAATGCGAAAAGCCACCAAAGCTTCTAAAATCAGCGCCGATGCCGCTACTAGCGCCGCAAATACAGCGCAGAAGGCTCTGAATTCCAGTGATACTACAGCAGCCAAAACTCTCACCGAAATGCAGAAACAGAGCACCGCAATGCAAGGAGCTGCCGATGCCGCTAAAATCCAAGCTGAAACCAGCAAGAGAACATTGGATAACGGCATTACCTCTTCCCGACTGGACCAAAGAGCTTGGGTTGTGCCTACCGCCACTAGTTTTCAATACCTCAACGATGAACAAGGAATTCGTAGGGCGTGGGGACGGATCGTGATTCAAAACACAGGGCATTCGCCCGCCTTTCATGTCTCTGGATGGCGCTGTGCAGAGGTCCGAAACGATGAACCGATTGTTCCTAATGAGTCTCCTGGGAAAGATTTTTGTAGGGAAATAAATGCCTTCATTGGACCTGGAGCGACTGTTACGCTTGATTCTATTGACACCAAGACCCGCGTTGAGAAGGGAACTCTTTCGCCAAACACTTATATCACTGGGCGCAACCTCTTTATATGGGGAAAGTTGAGTTACGGCACAGCAACTGACAATCGGACCCATTCTACTAGGTTCTGCTTGTCGAATGCTGGAAACCAATTGGGGCCGTGTAAGGCAAAGGATAGCAATGATGCCGATTAAAACCCTTCGCGCCCATGCTACCCAATTTAGGACACTACCCCTTTTGGGGCGAAAAATCGAGAAAGACTTTATAATCCATTAGTTATATATTTATTGACGAGTGGTATGAAAAATGCTAACGTTAATTAAACAGGAAATGCCGTCACGTTATATGGTCGATAAACTCGGCAGATATCACTAATTAAAATGCAACAATTGGTTTAAGCCTAAAAATAAATTCAGTAAATCTTCATAACATTCAGCTAAATTTTCTGAGGTGAAGGAATATATGGATACGAAAGCTAAAATTTTAGTTGTAGACGATGAGGATCGGAATCTGCGTTTGATGGAGCTTCTTTTGACCTCCTTCGGCTACGATGTACTTACGGCCAGTAACGGGGAAGAAGCTCTTGAAAAGGTGCATGATATTCCCCCAGACGTGATTTTACTTGACGTCATGATGCCTAAAATAGACGGTTTTGAAGTAGCTAAGCGGTTGAAAAGAGAAGAAGAAACCAAAATCATTCCTATTGTGATGGTGACAGCCCTTAATGAAGTAGAAGATAGAGTAAAGGCCTTGGAAGCGGGGGCCGATGATTTCCTGAACAAGCCTGTTGATAAGACTGAACTTAGAGCAAGAGTACAATCCCTGGTCAAGGTCAAAGCCTTCAACAATTACATGCGGAATTACCAGAAGGATCTGGAGACAGAGGTTGCCAAAAGAACAATACAACTGAGGAAGGCCTTAAAGAAACTCAAGGAGGTCTATCTCGAAAGCATCCGCCACCTCTGTCGGGCGGCTGAGTATAGGGATGAGAATACAGGTGACCATATTAAAAGGATGAGCCTCTACACATGTGCCGTTGCCCGCAAGATGGGCTTGAATAAACAGACTGTGGAGAATCTTCTCTATACAGCCCCCATGCACGATGTGGGCAAGATTGGAATTCCAGATTATATCTTGCTGAAGCTCGCTGAGCTGAATGATAAAGAATGGGAAATCATGAAACAACATACCATCATCGGGGCAAAAATCTTGGCGGGTTCGGATGCCAAATTCATCAAATTAGCCCAGACTATTGCTCTCACCCATCACGAAAAGTGGGATGGCAGCGGCTATCCTAAAGGACTTGAAGGCTCAAAAATACCCTTGGTCGGACGTATCGCAGCCATCGCTGACGTTTTCGATGCTCTGACTTCCAGACGTCCTTATAGGATGAAGCCATTTCCCCTGGAAGAAGCTTTCAATTATATAAAAAAGGAAAGAGGACGGCACTTTGACCCAGAGACAGTGGATGCCTTCTTCGCTGTAAAGGATCAAATACTGTTGATCAAAGAAAATATAGAAACGGATATCAAGGAATTTCATTTTTGAGTTAACGACAATTTCGTCCATTCTTTAGTTTGCACCCGTTATCATTCTTTACTTCCCACATCATGGTCAAATACGGAAAGATGGTCTTTAGAGAATCTTTCTCGAATCTTCCCTTCTTTCCACTCTATTCCTTTATCAACATCAATTGGAGCAATGAATGATAGGATTATCCCTTTTTCCGCGGCACGGTGAATCTAACTACGAGCGGCTTTACGCGGTCTTCAGCCAGGTTGTCAAGGGGATTGATCCGAAGATCTTCTTTTCTCGAACCGGCTTCTGGTGTAAGGACTGCGAGTACGCAGACCGGTACCGGCCGTGGCGGGGGCATTGACCCCATTTTCTCCAACTCAAACAAAAGGAAGCAGATTACATCCCGGCCTTTATAGATAGAAACCCGGGGCCGTACTTCTGACGAGATGGCTCGTAAGCATTATAGAGCGGCGGCGATCTTAAAAAGGTTTTTTCTTCTGCCGCTGCTGGGTGCTAATTTTGCACTATAGGTGTATTCAAAATCCCTATCAAAATCCCCAAATCTTTTATAAAATGTTCTCGGCAGCAAGGTTCTGGGTTCTTAATTTACATAATTGTCAATTATCGGAAATTGCAATCGCCGATTTTAAAAAAATGCACTTATTTCACCTATAGGCAGATCGTCAAGAGCGCTCCTGCCGATTTTCCCAACGTTTTTCTGCTGGGAGTGACCCGAAACGATAAACAGGCAATTTCGGATTTCCTGGACCATCAAACAGACATCGGGGCGCACGCGCTGATCCCTTCCATCTCTTCGCATTTGCTGCGCATCGACGGGCGCGCTGCCGATCGAATCGCGATGGAGCGGGATGAGCGAAGGTATTCTCAAATGGAATTTTCACTGACCTGGAGCGAAT
>Ga0187874_10002575_pt1 | contig 13726 bp, 14 predicted proteins | sample June2016WEW_16_1_3_FD_132993 | JGI IMG/M metagenome (GOLD analysis project Ga0187874, IMG submission 132993) | Peatland microbial communities from SPRUCE experiment site at the Marcell Experimental Forest, Minnesota, USA - June2016WEW_16_150 | ecosystem: Environmental > Terrestrial > Soil >... | reverse complement strand
TGTGGTAATACAACTCGTCGATCTTCGTCGAGGGCGCGATGGCGATGATGAGGTTGATTGCGATCACCGCAACGATCACGGCAATGAACCACCCGTCAGCGCGGCGCAGGGTTCTTAGGCCGGAGGTAAAGGACAGGTGCCTTCTAAACTTGAAAAGTAAACAGCAGCCAATTATTGCTAGCGCGGCGCCAACCAACTTCACCGCCGTTACACCCCCTCCCAGAAAGAGGACCAGCATCACGCCCAAATCGATAATTGCCACGCCGCTGATGAGGGATATCGAGAGGCGCCAACGAGGAGGGATGGGCCCTAGCAGGTGCGTAACCCCGAGGCCGATGCCACCGGCGGCGACCAGTTCAAGCACGCCTCCCAGCAAGGTTTTGACCGAGCCCATGAAGTTGTCTGATCCTCCAAAACAAGCTGAGTATAGTCCAAGGGGTCCCAAAGTTCGAGCGCGAGTCGGCGGCAGTGGGCCGCCTGTCCTCGAGCGCGTTCTTTTCGTCTGGCCGACCCTCCGAGCAGGACCGGTCCGACCCGGGCTCAGGATTGCCAGCGCCGCCATCTTGACGGCTCAATGCCGGTCGGAAGCCAGCCGAAATTAGGACGGCTCATCCTTCGTAAAGGGGCTGTATCGTGCACGGAAAAACCCGCGAAAAACCGAATTGATCTGACAAATGGTCGTCGCAAAGGAGCAGTTTTCTGCAAAATGGGTGTCGGTTAGACGTAAATGTCCGAATCTAAGACATAAATGTCCGACATTTTTCCGGGTATTGTGTCCGAGATTTGTGTGTTTTCATATACATACCGGCTTCGTTCGTATTTTTTTAACATCTTTTTTTCATCCCCTGCCGGAAAATGTGGCCACGGCGGGGCCGACTCCGCCCTCCCTCACCAGGTTCGTGACTTCGATCCAAGTTATTGTTTTTCATAAACATTCAAGGTTCCCGGGAAGTTTTTCCGAGTCCCTGCTCCCACCGCGCTTGCCGTTGCCGCTCAGGAGCACGTTGTTCACGTGCGGGACTTCCCCAAAGCTTGGGCACTGGGGGCTACGTGCTGGATTACAGAGCCTTCCTGGGTAGCCAGCCGTTTGCCCCAAAACCCGTTCTGCGGTGCGCCGTTTTACCCACACGACAATACTCCGCTAGATATGTAGCACGATGGCGACCAGAGGCTAGGTGAATAGGGACAAATCTTCCGGCGGAGGATATTTCTGTTGAATTTACCTCGTAGGGGCACCCGTCGTGGGTGCCCACAGGGGTGGGAGAAATAATGTCAGGGGATTATCGCTTTTCCCTCAATAATAAAATGATTCCTGACACGCATTTCCCGGCCTAAGTTGTCGCGAGGCTTTCGGGCCGCTCACCCGGAGATCTCCTGGCAGCGAATCATCGCGCAACGCAATGTTCTGGCGCATGAGTACGGCGAAGTTGACGACTCGGTGGTATGGAGAGTGACACTCGTGCCTGCGCGAGGTACAATTGGGTGAAGGCATTGGCATCGGCTCTTACGGAGTGAGTATGTTGCGCACCTATAAAGCGATCTTGCACGGCGACCATGTGGAATGGCTCGACCAGCGCCCTGAGCAGACGCAGCCGGTGCCGGTACACATCACCCCCCTGGAAGACGCCACTCTTGAACCGGCACACGAACGGGGACGGCTTATGGCGGAGGCTCTCGCTGCCCTGGCCAGCCGGGGAACATTTGCCGCCATTACCGATCCGGTTGCCTGGCAGCGCGAGGTCCGGCACGAGCGCACGTTACCTGCCCGTGAGGGGTGATGCTCCTCGATAGCAATATCATCATTTACGCCGCACAAGCTGAACATGCTGCACTGAGGAAGTTCATTGCCGAGCATGCCCCCGCGGTCTCGGTCATCAGCTCCATCGAGGTGCTCGGCTACCACCGTCTGGGTGATGAAGAGCGGCAGTTTCTGGAGCGATTTTTCCAGGCAACTGAGGTGCTGCCGGTTTCAGATGCCGTGGTGCAATGGGCTATCAAGCTACGGCAGCGGCGCAGAATGACGCTGGGCGACGCGATTGTTGCCGGCACAGCGGTGGAACACGGGCGTGTCCTGGTCACCCGTAATACCGAAGATTTTCGCTGGATTAGCGAGATCAAGCTGCTCGATCCGCTGGCAGACCGCCCCTGACCAGCGCATCGAACTGGTAGCGCGGAGGTGGACATACTGTGGCCTCCTCCGCGGCTCGTCATCTGCTCCCATGTATGGAGCGGCTATCGCATGGCCATCAAACCCGGGCGCTCTGATCGGTGGCCTGGTGGCACGGGCACTCCTGCCTGTGCCCTAGCGAATGCACTCCACACATTGGACACAGGCAAGAGTGCCTGCGCCACACTCCATGCCGCCCACGATAGGCCTTGCACCCGCGTCCCCAAGCGGTCATTTCCCGATGTAGTGCCGTGGAGGAAGGCCAGGTGTACCCACCTCCGCACTGGCGTCCGGCTGATGCGTTCCCCGCCGAGCGGGGGCGGCCTGGAGCAATTGAATGTTTACTCCCGACGCGATTGCGTTCCGCGGCAGTCTGGAGTGCTCTGGCGGTATGATCGATCTAAAGTTGGAAGTGCCCATCAACGAGGAAGTCGAAGTCGATGCGAAGACCCTGGCAGCGATCGACCGCGGCATTGCTGACGCCGACGCGGGCCGGGTCGTACCTCTCGATGAAGCCCGGAAACTCGTTCCCCAGTGGAATTCCAAATTCGCATCACCCAAGCCGCGTTAGCAGACTTTTTGGAGATGCAGCACGGCTCTCGTGAGCTTGCAACCTAGCATGGAGGTGGACACCCCCGTGACCTTCTCCGCGGATCGCCGTTTTGTCCTGTGTGCGGACCGGTTTTCGCGTGGCCATGACACGCGGGTGCTCTGACCGGTGGCGTGGTGGCACAGGCACTCCTGCCTGTGCCCCAACCGGATGCACTCCACACCTTGGACACAGGCAAGAGTGCCTGTGCGACGCAACATGCCGCTCCTGATAGGCGTTGCCCCCGCGTCCCCAAGCAGTCATTTCCGGACCTTGTGCCACGAAGGAGGGCCACGTTCGCCCACCTCGGTGCTGCCTGCTCTTGGCAACTGCGGGTTACTCGGAAATTCCTAGTAACATGTTAATATAGCTAGACTTACTAATACGTCATCCCATTGTCAGGTGTGATGGGTCAAATGCCGCGTCGAGATAAAAAAACGGCATGCAGGTCACGTGCGGCAGCAGCGATTTCATGCTCGTGACATGCGGAACATTCGGGACGGTGGTGCCTGTCACCCTTCCCTTGCCTGTGCCCAAAGCGGATGCACTCCACACATTGGACACAAGCAACAGTGCCTGTGCCACACCCCATGCCGCCACCCAACGGTCAGTTTCCCTCTAGTGCCGCGAAGGAGGCCAAAGTACAGCCACCTCCGCTCTGCTTTGAAAAGGAAGCTCCCGGAGAGTATGATGTGGACACGCCATACGGGGGGAAGATGCCCCTTCGAAATCAGAGGCTCCAAACGGCGCCAGCTAGGTACGCGCGAGAAGATCGCCATGTTCTATCATGCAAGGTTGACCCTTAAACCCGAAGATAGGAAGAGCAGTCCCACCGATGCATTGGAACTCGATCTCGCATACGAGGATCTTATTTCCAAGATCGCTGCGCCCTACTTCGAGGGGCAAACTTTTTTCTGTGGAGGAAAGGTCATCGACCCAAAGCGTGTTCAGGATTTGCACTTTAACGAAACCACGCAATCCTCAAAGGAGCTATTGCCGTTTATTCGGGCGGAAAGACGCAATAGCAACGTGATCGTCTTCATACCGGACGAATGGGACGTCACCACCAAGGGCACCGATATCACGAGGGGAGTCTTGGACGAAGCAAGAGGCAGATTGAAAAAACGGAACTCAGAACAAAGTGTCAACGGGCCTAAAACGAATGATCGCATTTTCGTTGTCCACGGTCATGACATCACAGCCGTGGACCAGATTGAGTTACTTCTTCGCAGGTGGGGTCTGGAGCCGATCATCTTAAGGGACAAACCGAGCATGGGTCTTACTGTTATTGAAAAGGTGGAAGCATACACGGAAGTCGGCTATGCCGTTGTCCTTCTTACCCCCGAGGATCTTGGTGGAGGCAGCAGAGACAGCCTAGTCCCACGTGCGCGGCAGAACGTAGTTTTTGAGTGGGGCTATCTCATGGCGAAGCTGGGCAGGGACCGCGTTGCTTGTGTCTATCGCAAGGGCGTCGAACTACCTTCGGACTTACATGGCATTGTCCGAGTCGAATTTGACAAGGACATCAGAGAGAGCGCAGAAGAGATTCGTCGTGAGCTCGTTGCTGCAGGTTTCCGGCTTAGAGCAGGCTAGGATCAGGAGGTAAGACATGGACGACAAGGAATCCCTAGCAGAGCGTTTGAATAGACTGGCCCAGCAGAAGAGGGCTGAACAGGACGCCGAGAAACAGGTTCAGAGAACGCAGGAACAGGTCAATCAATACATTCTCGGAAACGCAAAAGCAGAGTTCGAAAACTTGCTGAATGTGCTGGAACGTAGAGTCTCTGAGGTTAACCCCGATCTGCGGGACCTTCCAAGATTCGAGTTCGGAAGAGGAGGACCAGGCCCTCACATGCAGCAAGGGAACGTGGCTGCTTATCTCCTGTTTTACCAGCCGATGCTCAACACAGGACCGATAATTGTACGGCTTTCTTTCGGGAGGGAACCAGGAGGAGTCTATCTAGACATCTTCGACTCTCCTCCTCCGGAGCCCGAGCGCTATGAAATTCACCCTGCGATGGAGATCTCACCTGACAGGATCATCTGGACGGGAGATCTCGGAGAGATTTCCACGGAACAACTGGCCGAATTTGTTCTGAGCCACCTAACGGAATACTACCTCGACCATAAACCGGGACCATGATTCTCAATGACACGACCGCCTTGCGGAAGGTTGCTGAGCGCAGGGTAGGTATCGTTTGCCTTCCTCCGCGGCATTTAAAATCGAAATCTCAACCGGTTCGTTTGCGCGCAATGAGAAAGGGCCGCAGAGTGGTTCGGCTCGGAGCCGAATAACTCTGCGGTACCCCGCTACCCCGCTCGGCGCCAGCCCGGCAGATCACTTCCACTGAACCGCCCCAGGTTTGATCGGTAGGGCCCGTACAATGTGTGCGAGAGCATCCAGCTCCGAACTAGGCTCCTTGTATACGTAACGCTTCAGCAGAGACGGTACCACGGGGCGCGGTCTGCCTTTCTCCCGAAATACAAGCGTGATGACACTAAACTTGTCGCCTTCCTTTCTCTTCCGATCGAGGGCGTAGTCGATCTCTTCCGACAGCCAGCGCTCGTCCTGGAATTCAGGTGTTATGAAAAAAACCGCTGGGCAGGACTTTTCCAGACCCCTGTGAATCGCCCGCAGCGGCACGTCGCCGGCGCGCATTTCGTCCGCATCAAGCCAGGGTTGAAAACCGCATTCAATTAATGCATCCCGAAAACGTCTGACCAAAGTCTTGTTTACCGACTTGTGAGACAAGAAAATCCTCTTGTTCAACATCTCTTCACCTCCTTCGTCCATTGGCGCAACCCTGCGCAGCCAGGCATGGATCGTTTCCCGCAGAGCTGCTGACTGCTCCAAGGACGCCGCGGGCGTTATCGGCTTGCGCGAGGCGGCTTCGACGAATTCGTCCAGCGCAGCGATGGGTGCGTCTTCAAGCGACTCGCAAAGTTCGACGAGGTTCCCTCTCGCGTCCCGGATTAGTTCCCCAAGACGGGCCGGCTCGCATAGTGCCAGACAAAGGAACTCAGCCTCGTAAGCGATGAGGTATATAAGCCCCGCCTGGCCGCCAAAAAAAGCGTCAAGGAAGGTTTCAAACGACGTAAAGAGAGCGGTCACGTCATGCGATGATAATCTGATTTCGGGGTCGGCCAAACTCCGAATTGCCTTGCGTAGTTCGACTGCGCCGTGCGGAATTGAATCGTAGACGCTCAGTCGGTTGAAGATATCACGCAACTCATAGCGGCTTCGCAGGGTCTCGTGAGCGGACTCATCCACAAGCTCCTTTGCAATAAGCCTGGCACGCAGGACGCCGGCGTGAACAGCCATGCGGTAAACCTGTTCGTAAGAGAGGCCTGGGACCTCGGTGGGCCCGCGTTGTATTTCCGTAGTGATGCCGAAATGGCGTGAGGCGATGGGCTCAATCTGTTGTTGCATAATTTCAAGAGCCGGCCCCCACTTGCTGGGGCCGTGCAGGGGCCTCCGACGTAAGTTCCTCAGAAGGGCATCAATTGGTTCCGCCTCAACGCCCACGATTCCGGCGTCTGTTGAAGCCTTCAGAAGGTCTCCCATCACAAGCTCAAGAGTCTCATTTTTCGGATCCATATCTGGGTTTCCGTTGAGGAGAGAACGTAGAACCTGAAATGCTTCCCAAAAGTATAGAGACTTGAGGGCGAACAACCCGAATCTAACGTGCAAATGCGCCGCGAGCTTCGCGTAGTCGCTCGCCGTGGTGGGGCTCTTAATAGAACGAGTTGGAAAACCCAAAGCCTGGAGACTAACAAGCAGCGGAATGCGAAGCCTGGTCGCGGGGAAATCCTTCCTCTTCTCCATTGTTGCGGTGTCGGACATGAAGTGGAATTGTCCGATGGTCTTGATGGCATTGGCTATCCGATGGTTCATTGAACAGGGTCCTCGTACAATATCAATCGTCGTTCGTCACAACTGACGACAAGCCACCAGGGCCAATCGTAACACGCACGCGGCGCATGCATTGGTTTTTGTGTTTGCGTCCCCAGCCTCGCGTTGCGACCTGTCGCGCTCAAGGGTTCACGGGAGCCGAGAAGAGCAGGGGCTAAAAGCTGGGGGTTTGGGACTGGCGGTTGGGGGTTAGGGAATTCGAAAACGCAGATTCAAAATTCAAGAACAGAACGAGCCAGAAGGCCGAGGTCGGGAAAGGACGGGGTACGGGATTCGGGACACGGGACGGAACATTGTCGATTCGTGATTGCCGATTGCCGATTGAAGACACAACGGGGGCTGGGAGCGCTACGAGTTCAAGGCCAATCCTGCGCAGCGTGAAAAATCCGCGAGATTTCAATGGCGTGTTGTTTAACCTGATATACCGCGATATACGGCAAGGGTGGGAAGGTCAGTTCGCGCCGCCCGCTCATGCGGCGACTGGTTCGCCCAAGATAGGGAAAATCCCTAAGCTGGGCGCAACCCTCGTAAATGGCCCTGGCTACCCGTGTGGCGGCCTCCGGGTGGTCGCGTTCGATGCGCAGGCAAATGCGCTCAAGGTCTTCCGCGGCTGGCTCCGACCAACGGATTTCCCTCAAGGATGTAGAAAGCGTCGGAGTCGCTCGCCCACCTGTTCATGCGTGAGATACTCACCGCGCCCCAGAGCATCCTCGCCGTGCTTCACGGCTTCGATAAAGCGGTCCTCTTCCTCGAGATACCGGGCGACAACGTCCTGCACAAACTCATCGGGCTTGCGCCCCTGCTGGGTCGCTCGTTCGGTGAGCCGGGCTTCGAGACTCGAGTCGAAATTTACTTCCATACTCTTCAGGATACGGAAAAATCGGCCTGCGGGCAACAGTTTTGAATGTCGGTACGGTGGTTGACGGCGGAAGTAACTTCACGCAGAATATGCGAGAGGTCCAACAATCTCTTTGCAGCCGATATCTTGCCTGAGGGGGATTGGGCAGAGTGGACCTTCCGACGAGGCGGGTGGACATCCCCCCCTGCACCATTGCGGCAATCGACAATGACAGCCAAGAATCTCCTAAAAACTGTTTTACCCCCTCCTGCTCGCCGCTGGCTACGGCGCCAACCCCTGCGAGCCGAGCGTTTGTTCTGTCAATTGCTGAGCCTGGGCGCGATTAGCAGCTTCCGGCGGACCACCCCCATCAGCAATAACTGGGGTGGCAGCCGAGGGCAAATTGTGGATCGCTACTTCATTGAGAAGTTTCTGGCGGAGAATGCTGCGGACGTGCGAGGCCATGTGCTGGATTTCGGCGACGATTCCTATGCGCGTCAATTTGGCGGCGCCAAACTGACTCAGGTGGACGTCCTCCACCTTACAGCAGATAACCCGCGCGCCACCATCGTTGCGGACTTGAGCGATGGGGGGCAAATTCCTTCCGACACCTTTGATTGTGTCCTTTGCACCCAGGTTCTCTTGCTCGTCTACAATCTTCAGGCTGCCATCCGAACTTTATACCGCATTCTGAGGCCGGGAGGCGTTGTTCTGGTGACCGCCCCCGGGATCCAAAAGATCAGCCGGGATGATATGGAAACGAGCGGAGATTACTGGCGATTTACTTCGCTCTCCCTACGTCGGCTTTTCGAGGAAGTCTTCCCCAAGGATCACGTTGAGGTCAAAGCTTACGGAAGCGTCTTGGCGGCGGTTGCTTTTCTCCATGGGCTTGCCGTGGAAGATCTTCGGCGCGGGGATCTGGAATACCACGATTCGAACTACGAGGTCTCGATTGCGCTGCGGGCAGTCAAACCGGAGATGGCGCCGGTGGAGGGGCATTAATTCGAGTTGGGAGGAGCCCTGAAGTTTTGAATCCGCCGTTGCACCTTTGCGGTCATTCGCTATGACACCCAAAGAGGTCTTGAAAACGATTCTACCTTCCCCCACTCGCCAGTGGCTGAGTAAGCAGCAACTGCCCATCGAGCGGGCGCGGCGTCGGTTCTGGGGCGGCGACCTGGGCAGCCTGCGCCGGATGGCGCCTGCAAACGCCTACGACTATGGGGAGAGTCGCGGCCAGTGCATCGACCGTTACTACATTGAATCATTTCTAGCACTGCACTCAGGCGATGTGAAGGGGCACGTGTTGGATTTCGCCGACGAATCCTGTACTCGCAAATTCGGCGGCGCCAAGGTGACGCGGGTGGATGTGCTGCACCATACGGCCGAAAGCCCGAAAGCGACCATCGTGGCAGACTTGGCCTGCGGCGATCAAATTCCTTCTGGCACATTTGACTGCATTTTGTGCACACAGGTTCTCCACTGCATCTACGACTGCGCCGCCGCCGTCCGCACGCTTCATCGCATCTTGAAACCCGGGGGTGTGGTACTGGTTACTGGACCCGGCATCCAGAAAATCGACAGTATCGACATGGAAAACGGGGAAGAATTCTGGCGATTCACCTCGCTATCCCTACGTCGTCTATTCGAGGAAGTCTTCCCGAAGAACCAAGTGGAAGTCAATACATACGGCAATGTATTCGCGGCCGTTGCGTTTCTGCATGGGTTTGCGGTCGAAGACCTCAGGCGCGAGGACTTGGAATGCCACGACCCGGATTACGAGGTTTCGATTTCGCTCCGCGCCGTCAAATAACGGTCAGCTCTTACGCCGCGGCAGTTCTAAAGAAGGGTCAGGATACCAGCCCCCGCCTGGCCAGGGGCGTCAGCGGAATCATGGATACGAAGCCTAAGGTGTCGGTTGTCGTGAGCTTCCTGAATGCGGAGAGATTCCTGGAGGAAGCCATCGAAAGTGTCTTTGCTCAATCCTTCAAGAGCTGGGAACTCTTGCTCGTTGATGACGGGTCGAGCGATTCGAGTTCGGCAATTGCGGGTCGCTACTCCACGGCGCACCCTGACATCGTGAAATATCTCGAGCACCCCGATCACCGCAATCGCGGTCTGCCAGCTTCTCGCAATTTGGGTATCGGGAGCGCCGTGGGGGAGTACATTGCTCTACTGGATTCTGATGACGTCTGGTTGCCGAACAAACTGGAGCGCCAAGTCGCCATCTTGGATTCGCATCGCGGAGTGGGCATGGTCTACGGCGTACCCCAGTACTGGTGCAGTTGGGAGGTTCGTACGACCGGTGCGCAGCCAGACTACGTAGAGCCGCCGGGTGTCGCTACCAACAGAGTCTACCCACCGCCGGTGCTTCTGAAACTGATGTTGTCAGGACAAGCCAACGCCCCCTGCCCGTCTGATTGGCTTTTCCGCAGAGAGATCTTCACCAAACTCGGTGGATTTGCCGAAACCTTCTCGGCAGTTTCCAATATGTATGAAGACCAAGCTTTTCTAGCCAAGGTCTACTTACATCTGCCTGTATTTGTGTCAGACGAGTGTTGGGATCGATATCGAATACACCCGAACCAGCTTTGTGCCAGGACCATAAGAGGTGGGAAGCAGCCAACCGCCACTGTTTTTTATCTGAATTGGATCACGCAATATCTCTCCAGCCAGGGCGCGTTCGATGCAGAAACCAAAGACATAATCCGCCGCCGCTTGTGGCCCTATCATCACCCCATACTTTACCGCTTGAAGCAGGCGGGTCTGCGGGTGGGACGAAAGGGAAAGCTCTTTTGGGGGGAGCCTGGGAGGAAGAAATAATGGCGGGCGGCAAGATTGCTGAGGCTCCTCGCTCCGCGGGATACCGCGCATACAGGCGCTTGCGCCATTCACTCGCTCGCATCGGATTCCTGCGCAGTGGGTACTATCTTTTGCTCGCAATCCGAGAGGCCGTGATGGATAGCCCGGCGCGGGGACAGGCGGAGTTAAACCATGAGTTCGAGCCCCGCGAGGACCCTTGGGATTACGCAACGGTCTCCTACCAAAGAGATCGAATCCGCAGCGAAGTCGAGATGCTCGATGCTGTTCGGGGGACGGCTCGCTTCGGACGGGCGCTGGAGGTGGGATGCGCCGAAGGGATGTTTACGAAGATCTTCGCACCTCGGTGTGATTCCCTGCTGGCCGTAGACATATCACCCGTTGCCTTAAACCGAGCTCGCCGGCGACTCCAGGGGGATGAGCGCGTTCAGTTTGCGGAGTGGGATCTTCGGGTTAATTCTGTGCTCGGCACATATGACGTCATCGTAATCATCCACGCGCTCGAATATATTCGGAATCCGGTTTACGTCCACAAAGCCCGTACTAAATTAGTGAACAGCCTCCGGCCCGGAGGTTACCTGCTGGTGGGCACCATGCAAGTTGCGGAGATATATGAGGATGCTTGGTGGGGCCGGTATTTCCTTCGCAGCGGCAAGAGAATTAACAATTTCTTTACGGAACACCCGGCGTTAAAAGTGGTCCGGACTGCGGAATTCTACTTGGGGAAAGACTATGTCGCCTACGACGTTCTTTTACGAAAGGCGTTTTAAGAATCTGCCGGTGGCCATAGACCGAACCTCCAGCAAACTGAACCCCGATCCAAAGGTCCGGTCACTTTAGTCATAGTCTGGTAACATCCATGGGTAGCCTTTCATCTTCCGGAGTCGGCATGACAGATCCTTTAAAGCTTTCCGTCGTGGTGCCGACCCACAACCGCCGGGACACATTGGTTTCGCGAACCCTTCCGGCAATGTTCAACCAGGACCTCCAGGTAACGGAATATGAAATAATCGTCGTTGTCGACGGATCAACCGACGGAACCGCCCAAGCCCTCCGCGAGCTGCATTCGCCGTGTTCGATGCGGATCATCGAACAACCGAATCGTGGCCCCAGTGCAGCTAGAAACAAGGGCATCCAAACGGCGAGGGGTGGCTTGCTGCTCTTTGTTGACGACGATATCATCTGCGGCCCGAGCCTCCTCAAGCTGCACATCGGGGCGCACAGCGGGCCGGAGCCTGCCGTAGTGTATGGGCCCATCTCCCTTGCGCCAGAAACTCCCCCTTCCATTCTCAAATATGCCATCGAAGCCTGGTATGAGAAGTACTATTGCCATCTTGACTCACAAAATGGACTGAAGTGGCCTCAAGACGATTATCTGATTAGCAATAGTTCCATGCCCCGGGCCACGGTAATCGCTTGTGGCGGGTTCGATGAAAACATGTCAGCAAAGGAAGACTTCGAACTAGGCCTTCGCCTCTGGAAGATGGGCGTGCAGTTTAAGTATTTGCCGCAAGCTAGGGCTTCCGAGTTTTACGTGAAACCCAGCCGCTACGTTCTGCGCAATGACGGAAAGAGCTTCGGGAAGACAGAGGTGTTGCTTTCCCGCAAACACCCCGAGTACCGCCCGTATTCGGCGTTGGCGGTATTAGGGAAAGTCACAGGATGGAAGCGTCTGTGGCAGCGCTTTTATGCGGGGCTCCCTGTGGCTCCTGTGGGTTTGCTCACGCCGGCCATTTGGGTTTGTGACAAGCTGTGCCGTTTCCCCCGCCTACGGAGGGCGGGCCATTACCTGCTGGGTGTCGGGCGAGGAGTGGTGGAATTTCGCAGCGCGGCCAAAGAAGCAGGCTCCTGGAGAGCCTTACAGAGAGAATTTGGGGTGCGCCTGCCGGTGCTGCTCTATCATCATGTGGGGCCCTCGCGTCCCGGCATCATCCCTGGTTTGACCGTTTCTCCCCAGAGGTTCGAGCGCCATGTGCGCTGGCTGGCTCGCCGGGGCTATACCGGTATCTGCCCTTCCGATTGGGCCCGCTGGCGGCGCGAGGGAAAGGGCCTTCCCGATAAGCCGGTATTGTTGACTTTCGATGATGGCCATGAAGATTTAGTTGAGTATGCCTTTCCCGTGCTCCGCCACTACGGCTTTGGAGCGGCCGTTTACATCGTGACCGGACAACTGGGAGGCACGAACGCCTGGGATAGGGCCCCGAGTTCCATCGCGCTTCGGCTTATGACCGCCAATCAGATCCGCTGCTGGGCCGCGCAGGGAATCGAATTCGGCGCCCACAGCCGGACTCATGCCAATTTGCCAACTCTCTCAGCCCATGAACTGGAAGAAGAAGTCGTGGGCAGCGGGAAGGATCTCGAGTCTATCTTAGGGTCCCGATTGGTTTCTTTCGCATATCCATACGGTTTTCACAACCAGGCTGTGGACGACTGTGCGCGCAGAGCTTTCGATCTGGCCTTCATCGCCGACGACAATAATGAGGGAATGAATCACCTGCTGACGGATCCCCACCAACTGTTGCGAACCATGGTTCAGAGCAACGATTCGTTGCTGGCAATGGAGTGCCGCGCACGGTGGGGCCATAACCCTTTCCTTAACCTTCGTGGTCGCATTGGCCTACGTTCACGTTTCAAACGCGCGGCGCGTCTTGTTTTCGGTGGCGACAAACAGTGATCCACGGGTCAGCAGTAATTCGGAGTCATGAAACGCAGGAGAGTCATTCGTGATACAGGGAAGAAGATCATTGGCGGGCGGTAAAGGGATTCTTCCAATTGGGGAGCTGGCATGACCACTGCCTTGAAGCTCTCGGTGGTGATGTCAACCTACAATCGCCGGGACGCCCTGCTCTCACAAACTCTGCCCGCCATCTTCAACCAGGACCTGCCGGCGGACGAATACGAAGTGATTGTCATTGTCGACGGGTCGAGCGACGGCACGGGTGCGGCGCTCCGCGAGCTTCGGCCACCCTGTGCGTTTCGCATCATCGAGCAGCCAAATCGCGGCCTCAGTGCCTCCCGGAACACCGGGATCGCGGCGGCGCAGAGCAACCTGATTATCTTCATCGATGACGACATTATCTGCAGCCCTGACGTCTTCAGACGGCATGTCGAGGCACACACTGGCAGCGAGCACGTCGTGGTTCACGGCGCCCTGTTTCTCGCCCCGGGGGCTTCTGCCTCGATTCTCACGAATGCCAACAAAGACTGGTACCATCGATACAATTCGTCCCTCGTATCACGGGGCGCGGCATGGCCAGACGGCACATATCTGATCAGCAATAGTTCGATACCTCGCTCGACGCTTCTTGCTTGCGGGGGTCTCGATGAAACCCTCCTGGCGAAGGATGATTTCGAGCTGGGCCTGCGATTGTGGAAGATGGGAGTCCGATTTCGATACCTTCC
>Ga0187874_10002573_pt1 | contig 13729 bp, 27 predicted proteins | sample June2016WEW_16_1_3_FD_132993 | JGI IMG/M metagenome (GOLD analysis project Ga0187874, IMG submission 132993) | Peatland microbial communities from SPRUCE experiment site at the Marcell Experimental Forest, Minnesota, USA - June2016WEW_16_150 | ecosystem: Environmental > Terrestrial > Soil >... | reverse complement strand
TTCATTTTTGCCGCCAATTCAACCAATAAAGTCGAGCCATAAAAGAATGTTGGCTTCATTAGATCAATATCTTCTAGACCTGTAATTATATGTTCAAACGGAACGAGCCCAATTGCATGTTTTTCCGCGCCCAATTCACCCAGGGCTTTCACTAATGGTTCGACATTGCGATCCAGAGCGTCAAACGAAAGTCCACTTGATTGAATTAGAAATTGCATTATGTCTCCAAAATATAAATCATTGCTTCTTCATTACTGATTTGAAGTATTTTTTGGGGTTCCCAATTATTTCGTTCATTGTCAATCATTCTTATTACTTCGACACATGTCGTCTTAAAACCAATAACTTTATTAACCGTTCCAGAATATTTTTTGAAATTTGAAGGATCTTCTGGAAAGACTAGAGAAAATCTACCAATTTGAATTTCAATTCCGTTTTTATCAAGCATCATTATTGCTCCAGAATAAGTAATATTGCTTCTTTATCAGTCAAACGAGTTAACTCTTGGGGTAGCCATTCTCCTGAACCTCTTCTATCTAAATAGTTTACCAACCAAAATGGCTCGTCGAACCAATACTCTTTTCTTTTTGATATAAGTTGACCATAACATATTTCGTCATTGTATGGCTTTTTAATTCTAACCCAATCACCAATCTTTAATCGACGAAATCTCATGATTCCGCCAAAATATAAATCATTAATTCTTCATCAGAAATTTTTTGAAGCCCATCCTCATATCTAAGAGCCTCCCAAGATAAGCCTGGGCATTTTATGTCATATGTTTCATTTCTAGCTCTAACAACCCGCCCCACAGAAAATATTCCATGTGGTTCGTTATCAGCGGGTGTCTTCAATCGGACCCAATCACCAACTTTAAATTTCATAATTATTTCCGATGTCTAAATGCTGTGACAAGATCAAATCCCGCTTTCAAAATTTTCATACGGTTCGTAACTTCAACCGGAGGTGCATTATCCGGAACGGGTTTCAAAGTATTGCCCACAAAATAAGCAATGTCTTGATACATTTGGTATGGTTGAATAATTGCCGGAATACCAATTTCATTTAAGATTGGACATTGGCCAGCAATAATAATTTTGGCACTACGTTGAGTTCTACCATAACCAAAATAATTCACTTCTTGAATTACGAATACTGGTTCCTTGATCTTTCTGGAGAGTTCAATCAAGAAAGGAGATTCTTTTCCAAAAACAATTCCAAAATCATAAGGGCGCCAATAATATCGGCTTTTCTTTTTCAATGTTTCTTCGATGAGATCAACAGGAACCAATGAATATGAATTCAAATTATTTTTATCGATTGACAAATCACTCCAAATGAGATAACATTTACCACATATCACCAGATAAGCATAATTTTTCTCGTCATATTCTTCACTCCAACGAGTAAAATACCTTCGACGAGATAGATCTTCTAGAGGGCAATTATCAATTTCAACTTCAAGAGTTCCTTCAACCATTGCACCATCGATATTCTTGATTGGTGCCAGACGACCACGAGCATATACAACTCTGGGATCACCGCCACCAAATTGCTTGGCCACGAAGTCATAGTAATCTTTGAATGATGATTTGATGATCATTTTATTCCTTTATGGTAAAATTTCGTTATATTCTAATTTTGATCTCATCCAATGCCCATGAGTAGTGATATGATTTTTTCTCACGTATTTTCCAACAACGGTTGAAAATTGTCGCAATTCAAATTCACCAGCTGGGCGAATAACATAACCTTCTTGCTTATTTGTATCTAATCTATCAGCAAGCGGTAATCCAGATAAAGAATTATATTCGGGTTCCCAAAGTCCACGATATAATACTGGAACGGTTTCTAATCCGAGAACACCAGCGAAGAGAACAGTATCATCCCAACTCAAACATTTACATCCATTCCAAATACTGAATACCGAACAAATTGATTTCAACTTCTCATATTTAATAGAATGAACCGCCGTGAGATTTTCACAACAAATTCTCCATCCGTCTGGAATATCATGGGCGATTTGTGCGTGCAATGCCTTAATTTTATTTCTACTGGGATGCGGTTCATAATCAATACTTCTGGCATGAATACCGTCGTTGTAGAAAGATGTATTTTCCCCATCTAATTTTTCAGTTATGACCACCTCATAATTCCAATCCAATAAAGTTTCCATGGCAAGCATTCGATCATCGCTCGTTGCACCAGGACTCCATGGAAGATGCCAAGTCCTTGGATATTTAATTCGGTTGGTGAATAAATGAAGAACGGATGAAAGAATCTTTTGAACTGATTCATCTTCAAAAAGTTCGCCACGCAATCTCATATTGTTTGCCATTACTGGGTTTCCCCATTTATCATATTCTTGATCTGGATAAAGATGAGGAGGAAGAATGATTTCTTTAATTCCTATCGCAGTTCTTAATTGATCAGGTGGAAGTAAAGTCTTTTCAGCTTCAATGTGACAATCACCACAAACCGTTGCACCATTATCCAAGTAATATCCACCATCTGGAAAAAGCCGTCTTTCCATTATGTGATGTGCGTCCTGGCCTAGTTTCTTACAAATGACACAAAGATGCTGATCCCTTCGGAATACTTCCGATCTAAATTGATCACGAGTTAGCAATTCTTGTGTCATACATTATTGCTCCAAAAGATATATCATTGCTTGATCTTCGGTAATTTTCTTTAAGAAATCAGGATATTTGTAGGTCACAGGATTAGTAAACTGTTGAATATTTATCGTAATACAATCTTCTGCTTCATCTATAGAATTTATGGTGGCGACTTTTCCTTCCTCTATTCCGGTTAAAACATAAACCCAATCACCAGATTTTAGAATCTTTCCAAACTTATCTTTTTTCATCAGTTCTCCAAAAAATACAGCATTGCTTCGTCTTCTGAAACTTTTTCTAAATTCTTTGTAAATTTTAAGAATTGTTTAAACGAGCCATTGCACTCGAGACTGAGATTTACAGGAATATAATTTTTGTTTTTAACATTAAATTGTAATATTTTAACAATTTTGCCAACGCCTTCCCCACCAATGATCCTATCAAAATCTCCGGGTTCTAAATTCTGTCCATTTCTATCAATCATGGTTGCTCCAAAATATAAAGCATTGCTTCAATTTCGCTTACCTTCTGAATATTTTCTGGGTATTTCCTGAAAGGATCTTGATCGTCTTTTTTCAATAATTGTACGGTACACATTGGCTGAGAGAATTCGTCAATTGCTTCCTCCAAAACCTTCGCAAGATCGCTGGTGCCATACAAAGCAAGAATACGAACATAATCACCAGAAATTAAAATGTCTCCGTTTTTGTCACGCATCATTATTGCTCCAAAAGATATAACATGGCTTCGTCAGATGTAACCTTTTCAATATTTTCAAAATGTTTACTGTATGAATCAACACCAGGATAGTATAAATTTACCCGTACCTCTTTTTCGCCGACCTCCACAATTCTGACAATTTTCCCTTCACCGTATTCAGCAATTATCCGTACGAAATCTCCGATTTGTAATTCATTACCAAAACGATCTTGCATCTTCATTGCTCCAACATATAAATCATGGCGTCTTCATCAGAAATTATTTCTACTTCCTCAGCTGAGCGCCACACTGTGGTATTTTGTGTTTTAAGATATATTTCATCTCTTGGGGCTTTTGGGGGTGATAGCAATTTAATAACTTTGCCAATGGCATATAAATTATGTCCGTCCTTATTAATCCATCTAGAGGACCATTGATTAAATTTAACGAACTTCCCAATTTGAATTTCTTGTTTCAAACGATCCTTCATTTTGATCCCTCTGATTCCACCAAGATTTGAAATTCTTTTCCATTCAATTCTCCAGAATAAAGAGCATTGCTTCTTCATCAGAAATTTTCGGATAAAATTCTAATTGTTTCATTTTATAGTGCAATTTATTTCGGACATGGTCAGAAAACCACCAATTGACTGCAACTTCACATTCCACAAAAGTTAAAATTTCTTCAATTTGGCCAATACAAAAAGGCCCTGCTTGAAGCCAATCTCCGACTTTGAATTCAGTCTGCATCTTCCAAAAGTCCTATCATTGCTTCGTCTTCAGATATCAAAACAATGTTTTTCGGATATTTTACAAACCCGTCTGGATGTCTCCTGAGTCTAACCAAAACCTGTTGAAATCCGAAAATATCAACGGTAAAGGAAAGAATTATTCCACACTGACCTTCACATCCATCAGCAATGATTCGAACCCAATCTCCGACTTTCAAGTCATTCTGCATAACTTTTTAAGATTTCTAGTATCGCTTCCTCTGGAGTAAGTAATTCCACATTCTTAATATATTTTCGAGAAAAACCAGCATCAAGTATTTTTACACGAACCATTGGTTCCATATCGGAATCAGTATCAAAAGACATAATTTCCCCACATTTCCCAATTTGGGAATAAAGACATCGAACCCAATCTCCGACTTTGTAATCAGTCTGCATAAACTTTTTCATTGGCCCTTTCTTAAAGCCCAAGCTGTTCGTTTACCCAAGCATTATCTACAATCCGAATGCCCTTCTTCTGTGCCTTGGCCAGCTTCGATCCAGGATCTTCTCCAACGATCAAAAGATTGCATTCACTTGTAATATTACCTAAAGACACAGCGCCTAATTCTTCCAAACGGGCCGCAACTTCTTTGCGAGTTCCCGCCGATAATGTTCCGGTAATTACAAACGATATTCCATCAAGCTTCTTTCCAGCCATAACCACTTTCTCCTTTTGTGCAGGACGAACACCTGCGTTATATAATTTAGTGCATAGAGCAATATTGCTGGGATTTTTGGCCCATGCAACAATTGCCCCCATCTTTTTCTCACCCAACTTCTCCATACCAATCTTTGGAAGCTTCAACAGAAGCGTTGGGAGATTCTTCATATCTCCAGAACCCAAATTCAATCTTTCAGCAATGTCTTCACCTAGGCTATGCCCAACCATTGGGATTCCCAAACAAGAAAACCAACGGTCCCAGGTTGCGGTTTTCGCCGTTTCTAGGCTCTTCACCATCTTTATGGTATTGGCACCGCTCCGATATCCAGAATTTTTCAATGAACTTGCCGTGTGCTTCATATTACCAAATTCAAATAGCCCAGCAATGTCAGTAATACCATGGGCCACCAGTTCTTCTGATAAAGATTCACCAAGGCAATCAATTTCCAAAACATCACGATTGCCACAATGCTTGAAATGCACCGCCGCCTTGCCTGGGCAAGCAGAATTCACGCAAACCCGCTGAATAATATTGGCTTCCTGATCCATTTGTAGTTTTGATCCACAAGATGGGCACTTAGTTGGAAATACAATTGGTTTTGCCCCTTTGATGCTAACCGTTTCAGTAATATAGGGAATTACATCTCCGCTCCGAAGCACCTTCACGCGAGCTCCAATCATCAATCCCAAATTCTGGATCCAGGTTTCGTTGCAACATGATGCGCGAGAAATCATTGCGCCACCTAAATCAACTGGCTCCAAAATTGCTACGGGGGTGATTTTCCCCAAACGTCCCAGACTATATTCAATATCTAGCAGCGTTGTCTCGGCCGCCAAATGTTGATTTTTGAAACAATGTTGATATTTGGTAAAATTCGATCCCACACCCAATTTGTTTCGCACTTTATGCGAATCCGCTTTCACCACTACGCCATCGGAAATAATATCGGAGGTTTCATTAAACTTCAAAATCTTGTTCAGACTATCAACTAAGCTAGATTCAGATCCGCTTGCATCCAAAATTCCTTGATACTTAGGGAATCCAAATCCTGCAGCGATATTCATACGCTCAAAAGAGCTATCTGGCAAACAGTGATCTTCATCAGGAGAATACATATCCCAAGGAATCAGGATAATTTCACGAGAAGCAACAATTTCTAAATTTTTTTGTTTCATTGTTCCCGCAACGGTGTTACGGGGATTCGAAAATTGTTGCCCACCCAGAGCATTGATTCTGGCTAATTCCGATTTGGACATACATAGCTCACCACGCATTCTCAAATCGGAAATTTTGGTTTGAATTTTTTGCGGAATTTTCTTGCAGGCTTTCACCTGTGGAGTCATATCTTCGCCAGCATCACCGTCGCCACGAGACACCGCCCGTTCCAAAATACCATTTTTGAAATAGATTTCGCATGAATTGCCATCACGCTTAGGTTCAATCAATTTGACATCACCATAGTTCGCCGCGGCGTTCACAAAGCTTTCCACAGTGAAATGATTTTCAATACTAAGCATGGGACGGGCATGGCGGATTCGTCCACTGGAATTCTTCGTGTCGCCAACTGTTCTGAGAGCACTGGCATGAATCTCATAAGCGGGATATTGCTTCACAAGAGCCTTCAACTGAGATTCCAACTTGTCATATTCTCCATCGGAAACGAGCGGAGATCCAACGTAATATGCGTCCCTCAATTTTGCAACCTGCGAGTTAATACCTTTGATTTGCTGCTTGACTGCTTCACTCATTCTGTTTTCCTTTACTCAATAAGTATATTACATTTTAGTGTGGAAAGCAAGGGCTAAATTCAGTAATTTTAGCCCTTTGTTTTCAACAACTTAGCATCTTCCCATAAAAAGTTATGTTTATAGGTTCTTGTGAGTTTGTTATTTTCTAAAATATCAAGCATCATTAATCCATCATTTATCAAAGGCCAATCATCAGAGAAAAAGTGATAATCCCAAGAACAAATATAGCCGCCATCTTTCCGTTTGAATGGTCCATCATATTCGCCACCGCCACCAGTTCCTGGATAGGTCAATGATGATTCAAATGTATCTGATCCAAAACTATCTGGATATTTTACATATCGAATCCAAACACGGCCAGACCAACCAGGATAGCCTTTTGGAGCATTGGGTTTTTCGTTGCCCCAATTTGTTTCTCCGTTTATTGGACAATTGTGTGTATTTCTAACCTTTTGGTCATAAGAAATTTGCCACGAAAATCCAGTAATTTTTGTTGATTTCTCTGAACGACCTTTGAAGGTATTCACCATGGCAATCACACAATGAGCAAGATCATCAAGCGAGGTTGGTTCATGACCATAGATTTTCAATATCTTGTCTTTTGTGGCTTGCTTGTAGTTGGGCATTTTTTATCTTTCTTAGTGTAAAAGTAATGAGTTCAAAGTGGATGTGATTAACGTTTGAACATCAAATTGATTCATTTAGTTCTCCAAAAGGTAAATCATTGCTTCTAGTTCGGAAATTTGTGTGAATTCCATTGGAAGAAAAGCTAGGGTTTGCCCTGGCCATCTCTTAAGATAAATTTGACAATAATTATTATGAATAGAGGCGATCCTTCCAATGTGATTGGTCCAGGCACCATTCTTAATTTTAATCCAATCTCCAGGATTCATTTATTCCTCCAAAAGATAAATCATGGCTTGCTTTTCTGTGATTTTCTCTATTTCTTCTGGACGAAACCACATAAGATTTTCAATCTTAAAGCACTTCACATCAATATATTCCTGCTCTGGTCCTTTGACTCGGCCAACATATTTGTGTAATGGCCAAATTCCATAAACCCAATCGTTTTTCTTTAAGATATTTCCGTTTTTGTCAACCATTTATTTCTCCAGTAGATACACCATTGCTTTTTCATCAGAAAGTTTTTCAAACCTATAAGGAAACCACCCCGCATTTGGTGCTGATGCCTTATGATATACATAAATGCGGCCCATCTTGAATATTTTACCAAATATTTTTAGATTATTTGAATTTATTTGCCATTGAGATCAGATCTTTCATAGAATATCTATTCAAAAATATATTCGCCCTTAGTGGCAATTTCAACGCAAACATCTGCCCATTCACACTGCAATCGTGCCATGACAATCTTCCAAGTATGAATAGCATCACGATTTCCGCCTTCATACTCAAGTCGAAGAAGCAATTGTCGTACCTTCTCGATACGATCCGACAATTGATTTACGTCGATGACGGGCCTATTTCGCATTCTTAGTGATTCTCGCATTCCATCTCCCTTATTACTATGAGTATATGACACTTTGGCATAGAAAGCAAGCAAAAACATCTCTTTTATAATCAACAAGTTACGTTGTGAGATTCTCCTCCATATAAGTGTGGTAAACGCTAATATGGAATACCGATTGATGAAATTCTTCTTCAACATCAATATTACCAGAATTTCGAACATTCAAAAGATATTGACGCATCCAAATAAGTTCTTTTCTGGTGAGACCTTTTTTCGCAATATCCACAGCTTGACCAGTTAAATGTGGGGAAGCCGAATCACCTTCTATTCCAGCAGCATTTGAATTATGTCGAATTAACTTTTTCTGAATTTGTACTGTTCTTACGGCTGAATTTACTTGCAGCGGCTTTCCAAATTCATGATAAAAATTATTTGAAATATCACGTAAAAAGTCAGCAGTCCATTCTCGGCAATATCTCCGATTTTCTGGGAGAGATGAAGCAATCAGTAATTCATTTGAACTTGGAATTTTTACCAAGTCACCTGATTTCTCCATTTGAATTAGTTGATCATCATCTTTAATCCGTGGTAAACCATCTTCATCAGCCATAATATTTTGGTGAATAAGAATGTCTCGAGTTCCCTTCAAAAGACTGGTCTCTTTACATCCTCTTCTATGTCTACGACGGTAAAAATATTGTCTACCAATTTGTTCATAAAGGTCATATTTAGCTTTCTGAAAAGGGATATTATTGAAATATAAAATATCCGGTGGCAACGAAATCGAATCCGAATCGTTTTCGTCTAGGAGTTCTTGAGCCATACCATAAAAATAATCTTGCTCCAATTTTGGAATTGATTTTACTCCCAACTTGATGAATCCAAACTGATAATGTTGACCTTGATGCTGATAAATTACCTCACAGGTTGTAGATCCTACACCAGCGTTGATTCGATTTAATACGACCTCACCAACTGACCTTTGACCTCTTTCTGATTCTCCTCTGGCTTCGTTGTAAATCGCTAGAGCAAGGCATTTCGCCTCCTTGGATTGTGCTTGAATTGCCCCCGATGATAAGCACAGAATTAGTCCCAGTAATATTTTTTTGGTCATTATAAATCTCCTTTTTATTTTTCAAGGAAATTCTGAGAATATCAATTCTCAGAATCGTCCCTTTCGTTTGTGCAAGTTACATTTTGTATTTTTCTTCTTCTCCTATTGCATATACAGATATTTAGTATTTAGCCTACAAAATTAACATCAATAACAACAGAATTTTGCTCGGTCTTCAGATGCCAATCTCCTGGCGCATATGGTGATGGTTGGGTTGTGGCCAGTTCGCCTTCTGCTTTGGCTGCCCCCTCCATCTCTTGGTGAACTACTGCTGTTCTAAAGAACAAACAGCTTCCCGCTTCAATGACTCCAATTTGAAATAATCAAATTGTTATCTCTACGGGCACTTTGGGCAATTCCTGCCCTGACTTTTATTGCATACATCTATAATTGAATCTTGGTTATCGAATCAATTACATTTTTATTTATGGCCCCGATTCATCCTCTGTTCTGAAGAACAAAGGTCTTCTTGGAGTTTTGAAATAAATTTTTGCTTGGCGTTCTTTTAACTCCGTTATTTCTTTTTCAAGAAGTGAATGGGTGGCTTCAAGTCTGGCCAATACAAGATCGCTCATTTGGGCATCGTCCAAAATCTACAATGCTTGGCTCCACCCGCATCGATTTCGCTTTGTGGATATCCGTCTCGCAATAGAGTTTCTTCTAACGTTTCTCCTGGAAGCGGATCATAAATTTTCGGAAATCCATACCTCCATCCGCCTGGCGGATCATAATGTTTTTCTCTCATTCTATCCCTTCTTATTGAATCTGTCAAGACTTCTTAGAGTCCATCCAAAAATTATACCAAGTATGAAACAACCAAAACAAGCAATATCAAGAATTCGATAAATTTCGTTTGACATTTGTTGTGTCATTATTCTCCCCAACTTTTCTTCCACTTCCAAGCATCCGTTGGCGGCGAATCTGGCCAATTTGGATTTATCGGAACCACATACATTGCGTTTGGCAGAAATGACCGCTGTTTTTCAATAACAGTTACTTCTCCAGGTTTGGCTCCACCAATACTAATCACTCTGGCAGTTTTACAAGGCATCCAATTTGTAGATGTCCAGGAAGTAAATTGCTCAGTATACGTGATGTAATAAATGCGGCATTCAGCCAGCCCGCAAGATGAACCGCATAAAAGAAGTGCAAAAACCAATGTCAATTTTCCAATCACTTTTTCAATTCCTTTCGAACTTTCTTTTCAACTTTATTGGCTAACTCAAGCAATGCTTCGGCAAGATCATCTGCCGCTTGACTCCCAAAGCACATCCATCCAATTTTCTTGAAACATTTATCAACCAATTTTTCGTTAAGTTTTGACAATTTATCCTCCAATCCAAGGAAACCACATTTTTGTCATCATCTTTGATAGTTTGGCGGCGCCCAATTCAGCTAGAGCCGCGCCAACCTTAGGACCAACTTGAGTATCTCCAAATTCAGAAGGCAATCCACCATTGAAGATCAAATGTTGCTTTGCCACTAAAGTTTGAATTAAGAGAAGTTCTTTTTCAGTGAATTCAATACTGGTTGTTGACATTATTCCCACTTTCCCGTTTCAAGGTAATTTTTCGCCTTGACATAACGACGCATAATTCCTTTTTCTGCTTGCGGCAATGCTGCATGGCGTTCAGGAGACATATTATCTTCAAGATCTGCCAATTTCAAATATTTCCCCAGAGGATGTTTTGCGCTTCTTTCAACAAACTCACGATACGTTTCCTTGCATTTTACTTCAAAGCCAAGTCGATCTTCATACTTTGGATCAAGCCTGGTCACACTCAAAACAATAGAGGCAATCTCTTCGCCGAATTCATGCCGAATTTGATTCAACGTAATTGCGGTATCTTCAACCGTATCATGAAGATATCCAGCAATAATTAGCATCGTTGATTCTTTGACAGAAATTAATGAAGGATTGTTCAAAGCAAAAATGCCGGCTCGCAAACCAACCCTACGAACATGAATCCAATAAGGTTTTCCACCTTTATCAATCTGTCCGGCGTGAGCATTTATTGCGAAATCCAAAGCGTAATTTTCATCCAACTTCATCCAAGTGCCTCTAATTTTCTAGCCTCATACATCACAATATAAAGAAGATGCCCTTCAGCTTCAGCCAATGTCTTGTTATCAAATTCAATCACACCATTGATTGTTTCAGGCACGACGAATTTACCGTTCTCCCAATGACACCCGCTAATAAATTCTCGAGCATCGGGCACTGCCCATTTACCGTTCGGAAGTTGAATTGGTTCAACCAATTGTTTCATCCAACATTCTCCACCAAATCTAAATTTTCCGAAGGATAATACACAACGTTATATCCCAGAGCCACTTCATATTCTCCAGAAGAAGGAAAATAATCAGTAATTTGGCCGATTTCGCCAGCTTCGCCAGGAATATAATCATGGCCTTCAAGGTAATAAAGAGTGTCGTTGATTCGAACGTTAGCGCCAATCGTAAGATTTTTCATTGGAAACCTTTCTAAATTTGCTTACTCTTCAAGTATAGCAAACCACAGAAGAAAAGTCAAGAACAATTAAATTAGAATTTTGGTTTTATGAATTTAACCCGCCGCCAATGGTATTTGTTCCAGTTGGAGGTAGTGGTAAAGGAGTAGGATTTGGTGCGGTTGAACCAGAATTGTTGATTCCGCCATTGGATAATTGAGTAGAATTTTGCGCTTCAATAATTATAGCTGATAATGCCTGACCAGAATTAGATGAGGGATCTATACAATTATTGATGAGATTGAATCCGGTAATTTCATTTGAAGATGGATCCAAAATTATTTCTGAAGCGGCACTGGCCAAATTAGTAATAAATGGAAGGTATAGAGTGATTGGTGACATTAAAAAACCTCTAAAATAAGCAATTGACTATTATTATGGGTTTCGGCTACACCGTTATATAATTTGAATAATGCTATATTGGTTAAATTTGATGCCTGCGAAGCCAAAATGTTTGCATTCTCATTAATTAAATTTGCTCCAGCCACAGCCAAAGTATTTATATTGGTATAATGGTTTGCATCACTCAATTCAACTCCACCAATTGGGAATCCATTTATCAAAGCAGATGCAATATTGCCAGAATCTGAACTTATCACGTTCCAAATTGGAACATAGGTTAGTGGTTTTATGGCTTCAATAGTATTATTAAGAGCTGAATTGAAATATGTGGCACCAAAAATATCATCAACTGTCGGATTTCCATAAGTGCCTGTTCCCGGACCAAACGAAGATCGAATATTTGCGATCATTGAAGTTGATACTGGTGTGGATAAACTAGATAAATTACCCTCCGATAGTGGTTGAATATTTGCCATAGTCGAACCTAACGACGTTAAAGAAGTCACATAGGATAATCCAGAAACATTTGAAATCAATGCTTTGATAAAAGAATAAACGGTGAGCGGTTCTTTGATGCTTGCTTCAATCGACTGGGTTGCAATCGAACCCAACATCAATGGTAGATTGAAACAATCAGTCCAATTGAAAATGTTCGATGCCGCCGGCCCAATATTAAAAAACGTAACGACGGCATCTAAATCACCAGTTGATGTAAGAGCAGCATTTGCCATTTCTCCCAGAAGAATATCCAAAGGATTCAAGGCCGCAATTTGAAATGGATCATTTGAACTTACTCCTTGTGGGTTGCTCATAATCAAATTAAATAAATCCGATCCAATCACATATTGAATATTGGTTACGGGATCAGTAATTGTTTTACCAAAGAAATTTACATGAAGATTACCAATATAATCCGCTCCAGATTCAAGAATCTTATTGAAACAATATGCATTACTAAATCCATTGAATGGGTCCGCAGGTGACATTAAATTACCAAGCTGCTGAATCGCCTGTCCAACCTTTGAAAAATTTGATCCAGCAAGATTACTAAATCCCCCAGAAATACTAGAAGAGGGCCCACCAGGCCATTGGGCTGTGGCTGCACTTTCAAGAACAGATTGAGCATCCTCCGCATAATCTTGAGCTATTTGAACTGATTGAATGAATATTGAAATAGAATTACTATTCCCGAACCAAGTTTTGGTTCTAGCTGGTGCTATATCAAATAATGGCCCATAGCCTATTTGTGAACTAAAATCATTTGGAATTTGCCCAAAAATTTGTGGGAATGAATTTGCCCCTATACCTATAAGAAGATTCGCATTAGATGAAGTTATATTTGCGTTGGCTGATGCATTGTAAAAAATATTGGAAAAATTCGCCACCGGAGCAAAACCTTTATAGATATCATAGTTCACAGTGATATTTGGAGGAGCCAATCCGTTACCGGAACTAAGTCCGGTCAACGCTATAATTTGGAATCCCGTTAAATTGTTCATTCTACCCCATTAGAATTTTCTTTCTTGGCGTGAGTATTAGACTTGTTTCTTCGCAATAAGCCTGATAAATCTCATCTTGAATATTTTGTGTAAAGGAAGTTACAGCACTTTTCATCAAAGAAAGTTGCTGCGAATCATCCGCCATCATCATCAATGGAACAAATCTTAATCCTTCTTTTGGGTGGATTCCTAGAATTCTGGGATTATCCAATTCAAAAATTCGTTCATCAGACGATGGTTTTATTTTAGAAATTAGTTCTTCTCCAGAAATTAATTTGAAAATGTATATCTTTT
>Ga0187874_10002572_pt1 | contig 13734 bp, 9 predicted proteins | sample June2016WEW_16_1_3_FD_132993 | JGI IMG/M metagenome (GOLD analysis project Ga0187874, IMG submission 132993) | Peatland microbial communities from SPRUCE experiment site at the Marcell Experimental Forest, Minnesota, USA - June2016WEW_16_150 | ecosystem: Environmental > Terrestrial > Soil >... | reverse complement strand
TCCCGATCCGGCGAAATCCGCAGGAATCTGAGTGTAGGGGTACGCGAGGTTTGGTCTTCGGCTTTGTATCAGGGCACGGCTTTAGTCGTGCCGTAGGGTTGCTCGGAAAGTTGGGCTTTAGCCGGCTTTAGCCGGCTAAAGCCCATTCCTTTCGCGGTTCGGCATGGCTGAAGCCATGCCCTGATACAAACCAGATCATAACCTCATACAGCCGGAAATGTAGAAACTCCAGGGACAGGCCTCCGGCCGGTCGAACACCGGCGGCAAGACCGCCGGCGCTACCAGTTGGTCTTAACGGAACTTGAAAATGTAGAAACTCCACGGCACGGCTAAAGGCCGTGCCCTGAAACAAACCAGCCGGAGTCCCACTTTTACGTCGCGCACCCATCATGCCGCAGCCGCCTTCAGGCGGCTGCTTTGCGCGAGCCGCTCAGGCATGATGTCATTATGAGGGAATGCCGCAGACACCGCTAAGCCGCCGGACGTTTCTCCTGACCGCGGGCGCCGGAATCGGCGTGGCGAAGACCGGCCTCGCGCCGGCGCGCGAACTGGTCCGTGGGGCCTGCTTGCCCATCCGGAACTGGACCGGCCTCAAGCCGGCGCGCGAACTGGTCCGGAGCGGTGCTCTGGGGCGTATCGTCTTCTGCCGCGTGTTCCAGGGCGATGCCAGGGATTCGCTGGGCACGCTCCAGTTCCTTTTGGACGCACCCCCGCCGGTTTCGGTGACGAAACACGGCGCCGGCCGCGCCACGCTGCGCTACCCGGGCTTCGTCGCGTCTTTTGAAAAAGCCCGCGGGCTGGAGGAGTATGGCATAGTGATTTGCGGGAGCCATGCCACCCTGGCAATCAAGCGGGACGGCCTGCACATGTTCGGCCACGAGGCATAGCCAGGAGTCGTAAATGGATATCGAATGGGTTCGCCGCTATTGCATGAAGCTGCCGCACACCACCGAGAAGGTGCAGTGGGGCGCCGACCTGGTGTTCAAAATCGCCGGCAAGATGTACGCCGTGGTGGCGCTGGAGCCCGCGCCGGTCTGCATGTCGTTCAAGTGCAGCCCCGAGGATTTCGCGGAGTTAACGGAACGCCCCGGCGTGATCCCTGCCCCCTACATGGCCCGGGCGCAGTGGGTGGCCCTGGAAAGCCAGGAGGCGCTGCGCGCCGAGGAGACCAAGAGGCTCCTGAGGAAATCCTACGACCTGGTGAGGGCCAAACTACCGAAAAAGGTTCAGGCCGCGCTGGAGTGAGAGAAGCGGAAGGCAGAATAGAGAAGTCAGAATATAGAATGGACCTCCGCGCGCAGCCCTCTCCGTCATGGGAAGTAATACGCCCAGTGGGTTTTGCCGATTTTGAAATGGGGAGGAATCCTCTCGGCCCAGCCGGGCTGGTCGAATACTTTAAGTCCGCTCAAGCTGACGACGTTCCAGCCGGGGGAAGGATGATACCAGTCGGTGGGAGTAGTGGGCGGGAAGGCGCGGCCGGCCTTCAGGTAGGTGATGCAGTAGGGAGTGAAGGCCACGTGCGTGGCGCCGTGGCGGGAGAGGAAGGCCGCGACGAGTTTCATGTCTTGGCCCCAATCGAGGTCGGATTCAGCCGTTACATCTTCGGGATGGCCGGAGACGAACTCGTTGGTGTAGGCGATGTAGTCGGGATGCTGTGCCGCTCCGGAGACGGCCTGCCACCCGAGCAGCAAGAGGATGCCAGCGGCGCGCCGCCACGGCCCGCGTATCAGTTCGGCGGCTGCCACCGCGCCGATTACCGAGAACGCGGTGTAGATCGGCAGGACATGGCGCACGCCGATGTTGATGCGGCTCATCATGGCGACGATCAGGATGCCCGCCGCCAATGCCGCCGGCGCGGAGAGCGGCAGCCGCCTGCGCCAGCCGTAAATAAGTCCGCCGCTGAGCAGGAGAAGCATGGCGACCGGCGTCTTGACCGAGAGCACCACGGGGAAGTAATACCAGACGCCGCCATGGCGGCGCTGTCCGAGCAGGTAGGACGGGTGGCCGGCGGCGTTCTGCTTCATCAGACCCTGAATTCCTCCGAAGAATTCAGGCACGAGCGTGAACCGATACGCGGCGCAGACTACAAATGCGCCGAGCAGTCCGGCCACGGCAAGCGGTGCGATATAGGGCCGCATTTTCGAGAGCGGCGGACGGCGGATGGCGAGCAGCACGAACCAGGCTGCGGGAAGGTATACCAACAGCGAGAACTTCGCCGCGGCGGCGAGGCCGAGCGCGATGCCGAACAGAACGGTGCGCGAGCGATCCGGCCGATCGGCCCACCAGAGCGATGCGAGAAACGCGAGGGCGCCGAACGCGGTGCAAGCCATGTCCGTGGTGACCAGGCCTGCGTGCGCCAAAACCGGCGGCGTAGTGGTGAAGAGAAAGGTCGCGATCACCGCGGCCCTGGGGCCGCCGGCGCGCTTTGCCCACAGGAACACGGCGAGCGACGCGATCCAGAAGAGCGGCAGAACGCTGAAGCGGGCGATCGAGAGGGTGCGGTCGTAGTGATCGTCGCGGCCGAGGATCAGGCTGCCTTCCATGTACGAACCGTCGGCAGGAACCAGACGCTCTCCGGCAAGCGAGACGGCCACCGCCGCCAGGACGCGCGCAATCGGAGGATGCTCCGTATCCCATGTATACGCGCCGTTGAGCCACTGCATGCCGCAGCCCAGGTGGTCCGGTTCGTCCATGGTGTGGCTGAGGACGGTGTAGGTGGACACGATGCGCGCGGACGCCAGGAACACCAGCAAGGCCGCGAAGATTGCGCAGCCGCGGCCGGACATCACAGTTTCGGGTCCACCGTATAGACCGCGAAGATTCTGCAGACTCGTCCTTCCAACGATCCTTTGATTGTGTTTCATCACAATTTTCACGGGAATGCCGCGCTGCCGATGAGATATAAGTTCAGAGGAGTCCCTCGGAGGCCGCGCCGCGCGCCCGGTGATTCCTTATTCTTCATTCTTCATTCTTTATTCCCCCCCAGCATGCACCTCCTCGACGAAGAACAGCCCATCGTAGCGCTTGCGCAGTTCGGCCGGCTGCAAGGCGGCATCGGGATCCTGCACCACCCAGTAGGCCCCCAGATCGTGAAACAGGTGCACATCCGTGAGCCAGCGCGCCAGGGTTCCGGAGCCCGGCAATGTCGCGACATCCAGGAAGAAGGCCGGCATCCCGGCCGCGCTCAACACGGCATCGCCAGAGCCTTCCGGCGATGGCGGCACGCTCCACATGCCCAAGCCCTTGGAATCCCCGTTGTCCACTCCCACCGCCCGCACCTCTCCGCGGCGGAAGGCAAAACCAGCCGCGTAGAAATTCCGCCCGTACCGCTCGCGCAGCCATTCTCCCATGCCCTTGTCGGCCATTTCGTCGCCGAATCGGGCGTGGCCGTTATCGGTCCACAGAATGACCTTGGCGGTGAGGTACGTGGTGTCGAGGAGGCTGGAGAAACGATTCGCCATGTCCTGCGCGGCCGAGGAATCGAAAGCCACGAACGCCGCTTTAGGGGCGTTGGCGCTCAGCCATTCCGATGCCCCCTTTGCATCTTCCGGGTTGGTGGCCACCAGTACGGTGAATCCCTTGTTTTTCACGAGGTATTCCACCAGCCGCAGCTTCAGCCCGGCGAACTCGCGCGTGCCGCGCGCGGCTTCCCCCAGCGCCACAATCCGCGATTCGCCGACGGCCGCTCCGAAGGCTTCCAGGTTGGCCCACTCCTCGCCCGGCTGCCCGGTCCGGAGCGGCTTGGCGTGAGCTTTGATCTCGGCCGCGACTGCCCGCGTCACGGCCGCGCTGGTGGGCGGCAGCACCCAGTAGTAAGCCAGCTCGATGGATTCCTTCCAGCGCCAGGCGTCCTCCATCTGGCTCCAGGTGTCGCGGTGAATCGTCACTACGCGGCGCTTTCCGCCGGGAGTGGGATCGGCCGCCTCGCGCTCCACCGTTACCACCGCCTGGTCGCCGTCCAGTTGCGCCGACATGAGTTTCGTTCGCGCCGTCAGCCTCACTCCTTTTTGCATCTCGCCCTGAATCGCGGGCAGGAGCGGCTCGCGAACCGATCCCACGCCCATCTGCGCGTCCGGCAGCACCACCTTCGCAATCTCGTCTTTGTCGCCGCGCGTGAACGCCGAATCGAGGAGCGCATACTGCTTCTGAATTCGCTCGCGCGCCTCCGCCACCTGGGCGGGCGTGATCACATCCTCCGCGAACTCGACGCCGCTCACCGACACGCGTCCCCGGCCGTAGAGCGCCACGCCGATGCGGATGCTCTCGGCGTCGGGAGCCACCTCGCCGCGGATTTGGTAGCTCTTCCATTCCGAGGAGACAATCGGGCGGTTTTCCATGTAGTCGAAAAAGCCGGTCTCCGCGTTCGGCCGGTTCACGCGCAGCACCATGTGCGCCTTGTCGCCCAGCGCGCCCGCCTCCATCTTGATCCACGCGCGCAGTTTCACCCTCTTTCCGCGGAAGGGCGCGGCATCGAAATCCTGCAAGAGATTGCCCAGGCTCTCGGCGGTTGCCGTGGCGGGACCCGCCAGCACAGCGCACGGCGCATCACCCCGGCAGTTCGCTTGCCATTCCGCCAGGTATTCGGTGTTTTCCATGGCGTCCAGCACGAACCATCCGGGCGGGGGCTTCAGCGCCTCGCCCTGCTGGAACTGCAGATTGGCCTGCGCGACCAGCGCCACCGGCAGCCAAGCGGCCAGCATCGCGAGTTTTCTCATCGTTCGAACCGCAGGCATGCCCGCCCCAGGAAGATTTCGTCGCCCGCCCTCAGCCGTTCGCCGCGCCGGTTCCCCGCCGGGACCTCGATGGCCCGTCCGTCGCGCAGCACGCGCGTGCCGAACTCGCTTCCATCGTCGCAGATGCGGTAATCGCCGGCATCCAGACGGATGTGCGCGTGCCGCCGCGACACCGTGGCGTTTGGCTCGTCGCCGCCCTCTTCGAAGACCACGTCGTTGCGCCGCACCACGCGGTGCTCGGTATCGGTCAACTCCGCCATCCTGCCCAGATTCGTAAGCGCCTTCTCCAACGTGTATTCCCCCTGCAAGGTCTTCCCCTTCACCACAATCAACCGGCCGGCGCCGCGCGTTGGCCCGGCCGCCCGCTTCGAGGCTTCCACCGAAAACTCGATGGTGAAGCTCTTCTCCCCCGTATCCGAGGTCTTCACTTCCACGCCGAAGCCGCGCGGCGCCTCGCACTCGGCGCTATCCAGGGCCTCCTGGACATCGCTTTCCAGCCGGCCGCCTTCGCCAAAGGCCGTCTGGTAGAGCGCCCGCCGGTCCGGGTCCGCCGAGACCAGCGTCACGGTCACGTGCCCGTAGGGAAAGACGCGCCTGCCGCGCGCCACAGTCTGGACCCGGCTTTCGATCGATTCCAGAATGGCGCGATGCACCAGCAGCAGCTCATCGGAATCGGCCGGCCCGAACATCCGCTCGGTCCACTTCCGGAAGCCCCGCTCGATGCTCTCTTCGATTTTCGAAAACAGACTCATAGGCGCCCGCCCCTATTGCACCAGCCCCAGCTTCGCCGCCGCATTGACAATCTCCGCCGCCGCCGGGGCCGCATTGGTTCCTCCATAGACTCCATTCTCCACCAGCACGGCGAAGGCGATTTTCCGGGTCGCCCCTTCCTGCGATGTCCCGTACGGCGCAAACCCGATGAACCAGGCGTGCGACGGCCCATCCGCCAGTTCCGCGGTGCCGGTCTTGCCCGCCACCGGCACTGAGGCGGCGGCGCGTTTCCCCGTGCCCGCCGTCACCACTTCGCGCATGAACCGGCCCAGCAGCGCGGCCGCATCCGCCGGCAGCACCTCGCGCGGCTCGGTGGTCCGGGTGTTGGTCTCGTCCGTGATCCAGCGGCCCTGCGGCATGCTGCCGCCGCTGGCCACGGTGGCCGCCACCCGCGCCATCTGGAACGGCGACGCCACCACCTGCCCCTGCCCGTAGGAAGATTGTGGCAGCGATTTCTTCAACTGATCGGCGCGGTTGGGCCATGCCGTCGCGATGCCCAGCGCGCTGCCGGTGGTCCACAGCGCATCGGCGCCCACGTCGTAGGCGCCCAACTGCGCGAAGTAGGCGTTGCATGAAACCACCAGCCCGCGCTCCAGGTCGAGCGTGCCGTGCGGCGCCTGGTCCTGGATGTCGTCGCGGATCGGGCGGCTGGAGCCTTTCAGGTAGTTGCCCACGCGCCCGTCCGGCAGCCGGATGCACTGGTAAGTGCGATGCGCCAGTTGCATGTCCTTGCGCAGCGCCGCCATGGCTGTCACCACTTTGAAGGTCGAGCCCGGCGGATACAGCCCGTAGCGCGCGCGGTCGAGCCACGGGTTGGCCTCTTGACCCGGCTGCGCTACTCCATTGAGCACCGGCTGCGGAAAGCTCACCGCCGCCAGCAGATCGCCGGTGGCCGGGTCCAACACCACCGCCGCGCCTTTATCCTTGCCGGCTTGCTTGAGCTGGTTGCGCAGAATCTCGGCAACTTTCACTTCCAGCCGCGCATCGATGGACATGTTCACGTCGCGCGGCCGGTCGAGCACCTTGCGCACTTCGGGGTTCCGCGGGTCGTTGCGATGCCGCAGCAGCGGAACCAGCTCGCGGTAATCGTAACGCAGCACCTTGTCCATCTTGCCGGTCTTGGGATTCTTCACCTCGACCAGCGTGGGCCGGTCGTCGTAGCCGCGCAGCCGCCGCGCCTCATCGCGCTCCACGAACGACGTGTTGGTGGCGCCCCAGCGCTCGCGCGTGCGCAAGTCGCCCAGCAGGTCGAACATCAGCCCGCCGAAAGGATAGTGCCGGCTTTCGCCGCGCGGGCAGGCCTTTTCTATATCGATTCCCAGGGCCTGGTAATCGGCGCGATGCTTTTCGAGCAGCTCCCAATCGCTGGTTCCGAGCGGCAGCCCGTTGCGATCGTAGATGGTGCCTTTGGGAATATCGCGCATCACCGCCTGCAGCCGCGGGTTGTACTGATAGCGCCGCGCGCCGTCGGCCTGCGTCACCAGCGTTCCCTGGCCCATCAGCACGTCGCTGCGCAGCACTGCGACGTAGCCCGCCTTGGCCACCACCACGGCTGCGCCGATGGCGAAGATGGCGCCCACCAGCGGCGCCGGTCTCGCCGCCGGCCTTGGTTCTTCCCGCCCTCTGGCCGAAATCGCCGCCACCATCCCCACCACCACGAAGTTAGCCAGCATGGCGGTGCGCCCGTAACTCAGGAAGGGCGTCACCACTCCGGAAAGCGGCACCACTCCCAGCGAGCCGCCGGCAATCAGCAGGACCTGCAGCGCCGTGGCCGCCGCCAGTCCGACAGCCAGAAAGCATTCGTAATCGGTTCGCGCGCGCACCGCCGCGCGCAGCGTCCGCCACACCAGCACGCCGTAGAGAACGAACACGGCGGCAACGCCGGCAAAGCCCCACTCTTCTCCCAGCGCCGCCAGGATCAGGTCGGTATGCGCCGCCGGCACCAATTGGGGATCGCCCAGTCCCGTTCCCACCCCCGCCGTCCCGCCCGTGGCATAGGCCCACAACGAGTGCGCCAGTTGATCGCCGCCGTGCACCAGGTTGTCCCACGGCGAGAGCCACATGCGCACGCGCTCGCCCACCGTGTGGGGCACGCCGAGCCAGTAGCCCACCGCGAAACCCGCCACCACCAGCGCGAGGCCCGCCAGCGGCGCCAGCGCGCTCGACCGTGCCATTCCGTAGAGCACCAGGAACAGGCACGCGAACACCAGCGCCGGCCCCATGTCCCGCTGCAGAAAGAAGAATACCAGCGAGAGCGCCACCGAGACCGCCATCGGCAAAATGTATTCGAGCGGCGGAATATCCAGATGTTTGGTCAACGGCGCCAGGCGCTGGCGCGTTTCGCGCGCGTGACGCAGCACGTCCCACCGCCGCGCGAAATACCCGGCCAGAAACAGCACCAGCAACAGGCGGATGATCTCCACCGGCTGGAACCCCAGCAGGTTCACTTTGGCGTCGCTCGTGCCCGGACCGGACCCGAACAGAATCAGCATGGCGGAAAGCGCGAAGCTGGCGAGCAGCGGCACAAAGCTCAGTTTCCCCAACAGCCGCTCGTAATCGAGTCCGCTGGCCACCGCCAGCAACAGGCATCCGCCCGCCACACCCTGCGCAAAACCGGCGAACAGCAGCGTATCGCGCACCGGGTCGCGCAGGGCAATCATGAGGATGAGGCCCGCGCCCGCCAGCAGCAGGGTGGCCGGCAGCAGCCACTGGTCGCCGCCGAACCCGCGCGCGCTCCACCACACATCGACCAGCAGGAATGCGAGAAAGAACGCGCTCACCCACCGGTAGAAGGCGCTCTCAAAGCGCTCCGGCCGCCGCACCACGAAAAGCGGCTTCAATTGCCGGAACTGATCGGCAGTCAGCAGGCCGCGAATCCGGGCGAGCGCGCCGACGTTCGCGAGAGAGCCGGAAGCGTAGTAGATTTGCCGCGCGGCCTCCGTGCGCGCATGCGCATCGGCGATCATGCCAAGCGCCGGCAGCAGGTCTTCGCGTGCGCTCAGCTCGTTGAGATTGAGCAGCCGCTTGCCGGCCAGACCCTGCGCGGCGTCGGCCAACCCCGGCGCTTTGGCCTGGTAAACGAGGTGCAGCCCCAGCGCCACGAGGCCCCCCGCCAGCAGCAATCCCACGAGTTCGTGGCTCCGCCAGCCCTGGCCCGCGCGCCTGGTTTGCGGCCGTCCCGCCGCCGTGCTTCGCGTCACCGCCATTTAGCGCCGCTCCAACTTTCTTGAGTGGTCTGCACGGTCGGGCAGGTTGGCAACCTGCGGCGGGTTGGTAACCCGCCCGGTATGACCGTGGCGCACGCACTCGTGCGTGCCGCGTCGGCACTCATGCCGACGCTTGGTTGCGGCTCGGCTGCCCTGTGGGGCAGCCAATCATGGCTGCCGCCGGCTTTCAGCCGGCGTCTGGCCGCACACGAGGATTCTCGCCGATCCCGGCGCGCCGCCTGAAAGGCGGCGGCAGGCAGGATTGCCTGCCCCACAGCGATGGCCAGCATGCTAATGCTCCTGTCCTCCCGGCCCGGTGCCTTTTTTGCCGCGCAGGGCATCGATCAGCCCCTCGATGGCTCCCGCCACCCGCCCGCGCGCCGGCGCAGCACTCGCCTGCGCTTCCTGCTCAATCTCCGCCAACCGGGAGTTGACGCTCTCCAGACCGCTTTCGACCTGCCCCATGCGCACGTTGGCGTTTCCGTAGGGTGCGCTTTGCCGGTACAAGTCCAGAGCCCGCTTGTAATCGTCCGCGGCCCGCTGGACCTGATCTTTTTCCTGTGGCAGCCCGCGCACGTTGCGTGAATCCCACCAGAGCCGGTCGGCGCGCTCGCGGTATCCATCGGCCAGTTGCGACTTCTCGCGATTCCCCAGCTTGTACCCATGATTGGCCGCCTGGTCGAAAGCCTGCGCGGCCCGGTCGATATCCTTGAGCCCGTACACGTACACGCGCGCCAAACCGAGCGCCGGATCCGGCGACTGGGGCATGTACTGCTGGGCCTCGGCGAACTTCTCCACCGCCAGGTTCAACTCCGCCGCGCTCTTGTGGCTGGTGCCGTTGATGCGCGCCAGGTGGCCCTCCGCCAGGCGCAGCTTGCCGTGCACCATCTTGTCGTCCGGGTCCGCCGAGAGCGCGTGCAGCAGCATGGCGTGGGCGCGCTGCCAGTCCGCTTCATACACCGGCTGCGCTTCGTTGTTGCGGTAGGTATCGATCACGTGGTCCGCGGCCGCCGCCAACTTCTGTTCCACCGCGTGGCGCGGTCCCCTCAGAAACAAAGAGGATGAATGGCCCTGGGAAAGTTCCGCCCAGCGGTCCCAGATCTGGTTCGGGCCGGTGATTTGTTCGGCCACCACGTCGTGCTCGAATTCCTTGCCGCGCTGATACAGGCGATAGTCCGACACCGCCTCCCACGCCGCGCCCACCATGGCAATCAGCGCGAAAGCCGCCAGCGCCCGCATGCCCCAATAAAACAGCTCGCCGCGCTCCGTTGGCGTTTTCTCCGCCGCCACCGGCGCTGGCTGTACGGCCGGTGCAGAAACCGGCGTGGCCGACTTTCGCGTCGGCGCATCGTCGTCCGCGGCGGTCTCCACGGTCCGCCGCGTCTCGTCCCGATCTGGACGAAAGGTGCGCCGCGTCGCATCCAGATCCTCATCGACGGCTTTCACCGGCTGACCCGCCCGGAACGCCAGCAAATCTTCCTCGAACTCCCGCGCCGTCTGATAGCGCACCTCGGGCGCCGAGGCCAGCGCCTTCATGAGGATCCTGCGCACAGCTTCGGGGCATGGGTCGGGCGCCGGCGGCGGCGGAATCCGCGAACGGATCATGCGCTCCAGCCGCTCCGTGGAATCGGCGTGGTAGGGCTGCATCCCAGTGGCCATCTCGTACAGCATCACCGCCAGCGACCAGAGGTCCGAGCCGGCGTCGACCGTGCCCGTTTCCAGCCGCTCGGGCGATGCATAGGGCACGCTGCCGAACTCGTTGCGCGTGAGCCGGCGCGAGAGCGAAAGCGCCTTGGCGATGCCGAAATCGAGCACGCGGACTTCACCCCGCGCGTCAATCCGGATGTTCTTCGGCTTGATGTCGCCGTGCACCATGCCGCAGATGTCCTTGCCGTCGATGGTGGCTTCCAGTTGGTGAGCGTTCTCCAGCGTGTGCGCCACCGCCATCGCCACGTCCGCCGCGAATTCCATGTGCAGCGGGCCGCGACGCATCAATTCCGCCAGGTCCTGGCCGTCGACGTATTCCATGGCCACGAAGAAGAAGCCATCCATGTCGCCCGCGTCGTAGACCCGCACTACGCGCGGATCCACCGCCGCCAGCCGCTCCTGCAGGACCGCGCCGCGCATCTCCGCCGCGATGGCGTCGCGCGTGTCGGCGTCCGCGCTGTGTTCGATCAGCTTGAGCGCCACGGTCCGGCCGGATGCGGTATCCTGCGCCAGGTACACGTCCGCCATGCCGCCGCGTCCCAGCTTCTGGCGGATCTCATACTTCCCGAGTTTGCGCGAGGCCGGCGCGATCATTCTTTTTTCCGCGGGGCGGCCTTCTTAGCGGCCGCTCCCGAATCCAAAAAAGTATTTCGCTCCAGGAGGGTCTGTCTCATGTCCTCCGGCACTTCCACCGCATTCTTTTCGAAAACGTTGCCCACCATGGCCGGCCGCGCGCCATCCCGCGCGGCCAGGCCGGCGCCTTTGTTCCTGCGAATGTCGTTATGCGAGATCCAGGGCTCGGACGCGCCCAGAATCAGCACGCCCTCATTCGAGCAATCGTGAATCGCATTGGCCCGCAGCACCGGGCTGGCGGTCCCGCGGATCTCCACGCCCACTCCCGCGCCGTCCACCTCCACGTCGTCCACTTCCACGCTGGAATTCTGGAGCAGGATGCCGGTCGAAATCGGCATGTCCTTGGCCGCCAGAAGGCGGAATCCGCTCAGGCGCGCGCCCTGCACGTTGTCCGCGATCACCGCCGGCCCATTCGCCAGCGGCGCCGCCCGCAAAATGGCCGCGCGCGGCGAGTGGCTGCGCACGGTCACGCCGCTCGCCAAGTGCACCTGCTCGCTGTATTCTCCCGCCGCCACGTCGATGGTATCGCCCGCGCGGGCCGCCGCGAGCGCCGCCGCGATGGTGGGATACGCCGCGCCGCGGCCCACCGCCAGCACTCGCGCATGCCCGACCGCCGGCGCCGGAACCCATAGGCTCCGCGAGAACCAGGCGCCCGCCGCCGCCAGCGCCAAACCGGCCACAAACCACAAGGCCCGGCCCAGGGCGTCACCGCCGCCAGCGTCGTTGCGCGTGGCCGCGGCGCTTGCCGTAAAATCTTCACCTTCCACTACCACCACCGTGACGTTATCCTTGCCCCCCGCGTCGTTGGCCGCGCCAATCAGTTCTTCGACGGCCCGCTCGGGCGCGCCGGCATGGCGCTCCACGGCGCGCTGGATTTCGCCCGATCCCACCTGGTCGCTCAGCCCGTCGCTGCAGAGCAACAGCGCGCTGTCGGGCTCGAATGGGATGCGCTGCAACTCGATGAAATCGGCGTCGCCCGGAGCGTGTTCCTCCGACCCGACGTCGCGATACACTTCGTTGCGCCGGGGGTGCCGCATGGCCTCGGCTTCGCTCAATTCGCCGTTGTCCTCGCGCTCGCCCACCGGCGAATGGTCGTGGGTGATTTTCTGAATCCGCCCGCGCCGGATCTGGTAGGCCCGCGAATCGCCCACGTGTCCCACCACGGCCGACCCGTTCTCGAGCACCGCCACCGTCAGGACGCAGGCCATGCCCTCCCATTGCGGATTGCCGCGCGCCGCCTCCAGAATCTCGTTGTTGGCCATGGTGATGGCTTCGCGGATGCGCTGCTCCACGGTGCCCGTCTGCCGCTCCAGCCGCGCGCGCACCCGTCCCACGGCGATCTCGGCCGCCTTCTCGCCGGCGGCCTGTCCGCCGATGCCGTCCACCACCAGGAAAATGCCGCGCTCCGCGTCCAGGTGCAGCGCGTCTTCGTTATTGTGGCGCACCCGCCCCGCATCACTCGCTCCGGCGAACCTGATTTTGGGTTTATCCATGCTGGGTGCTTCGGAAATCCAGGAACACGACCCCCGCCAGGCCAATGCGCGCCTGCGCCGGCACCGGCGCTTCCACATTCAGGTCGCGCTTGTTGCCATCGCTGAAATCGATGCTGGAGGGCGCAGCCTGCCCGTCGATCGTGGTTCCGAGCCGGCTCAGGTCTTTCAGAAAAAAATTCCCGCTGGCCGCGTCCCGCCGCAGGCGAAAATGTTCCCGCGAAACGTCCGGCAGGGTGTCCAGTTTGATGTCGGTCCAGTAATCGCGGCCCCCGCGGCCCACCACGATTTCGTCCTTGGTCATACGGAAGATTTTCCGCCCGGAATTGTCGGCATACTCGATTACCGCAAAGGCGCCATCGTCCGACGGCGGTGTCTCAGCGGCACGCGCCTCCGCGGGCGGCGTGGTGGTCACCTGCGTCGGGCCCAGTTTTCGCGTGGCGATCCTCCGGGTCATCGACCCGGCGCCGAGTTCCGCTTTCACCGGCAACGCGAGCTCCGAGTAGATCAGGATGTCGCCCGCCGCCACTTCGTCGTCGGTATTCTCCAGGATACGGATCTGCCAACCGCCCTCCGGCGCCGCCACTTTGGGCGCTGTCCGCCGCGCCAGTTTGAGACGCTCGACGATCGACGGCCCGTTCAGCGCCTCAACCTCCGCGTCAAGCGCGCGCCGCGCTTCCTCGATGATGCGCGGCACAATCGCGCGCAGCCGTTCCATATCATCCGGGTGCAGGTAGACGTGATAAACCGCGGGCGGAAGAACGGAATAGTGCAGCGGCTCGAGCCCCTCCTTCATATTCCGCACAATCTCGAGGATGACATCGCGGGCGGTGGCAGAAGTGGGAGTGGCAGGCCGGTCCATTGGGAACCTCCTACAATCTTAACAACGCAGGCTAGGGGATTTGGTTCGAAAGATTTTCGGGCGGCGGGGAAGGGCAGGAGTCACAGGCCAGAAGCCAGAATCAAAGACACGTATGGCGTGAGGTCGGGATGGTATGAGGGCGTTGCGGCGGCCGGGGCTCGCGGACTTGTCGCCGGGCGTGTCTCCGGATTCTCTCGGACCCAATTACGGGGCGGCCGCCAATGATTTGAACCGCATCTTCAGGGTTAGCGACGCTGGATGGCGCCGGGCTCCCCAATTCGATGCCGGATTCTCTGAAACCGTACTCCATCTGGGCATTACGCCGGTATGTT
>Ga0187874_10002570_pt1 | contig 13737 bp, 10 predicted proteins | sample June2016WEW_16_1_3_FD_132993 | JGI IMG/M metagenome (GOLD analysis project Ga0187874, IMG submission 132993) | Peatland microbial communities from SPRUCE experiment site at the Marcell Experimental Forest, Minnesota, USA - June2016WEW_16_150 | ecosystem: Environmental > Terrestrial > Soil >... | reverse complement strand
TCGGGAGTGAGAAGCCGTGCGTTTCTGCCCCGTTTCCCAACTGCGCCACAGTTGGACGTGGGAGCGCGGCGACCCGGTCCAGCAGGGCTGCAAACCGCGCCTGCAGCCGACCGATCAGCCCCAAGCGCAGGACCGGCCGGCGACCGCGGGCACCCAGGACCGCCCCCACCACCAGGAGCCGGGCGCGCAGCGTGCTGAGCTGGGGGCGCTCGTTGCCCGTGACGTCCCGTTTGAAGAGGGCGACCAGGTTGAAGAGGAAGCAGATCAACCGGAAGGCGGCCTCCGTCCCCTCGAAGGCCTGCAGGGAGAAGCCCCGGGCCCCGAAGTCGTCCTTGAGTTCCTTGAGCCGGTTCTCGCTGTCCGCCCGGTGGTTGTAGAACCGCCAGACGTCCTCGGGCGCGAGTGGGAGCGTGGTCACGACCGCATGGAAGGTGTAGCCGGGGACCTCGAAGAGCCGGCGGCCCCGCGCCTCGGGCCGCTCCTGGATGCGTTCGCGCACCACCACCAGGCGCCGCGTCGCGGGCCACTGGAGACCTTGGTACCACGTCTCGGCCACCTCCAGCCCCGGGCCAGAGGGGCGCCAGGCGGTCAGGCCGACGAGCTGCCGATGGACGAGGCGGTTCATCCGGACGGCAATGGCGTAGGGCAACCCCCGCGCCTCCAGATCGTCCAGCAATTCGGTGACGAAGAACCCCGAATCCGCGCGGAGCGCATAGAGGCGAAACCCCGAGGGCAGCTTAGCCAAGGTCTCGGCGAGGAAGGCGCCCACCCCCCGCGCCGTCCCGGCGTTCCCGCTCCGGAGCCAGACGTTGCACACCACTTTCGCCTCGGCCAAGACCGCCAGGAGAGGATGGTGCGACGGCCGCCCGTGCTTGCGGGGATTGTGGCCCTTCAGGGCCCCTTCCTGGTGGCCGTAGCGCTCGAAGACCGTGGAGTCCAGATCCAGCACGGCCCCCAGAGGGGTGGACCGCAGGCGCGTGAGAGTGAACTGCCAGAGCACGACCGTGAGATGCTCCACCTGGCTCCGCACGAAGCCCCCCAGATAGCGCGTCAGGGTCATGGCCGAGGGCATGCGCGCCACCCCCAGGATCGCTCGGACGACCGCGTCTGCCCGCAGCCGCTCCACATGGGCAAACCGCGTGGCGCCGGTGAGGACGGCCGCGAAGAAGGCGAGGATGATCTCCCCGGCCGGGATCTGGTTCGGCGAGGTGCGCCCATCGGGCAAAGCCCGCTGCAGCAAGGCGCGTACGCCCAACCGCTCGCAGTAGCGCATCAGCGGCACCAGCCCACCCCACCCGCTGACCGGTTTGGCGGTGTAAGCAATTTCCAGTCGCTCCGACGGGGCCTCTTGGGTAGAATGTGCATGCATCGTCCTGTCCCTCCTCTCTTCATTGAGAGATTCTCGTATCCCCACGAGAATTCTAGAGGTTCAGGACGATGCCTTACCAGCTTTTCTCTCCAACTGAGCGATTCGGGCTCAATCCTCCACGCACTCTGCCGTCGGAGGCGATGCTCGTGTTGACGTTACCGAACGGTAACGGTCGCGTCTCCAGGTGTTGCCGTGCGGTAACCGAGGCAGCGCGGTCAATCCCGTAATCTTCTGTTTTGAGAAGGACTTCCCCCCCGGCCAACTCGGCAAGGTCCTTGCTATGACCTAACGCAGTGTAGTGGGCGTGGCGAGGTGTCGGTGCTGCCGGGAGGGGTTTGGCCGTTCGCTGAAGGGAGGCGGACATGGAAAAGACCAAATTGATTCGAAACAACGAAGACTGGTGGGCTCTGTGGATTGGTCTCTTTGTCTTCCTGCTCTCCCTCGGCCCCATGGTGGGGAAGGACTTCCTGGGCTTTGGCGCGGCCACGAGCGTGTGGCTCGCCCTCGGGAAGGCCATGGCCCCGGTGTCCAAGGCTTACGCCGGGATGTCAGGGATCGTCGCCCTCCTCCTGACGTACCTCTTCATGCTGGTCATCATGGGGGTGGGGGCCAAGGCCCTGAAGTTCAATACGAAAGAGTTTGCCATCGGCTTCACGGTCATCTTCTGGGTGAGCTACGCCTGCTGGCTCATCGGCAACTATGCCTACATCGCCGTGACCCCGAATCAGCGGGCGGCCTTCAAGATCTCCTGGTCCCTGGGCCTCACCGGGGAGGCAGGATTCGTCGTGGCCCTCCTCGTTGGGCTGATCGTCGGGAACTTTTTCCCGAGCGTCACGGCTTTCCTGAAAGAGGCGCCCCGCCACGAGTGGTACATAAAGAACGCGATCGTGATCCTCGGGGCCTTCCTGGGAGTCCAGGCCGCCGGCGCCACCGGGTTGGCCAAGGCGGTCATGTTCCGGGGGTTCGCCGCGATCGTGGAGGCCTACCTCATCTACTGGGCCCTGGTGTACCTGGTTGCCCGCAAGCTCTTCAAGTTCAGCCGGGAGTGGTCGGCCCCCCTGGCCTCCGGGATCTCCATCTGCGGCGTCTCGGCGGCCATCGCCACCGGGGCGGCCATCAAGGCCCGCCCCGTGGTCCCGGTCATGGTTTCGTCCCTGGTGGTGATCTTCGCGGTGGTGGAGCTCCTGTTCCTGCCCTTCCTGGCCCAGACGTTCCTCTACCACCAGCCCCTGGTCGCCGGGGCGTGGATGGGCCTGGCGGTCAAGACGGACGGGGCGGCCGTGGCCAGCGGGGCCATCACCGATGCCCTCATCCGGGCCAAGGCCCTCGCCGTGACGGGCGTGAACTACAAGGAAGGCTGGGTGCTGATGACGGCCACCACGGTGAAGGTGTTCATCGACATCTTCATCGGCATCTGGGCCTTCGTTCTGGCCCTGATCTGGGTGTACGCCATCGAGGGGAAATCCGGGCAGAGGGTCTCGGTCGGCGAGATCTGGGAGCGCCTCCCCAAGTTCGTGATCGGCTACATCCTGACCTTCCTCGCGATGCTGTGGCTGGCCCTGCAGGCCCCGGGCCTGATCGGCGCGGCCAGGCTGTCCACGGGGGAGAGCAACATCTTCCGGGTGCTCTTCTTCGTGATGACCTTCTTTACCATCGGCCTCGTGTCGAACTTCAAGAAGCTCTGGGAGGAAGGCATCGGCAAGCTGGCCCTGGTGTATCTGGTCTGCCTGTTCGGGTTCATCATCTGGATTGGGCTGGTCATCTCGTGGATCTTCTTCCACGGGATCATGCCGCCGACGGCGTGAGCGGGATGAGGGCCAGAACACACGAGTCCTAAGAAAAAAAGGGGGGCCATCATGGCACCGCAAGTTCAGCAACCAAAAGTGGCCGACGAGATGGCGCAGATCCCGTATGAGCCGTTCTTGCCGGTGGAAGGAAAGCTGATCGCGTGGAGCTTGATCCTGGGCGCGGTCCTGCTTGTCCTTCTCGTCTGGGTGAGTTACACGTTCTTCACAGGGTAGGAAACGAGTAAAGCACTAGTAAGGATCGGGCAGCGGAATCGGCTGGCCGGTGGCCCCCGGGTGTCGTCTCGGAGTTGGAATGGAGAGACAGACGTCCCGGGGGCCATTGAATGTTTGGCGCACGGCACAGGGTCGGCGGAGATGCGTGCCGGGGCGAGAGAGAAAGGGCCAGTGACGACAATCAAGGATCCGGGAACGGCAGAGGATCAATCTCTTGAGAAGGTGCGGGCGGAGGCGGAGCGGGGGCACATCATCTCCGTGCTTCAGCTCACGGAGGGCAATCGGCTTCAGGCAGCTCGGATCCTGGGGATCAGCCGGAAGACCCTGTGGAAAAAGCTCAAGCAACTCGGAGTCTCCTGGCCACTTGATGCTACCGAAAGGTAACGCTGCCATCTCGGCTGTTACCTTTTGGTAACGTCATCTGTCTCACTACTGTCCGGCTAAGGCCGATCACCGATTCAGCAACGGCTGGAAAGACAGGGAGTTACGCGCCACAATGCTTGGTATCGACTTGAATTTGCTCGTAGACTCTGGCCAGGCGTCCCGCGCTTCGGCGGGGCAGAAAGGACTGGCCAATGTATACGGGCCGCACCGTGTTCGCGCAGGTCATGGATTTACTCCCGCGGCGCACGTTGGCGCGGTGCGTGGCGCGCTACCCCGGCCGTCGCCGGCTCCGGACGTTCACCTGGTACGATCAGCTCCTCTGCATGGCCTTCGCCCAACTGACGTATCGCGAGAGTCTGCGCGACATTGAGACGTGCCTGCGCGCGCTCCAGCCGAAGCTCTACCACGCGGGCCTGCGGGGCCGGGTGGCGCGAAGTACCCTCGCCGATGCGAACGAGACGCGCGACTGGCGGATCTACGCCGACTTCGCCCAGACCTTGATCCACCGGGCGCGCCAGTGGTACTGCGACGACCCGTTCGCGGTCGAACTCGCGCAGACGGCGTACGCGTTCGATGCGACGACGATCGATCTCTGCCTCGCGCTGTTCCCCTGGGCCCGCTTCCGGCGGACCCAAGCGGCCGTGAAGTTGCACACCCTGCTCGACCTGCGGGCCCAGATCCCGACTTTCGTGGCCATCACCGACGGCAGGGCTGCCGATGTGACGCTCCTCGATGCGCTGCTGTTCGAGCCGGGGGCCTTCTCCGTCCTGGACCGCGGCTATACCGACTTCGCCCGACTCTACACCATCACCCAGAGCCTGGCCTTCTTCGTGATCCGCGGCAAACGCGGGCTCGACTATGCGCGCCGGGTCTCGCGGCCGATCGACCAGACCACCGGGCTGCGCAGCGACCAGACGATCGTCCTCTACGGGCCGAAGACCGCCACGCTGGACCCCGTCCCGCTACGGCGCATCACCTACGGCGATCGCGAGACGGGGCAGCGGTTCGTGTTCTTGACCAACAACTTCACGCTGACCCCGCTGCAGATCGCCCAACTGTACAAGTGTCGGTGGCAGATCGAGCTCTTCTTCCAGTGGATCAAGCCGCACCGACGCATCCAGGCCTTCTACGGGACCTCCGAGAACGCGGTGAAGACCCAGAGCTGAATCGCGATCAGCGTCTACGTGTTGGTCGCGATCCTCAAGAAGGAATTCCAACTCCCCCGGAGCCTCAGCGAAATCCTCCAAATTCTAAGCCTCACCCTCTTCGAGCGGGTGCCGCTTTCCCAAGTAGTTACGGCGTTCCCAGTGCAAGATTCAATGGACGATCCGTGCAACCAGTTGTCGTTATTCGATCTTTAGCCGGACAGGTGTGTTCACGGATAGGATCTTACTAATGGGAGCGCTTGATAGATGACATTATCTGCGGCGCGACCGTACGTTCCAACGAGCCCAAGTCGTAGGCGTCCAGTGTCATCTATTATCCGCTCCTGGTAATATTCTCTTGACAAAGATATCTCCTGAAACATACATTGTCATCGACAATATGTAGTCAGGTTGTCGACAAATGCCACAGAGCCAGCAAACCAAGAAATATAAAGCATATGAAGCTATTAAGGCCATGATTCTTTTACATCATGCCAGGCCGGAAGACCCGTTTACAGAGTTGTCCCTGAGTCAAGCTTTAGAAATGGGAAGAACGCCGATCAGAGAGGCTTTGAATCTACTGGAGAAAGATGGTCTGATTTACTTGATTCCCAACAAAGGGTTCATTTTAAAGAGAATATCTTCCGATGATCTGATTCGACTTTACCAAGTTCGCGAGGTGCTAGACGGATTGGCCGCTAAGCACGCCGCACCAGGAATAGACATTTCTGAATTAGACAGAATTGAAAACAAATATCTCCATGGGAGGCAACCCGATTGGGAATCTGCCCGTCAACTCAGTTGTGAATTGCATCCGCTGATATACAGGTCGTGCGGCAACTCGTACCTGGTCGAGGTTTACGAAAGCTTAAGATTAAGGATTGATTTGGGTATGAATTCCTTGTGGCAATTGTGGATAGGGTCAGGCTCTACGGATTTGATGGAAAGACGCAACCGAGAACATGCCGAGATCATCCAGTACTTGAAAGACAGAGACGGTGAAGGTGCCGAAAGAATGAGCAGAGAACACATATCGAACGTGATAAAGGATATCCTTTACCTAATTGCGGGTCAGCGCATGGGATGACCTGTCGCGAGCTTGCTCCGGAAAAGCAGACCTCCACCCAGGTGGAAGGAGGAGGGCATGACGAACCAATTGGAATTCGTCAGGGTAAAGAACTTCATAGACGGCGAATGGGTGGCGAAGTTCGGGGCAGAGTATGTTCCCCTTTTCAATCCATCTACGGGCGAACAAATCGGCGAGGTTCCGCTGTCGTCTAAGGAAACGTCGCAGGCTGCCGTGAACTCTGCTCACAAAGCGTATGACTCCTGGCGCAGGCTTCCGACATCGAAGAGGGTCAACTACCTCTTCAGGCTGCGCTCTGCGATGGAGGAGCACGCTGAAGAACTCGCCTTTTCCATTGCTATCGACCAGGCCAAACACATCAGTGAAGCCAGGGGAGAGGTGTCCCGGGTACTAGAGATAATTGAAACGGCCTGCGGCATCCCGACCCTGATCCAGGGAGAGACGTTAGAAGGAGTTGGGTCCAATATCACTGCACGGGTCATTCGCCAGCCTCTGGGTGTGTTTGGCGGCATTGCGCCCTTTAATTTCCCGGCCCTTGTTTTCGGCTGGTTTGTTCCCTTCGCCATAGGGGCTGGCAATACCTTTCTTTTCAAGCCATCTCCCGAATCGCCGTTCTTCATGCAGAAAATGGGCGATATTCTGAACGAGATCGGCCTGCCCAGAGGTGTGGTCAACATCGTCAACGGAGATCATGCTGTTCCCGAGGGTTGGTACGACCACCCGAAGATCGCAGGTGTTTGCTTGGTGGGGTCGACGCCTACCGCAAAGAAAGTTGCCGAACGCTGCGGGAAAGCTGGTAAGCGAAGCATGCTTCTCGGAGGGGCGAAGAACTATCTGGTTGCCATGGAAGACGCCCAGATGGATGTGTTTATCGAGAATTACCTCAACTCCTGTTACGGGTCTGCGGGTCAGCGCTGCCTGGCGGGCTCCATTGTGGCTGCTGTGCCAGCGATACACGATCGATTGGTTGAAAGAATAGTTGAAGCCTCGAAGAAAGTGACCGTGGGAGACGCCATGGATCCTGGCGTCTACATGGGACCCGTCATCTCGGCACAAGCAAAGAAGAGGGTGGAGCACTATATCGAGATCGGCATTAACGAAGGTGCGAACCTAGTTCTGGATGGACGCAACCCAAGAGTGCCGGAGAAGAACAAGAACGGGTACTTTGTGGGGCCCACTGTATTCACTGACGTTACGCCGGATATGACCATCGCGAAGGAAGAGATCTTTGGTCCGGTGGTATCCGTAATGAAAATTAGAGATATTGATGTCGCGCTAGAATTGATCCGGAACCAGGAGCATGGTAACGGCGCCTGTCTCTTTACGCAGAATTTGTATTACACAGAGAAGTTCATCTCCGAGGCAAACGTCGGCATGGTGGGGATTAACGTTGGTATTTGTGCTCCGCATCCCTACGTGCCTTTCGGGGGCATTAAGGATTCGCTCTTGGGAACGAACAAGGTGCAGGGCAAGGGAGGGATCGACTTCTTCACCCAGGACAAAATCGCCACCATTCGGTTCTCGTCACCAAGCGGGGCCTTTCTGGACAGGGGGGAGGGGCAGAAAGAGGGTGGAAAGGTCGCCGAGCCTCAGGCGGTGAGAAGCTGTGTGGGACGGTAGTAGAGAGTAGGAACTATGCGGCCGCACTCCGGCTCTTAGCTTTACCTTCGGGGCTAAATCGGGAAGTGGGCAACGAGGCTTGGGATTTGAACTGATTTGAACCATTCAGCCACGACGGAGAGGGGAAAAATGTTTTCATTCTTTAATACGGTTAGCAGAGTTGTGTATGGCTTTGGCTGCCTGGAGGAACTGGAGCGAGAAATCAAGCGTCTCCACGGATCCAGGGTACTGGTAATCACCGATCCGGGAATCAAGGCTGCCGGGCTTCTCGATCCGGTCGCAAGGGTTCTCGATCAGGCCCAACTTTCTTTTCATGTTTTTGCCGACGTCGAACCGGATCCCAGCATCGAGGTCGTCACCAGGAGTGTGGAGACCGCAAAAGCCTTTCAGCCGAACGTGATCCTTGGCATTGGTGGGGGGAGTTCTCTCGATATCTCCAAAACCACTTCGGTTCTGCTGACGAATCCGGGGTCAGTGTATGACTACTTGGGTATGGATCTGGTTCCCGCGCCGGGTGTTCCCTTGATTTTGATCCCCACCACGGCAGGCACCGGTAGCGAAGTAACGTCCATAAGTGTTCTTTCCGACAGCCGGGATAATGTGAAAAAGGCGGTGGTCAGCCAGCACCTCTTTGCCCGTTGCGTCATGCTGGATCCGCAACTGACGCTGGGGTTGCCTCCTCATATCACAGCCAGGACCGGGATGGATGCGCTGGTCCATGCCATCGAATCGTTTACTGGCGTCAGGGCGACCGTCTTTACTGACACACTGAATCTTCAGGCCATTCGAATGATTGCCAAGAACCTTCGAAAGGCGTATGCCAACGGAGATGACCGCCAGGCGCGCGAGAATATGCTCTATGCGAGTTGCATTGCGGGTATGGCCTTTTCTAACACCCAGAACGGGCTGGACCATGCCATTGCGCTGGCTATTGGCGGCCGTTTTCATCTGCCGCATGGCCTTCTCACCGCTTTCATTTGCCCGTGGGTAATGGAATACAATCTGCTGGCCGCTCCCGAGAAATTCAAAGAGATTGCCCGAGCTTTCGGGGAAAACCCGGACGGGATGCCGGATATCGAAGGCGCCCGGCTTGCCGTTAAGTCAGTCAAGAACCTGCTGGATGACCTGGGCATTTCCTATAAACTCGGCACCTATAATGTGCCGCTGGATGCAATTCCGTCTTTGGCAAAGGCCACCATGGGAGCCACACGGCTGATCAGTAACAATCCCAGAAAGCCAAGCGAACAGGACGTAGAGATGGTTCTGCAATCGAATTACTAGCACCTGTAGGGAGCGCATATGTCAACAGCGGAGTGCTGTATTTTGTCGCCTCATGAGCAGCGAGTGCTCGAAGAACAACAAGGAATTCAAAGTTATGTCGGACGAGAACGAGTTTATGCGATCCTCAACTCATTCAAAGCCACGCGTCCGACGATTGACGTGGAAAGGGCCGCGCTTTTTACCGAGTCCATGCGCCAGACCGAGGGCGAGCACCTTACTCTTCGCTGGGCCAAGGCGCTAAAGCATATCGCGGAACATATCACGGTCTATATAGATGACCACCAACTGCTTGTCGGACGATCCGGCTGTGCGGGGCGCTACGGTATTCTTTATCCGGAACTGGATGGCGACTTCCTGGACTTGGCAGTTGAACAGTTGCCAAGCCGGACGGAATCGCCCTTTAGCATTTCTGAGAAGGATGCCAGGACGGTCATTGAAAAGATCGCTCCCTACTGGAAGGGTAAGACGTTTCACGAAGACCTGACTAAGGCTTTGCCGAAGGACACGGCAAAATTGACTTGTAATCCGCAGAATCCTCTGCAATCCAGGTTCATAGTAAATGAGACCGCGTCTTTCCGTTCGGCCTTGCAATGGGTACATGACTACGACAAGGTGTTGACACGAGGTTTCAAGGCCATCCTGGCGGAGGCAAAGGCCAAGCTTGACGCCCTGGATCCCCTAAGTCCCGTCGATAACCGGGAGAAAGCACCGTTTCTGCAGGGCATCATCATCCTGTGCGGTGCGATTGTTCTCTGGGCTAACCGTCACGCCGATCTGGCAGCGGACATGGCGGCCCGGCAAACCGATCCAAAACGGCGCCAGGAACTGCAGCTTATTGCAGAACATTGCCGCTGGGTGCCGGAGAATCCGGCCCGCACCTTCCATGAGGCGATGCAGTCCCAATGGTTCACCCAGATGTTCTCCCGCATTGAACAGAAAACGGGCACCATTATTTCCAACGGCCGCATGGACCAATATCTGTTTCCTTACTATTCGAAAGACATTGCGGAAGGCCGTCTTACAGAGGAAAAGGCCACGGAACTCCTGGAATGCATGTGGGTGGCCATGGCGCAGTTTATCGACCTCTATATCTCGCCGGCCGGTGGCGCCATCAATGAAGGATATGCTCATTGGGAAGCGGTAACCGTGGGCGGTCAGAAGCCCGACGGAACGGATGCGACCAATGACTTGTCTTATATTTTCCTGAAGTCGAAACGGGAATTTCCGTTGAACTATCCGGACCTCGCCGCCCGAATGCATTCGCGGGTGCCGCAACGCTACTTCCATGAAGTGGCCGAAACCATCAAAGAAGGTTCCGGTTTCCCGAAGCTCATCAACGACGAGGAAGTCATTCCGTTGCTGCTCGCCAAGGGGGCTGGTTTTGAAGAAGCCAATGATTATGCGGTTTCCGGTTGCACCGAAGCCCGTATGCCCAACCGGGATACCTATACCAGCCCTTGTGCCTACATCAATTTCGCTGCGGCTTTGGAAATGGTGTTACGTAACGGCAGAATGAAGATATACGGCGATGAGGCAATCGGACTCGAAACCGGCGATCCGCGCAACTTTACAACCTGGGATGAGTTTTGGAACGCTTATTGCGCACAGCAGACGAATTTCCTGAAGCACGCCTTTATCCAGCAGCACATCATTATTCGTTCCCGCCCCAATCATTTCGCTACTCCTCTCGGCTCCGCTTTGCACGACCTTTGCATGAAGACCTGCAAGGACCTGCACACTCCCGTGATCGAGGGTGGCATCGACATGGGTTATTTCGAGTTTATCGGGTACGGTACCGTCATCGACTCGCTGGCTGCCGTGAAGAAGCTGGTGTTTGAAACGAAAAGGCTGTCCATGGCGGAGTTGATCGCAGCTTTAGGTTGCGATTTTGCAGGCAAGGAATACATCAGACAGCTACTGCTGCATGCTCCGCGTTACGGCAATAACGACCCGTATGCGGACGCCATTGGCAAGGCCTTGGATCTGGAAGCTCTCAAATTCGCCAAGAAGTATTCGGCTGAGCTGGGGGTACACCTCGATCTGAGATTCGTGCCCTTCACTTCGCATGTGCCGTTCGGCAAAGTCGTCAGTGCTACGCCCAACGGCCGCAAGGCATATACGCCGCTGGCCGACGGGTCGTCGGCATCGCAGGGGGCAGACGTGCATGGCCCTACGGCGGTTCTGCTCTCCAACTACGCGACCAAGAACTATAACTACCGCGAGCGGGCGTCCCGCCTGCTCAACGTCAAACTCAGTCCGTCCTGTGTCGCTGGGGAGGAAGGAACGCAAAAACTCGTTTCCTTCCTCCGGACGTGGATCGATCTGAAGCTGTGGCATGTACAGTTCAACATTATTAATAGGGAAACGCTGTTGGCCGCTCAGAAAGATCCGGACAAGTACCGCAGCCTGCTGGTGCGGGTGGCCGGCTACAGCGCTTATTTTGTCGACCTGTCGCCCGATCTTCAAGACGACATCATCCGTCGAACGGATCACGGAACGTTTAAGGGGACCTTTACCTAAGAGTCCTGCCCTGCGGCGGGACTCTACTTTATTCTGGCAGGTGCTATGCGCGCAAGCGTTCGTTTTGATCAAACGCGATACGGGTACGTGTTTAACATTCAACGATATACGCTTCATGATGGACCGGGAATTCGTACTATGGTGTTCCTGAATGGCTGTCCCCTGCGGTGCCGATGGTGCAACAATCCGGAATCCCAACATTCCCGGCCAGACTTGGCTCTGAATTTGAATAAATGTATCGGGACGCGCGAGTGCGGTCTTTGCCTCAAGGTTTGCTCCATGGGCGCGATTACTCCGGCTGAAGATGGCAAGATCAGGATTAAGCGCCAGTCCTGCGACATGTGTTTTGCCTGTACCGCGGACTGCCCTAGCGAAGCGCTACATGCCTTTGGGGCCCTCCGAAGCGTCGACGAAATAATGGAAGCGGTGGAAGCAGACAGCGTGTTTTTCGAGCGGTCGGGCGGAGGCATGACGCTCAGCGGCGGGGAGCCGCTGCTGCAGGGCGAATTTGCTATCGCGCTCTTGCGTGGAGCGAAGCAGAGGAAAATCGATACCGCCATAGAAACCTGCGGGCACGTGGACTGGCAAGTCTTAAGAGAGGCCGCCGGGCACTGCAATACCGTTTTCTTTGACATCAAGTGCATAGACGCGGCCAAGCATATGGAATTCACAGGCGTAGACAACGCCTTGATTGTGAGCAATCTGCGCGGTTTAGTGGCGGAGTTCCCGCAGCTTCCCATAGTGGTCAGAACCCCGTTGATCCCGGGCTTCAATCACTCTGTCGCAGACATTACTCAGGTTATTGAGTTTCTTACGCCATTGCCTGGCGTTAAGTATGAAGTCTTACCGTACCATCGTTTGGGCACGCCGAAATATGACTATCTCGGCCGCGAGTATCTCCTGGGAGATGTCGTGCTCAACCCAGAAACGGAGAAGACAGTTAAGGAGCTGGTGAACCAGTACGCTGCTTCGAGGCGAGGGGTTCAATGAAAGTTATAGATTTTCACTTCAGGCCGAATAGAGCGGAGATTGTCTCGGGAATCACCAACAGCGCCATGTTCAAGAATATGTGCGCCGCCGGTGAGTTCATGAAACCGCAGAGCCTGGCGGAGATTGTGCAGGACCTCAAACAATATCATGTAGTCAAAGCCGTCATCACGGGCCGCGATGGCGAGACAACCTACGGCACGAAATCGAATAACGGCAGTGTGATTGAGTTCGTCCAGAAGTATCCCGACAAATTCATCGGCTTCGCTGGCTTGGATCCGCACAAGGGCATGCGAGCCATCACGGAATTGAAGCGCTTTTTTATCCTCGGCTTATGGACACCGTTGTTGTCCAAACCGGTCGAGCGGAATTGACGGGTTCATCCGTAGCTTCATTAAACGGGCTATCTCGGAGCCGAACGCATAGTTCCGTACTTTCCGGGGGTCATTTGCGGCGACAAAGCTCAGGTCGCTGCTCGACGACACAACATATCATAAAGGAAAACCTTCTATGGTCAAATTGCCTGTAGCAATCTTAGGGTCCGGCAATATCGGCACGGACCTTATGTACAAGGTACGTCGAAGCGCGCTGCTCGAACTGCAATTGGTCGCCGGTATAGATCCGGCCTCAGAGGGCTTGGCGCGTGCGCGCGAACTCGGTTTCGAAACCTGCACGGATGGGATCGAGGGCGTTCTGCGCAACGGCAAAATTAAGCTGGTGTTTGACGCAACTTCGGCGCGATCTCACCTCGCGCACGCACCGCGCCTCAAGGCAGCGAACATTTTCGCAGTCGATTTGACTCCTGCCGCGGTGGGGCCGGGTGTTATCCCGGTGGTGAATCTCCAGGAATATTCTACGGAATCCAATGTCAATTTGATCTCATGTGGGGCGCAAGCCTCAGTGCCCATCGTGGCTGCCATAAATAAGATCAGTCCTGTCCAGTACGCCGAAACAGTATCCACGATTTCGAGTCGCAGCGCGGGTCCAGGTACCAGACAGAATATTGATGAGTTTACGCGTACCACGGCAAGGAGCGTTCGCGATATCGGTGGAGCGAAAGAATCGAAAAGCATCATCGTTATCAACCCTGCGGAGCCGCCCATTATCATGCGGAACACGATCTATGCTGTGGTTGACCTTCCGGTCGATGAGAAGAAGGTGCGTGACTCGGTTATGGCCATGGCCGAGAAAATCAAATGTTATGTTCCAGGTTTTAAGGTTACGGTCGAGCCGTTCCTGGACGGCGACCATTTTACTGTCTGCAACGAAGTGACCGGTGCCGGCGATTTTCTGGCCTCTTATGCCGGAAACCTCGATATCATC
>Ga0187874_10002569_pt1 | contig 13745 bp, 29 predicted proteins | sample June2016WEW_16_1_3_FD_132993 | JGI IMG/M metagenome (GOLD analysis project Ga0187874, IMG submission 132993) | Peatland microbial communities from SPRUCE experiment site at the Marcell Experimental Forest, Minnesota, USA - June2016WEW_16_150 | ecosystem: Environmental > Terrestrial > Soil >... | reverse complement strand
GTGCCTCAACCAAATGGATCGATGAGGGCGCCCCAGAGCCGTTCGTGCTCAAGCTCAAAGCCGCGGCAAAGCCTCTCGGCTATCCGGTCTTCATGAGAACCGAGCAGCTCTCAGCAAAACACTTGTGGGAGGGGACCTGCTTCGTCCAGTCGGAGAGCGTCCTACCGAAGCATCTCTACCTGCTGATAGAGGAGCAGTACATGGCGCTCGACATGCAGATGGACGCGACCCCACAGGCGATAATCCTGCGCGAGTTCCTCCACCTGAGGTCCTTCTTCGCCACGCATCGCCACGGGATGCCGGTCGCGAGAGAGTTCAGGTGCTTCGCAGCAAACGGGAAGATAGAATGCTACCACCCATATTGGCCGCACGGCGCGATAGAGGAAGAGGGTCCTGACCCCAACTGGCGTGACTATCTCCCGCAACTTGAGGCGGCTCCACCCTCTATGGCCTTAGAAATGGTAATGAAGGCAAGCGAGGCATTTTCCGAACAGATGAGCATAGACATCTGTGAGACCCAGGATGGACGTTGGCTTGTCACGGACATGGCGACAGGCGCAGAGTCCTACCACTGGCCGCATGGAGACCCTGAAGGAGGAGCGCGTGAGTGACCACGCAAGAACAACTCAAAGTGATGAGGACCATCAGTCAGACAGTCTTTCCTTACGTCAGCAAGTACGGCCAGCTCTATCAACCCATGGTCTTGGAGAAGACAGATGTCCTAGACTCATCCTACTGGGTGATGGTCGACCCTGATGAGGAAATTCCCTTCGAGAGCTTTGGATGGGCTGGAAGTGCCTTTCTGTACACGCACTTTGCAGACGAGAATCAATTCTGGGCGCTGTTGGGTAAACTAGGGGAGCAGGCCAAGAATCTGCCTCTGGCGCCGCTTCCCGCGAAGAGGCCTTTGAAATGAATGAGGTCCTCGTGATGGAGATCACACCAAAGCCTGGCAAGAAAGGTGGCTGGCGCCTGTTCAAATTCATTGGGCACATTGTCTTTCCTATCCTCATAAGGCGGCAGGGGCTCAGAAAGTACGCGAAGGTCTTCTGGGGCAAGGACCACGTCAGGATCGCCCTAGACCTCACAGGCGTGGAGCGTGACATGCCTTCGAACTCGACCCAAGAAGAGGTCGAGGCGGCTGCAAAGAGAAGGGTGGGCCTTCAACAGAACGAGGTCGTGAACATCAAATATGACGTTATCAGCACGGAAGAGGGAGGAGTGAGATCATGAGCGACAAAATCATCGACCTCACGAGCGCCGTGACGGTAAAGGTGCGTGGGTTTCCAGCATTCGTGCAAGTCTCCATCAACGAGCACATCAGTCTTACCAAGAACCAATGCGGACACATCGAAGGCAAACACTCCTTGCATCAGAAGGGGATAGGAACTATGGGAGGGATAATCAACCCAGGCTGGGACTCAAATATTAGTGGTCCTCTGACGATAGAGTTCACCGTCTTCGGCGAGCTTGACATCAAAAAGGGCGACTCTATAGCGCACGCGATAATTCAGGATTGGAATCCAACATGACTCTCGAAGAGAAGGTCTCCATCATCTTGATGAAATATGGAGTATCATTCCTGAATCTCAAGGCTACGAAGGAAATCATGGACGCGTTCAAGAACGATGGATTGCTGAATTCCAAGGAGAACGATTCGAAGTGAGCATCAGGGACGCCTTCCGAAGCATAGATGCGGTGAAAGATTCACCAATAATTGATGAAATAGTCCGTGAAGCCAGTGGCAACGTCAATGAGAACTATGTGACAGCGGCGTTGTATCGAAATCTCCAGCATACAGAGATTCATGGTAAGTTCACGCTCCAAATCCTTGTATGGACTAATGTGCGGAAGATAATCGGTCGAGACTACAAACACTTCAATGATGAAGGCGAAGCAGACGATAGATTCAACGTTCTCGTCAGAGAGTATCATCTAGTAGCTCCTCAAATGGAGGAAGCGGAGGCGAAAATATGACCGACGCGGAGACTTTGCTGACTGATTTCTTCAATTACTTTGCGGTTGCCAATGCACAACCCGGCAGCAGAAATCAGTTCGAGTTGGCAAGAGAGGCATACTGGCGGCAGTTTGACGGTGTGATATTCGAGACCAATGAGCTGCATCAGGTCGCTGATGCTCACCCGATAGAAGTCAAGGCCGACACCGACTGCTTCGATGAGAGACTCCCGCAACAACTTGCCACTGCAATCTACTACTTCGGAGAGGCGAACCTGGTTCTGGGCCTCAAGATCGCAGAACGGGAGCGGCGGACGGTCCAGTTGCTTCCAGCGCATGTCTATATCCCGATTGGCGACGGGAAATTCAAGAGCATCAGCTACAAAGGCCCCGCACACATGGGTGCCCTCAGCGACAGGGCGACCGAAGGGTTCGGAAAGACCGCCAAGAATCTGAGATACCTATACCTGAAGTTCCTGCACAACCAGTTCTTGTACGGCCGAGAAGCCAGTTACACTCCTGAAGAGAAACTCACACTGAAGGTCGTCCATGAGATTGCGGAGCGTCATAACAAGAGAATCGAGACTGAGATTCAATCTCAGATTGAGCAGACAATCCTGACCATAGAGACCGATGCAAAGCAGGTGCCAGAGGCCAAAGGAGAGGGCGCATAACGATAAACTGGGAAGAGTACGAAGCGGCAGAGAGGGAGAACTTTTCAGCTATCCGTCAAGAGATCACGACGGGATGCAAGGAATGCGGTGCGAGGATAGTCGGGTCTGACGAGAAGGCCCTTAAGAAGAGGCGCAAGCAACACATGACGCTTCATCTGCGAAGCCAGTTCTACATCAAGAGCCTGATGGATAGGATTGGGGCGAGTGAAGCACCGGAAGGGAAGCTCAAGCAGCATCTTGACCAGCTCACTGAGTCCTTGGCGCGGCAGCTTCACGCCGACTTCAAGAACTACTTGCGCTTCATCCTGGATACCAGCGAGATATGGCCTCGTCTCAAGGTCGGCCAGAAAAGCAATCTTGAGTGGGTCGTAAAACAGGAATGGAGAACCCTCAACGACACTGAGAAAGAAGGTTTCATCAGAATCGCGACCGAGTTTATCGAGGCGACATTTCCAGAAGCTAAAAACCCTGATTTGGAGGCGCCACAGGCATGACGATGAACCCAAAGAACACCATGAGGACGAAGAAGGAGCCGCAACGACATGACTTCATAGAGGGCAACGGAGGACTGTGCCGAAGATGCGGATGCGGCCCGCTTTGGTATATTCACACAGCAGAAAGGAGGCCAGTAATGACATGACGACCCCCGCGAGCGCGAAACAACTGGCTGCGAAGCTGAGGGCCATCGAGAAGGCCAACCCCGGAATGAAATACAGGGCCTTGTTTCTCAGCACAATCGGAGATGTCGCCGCCCTCGAATCTGACGGGCAGGTGGGCAAATTCAACGCTCTGAGGATGGCAATCGAGGAGATGAAATACCCGAGGCCCCTGATGGTTGACGAATACGCGCAGAACAATCTATTGGACATCGTCTTGAAGAAACTCGACGCGGCTGCTTCGGAGGGGTCGAGATAGATGCCTTTCAAGAATTATGCGGACCTGCACTATTCCGATGAGCTGAAGAAATGCAAGACATGCGGATTCTCTGTGCTCTTCAGGTGCCCTCAAGGGAACTGTATGGAGTGCTGCATAGGGGCGACCGCGGCTGCTTCGGAGGGGTCTTAGATGAAAGGCATAATCACCCTCTGTGGGTCGCACAGGTTCAAGGATACCTTCGAGCAGGTCGCGCAGGAATTGGGGCTATCCGGTTGGGTCGTCCTCCGTCCGGCATTCGCCAAGGATGCCCACGAATACGCCATCCCGACGGACGGCAAGAGGTCGCTGAAGCAACGGCTCGATGACATCCACTTCGAGAAGATTGCCATGTCACAGGCCATCGTCGTCATCAACCAAGACAAGTATATCGGACAATCCACCAAGGCCGAAATAGCCCATGCCCGGAAGCTCGACAAGCTGGTCTACTGGTATGACGTAGAGGACTACTATCTGGATGCAGACTACAGGCAACTGGTAGACGCCGAAGCTCAAGCCGCCCCAGAGCCCTCCTCTGCTTCGTCGGACGCGGCTGCTTCGGAGGGGTCTTAGATGAGCGCGGCTTTCAGAATCAGGCGGGTCTACTTCGACCAAATCAAGGCGGGAACCAAGACGAACGAGATTCGGCAGGATAAACCCTACTGGCGGAAGGTTGCCATGCGATACCCAAGAATCGCGGTTTTCGTCTGCGGCAAGGACGTTCACAGGAGAGAGATTACATCAATCACGGTCGGGGCCAAAGCGGAAGAGGTCTTAGGTCGCCCCCTCTCAGCACAAGGAATCAAGGACATAGGAACGGGAAGCCACATAGTATTCTACCTCGGTCAAGCCGCCCCAGAGCCATCCTCTGCTTCGGAGGAGTCGAGATAGATGATTTGTGTTACACTGTGTTACACATCGCACCTGCTCCTTAGATAGGAAGGATACTAAGGTAATGTCCATGTCCCAAAGCGTAAATGAACTCTTGGAACGGAGCACTTGGAATACTAAAGCTTGTGTTTGCCCCCTCTGTGGTCACACCAAGGAATCGACCTGCGAGTATCTTACAGAGGCGGCGAAGACAAAGAAGCATCTGAAGCCGTGCAATTGCTGTGTGGGACTCGGGACACAATACCTCGACTTGGTGAAGTCAAGATGAACTGCAAGAAAGTCAGCGGTAAATGCGAACTTCAGAAATGGATGTATTGTAGGGGTAGTCCCTGTAAGAACAAGGCGACAAGGCAAGTAAAGACTGTAATCGGAGAAGGTGTGGCTGCAACTCTCGCACTTTGTGAATTCGACTCCGGATGGGTGTGTGCCTGGGATGCACGGATGATGGCCGAAGCATCAAAGCCTACGAGGGAGGATGAGGTGAAGATTCTCAAAGAGGTGAGATTCGTTCTTGGTGGCTGGATTGAAGCCTTAGATTCAAACTGGGTTCGGGCAATCACCTTAGAGGGCAACAAACGCTTGACCCGGGTAAAAGAGGAGATGGCTGACCAGAGGAATCAAGTCATCGCAACATTAGAGGGGCTTACGAAATGAAGGAATGCACTAAATGCGGAAGAATAACACTGGAGGGTGTTTGCGCGAAATGCAAACTTTTCACAATCGAAATAGATCCTGAAGGATGGGCTGGATTGGGCGAATTGAAGCCCGACGAAGACCCCGACCTATTGGACTACATCAACGCGGGCGACAAGTGGCTCACTGACGTCGCCAAGGGATACAATCTTTCCAAGGAGGCGGACGCTTTCATGTGGCCCGGGGAGATACGTGAACTTACTGACCACCTGACTGACCTCGAAGGATTTTGAGATGACAACCAAGACGAAGAAGGACAAGCCGCGACATGATTTCATAGAAGGAAACGGCGGGCTATGCAGAAGATGTGGATGCGGCCCACTTTGGTATATTCATACGGGAGACCCGAGGCCAAGTTTTGCATGACCGCCCCAGAGCCCTCCTCTGCTGAGGTGTCGCGATAGATGAGTGACCTGATTAGCGGGGACTGTCTCTTGGAACTCGCTACGCTGGAGGCTGGTTCTGTCGACCTGATAGCTACCGACCCGCCCTATGGACTCTCGTTCATGGGCAAGGACTGGGACAGGGCGGTACCTTCGGTGGCGATATGGAGGGAGTGCTTCAGGGTGCTCAAGCCTGGGGCGTTCGCCTTCGTGATGAGTTCTCCGAGGCTGGACGTTCTGGCTCAGATGGCCGTGCGGCTCGCGGAGGCGGGTTTCAACACCGGCTTCACCCCGATATACTGGGCGTACGCGAGCGGCTTCCCGAAGGCCACCAACATCTCAAAGGCGGTGGATAAGAGGCTGGGAGTTGAAAGAGAGGTCATCGGCAAGAAGGAGACCAACTGGGTTGTCCATAATGACGGGCCAGCGACCATCGCCATCGGAGAAGAAGGGACTCACAGAGCGTTTGACATCACAGAACCAACTTCACCCGAAGCCAAGTCCTTAGACGGCTCATACGCCGGATTTCAGCCCAAGCCAGCGGTAGAGGTCATAATCGTCTGCATGAAGCCCCTCTCGGAGAAGACCTACGTGGAGCAGGCTCTCAGGAACGGCAAGGGCGTGACATGGCTTGATGCGGGGAGGATTCCGATTAACCCAGAGGTGGACGACCCAAGGCTCGGAGGCAAGGGAGCATGGACGACGACTCAAGAGCAAACAATCTTCGGGGGAGGGGCCGGGATTCCAAGGGGCACGGTTGAATCAGACGAAAGGGGCCGCTTCCCCGCGAACCTCTTGGTCTCGGACGATGTGCTGAACGATGGAACCAACTATCGAACTGGGGGGCCGAATGGAACATTAGCGGGAGGCATGGGTGAACAGTTTGGTAGACTCTACGGGAACAGAGAAATGGCTTCCTTTTGGCGATACAATGATTCAGGTTCCTTCTCGCGCTACTTCTCCTTAGACGCGTGGTGGGAAAAGAAAGTCTCAGAGCTGCCGAAAGAAGTGCAGAAGACCTTCCCCTTCCTGATAGAGCCAAAGGCGAGCAAGGGAGAGAGGAATGAAGGACTGGATGGGTTTGAATTGCACACAAAGGCATCAATGTCGCCTGATTCCCGGTCAGGAAATCCACAGAGGCCATCAAAAGGAATGGAACGATTCGTGACAACTTCTCATAACAAACACCCCACCGTCAAGCCCATCGCCATAATGTCCTACCTCATCAGCCTCGGCAGCAGGCAGGGCGATGTCGTCCTCGACCCCTTCTTGGGCAGCGGCACCACGGGCATAGCCGCGAAGATACTGCACAGGGAGTTCGTCGGCATCGAGATTGACCCGGAGAGCTTCAAGATAGCGGAAGCCCGAATCAAGGCGGAGCATCAGGTCATTCTAACAGAAGCAGCAGCAAAATCTCCACCGGAGTCCTCACGATGACCGACGACAAGATCGAGAAGTTCCTCCAGACCGCCCTGGAGCTGGCCCAGAAGGGCGAGACCGGGGACAGGATAATCGAAGCATCCCGGACCGGCAGGATAGCCACACCGCATTGGGACTTCGACTCCAGCAAAGACTACCTCGACAGCATCCGCGAGGTCGCCAAGCGTGTCCTGTACCGCTACTGGAATGAGAAGAGGGTGCCGCTGGAGATAGGCTTCGGGGTCCAGCTGGTCGCGGCTGAGATCAACAGCCTCATAGATGGCGGCGAGGAATGGCGCTGGGGCAGGCCCGTGCTGGGCTCCTCCTTCCCGATAACCGTGCGGCGAAGGTTCAACGAGCTCGCAGACCAGAAGTGGTACCTCGAGCACAGGGGCAAGGACACGGTTCCCGCGGCCATATCGCTGAGGCAAGGGAGGAAGTCCTGCTATGTCCCCAATCCGTACTTCTTGCCGACCGAAGTGAAGGCCGAGATGGAGTCCATACTGGCGCAGCGGCTGAAAGGGCAACTGGTGAAGGGACGATAGATGGAGAACATCTGCCCCTGCTGCGGCATCCAGATTCCCACCGAGAGAATCAGCGACGGGGTCATCCTGGTGCCCTATCACCGGAGCCAGAACGGCAAGCCCTACTGCGGCGGGAGATGGCTGGGATGAGCAAACTAAAGTGCCCTGGTTGTGGACGGGACATGACCTCCATAGATGTATTCCATGTCGCTTCATGCTGGAATGTGCAGATTCGCTTAGACGTATATACAGCTGACATGGATAGAAAGCCGTGCCAACTGGTCAATATCAGCGAAAGCGGAAGAGAATTGAAGAGAGGTTCTGGCCCAAAGTGAGGAAGACCGAATCATGCTGGCTCTGGACGGCGAACACGACGAGGCCCATGGATGGATATGGAAGAGTGATGATAACGCCGGGGAAGTTCCAACTTGCCCACAGGGTTGCTTTCGAACTTCTGAGGGGCCCAATCCCAGATGGAAAGACCTTGGACCACCTCTGTCGAAACAGCCTATGCGTGAATCCAGAACATCTTGAACCTGTCTCGATGCGGGAAAATGTTCTCAGGGGCGAATCTCCTGGCGTGATAAGGCGAAGGCGGGGAACTTGCGATGAGGGCCATCCATACAGCAGAGGAACGAGAGGAAGCATATGTAAAATCTGCAAGAGCAAGTACGACAAGGAGCGCTACCGGCGAAAGAAGCAGATGACGCTCGAGAAGGCGCTGAAATCACCATGAACTACCAGACCGCGCTCGCTTTAGCCCTAGAAGTCAAGGAGACGCTGGGGCCGGACTGCGAAAGAATCGAGATTGCCGGAGGCGTCAGGAGGAAGAAGGAGGAGCCCCACGACATCGAGATAGTCTGTTCACCGAGGAGGGAGCTTGTCTTCGGCTATGCCAATTCGGTGGACGAGGAGATCCATCTCCTGCTCAGCAGCGGCTTCTTCGAGAAGGGCGACAAGGACAAGGCGGGCAAGAAGGCCCCATGCGGTCCGAAATACTACCGCCTGAAGTACAAGGGAGAGAAACTGGACGTCTTCGTGGTCATCCCGCCGGCCCAGTGGGGCGTCATCTTCACAATCCGAACCGGGGATGCCGACTTCTCTCACTGGCTTGTCCAGCAGGGCAACCGTGAGGGCATAGTGGTTTCAGAGGGGCGGCTGAGGCAGACGGTCAACCTCGACGGGACTATAAACAAGGCCTGCGGCGGCACGAACGGGACTTTCGACTTCAGGGACATAGCCACCCCGGAAGAGGAGGATGTATTCAGAGTCCTCGGGGTCCCCTTCCTACCCCCGGAGCAGCGCATAGTCGAGCCCAAGGTGCCATCACTATGACCGATTGGAATGTGGGGCCTGCAATCTTAATCATTGGTGGGCTGTATCTCATGGTCGCCTTCAATCTTAACTGGTTGCTTGCCGGAGTTTGTTTCGTAGTGGGGCTTACTACATGGGGCTGGATGGCGTACTCTGACGAAAGGAAGAGGATCATAAAGGCCCAGGCCCGGTACTGGGAGGCAAAAGCCATCAACGAGGAGAGAAAGTCACGATGAACAACTGTTCAAATCCAGACTGCAGTATCTGCGCCGAATGGAGGCCATCCTTCACCGCCCAGGCTCGGGAGTGGCCCCCACATTTGTCTACGGCATTGGAGAGCCGACGGACAAGGGTAAGGAAGATTGACCAAGTAGTTAAATCTATACCCTGTAGGGTCACAGAAAACGCCCTTCCATTAGTCATCTATGGAGTCTATCGGCTATGACGGACGATAGAAACTGGGGCAAAATCATCAAACAGATTCTGGGACAGAAGTGCGCGATTTGCGGCGCTACTGAAAAGCTTGAGATTGACCATATAAGGTGTCTGCAAGCCGGGGGACAACATGAGATTCAAAACCTTCAAGTCCTCTGTTCGGGCTGTCACCAGGAAAAGACGATCTATGATAGGCAAGCAGTCGCTCTGAGGTCAAAAGGTTTCAATCCTGAACTCATCCAAGGGAGTTATTTGCCATGACTGGCACCTGGGGAACTGAGTTATTCGAGGTGGAATGGATGGCATACTGGAAAGCCAAGCAAAAGAAGATTGATGACATGATGGAAATTCTCTGGGGCTACGAAGCATGAACGGAGTTTTGTGCAAGATTCTTGGGCATAAGATAGTCCCTGCTTACGGCTTCGGCAACCACTACCACATCTGTTCAAGGTGTAAGGCGTCGTTCCCATGAGTGAACTCCCCCACCCCTCCGTTTCCACTGGAACCATTCCAGCCGGGATGTCGCAGGAGTTCTTCAACGTCTCGATAATCTGGAAGGGCAAGAAGGAGACCCGGATGATGGGGCCTGACGATGTGGCGTACTACGGGGACAGGGCCGAGGGCAAGCAGCGCCTCTTCGATGCGGCCTACTTCGTCCTTCGGGACGGGAACCGCTGCATGGGGCGCTATCCTGGCATCTGCGCTATGGGAGATTCCCCCTTCGCCAACCCCTCAGGGGCGGACTTCGATCACATCAACGGCAGGAGGACCAGCAGGCTCCTCAAGGACATCCAGCTCATGTGCTCCTCCTGCAACTCCCACAAGCAGAACGAGGAGCGCCGTCTCCAGTGGAAACAAACTCCCGCAGCCGCAAGCAGCCAAAAGAGAGAGAGCATCGGCGGGTCTCCCCCTGAGGCATCGAGCCTGGAGTCAGCGAAGCACGACCCACAGAGGGCAGCGTGGGACCGCATCATAGCAGACGGGAGCGTGTTCAAAGAGCTGGAGCGTCAAGGACTTATGACCGAGAACTCAAAGTTCGGCAGTCTCTTCCTCGCCCAGGACCTCGCTGAGATAGCCGTCAGCCTGACCGTGGACCCGGTGTTCGGCAAGTATTCCTCTGAGACGTTCGCGAGGTACGCCCGCGAGGATCGCTTCGACAAGCTGGAGATGATAAAGGACGCAGGAAGATGGTGGGTGAAGCCGAGGATATGACACACAGGAAGTTCGACTATGAGGCCATCCGGGCGCTCGTGGAGAAGGGTGCGACCTACGAGCAGGCCGCGTGGGTCTTCGGGTGCTCTACGACGACCGTGGGGCAGGCGCTGCTGAACCGTCCGGACTACGAAGGAGGGAGGAGCGAGATTGAGGCAAGGAAGTCCTACGAGGTGCCAGACTCTGAGATAACGCCTCCGGTCCGTCGGCTCCTCGAGATGTTCACCAAGCTGCCCCCAACGCTCAGGGAGCGGGAGACATGAGCGACCACACGCGCGATTGCGACGAGCGCCAGAAGTCCGTGGTCTATCCAGGGTGCGTAGGCCACCACGGGCGCTCCGGCCTCGAGACCACCTGCAAGTGCTGGTGCCATCCGAAGCATTGGGAGCACAAGACCTTCGCGGAGGCGAGCCCATAGATGGGGTTCCTCGGCAAACTGGCCTTGCTGCTGGTCTTCGTGGTCCTGATAGCGGTCGTGGCTGCTCTCATGGTCTCGGCGATGGCATGGATCAACGGGATGGCCTGAGATGAAGGTGGAGAACCGGGGCGGAGACCGCTGGCTCGATGAGATAGCCTTCAGGGACCACAAGGGCTCTGCTCTTCCTACGTCCTTTGCCGAGTGGAAAGGCAGGGAGCTCGCGCCCGACGACGAGTCGATGTATTTCTATGGCCGGAAGGTCCCCGCGACTGTGATAGCCATCGCCATAATGTCGAAGACCTCCCCTGAGACCATAATGAAGCTGACTGAACGCCTGGAGCCCATCAAGAGGAGGCTGCTGAAGGAATGAGCCTGAAGACGGTCACGGTAAAGAACCTCTTCGACAGGGGCCTGCTGTCGCTGTTCTACGCGTATCATCTAGGGGCCTATGTCAGGGTCAAGCGCCTCGGGATGGAGTTGGACTGGACCGACTTCGACGGCATGGTGAGGGAATATCCTCTGTGGAGGCAGACCTACATCCCGACCGGCGGCCTGAAGGGCAAGACTGTCCTCGACATCGGGGCCTGCTGCGGGGGTACGGCGAAACTGTTCTTCGACAATGGGGCTGCCAAGGTGATAGCCATAGAGCGGGACCCTGTGAGGGTGAAGATGCTCCAGCATAACAGAGAGAAGTTCGGATGGAACCTGGAGATCGCAGCAAGGGAGTTCCGCGTCTCAGACCTTGACATCGAGAGGGACTTCACAAAGTGCGACATCGAGGGCTATGAGATGCAGCTCCTCGAGGCCCCGGACAAGATAGGCTCCTGCTCGGTCGAGGTCCACAACTGGTACGTCCGGGACCGCTTCGCCGGGATGGGGTTCAGGGAGTTGACGGAACCGAATCCGATGATGGGTTTCTGCGTGATGGCGAACTGGCGATGACCTACGAGCCTAACAGCTACTGGAGGGCGGTCGGGAAGCGGGAGCCGGGAATCATGGACCCGCGGCACCCGAAAGGCAGGGGCAAGACGAAGCGGAACATAGAGGCGCAGGAGCTCCTCCTTCCCGCGGTGATTCAATCCCTCAATCCTCAGAGCGTCTTCGAGGTCGGCTGCGGGTGGGGCAGGATGACCCGATTGATCTCAGACATCCAGTCCATAAAGCGGTATGACGCAATCGACCTCTCTGCCGAGAGGCTTCAGAACGCGAAGCTGAACGCGAAGATGGACGTGGATTTCTACGAGGGCGACTTCATGGAGTACGACCCGGCTCCCTACACCTATGACGTGGTCTTCGCCTGCGAGGTCCTGATGCACATCCCTCCTGTGACCATAAAGGACTTCATGGCTAAGATGGGCTCGATGAGCAAAGGATACGTGGTCAACCTTGACTACTGGGAGGCGAGCCCCATCCCGCTTGAGCCGCACAACTTCAACCATCCCTACATGGACATCTACGGAGCGCTCGGCGCGAAGACGGTCACGCAGACCCAGCTCCGGAATCAGAGCTATTGGCGGGGTGAAGAGAGGTTCCCGCAGAGGATCTTCGTGGCGACGGTGAAAGCATGATAATCCTGCATCCCTGGAGCAGCGGAAGGACCGGGGACAAGCTGGAGACATGGAGGACCGTAGCCAAAGCGAGGGATGCGGGATATGACATAGTCAGCAGGAACATCAACCGCCCTATGGACTACGCCGACCTCCTGAAGGAGTTCTGGGGCAAAGACGACCTCATAGTCTGGGAGGACGACAAGGTGCCCACGATGGCCGACCTGAAGGAGCTGGTCGAGTGTAGACACGCCTACTGCTGCTTCCCCCATCCCGTCAGCTTCTACTTCTACACGCCGATGTCCCTCTGGACCGACCGCTTCCCCTACTCGCTCGGCTTCGTGAAGTTCTCAAGACTGGTGCAGGAAAAGATACCCTCTTCGACATGGTACAAGGAGGGCAAACATTTCGGCGTCGATAGGATGATTGAAGAACCTATGATAGCGCAGTTCGGCCCGATGCACCTTCACAGGAGGATGATAAGGCACAACCACAACCGGAGCCTCAAGGGGCGACTCGGCGGCCTGAAGTATCAGCTCTCGCAGGCGATGAGATGATAGAGACGAACTTCCTCAAAGAGGCGCTCGAGGGGCTGAAGGGCTATGTCCTGCTGCTTCTCAACGGCTCGCAGCCGCAACAGCTGGCGCTCCCGACGGTCCAGAGGATCATGCCAGGGCTGTTCTCATACGGGTGCGCCCATCCGAGCGCGTCTCATGGCCTGGTCTGCGGCTCGGTGGTCTGCTCCATGTGCCCAGCGGGAGGCTCGAAGGTCTACTATGCCAAGGTATCAAGGATGGTCATAGGGAGCCATACATGACGAGGTGGTTCGACTGGGTCAGGGAGCGGTGGATGGATTGCAGGTTTGGGCTGATCTATGCCTCCGTCGCGCTCAGCTTCACCACGTTCGCTACCGTGACCTATGCGGACATCTCTCAGGTCCGTTCCGCCTTCCCGGACATCCTGCAGTATGTCGTCCTTGCGGTGGCCGTAGGCACGATAGGTTCGACCCTGCTGGGCTACCTGCACAGGAAGTACCAGAACCCCACGGACATCAGGCTCGCCAACGGCCCCCTGTTCGACCAGATACGCAGGATAGTGCGTGAGGAGCTTGACAGGGACCGCGCTTAAGCTCGTCCTCGTCGGGGCGGTCGCCTTCCTCCAGGGTGCCTTCGTCTGGGTGATAACGTACAATCCCGTCCTCGACGCCTTCTACGGGGAGAACGGGCTGAACGGGGTCGCCATCTGGCTGAGGGACGCCACGATCTCGATGAAATGGCTCCCGAGTATGTCCCGGCTCATCGACTACCTCTGCATGGGCGCCCTCGTGGTCGTCTTCTGCTGCGTGTACCTCCTCTCGGAGGGGCCCC
>Ga0187874_10002568_pt1 | contig 13746 bp, 7 predicted proteins | sample June2016WEW_16_1_3_FD_132993 | JGI IMG/M metagenome (GOLD analysis project Ga0187874, IMG submission 132993) | Peatland microbial communities from SPRUCE experiment site at the Marcell Experimental Forest, Minnesota, USA - June2016WEW_16_150 | ecosystem: Environmental > Terrestrial > Soil >... | reverse complement strand
TATTCAACAGTAATGGCCATACCAGGAGCTAACGATGGAGTCTACGTTGAGTATACCAAAGAAACGACAACATTTTCTGGTTACAGCACTACCACAGGACAGCAAGTGTGGGGTCCAACAACTCCCTTCCAGAATCCTTTAGGCTACTACGACCAAACAAGTGGAGTATGTGCAGGCGGAGCTTTATACACATGGACATTCGGTGGTTGGATCTACAAATATAACATTACCAACGGCAACCTTATTTGGAGCTTTACTGATGGAACCGCTGGAGAAAACACACCCTACGGTGTCAATCCCTTCTGGATCATCGGCGACTACGAAGCCACACTTGCAGGCGGCATGCTCTTTGCCGAATCTGGACACTGCTACGGTCCGCCGCTATTCAGCGGAGCACGGCTTTACGCAATCAACGCAACGACAGGAAAACTTGGTTGGAGCATAATCAACTTTGATACAGGTTCATGCCCAGCAGTAGTCGACGGGCAACTCTTGGCTTTCAACGCGTACGACAACCAGATATACTCATACGGCGTAGGTCCCACCAAAACAACAATTAACGCACCTTCCGTCGGCGTAACAACATCCACTCCAATAACCATCACTGGAAGAGTCACCGACATCTCTTCCGGCTCACAGCAGACAGCAGTCGCAGCAAACTTCCCCAATGGCTTACCATGTGTCTCTGACGCCAGCGTGGAACAGTTCATGGAATCCGTTTACATGCAGGAGCCAATGCCGCACAACATAACTGGTGTTCCAGTGACGTTCTCGGTTATAGATTCTAACGGCAACTACCGAACGATTGGCTCGACGACCTCGAACGGTTTAGGCGACTACTCATTTACGTGGAAACCTGACATACCAGGTAACTATACGGTCTATGCTACCTTCGCGAGCACGCAATCATACTACGGGTCTACCGCTTCCACAGGATTTTACGCCAGCTCACCAGCAGCAACAGTAGCACCAACAGCAACGCCACTAACCGGTGTAGCCACTCAAAACGCCGTCATGTACATAGGAATCGCAATAATTCTGGTAGTAATCGTGGGAATCGCCGCACTCGCAATAATAGTGCTCAGAAAAAAGCCATAAACTAAAGTCGCACAAAAAAAACCTTCCTCCCCTTTTTTTAGTTTTAGAGTTTTTCTAATAGAACGGGAATTTGAACCGAAATGGGTTCAGGCCAACCTTGTCCGCCATAGACAATCCTCTGAAAGCTCAGTAACAAATGATCGAGATTTGCGGATATTTTGATCTCTAAGACGTATTTTTCTCCTTAAACACTCATATCATTTTTGAACTGATTTGTTTTCACCAGACAATTGATCCGACGTCTTCCATAATTCTTCAAAATAGGTCATTACAATCCTTGCCAACACTGAATTATTTGACCAAAGGCAAGGTAGTACTCCTTCATCCATTGTTCTTGCCACACTCAAGTTCACTTTCTTTCTGTCATAGATTGCCAGCCTGGTTGTAATTGGGGAGGGAGCATATCGAACCTGAAATGATGAATCGTTTTCTAGAGGTGAAAATTTTCTATCAGGTTCGCCCTCCGGCTTGTCCATGATTATGCGAATCTTTACGCCTCTTCTTAGTGCTTTCTCATGTATTTTTCCCTGGTAAAATTCCTTAGCTATTAATCCTTTCGAGTCGCCTATAATATCTATGCTCGATTTAGTTAGGTTATCCGCGAACTCCACTTTCTCATCGTGCAGCCTTCTTGAAGAGATAAGGACAAGCTCTTGCTCTTCTTCAGGCAAGGGCAACTTGCCATTGCATTCCTCTATGCTTTTGATTAGGTCCTTTGCTTCTTCTTTTAATTCAACATATTCATGTACTTTGTTTTGAAACAACTGGCGGTAGCCCTCTCTTATTGGAGTGGCTTTGTACATTGTAGGAACACCGATTATTCTCACTGCAAGACCAGTTTTTTCAAGTGTATTGATTATTCTGTAGACTTCTGAGCGAGCTATATTTGATGCTTCGGAGATTCTTTTTACGCTTGATTCGCCTAGTTTTAGGAGAGTCAAATATACTGTTGCTTGCGAAAAAGTTAGTCCAAAATTGATTAAGTTTTGAATACGTTTGTCGTTAAATTCAAACATAGTTATTCATGACGTCTCTGTTAATTTAAGATTTTATCTAAGCTGTTAGGTTAAGCAATCCTAACAAATGCTTATGTTCTTTTTTTAGACAAATGAGGGGTCACAGAATGAAGGAGTAGAAAATGGGGGCTGAGTAGGCTCTGGCTAAATGCACGATACGCGACATAGTATCGTGATGAGAATTTAATTTTTCTTTTTTCTCCTAAAAAGAAATTTTCTTCCTTAGTTTCCAGAGTCTCAGCAAACCCTGCAACTCTCTAAGCAGCTGATTGTCAACATATCAAGATTATGACGGCTCTTTTATAATGATAGCTCTGGTGTCACATATTCAGAGAGTCAAGGGGGTCGCATAATAAACTTTTTATATTTAGTCAATTTCCGTCCGCTCGTGTCATCAGTTCTCCTTCAGCAATTTCTTTGAGTATTCTGTTTTAACTAAAACTACACCTTGCTTGGAGAAGCGAACTTTGATCTGCGCTTTCATACTGTCTCTTGCTTTAATGAATGCCAATACAGCAGATCTTTTGCTGTCTTCGCTAAAACGTAACTGTATGGTCTGTACGGTGCACTTGTTGTTGGTTTGCGTCTGAGTGTTTGCGTTTGCAATTGATGTTCCTGCGGCAGCAAATTGCTGGATCATTGCTGCTCGTGTTTCTGTGGTTTTTGTTGCTAAGAATTTAGTTATGATTTCTTCGCATTTGCTTTGTGATGGTGCTTCTGAGAGTTGAATTATATTTTGTTTTTTGCTTCTTTCTTTAGTTGCTTTGGGTTTAGCAGCTATTTTCTTTTCTCTTGTGGGTGCTTTCGTGTTTTGTGTGCGGACGTTTTTTCTGCTTTGAATTGTTGTTTGTGCGTTATCTTTTGCTAATAGTATGCTTTGTTCTTTTACAAAGATTGTTATGTGCGCATTTAAACTGTCTCGAGCTTTAGCAAATTCTGCTGCCGCAATTGTTAGCTGCTCTTTTTGCACAGGCACTTCTAAAGTTGATGCACTCATCGCTAAGAAGTTGGATATTACGAGCTCTGAAACTCTATGGTGTCCGTTTGCTGTCAAATTATTCTCCTGAATCTGGCCTTTTGCCCGTACAGATAACTAGAAATTGTAATCTTGAGTTTATAAAACAATATGTGCGGGAGGCGCGTACGTACTATTGACGATCGTGTCTTCCCCACTCCAGCTTCTGCCGAAATAAAGACAGTTTTTCCTTTTCTTCAAACAGCTAAATCTAAGAAGTGATGTAGCTTTTTGAGTTCTACTCCTCTGCCAACTTATAAGTGGCTCGGCTAACAATGTTGAGCCCAACTATACCCCATACTTGCCAGTTAAGAACCCAAACACGATTGCTAAGTGCGATTTTCTTATTTTTTAGCATAATGAAACCAGCCAAAATCCAAAGATTTTTTTTCAATTCGTTTCACATGCGCTTTCTTCGATCTCAAATGCTATATATTGCATTGTTTGTATATTGCAAATATGAAAGGATACACGCAGTCCAGTGGATCCTTATCGATACCTTTGCTTCTTTTGACATTGCTTCTGAGCATTTTTCTTGTAACAACAAGTTTTGTTTTCTTTGGCACTCTGCTTGTTGACATAGCTAAAACATTTAATGTTTCAATTGGAACCGCAAGCCAGATTGGCATCTTGATCAATTTGGTCAGTCTTGTATTGGGTTTCGCAGTGGGGGCTTTAACGCTCAAATTCAAAATCAAATCATTGTATCTCTCTGGATTAGTATTCTACGGCTTTGGGGCATTGGGCTTCTACTTCGCCCCCAACTTCGCAACCACTCTGCTCGTTAATGTTTTCATCGGAATAGGGACAGGTATGACTCAAATCATGGTCTTCTCATTAGTCGGAGGTCTCTTTCCTCTGGAAAAAAGAGGATCGACAATTGGCTTTATTTTTTCTATTTCATTTCTGGCCTCTGTAATTGGAGCCCCATTGTTCGGAAGGATCCAGGAGCTGGCAGGATGGCGGCCCGTCTTGCTTTGGTTTAGTTTTCCCCTTTCAATAATCTGCCTGATACTTGGCCTGCTTACTATTCCAGCAACATCTCTAGAGCCTCAAGCCAAATCTCTTTACAAGCAAGTTTTCACGAGTATTTTGCATAACAAATCCGCTGTCGCCTGCCTGACAGGTACAACGCTTATCTGGATCTTCACCTCTATACCATTCTACGCAGTATCCTTCTACAGAATTCATTTTTCTGTATCTCCCTCTGCTGGCGGCGTATTCTCAGCGATTGCGGCTGTAGGAGGCATTTTCGGCGCTGCAATTGGCGGAAAGCTTGTTAATAAGTGTGGCAGAAAAGTGCTTACTGTTGTTGGAGCTTTCATTTCAGGTTTATTCGGTGTTTCGTTTACTTTTACGCCTTACATGTGGGTTTCTGTCGCTTTTTGGGCTGTGTCAGCATCTTTTGCTGCTTTGACGATGGGTGCTCTTACGAGTTTGATTCTGGAGCAGATGCCAAAGTTTAGGGCTTTCATGATGTCAATTAATGGGACATTCCAAGCTCTTGGCTCCATGATGGGATTGATTATTGGCGGGTTGGTTCTAAACCTCTATCTTAACAACTTCCATTTGCTAATGACTATATTTGGCGCTTCAAACATCGCCTTAGCAATTATTATTTTTCTATTAGCGAACGACCCATGCAAAACAAAGCTAATGCGCGCCTCATGACATCTTTGTTATGTTAGAATCTTGTCTAAAGTGTTAGTGCAAGCACCACTAACAAACGTTTAATTCTTTTTTGAGACAAAGGGGAGTCACAGAATAAAGGAGAAAAACAGAAATGAAAAGCAAAATTATGGCTATTTTGATTGCAGCAATTTTAACTTTTGCAATGACAGCTTCTATGGTACTAATACCAAGCGTTAACGCACATACGCCGTCATGGAACATTCCAACGCAGGCCTACATTGTTGCGGAGCCTAACCCTATAGGTGTGGGTCAAACAATACAAGTTTACATGTGGCTTACTGAGGTTTACGGAGCGCCTGGGGGAACATCTGCCGCTGTCGGAACGAACGGTTACACTGCGAGTTCAGCATTACTGGCTAACAACTATAGATTCCTAAACTACAAGCTTACCATTACTGCACCAAGCGGTATACAAACAACAACGACTTTTCCAATAGTTGTAGATACAACATCAAATCAGGAATCATCCTTCACTCCTACCGCTGTTGGCACCTACAATTTCACCTTTACTTATCCAGGACAAGTGTATGGCGCGAATGGCAATGGCTACTCCCAATCACCGGTGGTGGGCGATACGTATCTGCCAAGCAGTGCATCTACAACGCTTACTGTGCAGTCGGCGCCAATACCTGCCGCTATAGGTAGCGAACCGTTGCCGACAAGCTACTGGCAAGAACCAATATACGGTGAGAACTCTAACTGGTGGTCGATTACTTCAAACTGGCTAGGCTCAGGTTCAGGGCCTCCGCAAGGATATGGTGGCAGCGCAAACGCAGCGTTGTACCATTCGGACGCTGTTGGACCTTTGACTTCTCACCTTATGTGGACAATGCCATTTGAATTTGGAGGAGTTGTTGGAGGAAACATGTTTTCAGCTGGCGGCTCAAATCCAAGCGGTGCTGTTCAGGGAGCATCTTATTTCGAGGGATCTGCATATCAGCCAAGATTCAGCAATCCAATAATAATGGATGGAGTGCTTTTCTACACTCAACCAGCCTCATTTACGGGTCCCAGCAGTGGGCCTACCGTCGCAGTTAACCTTCGCACAGGACAGCAACTCTGGAGTAAGTCTAACATACCTCCGCTTTCATTCGGCTACATATACAGCGTTTGGGACCCCGACCAGCACGGCGTTTATCCACCAATCTTAGTCGCTATCAATGCATTCGCAGGCACCTGGCAGCTTTATGATGCATACACTGGAGTTTCGCTATTCAACGTAACTGGCGTTCCGGCAAGCACTTCATTCGCTGTACCCATAGCTACATCGCCACCAAGCGTTGTAGCCTTCCCGAATACGGTTGTGAGTACGAACATTTTGGGTCCCAGCGGTGAAGAGCTAAAGTATGTAATTTCAAACGTTGGCACGGCGGCGAATCCTAATTGGTACTTGTCAGAGTGGAACATGTCTAAACTGTGGCAGTACGACATCAATCCCTACACTGGCGGTGGAAGTACATCACCAGACCCAGTAAATGCAAGCAACGGAGTCCTGCTTCCAACGATCCCCATTCCAGCTATAGGCGAGAGCGGTTATCTTCCAACAGGCCTCACAACTTACGTTCCACCGGGTTCTTCAATTACAGTGAATGCAAACATCCCCCTTAACTCCAACGCCTTTGCGCCCGGAACCACTATTCCTATAAAAAACATCAATTACGGCTCATTAACAACTTATGACTGGAACATTTCGATACCATGGCTAAACACCATGCCACCACCACCCGCAAGTGTTAGCGCCGTCACAGGGCAAATAGTGCAACCGCCAGCTGGATCAAATCCCGTATCGATACTCGCTGTAAAGTTTGGCGATGTAATGCTTTGCAGAAATGGCTCTCTACCTGTTGGTTTCGGAGCAACTAAAGCAGGCTACCCGCAGCTTCCCTACACATACTTCGCCGTCAACCTTAATGCCTCTGTGGGTTCAATCGGTTCGGTACTATGGATGAAGACGTATGGCTCGACAGCAGACAACACCACTCTCTTGCAGAGCGCAGTCGACTTCCAGACCCGCGAGTTCACTCTTTATGATTTGGAAACTATACAATTCCAAGGATACAGTCTTAATACGGGCCAGCTACTTTGGACAACTCCATCCGGAGCCGCTTTTAACTACTATTACGATCCAGGGCAGCCCCCTCCAGGCGTAATTGCTTACGGGAATCTCTATTCCGACGGATTCGGAGGAATACTCTACTGCTTTAACGACGTGACTGGAAAACTACTGTTTACTTACGGTAACGGTGGCTCAGGTAACAGCACCTACGCTGGCTTAAATACTCCATACGGTGTTTACCCAACTCAGATACAATCCATTGCTAACGGAGTAGTGTACTTAGCCACTGACGAGCACACCATCACCGACCCGCTATACAAAGGCGCTGTAGCAACCGCCATTAACGCCACCACGGGACAAGAAATATGGCAGCTTTCAGAATACCCAAGCGAGTGGACTTCCAGTGCTGCTCCTCAATGGGCTACTGCAGATGGATTCATAACATGCATGAACGGCTACATCGACCAAATCTATAGTATTGGCAGAGGACCAAGCGCTACCACTGTTACGGCACCTGACGTTGGCGTGACAACTTCTACACCAGTGACCATAACAGGTACAGTAATGGATATTTCCGCTGGCACGACGCAGAGTCAACAAGCAGCTGACTTTCCACATGGTGTTCCATGTGCATCGGACGCAAGCATGAAGGATTGGATGGGCTACGTTTACCAGCAGCAGGCAGAACCAACCAACTTCACAGGCGTTACAGTGCAACTAGCTGTCTTAGACTCTAATGGAAACCACTACCCCATAGGCACCGCAACAACTGACGCAAGCGGCACCTACAGCTTAACATGGGCTCCAAGCATCATAGGCAACTTCACAGTCTATGCTAACTTCCCAGGCACCAACGGTTACTGGCCATCATCCGCTGAAACACACCTCAACGCCGGGTCACCAACAGCAACAGCAGCACCAACAGCAACACCGCTCACAGGCTTAGCCTCAAATAACACACTCATGTACGGAATCGTAGCGATAATCGTAGTGATAATCATCATCGGCGCAGTACTTGCAATCCTCGTCACAAGAAAACGTCCATAAACCGAAAAATCCCTAACACAAACCCTTCCCCCTTTTTTAGTCCCAAAAAGCAATGAGCAGAGCCGAAAAAAGAAATGGCTGAGAATGCTCTAGTTAATATCACGGAATTGTTGCAAGAAGCGAATGCAGATTTTTTCTTTTTTCTCCAACAAAGAAATTCTTCCTAAATTTTCCAAAGCCTCAGCAAACCCTAAACGCCTTGGATTTCACTAAGTTTTTTTATTCTTTGAAAAAATAGTTTAATCTGGTTAGTTAGTGACTTAATTGGTTAATTAGATTGGGAGAGGTGTACTATCAACAATTTGCCACTAAAAGTAATTTCCGGGCATACAGGCGTGAACCGGACTATACTTATCCCGAAATGAGTATGATCTAACACTTAAGCTTGAAATATTTTATTTTTTCTAACTTAAACTGAAACTTGGCAAGTTCTCCGAGTGTGATCTGAAGAAATCATCTATTTTGACTTGTCAAGGAAGTGGGTCTCTTCAACGGAGGCAATTTTTCTGATAATTTCTCTTTCCCTGATTGTACCTACCAGTTTTCCGTGATCGTCCACAATTGCAAGTATAGGCATGCAAGTTTGTCCAAAAACTTCTACAAGACTCAAAGCTAACGTGTCACCCTTTACGGTTACAACCTCGTTTGAAGCATAATCTTTCGCTGTGCAGTTGTTTATTTCCTCCTCACTCAAAGCTACAATTTGGCGGAACAGTATTGTCCCCACTGGTTTATCGCCTTTGGTCACAACTATAGCGGCAAGAGAATCCAGATCAAGACACTTTTTCAATACATCCCTCAGCAAGTCATCCATCCTAACTGCAACGTCTGGCAGTTCACCGCTGATTTCAAGTGCAGTCAAGCTGCTTATCCTTTGCCAGTCAGCGCTTGCAGGATTTTTGCCTTTTACTTTTGTAGCTGGAATCTGGAATGCGATTTCTTTGACGTCTGAAAGAAGGTAACCCACAACTATCCATGTAAGGAAGAGAGCGACATAAAGCAGCGAAGCTGACAGCATCGAGAGTACCAGCACAAGTGCAGTTATTATAACGGCGGAAAAAGCAAGGGCAATTTCTCCAAATGGATAAATTATCCTTCGCAGCGAGCTAAAACCTCCAAACAACTTTTTCCTCGTTCTGCGTAGGCTGACTCTTAACAGTGAAAAATTGGCTGCTAGATGAATGAACATTTCGCCAAAGATCGACGTGGTTCCAAGAGCGATGAAAACAAGAGAAGGTTGGAAGGGTATCAGTAACAACGTTGAAATTAGCAAAGCTGCAATCCCAGCGGATAAATTTGCCACGATCGGCTGTCCACGGTGTTGTGTAGAAAAGAAGCTTGGTAGAGCTTGATCTAAACTCATTTTGAATATCGTGCGTGAAGCCGCTGCGGAAAGAGATAGTACGGCTAGTACCCCATCGTTTATTGCGGCTACTGCGAGGATCACGATAAAATATTTTCCAAAACTGCCAAAGTAAGTGTTTACCAAATTTATTACAACAAGGCCGTTTCCAGTTGAAGCACTGAAAATGTTGACGCCATTTGACACGAGCAGATTTGTAAGCCCGTAAATGAAAACAGCGGCGAGAGAACCGCCGATGAGTATTACAATTATCATTGTCTTCCCTACGACTTTTTCGGCGCCGATGATTTCTCCAGAGATTGGAGCAATTGCGCTGTATCCTAAGGGTATACCCATTACAAAGACGATGGCAAGAGCAAGTCGTCCGGCAGATATGTTGGTGGCTCCGGGATAAGATATCGGCGAATAGAATGTGGCGTGAGAGAAGTAAATGGAGAATAGAAAGAACGCTATCAACACAGCGATCTCAATTAATCCTGCAAAAACAGCATATTTTGCGGTGGGTTTTATTCCAAGGATTAGGAAGACAAACGCCGGAATCGTTATTGCAAAGGCAATAAGCACTGGCGATATTCCGAATACGTAGTTAACGATATAGGCCGTTCCTACAACGTACGCTGATCCGAAAAGGATTGAAAAGTATAGATACGTCCATCCGGTTTGGAATCCGAAACGTTCTGACAAAATATTCATGGCGTAGGTGTAGTATCCGCCAAAAGAGGTGAAGCGCTTCGAAAGTCGATTAACCACCAACCCATTTACAAGGACAACACCAGTTCCTATCAGAATAATTACTGGGGCGAAATATCCGCCTAAACTCATTGCCACTGCGCCGTAGGTCAACAAGCTGAGAAGCGGCGATTGTCCTCCAAACGAGAGAAAGAAAACATCCCTGAACGAAAGATGCCGTTTTACATCTTTACTCTGCTGGGTGTCTACTGTTTTCAAATCCGTAGATGATTCGTGCGGCAATTTAGACACTCCTCGTCGAAAAACGTTCTACCGGATTCTGGAAAAAGGGATTAACAACCAAGCGGTTGTACCGTCCTAATGTTTTTCCCACCGAATTTTTTGTCAACCCTCAAATCTTTTCAATTATCCCGCCTTAAGTTGTGCCGAAAAACGGGGCTTGTTTCGACAATATTTTCTTCGTTCAAGGTGTTTGTTTAAAAGTTAAGGTTTACCCCCTAAAAAGGCTTTAAAAATAATCGTTAGGCGGAACTATCAATTAAAGATCTGGAGCACATTGTCTACCCGCAAAAACTATTTACCGCTCTTTTCACCTTAATCAAAAAAGCGCGTTGATAAGCTCTTTGAGAAATGGGATTCTTTGAAAAAAATATTATTCTGGGTCGGTAACTGCAAGCTAGTTACCGCGTGCGGCAAAAATGAGTTACTCAAACAATAAATTTTCAAGTTTTGCTCCGCTTTTGCTCAATTGCTATCTTTGCTAAGACTACGGCGTCTTCCCTTGTTTTGCCAAACAGTGCGCCGATTTTGTCTGCGTCTTCTTTAGTAACCGCTGCGCCGCCTATGATTACAGTTTTGTCCTTTAGTCCTTCAAGTTCTAAAGCTGAAATTAGTTTTGGAAGATTCTCCTTAGCAGCTGTGAGCAAAACAGACACTACAATGATGTCGGCATTTACCTCTTTAGCTTTTGAAGCAAAAGTTGCGGGAGAGACCCCTTTCCCAACATCAACTGTTTTGAACTGCGCGAGTTTGAGTGATCTTCTAACCATGTCTTTAGCAGTGTCCATTACTTCTGGGTAAAGAGTGCCTATCACAACGGTTCCAATTGGATTGGCCGGTTCCGGCGGTTCTTTCTCTCTCATAGCTTTCAGCCAAGACATTTCAAAACAAACTCCTAGTTCCTTTCTAAATTGATAATCTGAGATCCTTTTAATGTTACTGTTAATTTATGAAGCTGGCACAAGAATAAAAGTTGATGAAAGCCTGTTTTTTTATGGCTCATGCAACAACACCATTGACATAATCGAGAATTGCTTTTAGGTCCTCGTCCGGGGTTTTCAGAGGCTTTATTTTTAACCTTTCTAGTATTTTTGGGGTCATGAATGCGGGGAGACTGGGTCCTAAGCGAATGTTTACGCCTAAATAGAAAAGAGACAGCAGAATGGCCACAGCCTTTTGCTCATACCAAGAAAGTATAAAGAACAATGGTAATTCACTCATCCGAACCTTGAATATTTCTTCAAAAGCTTGGGCTACTTTAACAGCTGAGTAGGCATCGTTGCATTGTCCAATATCTAGCAATCTAGGGATGCCATCGACCTGGCCTATGTCCTTATCGAAAAACCGGAATTTTCCGCAGGCCAAAGTCAGTACGAGGGAGTCATTAGGGGTCTTCTCAACGAATTCGGTGTAGTAATTGCGTCCTGGTTTGGCACCGTCGCAGCCAGCTACGAGGAAGAAAGAGTTGATGTGCCCTTTCATTACTGATTCAGTTATGTTTTCCACCATTGAAAGAAAAGATTTTCTGGCAAAACCTACGGTAACTGTTTTTTCCTCCTTGTCTTGTGTGAACCCTGGCATTTCTAATGCTTTTTCAATGACAGGCGAAAAGTCGCAGAATAATTTGTTCGAACATTCTAAGTGAGTTACCCCTGGCCAGCCTACTGGACCAGAAGTGAATAGATTTCCTTTGTAGTTTTCTGTGGGCTTTTGAAGGCAGTTGGTGGTCATCAGAATCGCACCTGGAAAATTCGCGAATTCTTTTTGTTGATTTTGCCATGCGGTCCCATAGTGGCCGAAAAAGTGAGAATACTTCTTTAACTTGGGATAAGCATGTGCTGGGAGCATCTCTCCGTGGGAGTAAACATAGATACCTTTGCCCTGGCTTTGCTTTAGAATTTCGTCTAAATCTTTTAGATCGTGACCTGACACCAGAATTGCCTTGCCTTTCCTATGGCCTAGCGGAACTTGCGTAGGAACTGGATGACCGTATGCTTGTGTGTTTCCAGCGTCCAAGAGTTCCATGGCTCTTATGTTGATTTCTCCACATTTCAAAGTGAGGTCAAAAAAGTCATTAACGCCTAGTGACTCGTCCAGGGTTGCTGCGAGGCCTTGCTGAATGAACTCGAAGACTTTGTCATCCTTTTTTCCAAGGCGATAAGCATGATAAGTGTAAGCTGCTACTCCTTTTATTCCATAAATGAGGAGCCAGTGAAGCCCATGCAAGTCGGGGTCGCTTGAGGGATCAGCGTTAATTCCGACCTCTTTTCCTTGTCTAATCAGGCCTTCTTCCGTCTTTTCGAGCAGCATATCAACTGGACCATGGAATCCGACATATCCTCCGGCTGATTGCACTTTTTCACGTAGGACGCCACGAAGCCTCACTGATTTGTTAATGTATTCGATAAGTGTTTTTGCGTCAAAGTTCACATTAGTTAATGTGGCGAAAGCTGACTCGCAAATGAACAGGTTTAACTGCTCATCCTTGACGTCCACTTTTTGTCCTTCTAACGCTAACTGCGATAATCCTCTCAGCATGTAGATCAATAAATCCTGAAGCGCACTCACCTCAGGATTTTTTCCGCAAACACCGAAAGTTGTGCAGCCTTCCCCTTCAGCAGTTTGCTCACATTGATAACAAAACATTTGATTTTTGTTCACCATATTACATCTATTATTCAATTAATTACCCAACATAAATATCCCTTGTCCTTTATTAGTAAGGGTTCCAAAGCTTTGAAACTGGGTATTCTTGGTAGAATTAAGCGTTAGTCTGAGAATAGTTTTCAATTTGCCGGTTTCCACTTTCCAATAGTAAAGACCTCAGATTATATTGGAAAAATGAGCAAATGTGATTGACATTTGCAATTTGATGAACCTCCAAATTCTGTGGAGACGTCACCTGTAAATCCTCCATTTTTTAGGGGTGAATTATTTTTGATTCAATTCTGAATCTAAGTTTGTTTAATAATAATCTTCGATTTCTTTTGTCAAATCGCGTATTTTGACCAAGTTAAGTAGCGTATCCTAACCTTTAAATTGGTCCCACTTCAAACAAAATACACAGCAAGGAGTTGTTTTAATTTGAATGATAAAAAGAGGCTTACAACTAGCCCCACGCGCAAGTTAAACCGAGACTGGTGGCCGAACCAGTTGAACCTAAATATCTTGCACCAGCATTCCCCCCTGTCCAATCCGATGGGCAAGGAGTTCAACTATGCAGAGGAATTCAGGAAACTCGACTTGGAAGCCGTGAAGAAGGACCTCTATGCGCTGATGACCGACTCGAAGGATTGGTGGCCGGCCGATTACGGTCACTACGGGGGGCTCTTCATCCGGATGGCGTGGCATAGCGCAGGCACCTACCGCAAGGGCGACGGCCGTGGGGGCGTATCCGGGGGCGCGCAGCGTTTCCCGCCTCTCAACAGTTGGCCGGACAACGTTAACCTCGACAAGGCGCGCCGTTTGCTTTGGCCGATTAAGCAGAAAT
>Ga0187874_10002565_pt1 | contig 13758 bp, 10 predicted proteins | sample June2016WEW_16_1_3_FD_132993 | JGI IMG/M metagenome (GOLD analysis project Ga0187874, IMG submission 132993) | Peatland microbial communities from SPRUCE experiment site at the Marcell Experimental Forest, Minnesota, USA - June2016WEW_16_150 | ecosystem: Environmental > Terrestrial > Soil >... | reverse complement strand
CCCGAGGGAGGTGGCCACGGCCCGATTCACGAGTGCCATATGACGCCAATCCTGTTGCCGCAAAGCGCAAAGGGCAAACCACCCCTCCTCAAGGGGGTGCCTGCCCTTCCCGCTTGTCCCCTCTACAGTCCTTCGGGCAACAGCGCGACCTTCCCCGGCTGGGTGGGAACGCGCGCCAGGACGTCCTCCAGGATCTGGTCCGGGTCGACCCCCTCCGCCTCGCCCTCGAAGGAGAGGATGAGCCGGTGTCGCAAGGAGGCGAGGGCCGCCGCCCGGATGTCCTCGAAGCTCACGTTGAACCGGCCGTCCATGAGGGCCTGCACTTTCCCGCCCAGCACCAGGGCCTGGGCGCCTCGCGGCGAGCTGCCGTATTTCACGAAGCGCCGGACCATCTCGGGGGCCCCCGGGTCCTCGGGCCGCGTGGCCAGGACCATCTGGGTCACGTACTCCTTGACCGGCTGGGCCATGGGGACCTCCCGCACCAGCCCCTTCATGGCCTCGACGTCGGGGCCGGCCGCCACCTTCTGCACCAGCTCGGTCTGCGGCTTGGTGGTCCGCTCGACGATCTCCGCCAGCTCCCCCGCCGAGGGATATTTCACCTTCAGCTTCAGCAGGAAGCGGTCCAGTTGGGCCTCCGGCAAAGGATACGTCCCCTCCATCTCGATCGGGTTCTGCGTCGCCAGGACGAAGAACGGCCGCGAGAGCGGGTGGTGGACGCCGCCCACCGTCACCGACAGCTCCTGCATCGCCTCCAGCAGGGCCGACTGCGTCTTCGGGGTGGCGCGGTTGACCTCGTCCGCCAGGACGATCTGGCCGAAGAGCGCGCCCTGCTGGAAGCTGAAGTGCCGGCCCTCCTCCGGCGTCTCGACCACGATGTTGGTCCCGATGATGTCCGCCGGCATCAGGTCCGGTGTGAACTGGATCCGGGAGAAGCGAAGGTCCAGGCACTCCGAGAGCGTCTTCACCAAGAGTGTCTTCCCCAGGCCGGGAACCCCCTCCAGCAGGGCGTGCCCCCCGGAGAACAGGCAGATGAGGACGCCGCGGACGATCTCGTCGTGGCCCACCACCACCTTGGCGATCTCCCGCGTGAGGGACGTGAAGATCTCGCGGAACCGTTCGGCTCGTTCTTCGGCCCGCATATGCTCCTCGCTTGCAGACGCTGGCTCTAGGCTCTCAGTTCGGTTTCTGTTCGCGGCGCAGCTTGTTCAGATGCTTCTTGGCAATGTCCACCCACTCCTTCTCCGAGGGCAGCGTGGATGCCAGCTCGATGTACTTCTCCCACTGCTCGACGGCCTTCTTGGAGTCCACGTTCTCGTACGCCATAGCCAGACCATAGGTGGCACCTGGATGACGAGGATCGATGGAGAGGACCTGGCTGTAGCGCGCGATGGCGTCCTGATACAGGCCCTTCTCCTGGTAGAGATCCGCCAGGTTCAGATGCGCTTCGATGAACTTCGGATCCAGCTTGATGGCCAAGTCGTACTCCGCCACGGCCTCGTGATACAGTTGCTTCTCGTTGTAGTAGATCTTGCCCAGGCCGAAGTGAACCCGGGCGTTCTCCGGCTCCAGCCTCAGCGCCCTTTGGTACTCGGCGATGGCCTCGTCGTACCCGCCCTTCGCCTGGCGGGCGTCCCCCATGCCCACATACGCCTCCGCGTAGTCCGGCGAGAGCTCCACCGCCTTCTCGTATGCCTGGATGGCTTGATCGTACATTCGGCGCGGGCTGCTGACCAAAAGGTCGCCGAGGCACTTGTAGGAATCCGCGAAGGTCGGATCGAGCTGGATCGCCTTGCGGAACTCTCCCGAGGCCTTCCACCGGTTATTGGCCGCGTAAAAAGAGATCCCCAGGCCATGATGCGCCAGAGCGAAATTCTCATCCGCCTCCAGTGCCTTGCTGAACAGGGCGATGGCTTGCTCGTGGCCCTCCCGGGTGCGCAGGCCCTGTTGCCACATCGCCCGAGCGTACAGCGCGTAGGCCAGAAGAGAGCTGGTCTGCTTCCCAAAGGCAGCCCGCAGGCGCCGCTCGTCGTAGGACGAGAGCGGCGCCTGGAACTGCTGGAGAAGCTGCCGCGCGATCCGTTCCTGCCCCGCCAGGAACTCGTTCACCGGCCCCGCGATCTCCTCCAGCTGCTGGACCTGACCGCCCTCGCGGGTGTCCGCAATCTTCGCCTGGACCTTGAGCGTATCCCCGTCCAGGCTGTAGGTGCCGGTTACCAGCCCTCGGGCCTGGAGATCGCGCGCAAATTTCAGCGCCGCCTCATCCGAGAGGACATCAGTGAACGAGACGTTCAGGCGCTGCCCCGCCCCCAAGACGGCGTCGGAGTCCACCAGCTGTACGGCGCGGACCTGCCGCAGCCCGTGTCGGATCGCTTCACCGAGGGCCTCGCCGAATCCCTCGGGCACTCCGGCGGCCGGCCCAACAAAGGGGATCGCTGCCAGCGGAATCTTGGGTGCGGCGGTCGCGGGGGGGGTGGCTGGCACCGGCGTCGCCGGCGCGGCCGCCCGACCCGGGGAGGCCACGACCCACACGGCAGCCATCAGCAGCAGACCCACGACGGCGCGGCCGCCCGCGCTCCCGGTTGATGCTCGCGTCACCCCCATTGAGTCCCCTCCCCTCTCCTTCGATGGCGTGCTCACGCCCGCCGGCCGCGGCCACCGAACCGCGCAACCGCCGGGACAACCGAACCGGCGGTCCCCGAGGACTCGCCGGCCCGCCGGCCCGTGACGCCCCGTCCCGGCGCCCCCCGAAATCGCCATCTCCGGATGGCGACATCCGGCAGGAACAGCAGGAGCGCCAAGGCCAGGAAGTACGGCCACGCCTCGATCCAGACGCGGACCTTCTTCCGGTTCTGCGTGAAGCTCTGACCTGGCTTGGCGGGGGCCACCCCGCCCGTAAGGGTCGCGAGGTCCCGGAGCAGCCCCTCGTTGACCGAGAGGGCCCGATGCTCCGGCGAGTACGGGACGACCAGCGAGGCGACCTCGGACCCGACCATCTTCTCGCCCTTCCGCTCCGCCACGCCCACCAGATACGCCCCCTGATTCGCGGCCGGGAAGGCGCCGCGGTACCGTCCGGGGCCCACCTGGACGAGCGGCAGGACCCCTTGCGTCTTGTCCGGATAGACCACGCCGGCGCTGGCGTCCAGGAAGTTCACGAACTCTCCTTTCGCGTCGACGGCCTCGAGCTGGACCTCGCCGCTCCCGCCGCGCTGGACGACTGAGGTCACGACCTCATTCTGCTGCGCCGTCCTGAGCGTCCAGCGGACCATCTGGCCGAAAAACTTGCCGAAATCGTCCCACTTCAACCACAGGATTCCCCACTTGCCCTTGGCGTCCGAAGTGAAAGCCGCCGAGCGGCCCAGGCCGTAGCGCCAGGCGGCCAGGATGGGGTCGCGCTGGTTGGAGATCAGGATCGTGTCCGCCGTCGGCTTGGGCGTCGCGGAGACGTACCCGCCCAAGGGCGGGGCCTGGTCCCAGTGGACGTCCTGGGCGATCTCGTGATCGGGACGGACGAGCGCCGGGCGGAACGGCTGCTCGACGATGGAGGCCTTGCTGGCCAGTTGCGTCTCCAGCGTCAGGATGCGGGGGATGCTGTAGACATCGTCGGTGTAGTAGAAGCGCCCCCGGCCCCAGCGGGAAATATCCGTCATGAACTTGACGTCCGCATCCTTGCCGATGGCCACCGAGGAGACGGTGATCTTGTCCTGCTGCATCCGGCGCACCAGGCCCGCGAAGTCGGCCGCCTGCACCTCGCCGTCGGAGAGCACTAGGACGTGGCGCAGGAGCGCCTTCCGGTCGTAGATGGCCGCATACGCCTCCTTCAGCGGCGGGAACAGGTCGGTGCCGCCACCTGCCCTGATGGTGGCGACCTCTTTGAGGATCCGGTCCTTGTCCTTGGCCGGCCCCACGGGAACCACCCAGTTCCAGGCGGTGTCGAAGGCGAGGACCCCGACTTCGTTCCGCTCGTCCAGCAGCTCGACCACGAGCTGGGCCGCCTCCTTGGCCAGGTCCAACTTGGAGAAGCGGGAATCAATGCTGGTCTCCATGCTGCCGGACCGGTCGATGACCAGCACCACCGCCAGGGATGGGATCTCGACTTTCTGCCGTGCCTCCATCGTCACCGGCAGGGCCTCTTCGACGGGCGTGTGGTAGTACCCGCCCACGCCGAAGCTCTCCTCCCCGCCCAGCATGATCAGGCCGCCCCCCTGGTCCCGGACATAGTTGCGGAGGAGTTCCATCTGCGGCTTGGACACGCGGAGCGCGGAGATGTTGCTGAGGATGATGGAATCGTACTGCGTGAGGCCCTCCATGCTGCTGGGCAGGCCCTCGGAGCCGACCATCTCCACCTGGAGGTTCTGCGCCCGTAAGGCGTTCAGCAGGTTCACCCCCTGGTCGCGGTCCTTCTCCACGTACAGCACGCGCGGCCGCCCGCGGACCGCTACCAGCCCCACCCCCCGGTTGTTCTCCTCGATCACATCATCGGGCGCTTCCAGGCGCCCCTGGAAGATGTGGAACCCGCCCTGGTCGATGGACTGCTGGTAGGCGAAGACGTTCTTCCCGGCCGAGAGCTTGACGGGCTGGGCGCCCACGAACTCCCCATCCCGGTACAGGGAGATGCGGCCCGTGGCGTCTTTCGCGCTCCAGGCCACGACGCGGACCAGGAAAGATTCGCCGAATTTCACCTCCTGGGGGACCACCAGGCGCTCCACCAGGACCTCGCCGGCGTACTCGTTCTTCAGGGGCGCCGCGTAGATGTCCGCCCCCTCGGCACGGGCCCGCTCCGCGGCCTCGCGGGCGCTTCCCTGATTCTCGTTGCCGTCGGTGAGCAGCACGATCCGCTTCCCGCCCTCGCGCGGGAAGGCGGCCAGGGCCAGCTTGATGGCCGCCCCGATATCCGTCGCCCGGCTGTCCACGGCGAGCGGCGGCCTGGCTGGCAAAGGATCCGTCCCCAGCGGGGTCTCCAGCACCGGGCTCCCGCCGAAGGCGATCACGCCGTATCGGTCTCGCTTGTCGGCCGCCTTGACCGCCTCCTGGATATACTGCCAGGCCTTTGCCTTGTTCTCCAGCGAGATGCTGTCCGACGTATCCAGCAGGAACAGGACGTTCAGTTGGTCCGTGGTTCGGTAGAGGCCCGCGCCGCCCAGCCCGGCGATCACGAGCCCGATCAGGATGACCCGGATGGCGGCAGCGGCGACCGGCCATCGGCCGTCCGCCTGGCGGTGGTACAGGGCGGCCTCCAGCAGGAGCAGGACGAGACCCAGGATGGCAAACAGCTTCCACAGGTCCTGGCGCGACGGGAAGGCGGCGGGCCCATCCTCGGGGGCGCCCTGGGTCCGCTCCTCGCGGACCAGGGCCTGGGCCCGCGGCGCCGTATTGGACTCGGCATCCGACAGCAGGTTTACGGCGAAGCGCTGTTCCCACGACCCCGCCCTCAGGCTGTAAATACCGGCCCGGGTCGTTTCGACGAAGCTCACCCGGCCGTCCGCGTCGGCGCGGAGGGTCTGGCTCTTGCCGGCCGGATCGGTGAGAGTCGCCTCCCGCGCGCCCGCCGGGAGAACGACGATCAGGGGCTGGCCGGTGCGGAGCTGGAGGCCGGCGTCCTCGATCTGCCTCGGGTACAGCCACCGCAGGGCGTTGCTGACGAACAGGGGGAATGCCACGCGCAGGGGCAAGTCGGTCCGGTACAGATCGAACCCGACGAAGATGGCCTTCATCCCCTGCTCGTCCAGGGCATAGATGAGCGGTGTGAGGTTGGACTCCATCAGGGCACGGCCGCCGCCCACGGGCCGGACGCGCATGGCGTTTTGGATCACGACCTTGGAGAGGTCCAGGTAGCGCATCGCCGGATGGTTTCGATCCCAGTCGATGATGGACGGCTCGTCGACGCGACCCAAAACCTCCAGCGGAACCCCTTCGGGGACGGTGTTGAACAGGAGGTACCGCCCCGCCGGCACCTTCTTCGCGGGGACATTGTCCAGGATCACCACATCGTACTGGGCCGCCTTCTCCAGCGAATCCAGCGTCCCCGGTTCCGCCTGGACCTGCGGGTCCGCCGCCAGAGCCTTTTCCAGGAAGGCGTTGCCCGGACTGACGTAGAGCACCCGCAAGGGGCGCGGCGACGGGATGACGGCGATGGCTTGGTTGTCCGCGGCCAGATCGTCCTCGGCGTCGATCTCTGCCCGCAGGATCCCGCCCGCGTCGTGGGTGAACGGGATGACGAAAGACCGTTTGACCTCGGGGCCCAGGGTCACGCGCTCCACCTTGAGGGGCTTCCCGTCCAATGTCAGGGCGAGATCGAAGGTCGCCGTCTCGTTGCTGTAGTTCACCACGGACAGGAAGGCCTGATATTCGAAGGCCCCGAAGTACGTCTTGCGCGTCTCGAATGCGGTGATGCCAATGTTGCCGCCGCGCCGGGCGAACCGGTGCCAGCGGATGGCCGCGCCGCCCAGGTCGGGGATGTTCGGGGGATCGAACGCCCCATCGGTGAAGACCTGCACCACGGCCGTCCGGCCCCGCTGCTGGAGATTGGCCTGGGCCAGCCGGAAGGCGTCCTCCAGCCGGCCCTCCACCTCCAGGGCCTCGAGCCCCTCGACGGCCCGGCGGAGCGCCCGCTGTTCTTCGGTGAACGGGACCAGGACCCGCGCCTCGTGCCCGGAGGCGATGACCATGCCCTGCTGGCCCGACCGCAGCTGCTCGATCGCTTCCAACGCGGCGTTCTTTGCGGCGGTGAAGCGCGAGCCCGCGACGTCGCGGGCCTGCATGCTGGCCGAGATGTCCAGGATGAAGACGTTCCGCTCGTAGCCCGTGGCCGAGACGGTCCGAACCGGCTTGGCCAGGGCGAGGGCCAGGAACAAGATGGCCAGGAGCTGGAGCAGCAGGAGCAGGTTCGGCTTCAGCCGGCGGAACGGGGCGCTGGCCTGCTGATCCCGCAGGCTGTCCGCCCAGAAGAGGGTGCTGCTGACCGTGGCCTGCTGCCGGCGGATCTTTAGCAGGTGGAAGAGGACCACCACCGGGATGGCGAGGAGCAGCAGGAATGCGGCCGGGTTGAGAAAGGTCATCGCAGGAATCCGCCCCGCCGCAAGTGCTGGAGGATCAAATTCTGAAACGGCACTGCGGTGCTGGTGCGCAGGTAGTCAATCCGGTGGCTGGCGCAGAAGCGCTCGACGTCCGCGAAGTGGCCGTGGAGGCGTTCCTGGTAGCGCTGCAGGGCCGCGCCATCCAGGCTGACCTCGCGGCTCGCGCCGCCCTCCGCATCCAAGAGCGTGAGGTCGCCCCGCAAGGACGGCTGGAGTTCGTCCTCGCTCACGACGTGCAGCAGGAACACCTCGAAGCGGCGGCGCAAGAGAGCCTTCAGACCGTCGGCGTAGCCGCCGGAATCCAGCAGGTCGCTCAGCACCACCGCGATGCCGGGCACCCGGCTGCGCAAGGCATAGCCCGCCAGGCAGCCGTTCAGATTGGTGGGCCCCTGGGCCTCCACCCCGGACAGGAAGTTCAGCAGGGGAAAGATCTGCCCGCGGCCGCGGCGCGGCCGCAGCATGTGGGTGAGTTCGCCGGAAAAATAGCCCAGGGCCACGCGCTCCAGATTGGTGAGGCCGATGTACCCCAAGGCGGCCGCCACCTGCAGGGCGTAGTCCAGCTTGGGCGGCTGTCCGAACCCCATGGAGGCGCTGCCATCCACGAGGAGGTGAATGCACAGGTCCTCCTCCTCCACGTACAACTTGAGGAGCAGCCGGTCCAGCCGGCTGTAGATGTTCCAGTCCACGTAGCGGAGATCGTCCCCCGTCACATACGGGCGGTGGTCCTGGAACTCGACCCCAGCCCCCTTGCGGAAGCTTCGCCGCTCGCCCTTGGCCCGTCCCGTTACGACCTTGCGGGAGACGATGGAAAGGGCGTCCAGTCGTTTCAGGAACGTTTCATCGAAGGCGCGTTGTGCCATCAACCACCCGATCGCGTCGTGAAACCGGAAAGGGGCTGGGGCCCGCGGGATGGATCCCCGCGACCCTCAGCGGCTCTCGAGGGAGCGGAAGTACTCCTTGACCTGCTCCCGGTAGTTGAACGGGATCGGCTCCTTAGTCAGGGCCTCCTCCATCATCTTTTGGTACTGCGAGAACACGTCCATGTACGGCAGGCGCGAGGGGTTCTGCGTCCCCGGTCCGGAGAGGTTGGTGTCGTAGGCCTCCATCTGGCCCTCCCGTGGGTCGCCCTCCAGCGTGGAATCCTCCTTCTCGCCCCCAATCCGCGGGGTGGGGTCGCCCTTGGTCTGGAGAGACTTCCCCGTGCCCGGCAGCGAGCCGCCCGTGGAGTCGTCCTCGCTCTGGCCCTGCCCGCCCTCGCCCCGCTGCTGTCCCGAGCCGCGCTGCTGGCCGGGCGCCTCGCGCAGGTTCTGCCCCTTGCCGCGGCCGGCCTCGTCGCGATCTCGCAGGCGATTCAGGGCGCGAGACAAAGCGTCCAGCATCTTGTCGGTGGAGCCCCCGCCCTCTTGCTGCAGCTCGCTCATGAGGTCGTCAGACAGCCCGCTGTTTCCCAAGCGCTGCGCGCTCTGTCCCATCTCGGAGAGCAGGCGTTCGATCTGCTCCCAGGAGAGGCCCTGCATCCGTCCCGATCTCACCTGTTCCTGCATCCGCCGGATCATCACCTGGTACGGGCTCTGGGTGAAGTCCTGGTTGAGATCCGGGATGCTCTCCGGGCGCGCCAGAAGCTTCAGTCGCTCGTCCCCCTGCTTGATGAAGCTGCCGAAATCCGGCTGCTGCTGGCTCATCTTGGTGTCCTGGAAGACCGCGGCCAAATCGCCCGTCTGCTCTCGGGACGAGAGGGGGCCCCGCTGTACCTCGCGCTCTTTAGTCTTCGGGAAGAGCTTGTCGGGCGCGGCGGGCGTCGCGAGCATCTGCTCCAGGGGCTTTTCCCGCGCCTGGTCCTCTTCGTCGGCCTTGGCCTCCCGATCAACGGATTCGCCGCCGGTCGCCGGCAGGCGCAACGGGAGGGGAGGCAGTAGGAACAGGGCCAGGGCCAGGGCGGTCACGGGCGCCACCCACCGGGCTTCCGGCAGGAGGCGCGGGGGGAAGGCATCCTGCGCGCGGATTTCGCGCAGGCGGGCCGCCGTCTCGGCGAGCTGGGCCCGGACGATGTCGGTCGCCTCCGCCGGCCCCGCGGCGGCGGACAGGTGCTCGCGCGCGCTGGTCAGGCGTTCCTTGAGGTGCAACCGCTGATCCGCCAAGGCGGGCCGCATGGGCCGCCGGAAGCGGCGCCACGAGGCCGTACAGGACTCCTAGGAGGGCCAGGCCGCCCGCCAGGCCCGCGGCGACCAGGGGGCCGGCAACGGGAAAGAGACCCTTCGTGAGGAGCGGCACCAGGGCGAGGGCCAGGCCCACGATCAGGAAGCGGACGCTAGCGGTGAGGGCGCGAGCCAGGCGCAGGCGGCGCGAGAGCGAACGCAGCCTTATGCGGATTAGCTCGCGGTCATCCAACATGGATCAAATCTCCGTGGGGTGGGCGCCTTTCCCCTCCCCTACTCCGCATTCCGCATTCGATATCCGTCCCCGCCGACAGATCGTCCCGCCGCCCACGACCAGATCCGCGTCGTTCGCATCGTAAAAGACCGCGGCCTGCCCCGGGGCCACCGCCCGCTGAGGCTCGTCGAAGCAGAGGCGCACGCGTTCCCCGGCCAGGGGAATCGCCGTCGCAGGCGCCGCCGCCTGGGCGTATCGGATCTTCGCCAGGATCCGCTGCGGCCCGTCGAGGCGCGCGACCGCGACGAGATTGACGCGGCCCACCTCCACCTCTTGCGTCCAGAGATCCCGGCCTTCCCCTACGATCACCTCGTTCCTCGCAGGGTCCAGGTCGATCACGTAGAGGGGCGCGTGGCTTCCGATGCCGAGACCTCGGCGCTGCCCCACCGTGTAGAACGCCAGCCCCTGGTGCTGTCCTCGCACGCTCCCGGCCGTATCTCGGATGGTTCCCGGGAGGATGGCGGCGCCCACGCGCTCCCGGAGGTAGGTGCGGTAGTCGCCGGGAACGAAACAGATCTCCTGGCTGTCGGGCTTTTCCGCCACCGCCAGTCCCAACTTCCATGCGAGGCGTCGGGTTTCCTCCTTTGTGAGGTGTCCCACCGGGAAGCGCGCCGTCGCCAGTTGCTCCTGGGTCAGGTCGTAGAGAAAGTAACTCTGGTCCTTCCGGGGGTCCACCGCGCGTCGCAGCCGGTATCGCCCCGAGGCAGGATGGTATTCCACGCGGGCGTAGTGGCCGGTGGCCACCCGAACCGCCCCCCATCCCCTGGCCCGGGTGAAGAGCGAGCCGAATTTCAATCGCGAGTTGCAAGGGACGCAGGGGTTCGGCGTCTCCCCGTTGAGGTAGGCACGGGTGAAGTACTGGATGACCTCGCGATCGAACTCCGCCTCGTAGTTCAGCACGTAGTGGGGAATCCCCAGCACTTCCGCCACGCCACGCGCGTCCTCCACCGCGCTTGGCGAGCAGCAACTGTCGAAGCGCTGCGTCGGGTCGGTCGGTCGCAGGCTGGGCCAGATCCGGAGGGTGATCCCGACGACCGGGACGCCCTCCCGGGCGAGGAGCGCCGCGGCCACCGCCGAGTCCACCCCGCCGCTCATGGCCACGACGACCATCCCTTGCGTCTCGTGCTGCATCATCACGCTCGTGCTCCGGCCGAGGGGATGGGGCGGGCGTTCACCCGGCGCATCCGCTCCACGATCGGTGGGAGGACCTCCAGCACGTGCTCGATCTCCTCCCTCGTGGTCGTCCGGCCCAGAGAGAACCGGACCGAGCTCAACACCCGTTCCCGCGGAAGCCCCATGGCGGCCAGGACGTGTGACGGCTCCAGCGAGCCGGACGAGCACGCGGCCCCCGATGAGGCCCCGATGCCGGCAAGGTCCAGGGCCAGGATCAGCGACTCCGCCTCGACGCCAGCGAACGCGAGGTTCGTCGTGTGGGGCAGCCGCTCGGTCGGGTGCCCGTTTCGCAGGACGCCGGGCAGGGCGGCCATCACGCCTCCCTCCAGCCGATCCCGGAGATCCGCCATCCGCTTGGACTCGCCTGCCTGATCCTGCAGCGACAGCTCGGTCGCGCGGGCCAGCCCGACGGCGGCCGCCACGTTTTCCGTCCCGGCGCGCCGTGAGCGCTCCTGCGCCCCCCCATGGAGGAGCGGCTGCATCCGCGTCCCGCGCCGGATGAAGAGGGCGCCGATACCCTTCGGCCCGTGGGTCTTGTGGCCGGACAGGGAGAGGAGATCCACGCAGAGCGTCTCCACGTCCAGGGGGAGCTTGCCGAAGCTTTGCACCGCGTCGGTGTGAAAGGTCACGCCCCGCTCGCGGCAGATCCTGCCTACGGAGGCGATGGGAAACAGCACGCCGGTCTCGTTGTTCCCGTACATGAGGCTGACCAGTACGGTGTCCGGACGGATCACCCGGCGCACATCGTCCGGGTCCAGCAGCCCCTGCGAATCCACGGAGAGGCGGGTCACCTCGAAGCCCTGGCGGCCGAGGTGGGCGGCGGCATTCAGAACGGCGTGGTGCTCCACGGAGGAAAGGATCACATGACGACCGCGCTTCTCCTGGGCCGCGGCGACGCCCATGAGGGCCAGGTTGTCGGCCTCGGTCCCCCCCGAGGTGAAGACGACGGTATCCTTGTCGGCCGTTCCCAGGGCCCGCGCGATGGTCGCCCGCGCCCGCTCCAGGGCCTGTCGCGCCTCGCGCCCCCAGACGTGGAGCGAGCTGGGATTGCCGAACCCCTCCGCCAGGAAGGGCGTCATCGCCGCCAGGACCTCGGGGTCGAGCGGCGTGGTGGCGTTGTGATCGAGATACACTCTCATGCCAGACGCGCAAACCTGAACGAGACAGCCATGGGCGACACGTGCAAACACACCGGAGGCGTAGGACCACGGAGGACCAGACGGCGGGCGAAATGCACCAGGGGGGTCCAAACGCAACGACGCTGACGACCGCGGGGCGCGGGGCGCACCCGTGCCTGACATCAGGGGGCCGGGCTCATCCCCGCTCGGCCGCCTTCAGGCCCTCCTCTTTCGGCTGGAGACGGACGACCTTGCCCTCGTCCGGGCTGGTCATCTCACAATTCCCGTTGAACACGGCGCCTTCAGCCACCACCAAACAAGGGGTCCGGATCGTGCCGCCCACCCGGCTCGGGCGCAGGAGTTCCACGCGCTGCTTGGCGGTGATGTTCCCCTGCACCTGGCCACTCACCACCAGCGTCCCGACCTCGATCTCCGCGCTGACCTGCCCGGGCTCGCCGATGATGAGCACCTCTTCGCCGACGATCTCCCCTTCCAGGTGACCGTCGATGCGAACCGCGCCGGCGAAGCTCAGCACTCCCTTGAAGTGAGTTCCTTCCCCGAGGAAGGCGCGGATCTCGCCAAAGTCTGCGCCGACCCGCTCCTTGTCCCGCTTGAGCACGGTGACCTCCGAGGGCGATGAGAACGCGTTGCACGCCAACCGGAGAACGATGGAAGACGCGATCGATAGCACCACGAATGATGAGTGGGGTCAAGGTAACAGAGGAATCTGGGGCTGTCAATTCGAAAGCTGATTTCAGTGGCAGCCATGACGTGATTTAGCGGGGTTAGTGTGGCAGAACATAGCACAACGATGCATGGAGACGCAACCCCCGCGCAACTGAAACCGGGGGGACGTGTCCAAGGCCAAGGATTCACCGAATGAGGAAACTAAAGCAAAACAGGGTGCCTCCTGGGGAGATCGGGGCAAATAGACGCCACAGACGCAGCGACAGGCGGCCGAAAGCGGGCAATGTGGCAATCGGCTGATTCGAGCACTTGGTGCTCGGGGTCCTGCGCCGTCGTTGCTGTAAGTGAAGAAGTACCTGGCCAATGCTCTGGGGCGCCTGGCTGGCCGGGTGGAGTTGGGGTGTGGGAAGGTCGGCCGATTGGCCGCATCGGGGACGTTCCAGGATCTTACGGTCGAGATCCGCTGCAAAAACGTGCACTGCCTCCTCAACAATAAAGTGGGCGGTTGCACGAGCCGACCGTAGTCATGAAGAATGGAACTGGGCGCGGCGAGGTGTACATGAGGCAGCTTGAGGCGAGCAGGAAGGGGCAGAGCGAAAACGAACCGTCGTGCACACTGATTACACGACGGGTGAGGGGCTTCTCCAGATCCGCGAGGAGCTGGATCGGACGGATCGCCATGCGCCGGCACTCGAGAAGGGCGAGCAGTGGTGGCTTACGACCTGCTTGGTCGCCACGCTTCGCCCGAATTGAGAGGATGCGCTGCGCGTGCTGGCTGTCTGTTCGGCCGGGAGCGATGACACGGTGTGCACCCGTGGGCATGGGAGACACGAGGGTGGACGCGTCAGGGAACCGGGATTGCCGTGAGAGTCAAGGCGAGGGGGCGGGAGGCGGTCCAGATGTCTCCACGCAGGACGGACAAGTCAGGTGATGGATCCGATACAACGACGAAGTCTTGGGGAAAAGGAGGAACCATGGCCAACGAGATGGTACAGACAATACCGGGTGCTGAGGGACGCGGAGGGATTCGGGGGGACATCACGGGTTCGGGTACAGGGGTTTTGCTCCTCGAAAAATCAGGGGTGTACCGCAGCTATACACTGCGTCATAAATAATGCCGTATAATCTTCTTGACACCGTCAGTCCTCCTTGCGATAGTGGGCCGGAAAGGAGGACCGCGCCATGCGCAAACTGGCCATCGCTGATGCCGAACTCATGCGGCTGGCCATCCAGCAGGAGATCGCCCGGTCCGGGGAGTCCCGCTACGATCACCGCTT
>Ga0187874_10002564_pt1 | contig 13764 bp, 9 predicted proteins | sample June2016WEW_16_1_3_FD_132993 | JGI IMG/M metagenome (GOLD analysis project Ga0187874, IMG submission 132993) | Peatland microbial communities from SPRUCE experiment site at the Marcell Experimental Forest, Minnesota, USA - June2016WEW_16_150 | ecosystem: Environmental > Terrestrial > Soil >... | reverse complement strand
GGCGCGGCTGTACGGTTCAGGATGAACAGGGGGCATCAAAATCAACCTTGATATGCGATCGTGAGGAACAAACGCATTAATGGCCACACTTTACGGTTCGCCACAAGGAGCTTCCTTCGCTACGACCCAGGCCTTGTCAACGGGAATTGGCCGTCACCACACGTCCGGATAAATTGCGGCGCCACTTGCCACAACGGCTCGGCTACGGGCACCACGCGGCCATACGCCAGAAGTGTAAACAAGCACGAAACCAAACGGATCGCTGTCGCCAATCCACCCCAAGTCGGCTCCATTGGCATCAACATTTCCACTGGCTATCGGAAACCAGTTGGTGTCCAAGGCGGCGTTGGCGATGATGTCGCTGGCCGATGTCGTGTATCCTGTAATAGCCGGACCGAGGGTGTTGTTGCCTTCCTTCATAATCGCATCCGCCCCAGCCGAAAAGTTGACGGAAGTGGAGTTTGATGCGAAAGCGTTGTTTGTCAGAAGACACGCATAATTGGTCAAAACGTCATAGACACCTGTATTGCCAGAAACGATGGTGTTGTTTAAGAAAGAGATCGGAAAAATGTTGGTGTCTGTATAGGTGTCAATACGGACAGCACGATAAAAGCCCTGGCACACATTACCGATGAAATCACCGCCGCTCGATGGCGACCAGAACGCCGAACCACCCCCATCTATCGAAAGAAACCGATTATGGCCGACAATAATCGGTGTGCAAATCAAAAGGCCCTCAGTCGTGTAACTGTTGGTCAAGGTGTATGAATTGAACAAGTGATAAGTGATTCCCTGGACAAGAGCTTCTGTATTAATGGCCGATCTTCCGCTATTCCAAGTGCATCCAAACAAACTACCTAACTGCATAGAAGCGCTAGAGGCACCGCCGATGATTTGCGTGAAGAAGCAAAAGACGTTCGCGCCGTAGCCGCCATTGATGGCGTTCGCGGCTGCGTTGACCAGGCTTCCGCCATAAACCTCCGGAAACACGTCGTAAAGCGCCATCAGCAGATCCCCGGACACAGGTGTCACGGTGTTCATGTTGGTACAATCAATAATGCGGATACGCGTGCCTGCGTTGGTTGATCCCGCCGTTTGTTCTCCTGAGAATGACAATTGCCTCCCGGCGCTGCCATCGAACTGGCAGTTCAGAAAATTGACAACATTGGTGATTCCATCCTTCTGGTCGTTGAAGAAATACACGTTGCCCTCGCCGTCAGTATCAACAGGCCCTGCGCCGAAGAAACGGCAGTTCTGAAACTGCCACCAGCCGCCCCAAATCCGCATATAGTTGCTTGAGCCGCCGGTGAAGTTCCAGGAGAGATTCACGAACGTCGCCGGATTCATCCACGCATGGCTGAACTGGTAAGGTGCCAGATAAAACCTCCAGCCTCCGGTATTGGTGGTGGCGCCCACAAAGACGCAGTTCGTTGGGTTTCCACTCTCGCCATAGAACGTGATCCCCTCCGCCCCGGCATGTCCAGCAATTTCGTTTGAGGCAAAAGAGTAGTGGGTCAGATTTGTCGCTATGGCATACGTGCCATCCGCCAGTACAATTTCATCGCCTGACACCGCGTTACTAATCGCCGTCATGAAGCTCGCCGTGTTCGTAACATTGTACTGCTTCCCAATGACTGACCATGAGAGCGACATGGAATGATTAATGCCTCCGATCGATGACCCCAGCGGAGCAATGACTGAAACCGGGGTCCCGCCGTAGTTCGCCAGCGCGATGGAACGATAGTTGCAGCGAATGGTGGTGGTGGCGTTGGACTGCAGGATCAAGAACTGAACCGGACTCCATTGCGTGCCATCAAACTGTGCAATAAACACGGTTTGCTCGTTAGTTGCGACAATGGAAAAACAACTGGAGTTGGACGGCAAAATAACGTGGGGCGCCACGGGCTGCCACAAAGGCGGTCCGGCCGTGTCGCAAAAAGCCAAGTTGGTAACGCCATTGGGAATCTCGGTAGTGTCGGGCACATAGAGCGGCGCGACTGTCAACGGCCGGCCATTTGACGTACCTAGGGCCACGGGATTTGTGCCTGTGTAGAGGATGCGGGCCTGCCAGCGATACACCTGAACGGTCTGCACACTGTTAGTACCCACTTTCACATATATGTCAAAATATGGTTCGCTGGCCGGTTGGGTCCCCGTCCAAATCCGCAGGGCATTGCAGGGCGAAGCGACTGTGATGGTAGGCACCGATGGGGTGGTTGTGGCCGCAGTCGTCACCACGCTGATAACTGGCGACGGGTTCGTTTGATAGCAGCGGTAAAAACGCTGCCCGGCCCCCGCCAAACTCGGATCGGAGAAAGACATCGCGTTGCTCCAGACCAAGTTGTTACTAATTACCGTCCAGTCCATCAGGTTGGTCGAAGCCTCCACCTCTACCGGCAGCCCCGGCGCAAGATTGGTGATGATGCACTCGAACGAACCGTCCGGCCCCACCGCTGGGCTGGCCAGAACAGGAGGTCCCACAGGTTGAGCACTCGCCCGGAGGCAAAGCATGATTATCCAGAGGACTCCCAGGTTGAGGATTTGATTCAATCGTTCTTTCATAGGCGTGTTAAGGCGATGTTCTTGGTTTCGGTATCAGAGTGGGACTATCTCGCGCTCACGGCAGCATGGACAGAGGCGGGGAGGCGGGACGCCAGAACGGGATTTCCGGCAGCGGCTCATAGTGGCGTCCTTCCTGGTCGAACCTCTGTCGGTGGTTGCCCCAGAAGCGCGTTCCACTGCCCAGGTCGAGCAGCGGGTGTTCCACCTCCCAGAATGAGTTGCCCGTAATGAACGTCCGGTCACTGTTCTCAAAGATCGCCACACCCACCGGAGATTTGGAAAAACTGTTATTCTCGATGAAAGCATACGCCCCGTAAACTAGCGGATTCGGCGGCACCTGGGCCCTCTGGTCGTTTCCAAAGCGTGCCGAGGCGAACAGGATCGCTCCCTGGAGTCCAGGCCGGATGGGCACCGCGGCGCTGCCAGTGAAGCTGTTGTGGTTTGGAAGGCTGTCACGGAAGGTGCAGCCGATCACTTTGTTTCCCATTTGGGTGGGCGCCCGGCGCACATTGCCTTCGACCGTTTGGAACAGGAACTTGATGGAAGCGTGGTCCAAGAGGCAATTGCGTATTTCGTTGTACCATCCCAAAGAGTATTCGGTGTCCTTATCGGGTTTGCCTTGCTGGCTCCCGTCATTAGTGAGCACCGAGATACCCGCCGAACGGTCGGTCTCGTTGCCGTCCACCACGTTGGCAATACTCCCCTTGTAAAGCCCCATCCAGCTTCCGCTCCCGGTCGTGTTGTAAAGGAACGTGTTCTCGACAAACATGCCCGCCGCCAGGTAGCGACTGGTGGCATCGGGTATCACCGCCCAAGGACGATCCAGCTTGACCGTGTCGCGAGTGTTGCTGATGATCAATCGGTACTGCCCCCGGCCCCGGCCGCTGATGATCGCGACGTGGTTCCACTTCATCTCGTCCTCGGTCCATGTGGCCGCTCTGTCGGTGAGGGAGAACTCGGTTGCCGATGTCACTTCGCCGACGCGGCGCCCAAACTTGGTTCTCCCCTCCCCATGCATGAGGATCTCCTCGCCGTCGGAACCTTCGCGACCGCTGGCTACGTCAAACACCTCGTTGAGCACATAAAGGTTATGGTAGCTGCTGGACGGCCAGATCGAGGCGAGCATTCCTTTTATGCCGCCATGCACCCGATTACGGGCGAAATAGCAATCAATCTGGGACCTCCCGCCGATGCCCATGGTGTCGCACCGGACAATGCGGGCGCGCCGGGCGAGCCGGCCGAGTCCGATGCCACACTGCTCAAATCGGGAGTCGTAGATCTCCAGATCATCCACTTCCGATCCACAGCGCACTCCGCCAACCGGCGCCAGGCGCAGATACATGCCATAGCTTGGCGGCATCTCGTTGTCCTGCCCGAAAATCCTACAACTGCGGATGCTGGCTCCAATCACGGGATTGGCCATCTTGCGCTCTTGAATCTGCACGCTCCCGTCTCCCACGCCTTTCGCCGTCTGGCCGGTTATAGTCAGGTCAAGGAGGCAGGCATGGGAGATAAGTTGCACGACCGCAGCTGGCTTTGCCGCGCGCGAAGGGCGCAACTCTCGCGGGATCCCAGGCTCATATCCAGTGCCATGCAGGATGCAGTTCTCACTGCCGCTGCCCCGTAGGCTGACCCCCGAGGGAACGGTGAGCGTCGCGCTGATGTTGTATGTCCCGGGAGCCAGCGCCACGATCACCCGGCCATTCGGCCCGGCATTCCGAGCCACTTCGCCGGCCGCATCCAGTGCCCGCTGGAGCGGCAGGGTGTCGTCGGCTATTCCATCCCCTTTGGCCCCATATTTGCGGGCGTCAACGATCACAGCAGGAATCGGTCGTGGTGTAACTTCTACCGGCAAGGGACCGCCCCAACCCCATTTGCCGCCGGCCCCGTTGTGAACCCACAGACCGTAGAGGCCAGGCGGAACATCCTCAGGAATCCGGAACGGCACGATCCCGCCCGTTCTGTTATGTTCCGGCTCGAAAGACTCGGCCAAGCGGACCTTGCCCGTTTCGCGTGACTTGAGCGCGACCAACCCGAAGCGGAACTCGACGCAGCAGGCCTTTCCGAAGATCATGCCGATTTCGCCTGGTGTCATTTGGCTCCGCCCTCCCCAATAAGGCTCCGGACGATTGACGAGTTGGGGGGCGCTGATCCCCGCAGGCGTGCGCACCCAGAAAATGAAAAGGGGCGATCCCGACCGGACGCCGCGCACCACGAGCGTATCCGGGGTGGCATCTACGATCTCCAGCAGACGGCTGCCTTCAGGAGGAGTTGCAGGCAGGGGCTGCACTTGGCCCACGTCTTGCAGCCATTCGTTGGTCGTTTTCGGGTTCGGACGGTCGCCTGGGGCCAAGTAGTGAAGGACCTGGGTCTGGCCGGGCACGAAATGATGCCCTTGAATCAACCACAACTCGTCGTTCAACGGCCCCGGCGTCGTGAAGTGGCAGACTTCCGGAGGCCCCGTAGCGTCTTGAGCCGTCGCCGACATGGCCTTCGAGAAGGGCAACAAGAGCCAGTCAATTGTTAATCCTACAACAACCATTCTCCTAATGAAGGTCCAAACCTCTACCTGTAAGCGGAGACAATTGGTTACCCTTAAAATGTGTTCACAGGGATTCATCGCCTAGGTTCCAGGCCGACGAAAGAAGTAGGTCAATGAGCGGTATGGATACGGTTGGAAGCCATTCGCCTGAAGCAAAGCCGTGACCTCTGTCTCGATACCCGGCCCATGAAACTCGACAATCAAAAGCTGCACATGGCGTATCCAGGGGAGGCATCTATGGGAGAGCACTGAGGCTTCACAGCCTTCGATGTCGAGCTTGAGAATATCAATGCTATGTAAAGCATAATCGCACATCAACGTCGGAACGTCCACAGCATCAATTTCTCCGTGTGGATCCGGCGTGGCGCATGCGGTATCCGCATCCCCCGTGACGCGGAGTTTTCCGGGAGACGACCAGAGTCCCCGATGAGTCAACTGAATGCGTTTGCCGTATGGCGCGACATTGACCGAGGCGTAAGTGAAATTGGTGTCATTGGGCTCGAGAGCGATGATGCTTGCATCGGGCCAATCGGTTGCCCGCTTGCAGGTCAGATCCCCGATAAAGGCGCCCGCATCAACGATCACTTTTGGCGGAGCACATCGAAAACGGCTGTATTCACCACGAATGATATTATTGACAATCGCGCTGCTGTGGCTGCTTGTTCTGCGAAATTTTATTGGATGCCGAAGAGACTTCAGCGATAACATCTGCTCATGATTATCGAATGTTGTCAGGCTGCGAGCGACTGCCCATCCTTCGGTCTTCACTATTTGGACAAAACTCCACCCGTGCGCCAGCCTGCGATAGAGGGACTTGGGAATAGTCTTTCTCGCGGTCGCTCTCAAGCGCTCGTCCAACATCGTGCGCATAGGCTGGCTACCAGATTTTGGAAAATCCGGAGGAATGGGATGCATTTCTTAGGGACTTTTCAGTGGGCAAAGCTTCAGACAAATTCGACCAGAGCCTCTGCGCCCATCGGACAGCGGAGTATTCCGACACCAACACCGCACTTGCCGCCCCCATTTCTCTCAAACCGTAAACGCTCATGGAAGCAAGTTTCAAAATCAATTCATTTATCCCTTGCACGTTCACTGATTCGAGGAGAAATCCGTTCACCCCCTCCCGCACCAGTTCCCCCGAGGATCCACAGGCGCGGGAACAGATCAGTGGAAGGCCGGCGGCTCCGGCTTCGATAAGCACCAGCGGCCAGTTGTCCTCCCTTGAGGGCAGGATGAAGGCCCCCGCTTCTGCCATGACCGCTGGAAGGTCTGCCGGCTGAACAAAGCCCCTATCTATAATGTTTGGACAATGCTTGCAGTAATTCGCAATCAGTCCCTTAAGCGGTCCCGCCCCGCATAACACCAGTTTCCATCCACCGCTGTGCTGAGAAAATGCCTTCAAGAGTTCTGGCACGCCTTTGCGCTCCACATACTGCCCTACGAAAAGCAATGACCTCGGCCAATCGGAACGTGCTTTGCGCAGGCCGGCGACTATCGCAAATCGGTCCACGTCAACCGAATACAAGCCGGTCCAAATCTTTCCGGCGAGAACCCCGCTTCTCAGCAGGTAGTTTCTTGCTCTTTCGCCGGGAACCAGGAAAAAGTCCACCATCCGCCTCAAGACTAACTGGTAATAGACCGGAAGAAGCCTTTGCTTCCATGTGCCGCGGAATTGGTTGTCACAGCCCGCCACAACCAAAGAGCCCAGGCGTTGCGCCGACCAGGCAACGACCCTGGCCGACCTGATCCACCCGCCCACCAGCGCTGCGTGCGGCTTGAACTGCTCCACATGCGCGCTGATTTGGCGGCGCTCCGTGGCCGTAATATCAATGCACTCACCCAAATCCGGGTACCGCGCCATATCGAATGGGGGATCATAGTGCGAACGGTCAAAAAGAACCAGGGTCTGAACCGGATGGTTCAGTCGAAGGGCCGCGATGCATGCCGCCGCATACTCAGGAAGCCCGCACCAGTGGATCAAGACGCGCTTCTTTGATACATCCGGCCGGCTTCCTATCGTGTCAAGTTCCATAAGCGAAACGGCAAAAGTTATGAAAGTGCGGAGACAAGTCTCCGTCCATAGGCCGCTAGCGTGAATTCCTCTGCGCGCTCACGCGCCTTCGCACTCATATATACTCGCAGATCAATATCTGAAGCCAACCGCTCCAACCGGTCCTGAATGGCGTCAACATCGCGCATTGGGATGATGAAGCCGTCCACACCATCTCTCACCACGCTTCCCGTGTTAGGCGTGCAGATGACCGGCAGGCCGTACGCCAGCGCCTCGTAGCTCACGGTGGCGGAGCCTTCACAAACGGATGGGAGAAGAAAGACATCGGCCCATTCGAAATGCTGCCGGACTTCGTTTCGCGGCACACGGCCAATCAATTCCAGGTGCTCACGCAACTGCGCTTGCGTCTGCAACGTTACAGCAAGAGTCCCGACCATGCGAAATTGCGCTTGTCCCTTGAGCCGACGGGCTGCCTGCAGAACGTACGGCGAGCCTTTCCGCAGCCCCACTGCCCCGACGGTCAAAACGCGCAATGGACGGTTGAGAGTTGAGGGTTGAAGGTTGATAGAGGCCACCTCATCCGGACTTCGGCTACCTTCTCCCCTCTGCGGAGAAAGCATATCTACGCCGTAGGGGACAACGACGCACTTTTCAGCCGGGCCGCCGCAGCGGACAATGCCTTCGCGTACAAACTCCGACCCACATATTATTACGTCAGTAGCTTGCCACTCTGCCCCTTCTCGATCAATCATTTTGACCGCCAATTCATCATGCCCTTCAGCAGCTTCCCATCCAGGGAACCGTTCCGCCTCCGACGCCACAAGCTCACACTCGACGCGCTTGGGAGCAATTGTTTGCTCCATGACCGCGAGTAGCCCTTTGCGTTGAGCAGCTTGTAGCAATTCAAGTCCGGAACTGTTGAAGGTGTAAACCGCAGCTGCATTCCCAAAACCCTTGGATAGAATTTTCTGACAAAACTTGCTTCCCGACCAAAGATAGGTTCGCGTGCGTTCGGCGGGGGTCTTTGCCATGCGTACTCTGTATTGGCAGTGCAACCCATGCAGGTTGAATGCGGTAATCTTGTCATCCGGGATATTCTTTAGATTTCTGGCAAGGAACAGTTGAAGAAACTTTGGTCGAAACCTGTCTGGAACCCTGCGCAGGAATCGAGACCAGTTACTGGTCGCGCAAAAATCAGTGTAAACCCGGTCTAACAATCCGGCGCTTGAAAGGATGCGAGGCACAGCATAATTCATCCGGGCTCCCGGGTGTGCGACGAGGAAGGTGCGATGATAAACACTCAATGTCATAAGACACTCGCCTCAGAAAGAACACGCTTGATTGCGCGTCCGCATTTGAACGTTGACCAGTTTTCGACGGCGGATAACAGCAGTTTCCAAACCAAACGGTGGATGATTGTTGGTGCCTTGAGGTCTATCATCTGTTTGTGATAACGGTTGGCAAACGCCTGGTGCTCATTCAACATCTGGAGCAAATAGTCGGGATTACTCTGACCTCGCCAAAAAGAATACAAATCTGCCAAATCCAGACTTACTCTTCGGATGTGCCATCGGCGTTCGGCATAAGATGCGCAGGATTTCTTCAAGTTGGTCAGTTTATCGTTGTCCTTGGCAAAACGGCAAATCAAATCCACCATCCCACGAGTATCGGCAACCAGTTCTCCGGTGACGCCGCTGATTATCTGCTCGGCTTGCCCGTTATCCTTCAGCGGGTTCACAAGCGCAATCGTGGGAACGCCCAGGCCGGCCGCCTCGGCAATGGTGCTCGAAAAGCATTCTCCATTGCGGCTCATAAAAACCTGAACATCCACCGATGATAATGCGTTGGCCAAAATATTGAAATCGCCTGTTTCGGGCAAATTATAAAAGCGATCTTTCCACCGGTTCTGCAAACGCCTCCGCGCCTCATGGTATGGAAACCCCATAGAAAGCCACACGGCCCGACGGCAGTCATTCAGGATTTGGTTGATTAATATCTCATGGGCTGGATGCCATTTGGAGGTGTCATTTCTCCCAATACGTCCCACCACAAAACCGTGATTATCATTTAGATTTATACCAAGGAGCTTTCTTCGTGTCGCTACGATTTCAGTGGTATCATTGGCGGATACGGCAACCTGCGGCGGCGTAAAAGGAGTAAGCGGAACATAGCCAATTCCTTTGCGAACCGCTTCAGTTGCATCCAGTTTTAACCAACGACATAGGCGGTAGAATGTATAAACCCCTACGCAACATGCTTTGCTGTGAAGAAGAGTTTCATTATTACGCGGGGGCCGTCCAAAAACAGGGGTTGAGACGATTAAAGGCGCGTTACGCGTTTTGTTATCAGCAAAACAACTTATAGTCTTTTCTTGAAACGCGGCAGCATGAATATGCAGAACATCACATTTTAATTCCTCCGCCAGATGCACCAAAGTTTCAGGTCGTGTGTTTTGCAAGATGGTATGTGTGAGATTCTTTGTTGCCTTCGCACAAAACCTGGGGCCGGACCTAGAAGACACAACCCATGCCTCATGCCCTAATTGGGAAAACTCTGCAGCTAAAACACAACCTGCCTTCTGGACCCCACCCAACTCAAAATCAGGTATGTATTGAATGATTCTCATGACTCATGGCGACCAAGTGAAAACCCGCTCACCGCTGGTCCAGTCCCTCGAACATTACACCCCGTTTCGAGCAATAGAGCGGAGCATCACGACGAGGTTGCCTGCGTGCTTTTCAAAGTTGAGATCCTCGGCAAACACTTGGCGGAGGTGTTGCTTTCGTGCAGGCAGGCCCGGCGGGTCATTCAGCAAGCGCTTGATGGAATCCGCCAGTTCGCGGGGATTGTTCGGGTCGCAGCAAATGCCCAGCGCATGCTTATAGACCAGCGCCTCCACATTGGGGGTGGCGACGGCGACGAACGGAATCCCACAAGCCACGAACAGGGCTAACCGGCTGGGGTTCCCCATGAAATTCCCGCTGCTCGACGTCGCGTCATGGAAGATGGCGCCTAAGTCGGCCGCTGCAATGAGATTGAGAACCTGGTCGTGGGACATCGGGCTATAGACCTTTACCCGCCCCTCCAGTTCGCTGCTCGCTGCCATGCGTCGCACCTCGCGTCCGTATGCATCATCCAGAGCAATGGTTACCAGCACGTAATCGCGCGGCAAGAGCTTGAAGGCTTGCATAATCTCCAGCGTCAGCCGCTCCTTACCGGCAATAGTGGGATAAATCAGAACAACTGAATTGTCCGATCTGAGGCCCTGCAACATCTCCCGCCGCAGTCTGGCGATGTCCGCCGGGAGCACGGCGACCTTGGACAAGTAGTTCGGCAGGAACAAAGGACAGCGCGGCAAGCGGTACAATGTTTGTTGCAGGCGCGCACGGGTCCGATCGGTGTTCACCAAGAGGCTGGCATGGCGGCATGTGTATTTCTCCAGCAGGAGGTGGAACCGCGAATGCAGCCCAGGTTCCAGCCAATCGTAAGTATGGTACACCGTCGCGCACCTTCGAGGAGCAAGAACTCTGGCGGGCCAGAAGATGGGCAGCGTCCAACTGTTGATCACGTAGAGGATATCGTACCGGGCAACTCTCAGAACCTTGGCCAGGCGCCAGACCGAGCGCAATCTGCTCAAGAACGATCCAACCGACTTGCCAGGGACCAACGTGAAGCTCTGAAGCTTGATGCCCGGATGGAGACTGGAGGGCTTTTGCTGACTCGAGTCCTGGCCGAAATGCACGATCTCGACGGTGAAGTCGCTCTGCGCCAGGAAATTTACCAGCGTAAAGACGTGCTGCTGCCGGGTAAGTGGCCCCACCCAAATAACCAGTATGCGAATCTGTTCCATGAAGGCACTTCTCAATCGGTAGGGGAGCCGGATCGTCGTAAGGAGCCACGCCCTTCCGGGGCTGATCGGCCCACGCTTCCTGATGAAGTGGAGTCCATGGGACTGGTCACAGTGCCGTCCCCAGGGCGCCTCCGTAAAACACCTCTTCGCGCGGAGCGCGAGCCAGCCTGCAACGTGCGGCCAACGTGCGGCTCTGCGGCCCACCAAAGACCTGCCAACATTGGGACGATACTGAATGGCAACAGGCTGCTCATGGAAGCCAGCGGCCCAAGCCCCATCGGCATGGACAAGACGCCATTGGACAGCGTCACAAAGACAACGGCTGCCGCCGGGTGGGTCATGGCGCGGCGGCCAAACGAGTCTATGACCCCGAGATAATACCCGGTCAGAGCCGCCATGAAAAAGACCGACAGATAGCCAAGATGCAGGTAATACATCCCGAGGATCGTTGGGGTTGACCCTGTTCTGTGGGTCTTCCCCAACAACCGGTCCAATTCCACCACTTTTTCCTTGGATGGATCGGGCCGGTCCGGCCACCAGACCCTGGGAATCCATTTGTAGAGAAAAGCCGTGTAAAACACAAAATAGTCGTAGTCCACCTCGCTGGGGATCGTCTTAATGAAACCCGCGAACAAGACGATTTCACTCATATGGGACGGGTCTTCTTTATCTTTTATCACCGCAAAGTTCGCCGTCGCCAGCTCCAAAACGGCTCCGGCGTCCAACGACTGTAACAACTCCTTTGATCGCTTAAAGTCCGAACCCAGGTGATAGTCATCCCGGGTCAGCTTCACAAAGCCCAGTAGCACCGCCAGAACGCAACCGACCGCGGCAACCGTAATCAGATTGGGAATCTTTCTGCGCCAGAGCATGGCGCAATAGAGTCCCAGGATCGCCACAGCGAAGATTCCCGATCGCTGGCCAAGAAGCAGATTGTAAGCCGCCATGACGGCAAGCAGAACGATGCCAGGCCCGTGCCATGCCTTTTTCTTCATGCCGGCAGCGAGCAGAAAGGCAACCCCGGGGAAGAGCAGCCAGCGGGCGCCATAGACGTAGGCTGACACGTGCTCGTAATCACCGGCACCGCGGGCGGCGGAGAAGTAATCTTCCACACCGCCGGAAAGTTGGATGAAGCGGATTTCCCCGGCCACTCCGATCACCGCCAGCACCAAGCCCACTGTACCGAGCCTGTCGGGGTTTGTGGCCGAAAGGAGATGCCGCCAGCCTGGAGGAGTAGCATTGACGGCGCGGGTGTAACCGAGAACGATGCCGAGAAAACCCAACGAGACAGCCAGCCAGCAACTGGGCAAGACAGCCTCACCGTAATGAAAGGTGATGCCTTCACGGGCGTTGTAAAGTCCATAGCCATAAAGGACGGCAAACGCAAACAGGAACTGGAAGATGCTCAGAAGGTAGTTGCCGCCGCTTCGTCGCAGCATGATTGCCGCGAACGCGGCGACAGCGATCACGACAACAAAAAAGAAAACAAGAGGCATGGTCTTGCGGGTTAATTATGCCGATGCAGCGGGGCTAACCGCGTTGCCACAGGCAGCAGCCCCGGCAAGTCTGAACGGGATTGGGCCAAGTTCTGAAGACCAGTTTGCGGCACTATGAGCCATCTGTCAATCATGGAACTCCTCAGCATTTGCACCAAACCCGCCGGTTCACGTAGCCGGTGTAGCTTAGGATGATTTTGGCGACCTTCCACGAAACCTGATCCACGTTGTAATCGGATGGGATGCGACAGGAGCCCAGAGTGCGGAACTGGGCCAGGGTCATTTCGACGGCATTGAGAATGCGTTCCTTTCCGAGCCCGGTCATGATCACGACACCTTCGTCCATGCCTTCGGGGCGCTCGTGCGCCTCGCGCAACGTCACGGCCGGGAAACCGAGAATAGAGGATTCCTCGGTAATGGTGCCGCTGTCCGAAAGGGTGCAAAACGCGTTCTTCTGCAAGGCCACATAGTCGAAGAAGCCCAACGGCGGCATGGCGCGGACGAGCTTGTGCAATCTGAGTTGGGCCGCGTCGAGTCGTTTCCGCGTCCGTGGATGGACGGAGAAGACCAGCGGCAGGCGGTATTTGCGGGCGAGGAGATCCAGTACGTCCACCAAGCTCTTCAGATGGACCGCGTCGTCGACGTTTTCCTCGCGGTGAAGGCTCACAGTGAAATAGCGCTCTTTTTCGAGGCCAAGCCGGGTCAGAATGCTGGAGGCCTCGATGGCGGCGCGGTGGTGGTCAAGGATTTCCTTCATCGGCGAACCCGTCTTAATGATGCGATCTGGCGGGAATCCTTCCGCCATCAGGTAACGTCGGGCATGCTGGGTGTAGGGCAGATTGATGTCGCTGACGTGATCAATGATGCGGCGGTTGATCTCCTCCGGCACACGCATATCGAAGCAGCGGTTGCCAGCCTCCATGTGGAAGATGGGGATTTTGCGGCGTTTGGCGGAAATGGCTGAGAGGGCACTGTTGGTGTCACCTAGCACGAGCATGGCGTCGGGCTTTTCCTTCGCGAAGACTTTGTCGGATTTGGCAATGATGTTGCCAATAGTCTCAGCGAGCGTCTGGCCCACGGCTTCCAGGAAATAATCGGGCTTCCGCAGCCCGAGATCCCGAAAAAAAATCCCGTTCAGTTCGTAATCGTAATTCTGACCGGTGTGGACGATGACGTGGTCGAAACATTCGTCCAAGCGCGGCATCACGCGGGAAAGTTTGATAATCTCCGGACGGGTGCCAACGACAGTGATGACTTTGAAGTTTGAATTCAAATTAATGGGAATATTGATGGGGCATTAAGG
>Ga0187874_10002563_pt1 | contig 13768 bp, 8 predicted proteins | sample June2016WEW_16_1_3_FD_132993 | JGI IMG/M metagenome (GOLD analysis project Ga0187874, IMG submission 132993) | Peatland microbial communities from SPRUCE experiment site at the Marcell Experimental Forest, Minnesota, USA - June2016WEW_16_150 | ecosystem: Environmental > Terrestrial > Soil >... | reverse complement strand
TCGCTTGGAACTTTGCTGACCCCTCGAAACCGCCGACCGCAGCTTGGACAACTTACATTCCAGGCGCAGGCCAAGCTGGCATCGGAACAACGTATGGGGACGGCATTGTCTTCGCAGGCTCTTTTGAAAACCAGCAACTGGCGCTTAACGCAACCACTGGAGCTATAATATGGGATACGCTTACAAAGGGACCTATGATCTTTGACGGCGCTTACTCTGACGGTCTCTTTTTTAGAGGCGGAACAGATGACAACACGATGTACTGTTTCAACTCTGCTGATGGGAAAATAGTGTGGGCGTACACGCCGCCCTCAGACCCAAACGGCTACTTCACAACAGGACCCGCAGTAGCTTACGGAACTGTTTACGAAATGAACAAGGATGGATACCTCTACGCCTTGAACGAAAAAACTGGTGCTTTGCTGTGGAAGTACGAAAGTCCAGATAACGATTTTATGTGGCCAGGAATGCCTACGGTGGCCGATGGCAAAATCTACGTAACGACAGGCCAATATGCAGCCTATAACGGTCCAGCACAGATCTCACAATTTGCATGTTTAAATGCTTACAACGGGGACACTATTTGGACGCTTCCAATTGAAGCCTTGGCTCCAAGAGAATCCGCTATCGTTGCGTACGGAAACTTGTATATAATTCCCGGCAACGTGACGTCTGCAGTTGACACAACATCAGGAACGGAATACTCTACTAATAACCAACTTTGGGCGATAGGGTCCAACTCTGCACCCACCCTAACGCCCTCAAGCACTCCAACTCCTACCCCAGCTGCAACGGCCATACCGACACCTGCGCTTACGCCAATTGAATCTTCAATTGTCAGCAATTGGACCATGTTTCGTTCTGATCCAACCCATTCGTCAACAGCTGCAGAAGGTCCCTCAAACCTCACCGAGGCTTGGAAATTCACAACCGACGGCTCAGTTATTTCCTCGCCTACGGTCGTCAGCGGGCTCGTTTATGTCGGTTCCCAGGACAAAAACGTTTATGCCCTCGATGCATTGAGCGGAAAGCTAGTCTGGAAGTTTGCTACTGGCGGCGCGATTGAAGATTCAGCTGCTGTTGCAAACAGCAGGCTCTACATTGAAAGTGACGACGGCTACGTGTATTGCCTCAACGCTCAAACTGGCGCTTTCAACTGGCAGACCTTTGTCGGCAGCAACCTGCATTACACATACGCGAACTTGATGCTTACGTCTTCACCCGTGGTTTCAGGCGGCATGGTTTACATCGGCTCTTTGGACGACTACCTGTATGCCCTGAACGCAAGCACTGGTGCTGTGGTTTGGGAGACTCCGGCGGGTGGGCCAATCGAGTGTTCTCCAGCGTACTCTGACAGCGCCATCTACTTTACTTCCCAGCAGCCATCGACTGGTATGCTCTTTAAGCTAAACGCAGACACCGGGCAGGTGATGTGGAACTTCACGATTCCCTACAATCATTCATTTCTAGGCGGCACAGAGATGCTTGGTTCCCCGTCGGTGGCGGCCGGCATAGTGTTTGCATCCTCCGACTGGGGCGCTTATTACGCCGTAAACACTGCGACAGGCCAACTTGTATGGGATTTTATTAATCCAGCGGCTACCGAATTCATAGTTTCCTCGCCGATTTACGTAGAAGGCAATCTCTATATCATCAACATATTCAACATAGTTTGCCTCAATGCAGCTAACGGCCATGAGCTCTGGAGCGCCTTCACCGGAGATGAGTTGTATGTTTCGCCTTCTTACGCTGACGGCAAAATCTATGTTGCAACTAGTGAACGCCACATCTTCGTCCTTGACACGGCAGCTAGCGGGACGAAAATCGCTACAGGTACCACTCCCTCCAGCAGTTGGTCTTCTCCAACCATAGCTAACGGCATGCTATACATTGGATGTAACGACTGGAACGTTTACTGCTTCTCCGAAGGGGTCAGTACCCAAGCTTCACCTCGTGCTACATCAGACAACGTTGCCATGGGACATTACTTGATCATAGTAGTTGCTGTGGTTGCTACCGTTGCCGTTGTTGCACTCTTTGCTGCCAGCTTTGCTAGCAAAAAGAAAACCGAAAAACCGATAACTGCCGCTGCAGCGCCTTAGATAGTGTCAATATTTGGTTTTTCGATAAACCTTGGGATCCCGAGTCTAACCCACTGTCTTTGTTCCTCTCACAGGTCGTTTGCTAGTCTTGCTGGTCTTTGCTTGGCGTACTATGCCCGCCTGGACTCTTCTTAACGTGTCTGACCTTGCCCAGTTGTCTAAACGCCCATCTTGTTGCCCCGTATTTCCAAACGAGATGATTCAGCGCCATGCGAGCCATGATTTGACTGTGAAAATCTCCCCTTTGCTTCATCCGCAGGTAATAAGTCGGCGTGAAGATTCTGTCGTAAACTGATTTTTTGGTTCGCTCAAGTTTTTCAAGCGGCAACAGCGTGTTTTTGAAAACTTGCATTTGCTCATGGTACAGGTTCCAGTTTTCCGAAAGTTCCAAGCCTAACTCTTTCACGTAATCGTACAGTAGCGTCCCAGGGTAAGGAACCGCTTCACACATGTAAACGTAGTCAGGCTTCGTTTTACGGATAAAGTCTGCCGTTTGCTGAAGCATTTCAGGCGTTTCCCCCGGGTAACCGATGACGAGGGAGATAGCGACGAGGATGTCGGATTCTTTTGCCAGTTTTATGGCGTTTGCGTTCTGCTCAACAGTGGTGCCTTTCCGCATAGTATTGAGCATTTGTTGGCTGCCTGATTCAACGCCGAAATGTATGAGTTGGCAGTTTGTGCTACTTAGCTTTGTTAAGAGCTCCTTGGAAACTTTGTCCACTCGTGTTCGGCAGTCCCATGGAAGATCAAAATTTCTTGCCTTCATTTCGTCGCAGATTGCAATTGCCCGTGGCACGTCAGAGGTGAACGTGTCGTCGTAGAAAGCGAAGGCTCCTGCTCCAAATGTGTCTCTTAACCATTCAAGTTCGTCGACGACTTTCTTTGGGTTTCTTGCCCTGAATCCTTTTCCGCACATTTTGGACGCCAAGCAAAAGGCGCAGTTGAATGGGCACCCCCGACTAGTTATGATAGGCATGTAAAGCTTTCCGTTGATTCTGTACCTGCTTACGTCAAAGTGCTTATGGGCCGGGTAAGGCAGTGCATCAATATCTTCCAGAAAGGGTCTGTCAGGTGTGCGGAAAACTTTGGTTTTCTTTTTGAAAGTGATGCCTAAAACTTCGCTGAGGCCCTTCAGGTTGCCGTCGGATACTAAGCGTGCAAGCTCCAGCATAGTTTGCTCTCCTTCGCCCCTTACTACGATATCCACGTTTGAGCTGTCGGCGAAAGTGCGTTCGTCCAAAACCGTAACATGGGGGCCACCGATCATGGTTACGCAATTGGGTACGGCTGCTTTGGCTGCTTTCAAGACTTCTAACGCTGGAAAGTAAGTTACAGTTGCAGCTGTTGTGCCGACTATGTCGGGTTTAAGGCTTCTGAATTTGTCTTCCAGGTCTTTCTGGCTTAGCTTAGCGACTTGGCAGTCAACGACGTCCACTTCATACCCGTTTTGCTCAAGCACAGCCACCAAGTAGCTGATGCCCAGCGGGATGAAGACGGCTTGCGGCACATCCTCTGGGTAAGGTGGATTTGCAAGTACTACGTGAGCCTTCACGTTGTTTCCCCGACGACTAATGATTCAAATCGGGTTAGCCAATTATTATGTGTTATGCAAAACGAGCACAACAAGCAATAATGCCTGTAGACTGATGTCTTTGCTTATTTGGTCGGCAATTTGTTCTTTGCGTTTCATGTTGCTTTCCATTTTTAGGGCTTGAAGTGTTTGCAGGTTGCGACTCTATTCGACTCCTAACGACTCTGTGCGTCCCTATTCGGCTCCCTGCGACCTTTCCCGACCCTTCCCGTTCTTTTTCGACCGTTATTCTGATTGAGTTCTTGTCTAGTTGCCTCCATGAATGGATTTATCCTTGGTTTGTCGCTAAATTGAAAGCCTGTAACTAAGGAAAGGGTTTTTATGGCATGTTTTCAATAGGCGAAGTACCCTATGCTTGGAGAAAACAGCAGGTTGTCAGCCGATTTAGCTTTGATCAATGCAAACGTCCGAACAATGAATCCTTACCAACCTGTTGCTCAAGCAGTCGCCGTAAAGAAAAACAAAATCATCTTAGTAGGCACAAATCAAGAAATAAAGTCAGTAATCGGCAAAAAGACCAAAGTAATCAGCCTAAAAGGTAAAACCGTTACCCCAGGCTTAATTGATACTCATATTCACGTGGCAGACTTTGGAAGATGCCTGTTATGGCTTGACTTAACGCCGGCGGATTCGATCAAGGAGCTGAAGCGCCTACTGCAAGAGAAGGCAAAGCAAACGCATGGGGGCAAATGGATTATCGCTCGCGGCTGGGACGAAAACCGCTTCAGCGAGAAACGCCTCCCCGAAGTTTCAGATTTAAACGAGGCGGCCCCTGACAACCCTCTCATTCTGTTCCGTGAGGCAGCAATGATATGCGCTGTAAACAGTAAAGCCCTAACTTTGGCAGGTGTCACGGAGCAAACCGCTGTGCCCCCAGGCGGAGCCATTGACAAAAACCCTCGGACAGGCGAGCTGACTGGTATTTTTCGCGATACCGCAACTAGCCTAATCTGGCAAGCGGTTCCTGAACCAACAGTCGACGAGCTTGTGGACGCATCGGCATTAGCTATTCAAAAGATCGCAGAAGCTGGGATAACTAGCATTCATTGGATACTAATCTCACGTAACGAGCTTGAGATAATTCAAAGGCTCAGAACAGAAGGAAAACTTCCAATCAGGGTTAACGTTATTGTCCCCTGCGAGTTTTTGAATGAAACAGCAGGTTTCAAGACAAAGGACCGCTCAATGCTTCGAGTCGGCGCAGTTTTCGTCACAACAGACGGATACTTGGATTCTAAAACAGCGGCTTTAATGCAGCCATACAGCGACGAGCCAGACAACAGAGGAAAAATGCTCCTAACTGAGCAAGAACTGGCGTCTGCGGTTAATGAGGTTTTGGGTTTGGGTCTTCAACCTGTGTTACATGCCATGGGGGACAAGGCCATTGACACTGCGCTAAAGGTAATCGAGCAAAATAAACCTGCCAAAGACGTTCGTTTTCGGCTGGAACAAGCTGCAGTTCTAAATGAGGAATTAATCAAGCGCCTGCAAGCCTCAAACGCCGTTGTTACGGTTCAGCCAACAGTTATTGAAACCGAATTCGCGGTTTGGTCAGCCGAAACGCGGCTTGGCCTGAAAAGGGCCGAGTGGCTTCATCCGCTCAAAACCCTGATCAAACTTGGTGTTAAGGTTGCTGGCGGTTCCGATTGCCCAATGGAGCCTCTAAGCCCTCTGCTCGGTATGGGACAAGCAGTATCAAGAGCCAGCTTCCCTGAGCAACGCTTAACCATTGAGGAAGCAACTCGTGCGTACACTATTGATGCAGCTTACTGTTCAAGCGAAGAAAACCTGAAAGGTTCTATTGAAGAAGGCAAGGTTGCGGATTTAACAGTGCTATCGGAAGATCCATTTACTGTTGCGCCAGAAGAAATTAGTACCATCAGCGTTGAAATGACCATTGTCAACGGAAAAACTGTTTTCAACCGTCATTAAATCGTTAATCGATTTGCGCTTTGTTATGTTGAAGCTTTGTTTGTTCAGCGACGATTCTCCAGAGGAGGAATCCTATGGCACTGACGAAAAACATGATTATTGTAAATGTGTCCGTCCTTACATTTAGGAGATGGGAAACAGGCTGCGGCAACCACTCAGGGTGGGTTAGCTGAATGACTACGCCATCTAGCCAAGCGGCGAAACCGAAGAAGAAGAGCATTTCCCCAAAAGCCTTGACGAGGGCCATTAAACGGCTGAGAGTAGCATTCATGTTCAAGAGTGTACCAAAACGGCATTATAAAACTTGCGAGAACCTTTGACTCGGTAATTTCCCCTATCCTGATTGGCTCTTCCATAGGTTCCTATTTGGAACATCTAGTTAACCCGGGGGTAGGCTGTGACGAAGAAAAAACCGCCCCAATTGAGTTTAACACTATTTGTGACCAAAATCCATAACAAAAAATAAAACGTCGAGGTCTTGCCGCTATTTCATTTTGAGAAGTATCTTGACGGTTTTCTTAGGATGGCGAATAGCCCTCCCAATTTTGGCTCTGGTAAAGGTCGGGTTCGCCATGTTTGCTTTCATACATAGTTGCTGCAGGTCTTCGGCGGAGAACTCCGGCGTCTCAATCAAAGGCTCCGTAGCTGCCAGCGCATAGTCGCAGAAGCCTTCTTTCAGGTAGCCACCCCGTTTCGCTTGCTCATAAAGCGCTGTCCCATAGATCGGCATAGCTATGCTGAAAATGAGGCTGTCAGCGCCTAAACTCCTGAGCTTGTAAGCGAACCTTATCGTTTCTTCGATGTCAGCCTTGGTTTCCCCAATCAACCCTAAAACGAAGAAACAACCCACTTTTATGCCGACTTTTTTGCATAAGATAACCGCTTGCTCAACGGCTTTCAAATCTAACCTTTTCCCGATAACGTCGTCGACGATCCGTTGAACGCCTGATTCTGGGGCAACACGGATTTTCTTGCAGCCTGCCCGCTTCATCTTTCGAAGCAAGGTTTCATCCAGAGTGTCTGCTCTGAGCCCATTAGGGGTAAACCACTCAAGATGCAATCCCCGCTCAACGATCAGGTCGCAGATGTCTGCCATTCGCTTTTTATCAAGCGTCATGTTCTCGTCGTAGAAGTCAACTTGCTTTATCCCGTAAGTCTTCACCAAGTACTCAAGCTCATCTACGACGTTTTTGGGGCTTCTGCCACGCCAGGTTTTACCCCACACTATAAAATTCGTGCAGAAAACGCAGCTGTAAGGGCATCCTCTGCTGGTCGTCACAATAGTCCAAGGCTTGCTAATTTCTCCCCTCAATGGGTTCTCCTTAACCGCCTCATTGTAAACCTTCATTGGAAGCAGATGTCTGGCAGGAAACGGCAGAGAATCCAAATCCGCAATTATGGCACGAGGTACCGTGAGCGTCGCCTTTCTCTTATTCCTGAAAGCTAAACCGTTGATGCCGCTGAAATCCCGTTTACCTACCTCCAACGCTTCTACCAGCTCAAAAACAGTGTTTTCGGGTTCACCAATGACGACAAAGTCAACATCTGCTTCTGAAAGGCAAGCCTCTGGGCGGGCGGAGGGATGCTGACCCATCAAAACGATGACGATTTTTTCATTGACTGCTTTTACCCGATGCACGACGTCAAATGCGGTTTTCGACCACCCTGAAAAGGGAATCTCCATAATGACAACATCAGGATTCCACTGTTTGGTACGTAAGGCTATGGTTTGGTCGCTTAGCCCGACGCGGTACTTGGTTTCATCCAACTCTGTAACGTCCTTCCAGCCCTCTGTTGGGGCGTCAATGATGGAGACGGCATGCTTCTTCTCTAAGACGGCAGCCACCGAAGCCAAGACTATAGGTGGAAAAACGTTTGGCTTTCCCCACGCTTTAGGCTGGATTCGGGGTGGATTAATCAAGCAAACTCGCATGCCATGCACTCTCAAGCCATAAATACCATGTGGCCTTGATTAAAACTTTGCACTAAATCGGCAAAAAGTACAGTCGCACGCCCACGATGATGCCGACGCATATGAGCGCCCACAAAATAATCGTTACATCCCTTATTCGAAGGGCGCCCAAAATCTTCTCACCATTAAGCGGCTCCTGGCTGTCCCCGAGAGTGTATTGCCCGGGCTTCTCCAACTGAATGCGCAATGCGCCAGCCATCGCCGCCATAGGCCAACCGTGATTTCTGCTTGGCGTTTTCTTGTGGTCTCTGCGAGCGATTTTCCATGCGTTCTTTGTGTCTTTTCGAAGAATGGCCGCCGCCACTATCATAAGCAGGGCGGTGAGCCTTGTGGGTATGTAGTTAACCACAGTGTCGAGGTTTGCGCTGAACCAACCCGAGTTGATGTGCTCTTTGTCTTTGAAGCCTACCATTCCATCAAGCGTGTTGATTGCTCTGAAAGCGATTGCGCCGGTGACACCGAACAGGGCGAAGGACATCATGGGTGAGAGTTTGAAGTCGATTAGGTTTTCAGCCATGGATTCGATGACTGCACTGCCCATCTGAGGACCGTTGAGGTTTGTTGAGTCTCTTCTTGAGAAATGGCTGTACTTCTTCGTCTCCGCAATCTCATCCCCCTGAATCGCTTTTGCAACTGCCTTTGCCCAGTCAGTTTCGAGCTTGATGCAGATAGTCATCTTCATGAGTATGATGCCCATAAAAGCGTAGACGAAAATGCTGATGTAAGTGTAGATTGCCCACAAGCTAAAATAGACTGGGATGGCAAACGTGCAAATCACTGTCATTGCCAAGAGGACGCCGAGCAGCTTCTCGATTTTTGGATCTGGGTTTTTGAAGTGCTGCTCGATCTTCTTGGTGTACTTTCCCATTACCACGGTTGGGTGAAGCTTGAAAACCCACTTGTCCGGGTAATTGGGCGATGGGTCACCAATAGCCAAATCTAAGACGATAGCAAGAGCCATGATGGCTATGGCAACTAATATGTTCAGGATTAGGACGTTTGGCACCAACCAAGATTACGCTAAACATTGCCGCCAAAAACTAATATCAATTACGGTAGAGAGGCGTTTGCACAATTAATTACAACGGGTGTTGCTTCCATATTCGCATGTTTGGCAGTCGTCTCGATAGTGTACTCAAGAAAGAAATGGTCTAGAACTGCGGCTGTTGAACAGCTCAGTGGCAGTCTTCCTATTTTCTCAACTTTAGTTTAATGTATGCAATCAAGTTAAAAGCAACGACCAACCCTGTTTGCAGTTTGAATCGTCTTCTTTTGTCGAAGTAGTATCCTCTTCTCAGGTAGAAGTGCATGTAGGCGGCTTCCCGCAGTTTTCCAAGTTCTTTCATGCTCATTGTCGGCGTTTCAAAGATGGGGTGGCAAGTGTCGTACATGTCAAAGTCCGTGACCTTAAGCCAGCCTTTTTCCTTGACCATGTCATACATTGGTGTCCCCGGAAACGGCGTTGCAACGTTGTAGAAGCCCGTATCATGCGGGGATATTTTTTCGACGAACCTGATGGTTTTCCAAGCGCTTTCCTTTGTTTCTCCTGGGAAGCCCAAAATGACGTTTGGGATAGGCGTCATTCCCATTTCTTGCAGCCAACCGAGAACTTTCATGGTTAATTCGGGGGTGATGCCTTTCTTCATAGCGTCTAAAACCTGCTGGGACCCTGATTCTACGCCGAACCATACAGTGATGCACCCCGCCTGCTTCATCTTCACAAGCAAATCTTTTGTAAGCATGTCCACTCTTGTTCCGCAGTTCCACTCGATCTTCAAGCCCCGCTTCGTGATTTCGCGGCATAACTCTTCGGTTCTCGACTGGTCCACGGTAAATGCGTCGTCGCAAAACGTGAACTTGCTGATGCCGTACGTTTTGTGCAGGAATTCGAGTTCGTCAACGACGTTTTTTGGGCTTCGCATGCGGTATTTGCGGCCGTGCATTCGTACAGTTGAGCAGAATTCGCACCAGTACACGCAGCCTCGGCTCGTTGCAAGGTAAAGTATGTCTTCTAATTCGCGGAAGCGTTCCATAGGCCAAAGATGACGTGCTGGAAACGGCAACGAATCCAAATCTTCAATGTAGGGGCGGTCGGGATTTCTAACGATTTTTCCGTCCTTCCTGCAAGTTGTTCCAATGACATCGTCGTAGCTTCTGCCTTCCTCAACTCTCTGAGCCAACTCCAGAAGAGTGTATTCGCCCTCTCTTCGAACGACCACGTCTAGTTGTGGGCATTCCTCAAGCGACTTGTCATCCCAGAATGTAACGTGTGCTCCGCCCGCAACTGTTATGCAGTTGGGGCAGGCCTCTTTTGCGATCTTTGCCAACTTCATCGCGGTATTATATGTCAATGTTGAAGAGGTAAACCCAACAATGTCAGGCTGGCGCTTAGCAATCTCATTCCTGAAATCCTCAAAAGATAACTTCAGCACCTGGCAGTCAACTACGTCGACCTGGAACTCATTTTTCTCCAATACTGCGCCTAAATATCCGAGGCCCAAAAGCGCAAATGGTAGGTGCATCACAGCCATGGCTGGAGCAGCTGGGTTGACTAAGGTTATATGAGGCTTCATTTCATGCTTCACAGCTTCACTATTATCCCTCAAAAATAGCCGTTTGATGCTTAAACATTTCGCAATTTAGGCACAGAACGAAACAAAAGAAACTTTTGACGGAATTTCTTATTTGTCGGGCCAATATTTCGGTTTCATGTATTCGCTTTCAATTAATGAAGGGAACAAGTTCAAGGGCCATGCGGGCGGCATCCCTGTCAGGTAAACTTCAGCAGTTTCGACCCCGCCTATTCTCATGATTTTTCCGTTAACTTCAAACAGTTTATCGAAATCTTCAAGTGGAATTGCACAATATAGATCATAAGTACCCATCTCTCTTATGATGACTATTACGTTGGGGATTTGAAGTAGCTGCAAGTATATGTCGGGCATTTTGCTGCGATTCGAAACTTTAATGAACACGTTGGCGAGCGCTTTGTACCCAAGCTTATTTAAGTTGATGGTTATAGTGGAACGCGGCAACAAGTTTCCTCTGAGCTTCTTGTATCGTTGAATCACCGTCTTGCTTGAAATCTTTAATTGTGCTGCAATACTCTTAAATGGGGTGCGAGACTGCTGCGTGAGAATTAACGCAATTTTCTTATCAACATCATCGAGGTCGCATGGCGCCTGATTGTTGTTAATTAACGCAGGCTGTTCAACAATTTGAGTATTTTCTCGGCCCAGCGGTTTTATGAGTAAATTTTGGGGGTACTCTATGTTTACGGCTTCTGCCCAAATAAACGCGTTAACATGTCTGATGTTGGCATTCGACTCCAAATCTTCAATAACATCGTGCAATTTGTTCAGATCTCGTAAGGCGATTTTTCCCCAAAAACTATAGTGCCCCATCGGGCCTACGAGCTCGCCTATGTACGGTTTACTTTCAAGAAACTTTTTGACTTCTTCTTCATTTTCAACTGCAGTTATCATTCCTAAATCTGCGATATGCTGATATCCCAAGCAGTGTGGATTAACAAGCATTTTTTCACCGTTGATTACGCCGTCTCTCCATAAACGTTTATAACGCATCCTAACGGCGGTGACTGTGATTTTGCATTCAGAAGCAATTGCTGTGAAACTAGTTCGTGACTCTAAAAGCAGACTCTTAAGGATCTTCGCATCAATTTCATCTATTTTTGCTGCCAAATTCGCTGAGCACTTCACACGTTGAAATCTTATAAGCCAAAACCATACTTGGCGTTTTATATAAAAATTCTCATCTTAACGTTTAAAGATTGTTGCTTTTTGGAGCCGCAAACTCATTTTTTTATGCGAGCAACAAGAAGCGAGTTTCAAAAGTGCCTGAGAAGAAAAAAACTCTTAAACCGTTTGACTTCGCAACTCTACAGCACACAAGGCATGCTTGGTTTTCGAAGACTACAGCACTGATCCACTCTTTGCATCGAAGTCAAAGCAACCAATCAATAGCTAAAACGCAGTAAATTGTACCTCGAGAAAATCAAATGCTGCATAAACCAAGTGAGCTCCCTCATAACTTCTAACTTTTTCAGTCAACTTTTTGGTGTAAACCATGAATGTAAAAGATTCAAAAAGAAACTTTCTTATTGCAAAAAAAGCGCCTATTTGAATGCCCAACAATAGACTTATAAGCATTTTTGTCCGTAATAATAATCACAAATCTAAGGAGAAAAGAAAAAATGCAAATTGGAAAAAACAAAACAATTTCTATTGCGATTTCGATACTATTCATATTTTCAATGACAGCTTCAATGATGCTAATACACACCGCCAATGCACACACGCCGCCTCTGCAAATTCCAACATACGCTTACGTTAACGTAGCTCCTAATCCAATTGGTGTTGGTCAGCAATGTTACGTTATCATGTGGCTGGACAAACTTTATGAAAACGCATACTTGTACACTCCCTATCGATTCCATAACTATCAGCTAGTCATCACAGCACCCGATGGCACAAACACTACACAAACCTTCCCAGTTATCTACGACACAACCTCCGCGCAAGACTACGCGTTCACTCCAGATACAGTTGGCACCTACAAGGTCACATTCATCTTCCCTGGACAGACAGTAACCGCTTCCAACGCCGCCCCAGGTGACGCATTTATCGGCGACACCTACCTGTCAAACACCGCAACAACAACTCTCACCGTTCAGTCTTCACCCATTCAAGCAGCAACAACAAGCGGGCCACTACCAACGGCATACTGGACTCGACCAATATACGCCGAAAACACCAATTGGTACACCCTCTCGTCAAATTGGCTGGGCACAACATGGCCAGGCTACGCAGCTTGGGGTACCTTTACTGCAAATTCGCAGTCATTCCCAGGCGACGCAGTCGGATCACAAACCAGCCACATCATGTGGACCAAACCCATACAAGCAGGCGGAGTAGTCGGAGGAAACAACTATCCAGCACTACCAGCAAACACATGGTTCGAAGGATCAGCTTACAGCCAAAGATACGGTAACCCGATAATAGTCGATGGAATGCTAATCTACAGCCCACCGCTCGGATGGTCTGGTGTCGCTGGAGGATTGGCAGCTAACCCTATCAACGCAGCAACAACATGCGTTGATTTGCAGACGGGCCAACAGCTTTGGACCAACCCCAACATGGGAGCCATAAGCTTTGCTTACGTTTATGATGCTGAAGACCCCAACCAACACGGCGTATGGCCACCAGTGCTAATTCATTCAACCGTCAGTAGCGGTCTATTCGGAGCCTTTCCAGGCAATTGGTACGCCTACGATGCCTTCACTGGGATATCGATATTTAACGTAACCAATGTTCCCGCTGGCGCAGTCATGCTCGGCCCATCAGGTGAATATCTGTCACTATCCTTCGTAAACTACGGCCCAACCACTATGACTCCATTCGGTCCAGTTCCTTCAGGCCCTGTAAAAGTGTACTTGCAAGAATGGAACTCATCCAGACTTTGGGACAACACATACTCAGGTCCTTCAACAGTGCCAACCCTGCAGCCGCCAATATCCGACGGATCCAATCCAAGCCTGTTAGACTTCAACATTTCGTTGCCGACCCTTACCAGCGTACCTACGATAGATGATGCTTTCTACAGCAAGGAACTGATCGTAAACACCGGCTCGTTCCCAGGACCAGGCGATTTCGCTGGATCTCCACCCTGGTCAGAGGCACCATACACCTACTATGGCATCAACATGGCAGCAGGCAACATAGGCACTATTCTCTGGTCCAACACAGTTCAAGCACCAGCAGGCAACATCTCAGTATCAGCAGGCCCTGCTGATCCAACGGCTAACGGCGGTCACGGTGTCTTCACAGAAGCCTACAAAGAAACCATGCAATGGGTAGGCTACAGCATGTCGACAGGCCAGAAACTTTGGGGTCCAACCGCGTCTATGGCGTCTCTTGACTACTACGGCAACCCAGCGGTTCCGATCATCGGCGGTGTCGCTGCTAACGGAAAACTCTACAGCACAGGCTACGCAGGAATACTCTACTGTTGGGACTTGACTACTGGAAACCTACTGTGGACTTGGGGCAATGGCGAAATCGGCTCGAGCAACAGCTCATTTGCAGGCTTCAACACGCCCTTTGGCGTATACCCAATGCAAATTAACGCAATCGGCAACGGCGTAGTGTACAT
>Ga0187874_10002558_pt1 | contig 13792 bp, 14 predicted proteins | sample June2016WEW_16_1_3_FD_132993 | JGI IMG/M metagenome (GOLD analysis project Ga0187874, IMG submission 132993) | Peatland microbial communities from SPRUCE experiment site at the Marcell Experimental Forest, Minnesota, USA - June2016WEW_16_150 | ecosystem: Environmental > Terrestrial > Soil >... | reverse complement strand
GGACAAGATTGTTGGGATAGAGATCAAGTAAGAGATGTGGAGATGTTGGCCGAGAGGTTAGGCGCAAGATTGTGGATCTTGTCTAGGCGGGATCGTTACCCGCACATCTCCCCAAAAGTTGGGGAATTGGCGTAGTTGGGAACGCACCGGTCCTGCAAACCGGGGTCTCCGGATCGTACCCGGAATTCTCCACCATTTTAGAAAGAGGCAACGATGCTCACATGGCTTGAAGAACCGCGGGCACTGCCCATCACCGAACTGCCGAACGAGCCGAAACTCCGCTTGCGGTTGATGGGCCTGCGCAGCGACAACCAAACCGTAGCGGTTATCGCGGACATCGACCCACCCGAGGGCACTCCAGAACGCCAGAAATCCGTGATCGAGAATAAACTTGCGGCTCTGCGGACTCAGATTGACATGTACCTCGACGAGGGTTGCAAGTGCTGGCTTCCCAAGGAATACCAGAAAGAACCGTGCGAGGTTCATGGGGAAGTTTGGGTTGAACAAGAGTTTCCGGCTCCTTAGCTCAGAGGTAGAGCGCTGTCCTGAAAAGGCAGGCGTCGCGGTCTCGAACGCCGCAGGAGCCACCATCTAGGTCTGGACCAAAGGCTGGTCACTAGTTTCGGGAACTAGTCCCTCACGGGAGATGCAGGTTCGAGTCCTGCGACCTAGACCAACTTGTCGGGGTGTGGGCTAAAGGTGAGCCACATGATTTGGGGTCATGTCATCAAGTGAGTTCGATTCTCACCACCCCGACCATAGTATACTAACTACATGAAAACATGTGGTTACTGCGGTACTCAGTTTGACGGAAAAAATAAGGTTTTCTGTAGCAAAAAGTGCTCCTCTCTCCACAGGGCACTCGCCAACCATCGCGAAGGGAAAATAAATAAAGTCCGCAGTTTTCAGCGATGTGCTCAGTGTGGAGTAGAGTATCCACGCCACGATCGTGGCCAGAAGTTCTGTAGTAGTCAGTGTTACGGCCAATTCAAGGTAGGTAAACGTACAGGTGGCCATTCACCCGAAACGATCAAAAAAATCACAGAGACTCATCGGAAAAAGTGGGAGCATATTCCAACAAAGATGTGTCAGGTTTGTGGCAAACCGGTTCGAAGGTTGGCTAGGCGTATCTACTGCTCCAACCCCTGTTCTGCAAAAGCTAAATGGCAGAACGAAAAACACCGTCGCAGTATGATGGACGGGATGGCTAAGAATCATTTTGGATGGAGCACACGCAAAAAAGGTCGCGAGTCGTTTCCAGAAAGATTCTGGAGACAACGCTTGGAACGGCACTCAGCGGCCAAGTTTGAGCAGGAATATGTCGTCAATAAAGCACTGATCGGAGCGCCCGGTCGTGGTAATTACTTTCTAGACTTCTTTTTCTCTGATTACAATATTGATTTGGAAATTGACGGCAGACAACATGAGGAGCGAATTGAGTCTGACACTATCCGTGACCGTGCGTTAACCGCAGCAGGTATTCGCGTCGTCCGGTATCGCTGGCCGAAAGGAAAGACCCGCTTTGAGGAAGGACATAAACAGGCGATGGAATTCATCGCGGTGCTACAGTCTCTACCGGCAAAACCGCACGACGATCCAACTCACGGTTCCCGCGAGCATAAAAAGTTCGCACAGCAGTAGGTAGCAGACAGCGACGAGCGGATCGGATGGGCGAAGTTTGAACACGAAGGCAGTATGGGTCGGTTTCGGTTGGAAGTCAAGAAAAAAGGTTTTGCTCCTTTCGTCCAGCGCATAGGACACAAAACTACGAACTTTGAGACGCTAGTTGGACTCTAGCAGGGAGCACCAAAATTTTCACATCCGTCCGTCCGAAAACCGTGCTATAATTTTCTCGCGTTACTCGGACAACGGTTTCGGCATCCTACCTTCAGAAGGCTCATCATGGCGCATCATCACCACCCCAAGAATGACGACACCGAAATCCTCCGTACCGAGCGGGAGATTCTGCATGTCGAGGAAGAACTCCTGCGCGAAACGCAGGAAACCCATCGCGACGTGGAACGAATCGAACGTCGTCTTCGCCCCACACACCTTTCTCAGTCAGCCGCAATCCAGTTCTCAGGAGATAATTCCGTTATGGCAAACAATGTGCTCGTTCTCAATGTCGGTCAGACCTCGACCGCCTCGCCCATCACCTTCTTGGCAGACGGGGTAACTCCGTCAGGCGCCACCTACAGCGCCGCAACCTACACCTTCAGCGACCCGTCGGCAACCGTTGTTCTGAATCCTGACGGCGTCACCGCAACCGTAACTGGCGTCGCGGCCAGCACCGGCCCGGTTACGGGATCCGTCACGTTCACTGCCACCGACACCGATAGCGTCGTATCGACCTGGACGCAGTCATTCACGGTTCAGACCGATGCCGTTACGCCTCCGCCTCCAGAGCAGTTGTCTCAATCGAGCGCCGTCACCTTCTCCACACCTACGCCCTAACCCTTCACGGGTTGGCGCCACGGAGCGGTCGGGTAAAACCGGCCGCTCTTCTGTGTTTGAAAGGGAACCGATGACGCTATACGAAAACGAGCACCGATTGTTCCCGGAAACCGATGGCCGCTCAATCCTCCGCCGAACCATGCGCTATTTGATGGACGTGGCTGGCGGCGGGTCCGCGTGGTGTACGAAGCGGGATATCCGCGATGCGATTGGGCTGATTGGGGAGCGGTTGTAGCGGTCGAAAAATAGTTGGCAAAAACCGTTCGGTTTGTGGTAGAGTTCCGTCAGTGCATTAAACGCAACTGAATAGTCCTAGCTCCCGACTGAAAATGGAGCGCAAATTCTATGATGACCAGAACCGCCAAACACGAATCCATAGCAATGACCGGGAAGCGGGTCATTGGATGGGATATGCGCGTTTGAGGGGTCTGTGTCGGCAGTTTCGTACCAACAGACCTCTCGCCTAGTGCGGGAGGTTTTCATTTGGCAGCAACTTGACAATCGATTCACAAGATTTAGGGGAGTAGGCTAACTGGAAAACTGCTGGTCTCCAAAACCAGATTTGACGGTTCGGTTCCGTCCTCCCCTGCCATCCCTCTGTGCCTCAGCGGTCGCAGGACAGTCCTCATAAGACTGCATACGTTGGTTCGAATCCAACTGGAGGGACCAAGTGGAGTCGTGGCCGAGCGGATACAGGCACCTGGCCCTTACCCAGCGGGGGAAACCCCTACGATGGTTCGAATCCATCCGGCTCCACCAACACTTTCTGAAGCAGGCCGTCTGAGTAAGTCCTGCTAACTAGGTACTTCGGGTAAATCCTGTCCTCCAGAGCGGAGTGTTAAATTTTGGAACCGTCAGCTAATTGGAAAGCTCCCGTCCCTTTAAGTCGTGAAATGTCCGTTCGAATCGAGACCGGTTCCACCACCTTCTGCCGCCGTATCGACCTCGGCCTCTACCCGAGTAATCGTAATTGGATGATGCCAGTTCGATCCTGGCCGGCGGTTCCATTTCTGGCCCACAGGACAAAGTGACTCCCGTCGCCTGTTTTTCAAGCAGGACATCTATTGGGTTTGAGACCCAAGTGGGCTACCATCGCCGCAATCTGCCAACCGGCTAGGCACCACGGCTCTCATCCGTGAAACACGAGTTCGAGTCTCGTTTGCGGCACCATCAACCCGTGGTGAAATTGAAGATCACGATACCCTCCGAAGGTTTAGTTCCCGGTTTGAGTCCGGGCGGGTTGGCCATCAAAGTTTCGGGCGTTTGGTGAAACCGGATGATCACAGGAATTTCCTAAATTTCAGTCGGCGGTTCGAATCCGCCAGCGCCCACCATCGGTTTTTCGGTTCCATGGTGTAACGGAAGCATACTACCTTGTCACGGTAGCAGTCCGGGTTCGACCTCCCGGTGGAACCGCCAGTTTTGCGGAGTTGGCCGAGTTGGTCCATGGCGCCGGTCCTACAAACCGGTTTATGATCGGGAGTTCGAATCTCTCACTCCGCACCAAATTTGCGCCTGTCATCTAATAGCAGGATTCTCAGCCGATTACTGAGACATACTCGTGCAAATCGAGTCGGGCGCACCATATGATATGATTCGGTTTTTCGCGAGTATCGTCCAATAGTAGGGCCTTGGCCTTCCAAGCCAATGATGACCGGTGCAAGTCCGGCTACTCGCTCCATATCGAAAGGGGAAAAGACAATGGCAGTCGATACTCACAAAGTAGAAGTCGTGCGGATTAAGTTGGAACCGCACGGCAATGCGGATTCACTCGAAGTCGCGCGAATCTTCGGTTTTACCTGCTGTGTCCAGAAGGGTGCATTCGTCGATGGGCAGTTAGCAGCGTACGTCCAACCGGATAGCGTGGTCGATTCCACCCGACCGGAATTTGCTTTTCTCGCTGGCCACGAACGGATTAGGGTCAAGCGGCTCCGAGGGATCGTTTCCATGGGATTGCTTCTGCCGGTTCCCGAGGGTGCAAGCGAAGGCGATGATCTGGCGGAATACTTCGGGGTCACCCACTACGAGCCGCCGCTTCCAGGCTCGTCCTGTGGCGAGGTGGAGGGTGGTCCGGTCGGCATCTACGCTCCCAAGTACGATATTGAGTCCATGTACCGGTACAAGCGGTTATTCGTGGACGGCGAAGAGGTAATTGCAACCGAGAAGATTCACGGTGCCAACTCGCGGTTTGTATTCGCGCCCACCGAGGATCGGATGTACTGCGGTAGCCGGACGGAGTGGAAAACTCCGAACTCCGGCAATCTGTGGTGGAAGGCTCTTGCCGCTCATCCGTGGATTGAGGAGTTTTGCCGTAAGCATCCGGGAGATATCCTCTATGGCGAGGTCTTCGGAAACGTCCAAAGCCTCAAATATGGTGCCGGGCCAAATGATGTGTTCTTCCGGGCGTTTGATGTTCTCCGAAACGGCGAATGGCGAGAGTTCGATGACTGGGTTGTGGACGTACCGACAGACGGCGTTGCTCCCCTAGTCTACCGTGGCCCATTTGACTTCGATGCGCTGGTAGCCTTGTCTGACGGTCCGAGCCTGATTCCAAAGGCTGGTCACATCCGGGAGGGCATTGTGGTTCGGCCTGTAAAGGATCGCCGGGACGACCATTTGGGCCGTGTCCACCTGAAACTCGTGTCAAACCGTTATCTTGAAAAGGAGAAGTAAAGTTTTTCCCAACTTTTCTCTTGCAATCGGTCAAGAAGAAGGGTAGAGTGATGTTTGTCGATGGTGAAGAGATCGGATACTTCTCTTGAACAGAATGCCTTCGGGCAACTTCCGGTTTCGCCGGTTCCTCGACAAAAGTTTGATCTCCAGTAGTGATAGCAAGCGGTTACTTCGATACTTCAAATACCGATTCCCGCAAGGGATAACCGAATGCGAATGTTCTCTGGGGATAAGTTGGGCCGTAGTGGTAGTAACGATTTCATCGCTGGTTCGAATCCAGTCTCTCGCAAAGAGAGACGCCTAATGGTAGGCAAAATCGTTGCAAATGTTCTCGGCTCTTGATGTTCGGGATAGTGAATTTTACGGTTACTTCTTGCTAAAGACGAGGTCGGTGGTTCGAGTCCATCCGCCTGATTTCGGTCAGGCGTAGCTCAGTTGGCAGAGCGCGAAAAATACCGTGAGAGCCTGTTCTTCCCGATCAAAACAAGAGTCGCCTTTCGGGGCGGCTCTTTTCTATTACAACGAAAGGGGAATTATGCGCACAAATGTAGCAGTAAAGACGCCACCTATTCATACCCATGAGGGCGCGGTAGCCGTTCGCATCAACGCAATTCAACAGTTGCGCCGGTCAGTCATGGCCTGCATGTTGTTCGAAGACACGTTCTATGAGTCCGGTGTCGAAATCGCCGAGCGGATACACGAAGAGGTTGCCGAGGTGTTGAAGTTGAAGGACGGCGCCGGAATCGTTGCAAACATTGCCTACGAGGCTCGCACAAAGTTCAAGTTGCGCCATGCTCCTCTATGGCTCATTGTGGCGCTTATCCAGGCCAAGACAGAAGAGGCCCGTGCGGTCGTATCTGGAGCAATCGCTTCTTGCGTCCAGCGGCCGGACGAGATGGCAGAACTGATTGCGATGTACTGGAGGCCAAAGAAGGCACCTTTGACCGCGCAGATGAAGAAAGGGCTCGCCGCGGCGTTCCAGAAGTTCGACCGCTATGCTCTGTCTAAGTACGCCAACCGCGACGGCCAGGTGAAGATGCGCGACGTGCTTTTCCTCGTCCACGCGAAGCCTCGGAATCAGGAACAAACCGCGCTGTGGAAGGAACTGGCCGAGAACGAACTGACGGCTCCCGATACATGGGAATCGAATCTCTCCGCCGGTGCCGACAAGAAGGAAACCTTTACTCGGCTCATTGCTGAGAAGCAACTGGGCGCATTGGCCCTACTTCGCAATTTGCGGAACATGCAGGAAGCGAAGGTCGATACTTCGGTTATTCGCGAGGCTCTGGCCACGATGAAGGCAGAGCGTGTTCTCCCCTTCCGGTTCATCACGGCGGCGAAGTATGCGCCGAAGTTGGAACCTGAGTTGGAGGGGGCAATGTTCCGCTGCCTTGAGGGCGCTACCAAGTTGACTGGGAAGACCGTCCTAGTAGTGGACTGCTCTGGATCGATGCATGGCCAAATCTCCGGTAAGTCCGAATTGGATAGGTTGAGTGCGGCTGCGGCCTTGGCTATGTTGCTCCGTGAGGTCTGCGAGGAGGTCGTGATCTACGCGACCGCCGGCGACGACATGCGGAGACAGCATGCAACGATGCTGGTTCCCCCACGTCGCGGATTCGGACTCCGTGACCTTCTCAGATACGAGAACACCTATCGAGCGATAGGTGGTGGCGGAATCTTCCTGAAGCAGGTTGTCGATTTGCTGCGAGAGAAGGAATCCGATGCTGACCGCATTGTGGTCTTCACGGACGAGCAAGACTGCGACCTGGTGAACAAGCCAGCAAGCGCAAAACCGTTTGGTAAGAATAACTACCTCATCAACGTCGGTGCGGATCGCAACGGTATCGGTTATGGTGAGTGGCTGCATATCGACGGTTTCAGCGAAGCCACGCTAGACTTCATCCAACAGCACGAAGCACAGCAGTAAGATAAGGAGAGAGGTTCGGGTTTCCCCCGAACCTCTCTCCACTACAGAAAAAGCATGAGCCGCTTTGTTCGTGCTCCAGAAACAGTTGTTTTGGAGCCTCGCTTATGCCTTTTAGACTCTCTCAGCCTCTTCAGGACCGAATACTCTACCTGCGCCTCCACTCATTCTTAAATCTAAAATCGATTGCCGAAAAAGTTGGCACATCACGCGGAACCGTGCAGCGGGTGTGCGAATCAGAAGGATTAAATGACATAGGACGCCACGGAAAAGGGCGCGGTAAAAGAGCCAGACTCAAAAACCAGAGGAAAGATGCTCATCCCGAGAAAGAGTATGTACTCAGAAAAAGTTTAATCTCCTATAGGAGTGGTGCTAAGAGACGCGGATATGTATTCGATCTTACTTTCGATCAATTCGTTTCTATTGTCCAAAGTCCATGTGAGTATTGTGGACTGCCTTCGAGGCTCGTTGTTTTCTATGGGAAAGGGGCGTACATAAACGGAATTGATCGAACTGACAGCAAAGTAGGTTACACCGTAGATAACTGTGTCCCTTGCTGTAACATATGCAATTTTGCCAAAAAGGATTTATCTCTCGAACAGTTCAAAAAATGGATAGTGAGACTGGTCGAACACAACAGGAACAAGATACCCGCATAAAAAAGGCCCGGGAGAAACCGCCCGGGCCTTTTGCTGTTCTGGGGAGAACTCTTACTGGAACGCTACCGGAGCGGGTTGAGGGGTTGGCGGTTCCGGCATCTCAACCAAGATACTCGCGGTTGTCAGCATGAGGGAACTGACTGATGCTGCGTTTTGTAGTGCGACCCTCACCACTTTACAAGGGTCGATTACACCCGAGTCCACAAGGTTCTCTACCTGCCCTGTAACGACGTTGTATCCGCCGTTCGGGTCTTTGGTTGCATATACGTCGCGGACGACTACGCCGGCATCTACAGCCGCGTTTTCAGCAATCTGGCGGAGAGGCACCTCTAGCGCCTTGAGGATGATGTTCGCGCCAAACCGCTCGTCTCCAGAGAGGGCGTTAGCGACATTTTGTACCCAGTTCGCGCAACGGATCAGCGCGGTTCCACCGCCAGGTACGATGCCTTCCTCGACCGCAGCTTGAGTGGCGTGGAGCGCATCGTCAACGCGGTCCTTTCGTTCACTCAGTTCGACTGCGGTAACGGCGCCGACTTTGATGATGGCGACTCCGCTGGCAAGTTTAGCCAACCGCTCACGAAGTTTCTCACGGTCATAGTCAGTTGTGGCGGCTTCGACCGCTGCCCGAATATCCGCAGCCCGGGCCTCAATCTTGAGTGGGTGTCCCATACCGTCGATGATGGTAGTCGAGTCTTTGTCAATCACGATTCGCTTGGCCTTGCCGAGGTGTTCGAGTTTCACGGTTTGGAGAGTAGTTCCGGTGTCGTCCGAAATCACTGTACCGCCAGTCAAAACCGCAATGTCGTGCAGAATATGTTTGCGGCGGTCTCCAAAGCCTGGGGACTTTACAGCACAACTCTGGACAACGCCCTTGAGTTTGTTAATCACCATTGCTTGGATCACTTCACCTTCCACGTCGTCGGCAATAATCAGGAACGGTCGCACATCAATTTTGATGGCCTCAAGGAAAGGAGTCATATCAATGAAGGTCGACATCTTGCGGTCAACCATGAGGATGTAGACGTACTTCCCGTCCGGGGCGGTTAGATCGACCAAACGATGCTCAAAATCGTTGATGAAATTGGGGTTGATAAACCCTCGGTCGAACTGCATTCCATCCACAACGGTGAGCGTGGTCTCGATCGTATTGCTGTTGTCGACGGTGATGATGCCATCTGTACCCACCTTCTCCATTGCCGTGGCTATCAATTTGCCAATCTCGGTATCGCCGTTGGCGGAGATAGTGCCGACTTGGGCAATCATGTCGCCAGAAACGGGGATGGAGATGGATTGCAGCGCACCGCCTTCGTACTTGTTGGAGGTTTCATTGCGGGTTCCAATAATCGCCAAAACCGCTGCGTCGATTCCACGTTTGAGAGCGGCCGGATCCGCGCCGGCAGCAATGAGTTTTACCCCTTCGGCAAAGATAGAACGAGCCAAAATTGTCGCGGTCGACGTGCCATCCCCACAAGCATCCACGGTTCTCGTGGCAACCTCGCGGATCATCTGAGCCCCAACCGACTCGATAGGGTCTTTGATGTCTATCTCGCGTGCGACGGAAACGCCATCTTTGGTCGATATGGGATTGCCGTACTGCCGCTTGATGACGACCGTGCGGCCTCTTGGTCCAATGGTTGATCCAACCACATCGGCCATAATATTGACGCCAGCCAGCAATGCCTGACGTGCTTCTTCCCCTTGCAGAATTCGCTTACTCAACGGTTTTCTCCTCTTCTTCCTCGGGCAGCAGGAACCCGAACACTTCCGATTCGTCCATCAGAAGGTATTCGACGTTCTTGATCTTGATTTCGGTTCCGGACCACTTCCCAAACAGGATGTGATCATTCGGTTTGACCTGTAGCGGAATGACTTGACCATCGGCGAGTAGCCGCCCATGACCGACGGCCAGAATGATTCCAGACTCCGGTTTTTCCTTGGCGGATTCTGGGACGATGAAACCGGCGACTTCGGATTTCTTCTCATCTTTTTTGACGAGAAGTTTGTCGTACAGTGGCTTGAATGGTGCCTTCATTGCTTACCCTCGTGTGGATTGATACTACCTTATGCTGCGGCCTCGAGCGTGTAGAGACCCATATTGAGACCAAGGATATAGGTAAATAAAACATGCGGCCAGGCTTGCTCATCGGACCTATCTTCAAAATAGTGTGGCCTAAAACTGCCATCCGCCTTGAGTTGGAGAATCACTCGCAAATACCGTTCTCCGGGCGGAAGTCTGGGTGCGGCCAGAGCGTACGCCGCAGTTTGCAACCGCCATGTTGGACTCGCGGCAACGCAGGTTTTCAGGTCGAGAATCACTTTGCGGCGCCGACCCTTGTAGTCCATCTCGCCTAAATGGTCATACTGAAAACCGAATTTCATCCCTGAAATCTCCGCAATTCCCTGCCCTTCCTGGGAGAGCGATGTGAACTTCTGTTCACGCATCCAAGTTTCGCCGGCGACCACATACCCCATCGCCTCTTCGGCAACCGAATCCCAGTCCAGTGTCCCTTCGCAAAGATATTGAATGGCAGCATGAGTCGCTACGCCGATTGCGGACTTCCGCTCGAGCACTTCCTCTCGCACGCGGTCATAATTAACCATACCGAGGCCAGCCAGCGTTTGCGTGACGCTCGCGATCCGCATACCCTTTTCGTCGGTGTAGACGTGGTTATCGCTATCGAAAAAACCGCCTGGGATCGCTACCTTACTCATTTAGGTTTTTTCCCACGTACTTCCCCCTAATTTCGCGATGGTAGAACTTCCCCGCCGACTCCGCCGTTGCCAAAGCCTCGAAAACGGTTTTTGGCACTTCGCTATACTGCCAAACCGCGCCAGCTTTGTTGGTGCTAGGCCGGAAGAATAGATTCAGCGTCTGCGAGGCTTCGCCGTACTCTGCCTTCTCAAGCAGTTTCGAAGTTGGAAACAGAACACCGAGCATTTCCATTGGCTACTCCGCAGTGCTGATTGGTTTGTCGAAGCGGTTATCTTCTGAGCCGGATGCCCAACGCTCCGCATCGTTCAAATATTTCGACGGAAGATCCTTCAAATGCTCGATTCCGAAAACCTTCTTGAAATCCTCGAGGTCTTGCTTCGAACGCACCTTTTTCGCGCCCATAATCGCCTTCAACCGACTCGCCTGGCCGACGCCGATGACCTTCTCTTTGGACTCGGCGGGAACCGTTGTGGTCGGTGCTGGACCGTCGAAAAGGTTCTCCCCTACAAAGGCTGCTGGAGGCTCAGAAACAGGCTCTCCGTCGGTTTCTGGCGGTTCTGGGGTGGTTTCGGCCTCTGCGACGGGCTCCGGCTCGGCCTTGGCCTCTACAGCAACGGTCTGTGGCTGCGCGTGGACTACTTCCGCATGACTGCCGACCGGGGAGGTCTGCTTCTCGGTAACGGTTTCCGCTGGCTTTGCTTCGATGGTGACGGGAACCGGTTGAGTGCCGGCGGTGATGGCTTCTTGACGCTTGGGCATTTGGATGGGCTGCTTCTGTTCTGGTTCTGGCAATTCGGCGACTTGAGTAATGATTTCTCCGGTTGCTCCGTCGAGAGTAACAGTCATATTGCCAAAGTCAGAAGCCTCTTCGAGAGCGGCGATCCGCTGAAGGTCCGGATCTGGCAGCCATTTGAATAGTCTCCGGAAAGGAGTTTTCCGCGCCATCTCCGCGTAGTCGGTTTTCCATGGTCCAGAGTCACCCGCCGCCGACCGTGTGCGGGTTGCTTCGATGTCCTCTACTGGCATCCATTCCGCAAGGGCTTCGCCGTTCCTCATCTTCACTAAGGCGTAAGCCCCAAGAATTTTGCCGCGCGCATCCCTGTCTTTCTCGGGACGTATCCATGGCTTATGGGTGACAGTCCCGGCCACTTGGTCGAAGTCAAAGATATCGCCCTCGTAAACTGGATGAGCGATAGCCTTGGTGACCTCTGGCGACTTGTAGGCGAGATTCAAATATCCGCGGTAACCGATGAGTGCAGTACACCGCATCTCCCAGCGATCAGGCTTGCCGTTCTCTTTGATCTTCATGCTACGGGGAACGAGGTAGCCATGCCCCTTCCACGGTTCCGGGGCGAGTCCGGCCTGCGCGAGAAGCAGGATCGAAGCCGCTACCGAGAGCGGGGTGCATTCTTGGATTTTTGGATTGGAATTGAGGGTTGCGATGGCCGAACGAATCACATAGTCCTGGGGCAACCGGCCCATCAGTGCAGCCGCCAGTTGGTTCTTGAAGGAGTCCGTCTGGACGATGTTGACGATCTGCTTTTTGTTCTGTTCGACCACGGTGAGGGCGCGTGTCGGTTCTGCCTGCTTTGCGGCTTCTGTCATGTTGTTATTTCCCCTTTCGCTTACTCTAGCACAGATTATGGTTGCAAAGTCAAGACAAAATGTTATGATGCGGAAGTTGTCGAAAAGGAGAACATCTTGAGCACAGAACTAACCGTTATCCAGCGTCTGAGTGGGGAGATACTTGGCCCTGAGAGCCCCTTCGTCATCGCCAGAACCGAGAAGCGAAAAGAATGGGCGCCAATTGTCGAATCGGCCAAAACGATTACCGTAACCGACGCCGCGTCGAAAGAACTAGCGGTTGGCCATGGGCGCTTGTTGCAGGCGAGCATCAAGGGATTGACCGAGTTGTACACGAGCACTAAGCAGGCCATAGATCAGGTGAAGAAGCCGGTGTTGGAAGCAGAGCGAACTGATCTCGCCACCATCAACGCCGCCAAAGAATCGCTCGGTTCTAAGGTTCTAGCCTACGACCGAGAGCAAGCAAAGATACTCGCCGAAGCCCAGCGTGTTGCCCAGGAAGCCGCCCGGCAAGCCGCGATTGAGCAACAACTCGCCGATGCCATCGCAGCCGCCAGCGCCGGGGAGAAGGAAGAGGCAGAGCAGATACTCAACGAACCGGTTATGGCGGCTCCTGCAATCGTCCAAGCGGCTCCGGCGAAGGTTGCAGGCCAAGTTACGAAGACAAACTATTCAGCCGTGGTGACCGACCTCCGTAAGTTAGTGATGGCGATATCCCGCGGCGAAGTGCCTCTCCAAGCGGTTTGCGCGGATCAGACATTCCTGAATCAGCAGGCGAGAAGTTTCCGGCTCGGTCTATCCTATCCCGGCGTTGAGGTGAAAGAGAGCACCTCGGCCCACTTCCGTTCCTAGTCAAGAAAATTATCTTGACTTTGGCCTACCAAGGTTGGTACCGTATGTTTTGGCGGGGAGAGGGTGCGAGTGAATCTACATTCGCGTCGCAGGGCGTGTGATCGGTTAAAACGATTCTCTCCCTGCCAAGGAAAAGGAGATTACATTGGCATATAGTGCCGTAGATGATTTTGCAGCGGTTTCCGGCGGTTCCGAGCGGATGGAGAAGCGTGTCTCGTGCCGGACCTGCGCCGGTAGTATTACCCATCGCGGGATCGGACCCCACACCTGTTGGGCCTGCAGCGCGGGTCATAGTCGCGTGACCCGCCCAGAGATTCACCCCGAGAGGCATCCCAACTACGCCGCAACGCTCGCACGTATCGCGGCAAAGAACGAGCGTCATCGACGGTGGCTGGAGAACCGACCGTTTCTGGTGGAGGTTCAATAAAAGTTTGAAGTTGTGCAGTGGCGCCGTGGAAGGACACGGGCTGTGTGAGTAGGCAAATGGAGAGGTGAAAACCTATCCGAGAGGTTAACCCGCTAAAAGGTACGCATGACAAACCGAACAGGGAAACGCGAACGAGAGACTAGAACACGGCAAAGGCGCACCTTGGTGACTCGTTCACCTTGGCCGTCAACCGGGGCGGAGTTACCACCGCTTAAACTCGGTCGCAAGAAGTATCGTCGGCTAATGGGGCAGACTTGGGGTGATTCGTCATCTCCGGTTCGAGTCACATTTTCGACATCCTACTACCCTAGTCACGGAATGCGTACCGGCCATACCGGTGGACCGATAGCCGAAAAGCAGCAGCAATAATGGCCGAGGAGTGGTAGCGGCAACCAAGCGGGTGTCGAGTCCCGTCCACTGCACGAACACGTTGCCGGTATGCGGGGAGGTCACCGCGCCATCTGGAATGACTGTACTCGGTTTGGATACTGAGGTTGGCAGGACGG